>Ga0116152_10000760_pt1 | contig 26619 bp, 21 predicted proteins | sample AD_UKC119_MetaG_FD_89894 | JGI IMG/M metagenome (GOLD analysis project Ga0116152, IMG submission 89894) | Active sludge microbial communities of municipal wastewater-treating anaerobic digesters from Hong Kong - AD_UKC119_MetaG | ecosystem: Engineered > Bioreactor > Anaerobic > Digestate...
ATTTATATCAATAATCGTGATGGTACTATCAATGCTGTATCCACCCTGGTTCAGCACCCACAGGGCTTCACCAACCTTCATCATTTTTTCAGGGCCTGTACCGGTTGACACTTCTCCCTGAACGGTTAATGCTTCTGGATCAAATACAAATACTTTATTATCCCAGGAACTTACCCATGCATTTCCATCACCTGTGTTTACAATAAATCTTGGCAAATTAATTCCCTCGATAGCACCTTTCTGCTGGAATGTTTTTAACGATACTGCACGAATGATATTGGCATTATTTACAACAATAAATCCATCATTGTTTATTATGGTCATCGACTGGGCCAAATTACCCAATGGCAAAAGATTGTTTGATTTTTCGAATAATTTGGGTGTCCTGTCTGAACCATCCATTTTGAACCAGGTAACACTGCCCGAACCGCTCGGAAATAGTCCTTCGTTCACAATGAAAATACCCTCACTAAAATCAGTTGTGCTCACAGGAGGTGTATCTTCATCCTTTGCGCATGAATAAAGTAAAAACATCGAAAATGCTAAAAGCATCAATCTGGAAATGGTGTTAAGTGAATTTTTCATTTGTTTATTGAATTATTAATTGAATTGATATACTGTATGACCGTCCGGGCATGGGATAATACAAAACCGCCTGGTATTCCTCATTTAACAAATTGAGGATTTCGGCTTTTAAAATCAACCGGTCATTGTTAAATATTAAGCTTTTCTGAACATACATATTTGTAAGTAAATACCCCTCCATTGATTCCGTATTATCTGCTGATACATACCTTTCGCCCGTATATGATTGATCAACCCCCACTACCCAGTATGCGAATACCAGGTTTAAACTGAGCTGAAACCGGTGTTTGGGGATATAAATCAACTGCTTTTGATAAACCGGATCATTGTCGTACAATTTTTTTTCATTGGTTGACCTTGTGTAAGTATAGTTAGCCATGATACCTGCTTTTACTTTACCGAAGGAGACATTGGATTTTGCCGTAGCTTCAATACCTCTTGCCCATACCCTGCGAATATTTAAAGGCGACCAAAGGGCACCATCCGGAATCCACATGATCCAATCATCTACCATTGAATTAAAAGCAGTTAACTCTGAATAAAAATCAATCCTGGAAGCGGTGTCTGTTTTGTAAAGTAATCCAATATCCTGATTCCAGCTGGTTTCTGGCTTAAGCTCCGAATTGCCTCCGGGAATCCAGTAAAGATCATTGAAGGTAGGAATCCGAAAGTTCTTTGAAACGGTGGCTTTTATTTTAAGATTGTTTATTACCGGTCCTTCCAGGCCTAAAGAGGGTGTAAATGGCATAGTAAAATCAGTGTTAAAATCCTGCCTCATTTTCAAATTGGCAACCCATTTATTTTGCAGAAATCGTTGTGAAATCAATAAATAAATTCCTGCCTGCTGCTGATTTATTTGTTGAGCATAGTTTACACTTTTCCCAGTCAGGTGAATTAATTCAACGCCGGCATCGAACATGGTGGATTTAGAAATTTGTTTATTCATTGAAACTTCTCCCTGAATTCGGGTTGTTTCAATCTCCGAATCGATCTCAAGGACCTGCAAACTATCCGGATCAATATAATGCTCGTAATCATTAAACACGGCCAACTTGGCCGAAATAAATCCTTTGGGAATAAATTGTTTGCTTGACAAAACGCCTCTCAATGACCTGTCTTTCTGATCAGCATCAGCAGGCTTACTTGTTAATGTGGCCGGAATTTCTTTATCGTTTTCCTGGTACCAAAGCGAAATTCCTGAAATATTCCGACCCTTAAAATTTCGGAAAACATCCTGCATGAATCCCTTTTGCCGGAGTGCGGCATTTGCAAAATTTTCATATTCACCTTCCAGGGATTTATACCTGAAATCATTTTGGGCTTTTCGGCCCATAACCTGGGTTTTAAAATACCATTTTGGATTGGCGTAAATAGCTTTAATATTTCCTGAATATTCATGAAAGCTGGCAATTGAATTATAAAAACTCAAATATTGAAGTTTTTTAAAAACAGGTTTGTTATTTAAATGAATGCCAGCACCAATATTACCACTTCCGTATAAACTGCTGCTGCCTCCATATAAAATGGAAATATCATTGAAATAATTGGCCGGGATAATTGAAAGGTCGATGAGGCTGTTGTTCGGTGGATTAAGCTGAAAGCCATTCCAATACACACTAGATTGCGACGAGGTAGTACCACGGACAGACAGCAGGTTTAACCCATTCAGGTTGTAACGGTTAATGTTTAAGGAGCTATTTCGGTACAACAACTCCCCCAGCCCCACATTTCCTGAACCGGAGATTAGTGTACTATCGATGGATTCTACCTTTTGCCCTGCTGAGTAAGTCACAATCTTACTTGCTGAGACCCGAACATCCGGAAGCATATATATACTGTCGGGATGGAGTTTTTGTGCAAAAGTCCAGCTTGCAGTCAGTGTAAGGTAAAATATGATCAATAATTGCCTCATGTGATTTAATTGATCGCACTTTTAAAACCTACAGGAAAAAGAATGCCGAATAGTTGACGGATCAATTATCCACCGCTTTTTACCCGAAAGCTTTGAATGTTTTGCATAATTGGCAGGTCTTCTGACTTACACCCTTTTTGAAAGTCTTCCCATCGCACCAACCGGCGGACAGTGACTATCAGGACTTCAAAAAGTTAAAAGGTGATCACAGCAGCGGGTACTGTTGCCGGTTCGCACGGCATTCCCTTTTCAGACTGTTCTTTTTTTAATGAACAAGTGCACCAATAATGCGAAAGCAAAGTTATGTGATTATTTATAAACTTCGGAATTTTTGTACTTGGATAATCATAAGTTTTTAACAAATAATATTTTAATAAAATTAATGAGGTATTTGCTCAGTAAGCACTTTAATCTGCTCCTTTAACTCTTTGATTCGGAACTCACGACCAACAAATAACTTATTAAATCTTTCAAGTTCTTCATTTTTCGTTTCCAGTTCTTTAGTTCGTTCTTTTACTAAATTTTCAAGATTCTCACGATAAAGTTCCAATTCCTGAATTGTATTTTTACGTTCAGTAATATCCCGAATAATTCCATAGAAAAATATTTTACCCTCAATTTTAAATTTTTTAGTTGACACTTCCACCGGAATTTCTTTTCCATTTTTAGTGATGTGCACTGATTCAATAATAAATGTACTGTTAAATTTCTTATCCTTCCAAAATTCCCTGAATTTGTTTAAATCGAAATTTTTATCAATTTTATCAATTGACAATCCAATTATTTCATCCTTCGAATATCCCATTGATTTACACGCTTCCATGTTTGATTCAACCACCAATCCCTCTTCATCCATCAAATAAATAGCATCTGAAGCTGTTTCAACCAGCTGTTTATATTTAGATTCACTTGATATCAATTTAAATTCGGTATTTACCCTTTCGGTAACATCCCTGATGTTTACAATCATACCATTGAAATTCCCTTTGCTATCTATTCTCGGTGTCATCCAACCATTTTGCCAGGTATTGCGGCCCGCAGGTGTTTTAACCCTCACTTCATACCATACCGGTTTTAAAGTATTTCGAGCCTTTTGATAAAACTTCAGAAACTCTTCTGTTGTTTCTTTTGGGAAGTCGCGGGTAACTATATTTCCTGTTATCTTGTCTCGTGGTACGCCTGCAATTTTTTCCATTCCCGGATTTGCATAAAAAATCATATCATTTTTATCCGAAATCCAAATACCATCCTGGGCATTTTCCAAGATCGCTTCATAAAATGACTTAATTCCATCAAAAATATTTTGTTGAAGTTGCTTTTCTCCAACATTTTCACTTGAACTCAATGTTCCAAAAATTTCATTTTTATCATTTTAAGTAAAGTGTTGTGCCAGGCGATAATCTTCGTAGAACCATCTTTAACAATAACAGGTGTTTCAGCGTAATGCGATGCTTTTATTTCTCCGCTGATCATTTTATTGAAAATGGCTTTTACTTTTTTTGTTGATTCGTCAGGCAGGAAACTTTCAAACCAATTTTGGCCGATCAATTCATCAGTAGTATAACCCAATACCTCGGCCGCTTTTGCATTTACCATACTTACATAGCCTAGCTTATTAAGTGCCAAAATGAGATTTCCAGAGTTATCAACGAAATGCCGGGATAATTGCTTCTCAGTGATGATAAATTGATCTGAACCGGGCTTTTGTTTGTAAGTATTTTTCATAACAATTGTAATTTCTCTGCTGGGTTTTAAAATAATGAAATAGCCATTTTATCACGAAACCTTCCCAATCATAACTACGCTAATTTTCATGAAGTTAAACTGGAAATGTTATTAAAATTTTATTCGGATTCACCTTTTGGTTTCTCCAATTTTGCAATTTTTTCTTTCAGTTCCTTAATCCTAAACTCACGTCCAATAAATAACTGGTTAAACCGCTCAAGTTCCTGATTTTTTTCTTCGAGTTCCATGGTGCGTTCTTTTACCAGATCCTCTAATTTTCCTTTGTAATTTTCAAGTTCCTTTTCTGCAATTTTTCTTCTTAGGAAGATAGAAACCTGTGAAACAAAAGCTTCTACCAACTCCAATTTAAAAGGCTTATTTCCCTGGAGTTTAACCAGGTTTACAAAACCCAAAATCTCACTATCCTGGGCAAAAATTATTTCATAAATCTTATCGACTTTAAACAAAGTGAATCCCGCTCTCAATCCCAATTTCGGTATACCGTATACGCTATAGAAATCAGGATTTGAGCTAAGCTCGGTTATTTTATTTATTACAATATTATTTCTATTCAAAAAATCTCTGGTTCCAGAAAATTTGATCAGTGGTGCTCCAAATAATTGATTTACTTTTTCGACATATCGGCCCAACCCGCAATAAGCCTTGATCGACCAATGATTAGTTTCATTTTTATAATCACTCACAATTACCACTCCCTCGTTATTGGTGATCTCATAAATTTTATCTGCCGTATATTGCCAAATATCCTGCTCTTTTTCAAACTCGGCAAGTTCCAGTGCTGCGGTGGCCAAAAAGTGGACTTGTTTCTCTTTGTCGGTAAGTTCAGCAGAGGTTTTTTTACTTTTTGTAATATCAACAATAGCTGCAATTCCATACAGTACATTTCCGGAGGTATCTCGGATTACGTTTGCGTGTAAGTTTATCCAAACTATCGATCCATTTTTATGAATATATCTTTTTTCAAGAATGAATGAATCAATTTTATTATCTACGATTTGATCCACCTTATCCTTATCCAATTTGAGGTCATCAGGATGGGTTATCATTTCGTAAGTATGGTTTTTTAATTCCTCATTGGTATAGCCGGTAATTTCACAAAACTTTTCATTGATCATTACAAATTTTGAATCCTTATCTGTAATTGAAATACCAATTGCAGCCTGGTTGAATACAGTTTTAAACCGGATCTCGGTTTCCTGTATTTTAGATTCCATTTTTTTTCTTTCTGAAATATCACGGCTTACTCCTGTAAAGGCAATTAATTTATTGTCATTATCCCTGAGCTCATTTATTGAAATTTCAAAAATGACAACATCTCCACTACTTTTTAATACTTTAAACTCATGTATCTGGGCGTTTTTATTTGTATTTTTATAGCCCTGTTCCATAATCAACTCCACCAGTCCCATATCATCCGGATGAATTAGCTGATTTACATTCAATCCTATAGCTTCATCGGGTCCATACCCCAGGATTTTTGTAACCGATGGACTTACGAAACTAAAAGTTCCGTCGAGCTCCATACGCCAAACTATATCATTTAGATTTCCGGTAATTATTCTTAAAAACTCCTCATTTTCTTTTAAAACTTTTTCAGCTTTTAGTTGCTCGGTAATATCTCGGGTAATGCTGCCAATCATGTTACCCTGACCCGTGGTTATTGCAAAGGTAGTTTGGTTTATATGTCTTAATTCACCATTTTTTGTAAAGATACTTGCCTTAATATTTTTACCAATCCACTCTGATTTACCATTTTCAAAATAGCCTTCAAACACATTCTGGATTTCTGATTTCTTCAATGTTTTTTTATGCTCGGGCGGAATCATGTTCCATTGCACTTCCCATATTTTTTTCCCCAACACTTCATTTCTGGAAAACCCGGTTAATTTTTCGTGGGCATTGTTCCATTCCTGTACTTCGCAGTCACTATTTACAATCACCATTGCTTCATGTGATTGCTGGATAAAACTTTGAAATTTATTTTCAAACTCCAGAAGTTTCATATCATCTGAACTGCCAATGGGTTTAATAAGAAGATTAAATGGAGACCCTTTACCATTGTGAAAGGGATAATCAATCAATTTTAGTTTCTCATGCTCAAAGTCAATGTATTTTTTATTGGGAACGACATAAATGAAGCCGGGCTTTATTTCCATTCCTTCTATTACATTTTGGATTGGATAATTTCCATTTTGCCGGTTTATCGGGCGGATTGATTGTTCAAAATCAGAGGATGAATCATGCGTGATAAATATAGATGTTTCGCCTCCAGCCATGAAATGCTTAAGAGCAGTGTCCAGTAAACTTAAACCCCGCCCCCTGATATCGATTCCAATCAATACAATATTGAGTTGTTTGTCATTTTCCTGTAGGCTGATTTTACTCATCTCTGCTATTTGTTTTACAGAACAGAAGCTCTAAATTGAATATATCAATCTTCAATAAACGCTTTGCATTTAAAGAAGCTAAGTATAAAAAATCAAAGCTTTGCTTGGAATCCGCCCCCCAATCTGATAGTGAAAAGAGTTTTAAAGTGTTAAATCCGATCTGAGTTTTGCTTTAGGGTGTTAAAGTTAATTAATTTTTTTTAAACTCCAAACTTGGCTCCCCTGGTAAGGGATTATATTACTCCATTCGCATAAAAATAAACAATGCACTATCATCAGGGATCATTTGCATATAGGTTTGAAAATACAGAAGTTTAATTCCTGATGAGATATATTCCAAAATTGTATTTTCAGTATAATATTCAAATTTTGCCCCCCTGTGTTCAACGGTTTTATCACCATACCAAAAGGAGTGGCACAATAAACCTCCGGGGTTTAGCAATTCAACCTGTCGTGCGAAGGATCGCTTTAAATCGGAGCGCGAAAGCTGATGCAATACTTTATTTGAATAAATACAATCAAATTTCCCGGAAGTTTCAATGGAGGCTGCATCCAGTATCAATAAATCAGCCTGCGGATTTTTTGCGCGATACAAATCAAGAAAACCATTGGAAATGTCGGAACCGGTAACACGGTATTTTTCTTTTAAAATATCCAAATCCCGGCCAGGGCCCATACCCAACTCCAAAATGGAAGATGCTGGTTTTAGGTACATTTCAAGTACTTCAATCAAATAACGACCATCCTCCCCTGCGGAGAGCACTTTGTATTCAAATGCTTTAAAATGATCATTCATTAATTTTGCAATTTACTTCAATGAAAAATTGTCATTGGTTTTGGGCTCCCCATTAACAACGATGGTGATTTTGTGAGCACCTGCATAGTGTTTACGCGTGGTTAAGTCGGCAAAGGAATGTTTACGATTAAAAGTGGTTTTACCAGGTGGCAATTCCCGTTCGGCAATTTGAAATACTTTCTCCGAGGTTTTTCCTCTCGCCTTTGCAAACTGAATAAGGTACTCCAGCCGTACCATTTGCCCCCCGGAACTTAGATTGTATAAGTCAAACGAAAACCGGATGGAATCACCTATTCTTAAACTTTTGGAACTTAACTTAAGGTTTTTCACTTCAAGATTATCCGCACCAGACACCCCCATTAAATTTAGTGCCCTTTGATTGCCCTTTTTGAGGAGGGTCCGTAGCCCGTGTTTGACAATCCAATTGGTACGATCCGAATATCCATACCACCGGCTTGCAATATCCATTACCAGGTCGGGATGGTCTTTAGAAATATCGTTCAGGTTATTAGCCACACTTTTTCTAACAAAAAGAGAAGGATCATCCTTTAACTTTTCAAGCACCTCAACAACGGGCTCCGGGTTGGCAATAAATTTGGGAAGCAGCATGGCCCAGGGCAAACGTGGCCGGCAGCCTTCACTGGCAAATCGGCGCACATTTTCATTATCATTTTCAGCCCAAACCATCATATAATGCATTACCAAATCAGGTTTTTGATCAAGAAAAGGCCGAATGGCAAACTCTGATGATGAATATTTTGTAAAATGCCCCAAAGCATTCAACGATTCTTCCCAATGATCCATTCCGTATTGTTCTACAAAATCGGGCAACACCATGCCCTCGAAGCCTTTAATTTCCGGGGCTATTTTAATCAGCATAAGTAAGGCAGTTAAATAATCTGCCGGCAGGCATTGTTTAAGACTTCGGGTTACCTGCCGCATCCTTGCTTTTAGCTCTAAGGATTCCCAGGTGGCATCGTAAATAAGCCCGGTGAATTTAATTTTGTCAAACTCAGGAAACTGGTTCTCAATGGCATAAATAAACTTACCGATAGATGATGTTGTGAAAAATTGATCTTTAAGTCTCTCTGCCATTAGGATATAATTAAAAGTGAACCGTAAGATTATTGAGCCTAAAAATAATGAAGTTTTATCAAGAAGATCTTTCTAAACCATTTTTTTAAGCAAGTTGATATGGTCCATTACACCTTTATTCGAAATTCACGAACTGCAAAGGGCTCCTTAAACGGTTCAAGTTATCTGTTTTGGTCTTCCAGTTTTTTTGTACTTGTTTTTACAATTAATTCAGGCTTATCAAGATATACTTACAGCTCCACTCCTTCTATTTTCACTTTTGTTATATTGCTAATGGTTCCGGTTATATTTTCACCTGGTGTTTCAATTGAAGTTGACTGATTATTTAGCAAGGTTAATTTATGCCTCATCCATAAACCGGTAACGATAATCGATGGGTGGAATAAAATTTTCCTTGATCGTTCGGGGTGATACCCACCGCAATAAATTAAGATATGACCCTGATTTGTCATTGGTTCCGGAAGCCCTTGCACCACCAAACGGTTGCTGGCCTACAACAGCTCCGGTTGGTTTATCATTAATGTAAAAGTTTCCGGCTGAGTTAACAAGCTTGCTAAAAGCAGTTTCGATGGCCCAGCGATCCTGTGCGAAAATAGCCCCGGTAAGAGCATAAGGAGAAGTTTTATCGAGCACCTCCAGCGTTTCTTCATATTGATCGGCAGGGTAAACGTAAATGGTTAAAACCGGACCAAAAATCTCCTCCTGCATGGAGCGATATTGTGGATCGGTAGTTACAATAACCGTGGGTTCAATAAAATAGCCAACCGATTTATCATAATCTCCACCGGCAATAATTTCGCAGGTAGCATCATTTTTTGCATGATCAATATAAGTGGTGATCTTTTCAAAAGCAGCCTCATCGATCACCGCATTGATGAAATTCCTGAAATCTTCAGGACCACCCATTTTAAATGAATTCACATCTGTTACCAGCTTTGCTTTAACTTGCGGCCAGATATTATCCGGGATGTAAGCCCTTGAAGCAGCAGAGCATTTTTGCCCCTGATATTCAAATGCCCCTCTTGCAAGGGCCGTGGCTACCTGTTCAGGTTTAGCAGATTTATGAACCATCACAAAATCTTTTCCTCCTGTTTCACCAACGATCTTTGGATAGGTATTATGCAGTGAAACGTTGTCGCCAATGGCTTTCCAGATTCGTTTAAATACTTCGGTGGAACCGGTAAAATGCACACCCACAAAATCAGGGTGCATGGCCATAACCTTTCCTCCAACAGGACCATTAACAAATACCATGTTAATTACGCCGTCAGGAAGGCCAGCCTCTCTGAAAATCTCCATTAAAACAGCAGCCGAATAAATTTGTGTTTCGGCAGGCTTCCATACCACAACATTGCCCATGAGTGCAGGGGCAGCAGGCAGGTTACCAGCTATGGATGTAAAATTAAAAGGAGTAATGGCATAAACAAACCCTTCGAGTGGACGCTGTTCCACCCTGTTCCAAACGCCTTTGGATGAATTGGGTTGCTGATTATAAATATCAGACATAAACTCCACATTAAACCTAAAAAAATCTGCCATTTCACATGCAGCATCAATCTCCGCCTGGAATGCGTTTTTCGATTGGCCAAGCATTGTTGCAGCATTGATCTTTGCCCGATAAGGACCCGAAACCAGATCAGCAGCTTTTAAAAATACAGCTGCCCGCTGATCCCATGGCAAATCCTGCCAACCCTTGCGGGCTTTGAGTGCAGCCTTAATGGCATCATGCACATGGTCGGCCGTTCCGTAATGATAGTGCCCCAGCAAATGCTGGTGATCATGTGGAGGATGGATGCTCCTGATATCGTTGGTACGAACCTCTTTGCCGCCAATAAACATAGGGATATCCACAACTTCCGAGCGCATTTTACTGATCATTGCTTTTAACTCTTTTCGTTCAGCAGACCCAGGTGCATATTCTTTAACAGCTTCATTATAAGCTTTTGGTACGTGATAAAGTCCTCTTGACATTTTTATATTCGTTTAATTTATTAATTTTCAAAGATCAACACCATAGTTGTGTTTTAGTTCAAAGTGACGATAATTTCAGCCGTTTTGAATTTTATTTTAGTAACTGTGGTAACCAAAGATGATCATTATCTGAAGAGGAATTGCACATTTTGGGCTATTTTTGTGAAAGCAATCCTTACATTATGAAATCGAAAAGAAAACTATTTTACAAAGTACTTTTCATTCTTTTGGTGCTTTTTATTCTGAGCTTGTTTTTACCAAAATATGTACAGCGCTATTTTTACTGGAATTTTGCTGATATCTACGATTCTGAAAAGTTCCCTAAAGTTGAAATTAAAAACGACCCGAATAATGTCAGCCTTTTGGCAAAACGACCTGCAAATTTTGAGTTTGTTGTGCCTGAAAAATTTTATGACCGCAATGAAAATTTAACTTTTGAAACTTTTATTGAAGATCATGATGCCGTTGCATTGCTGGTGCTGAAAAGGGATACCATTATTTACGAAAACTACTTTGATGAATTTAACGAAACATACAACCTTCCTTCATTCAGTGTTTCAAAATCCTTTGTATCAGCGCTCACGGGAATTGCAATTGATGAGGGGTATATTTACAGTACGAAACAATCTATCACTTTTTTCCTGAAGGAACTGGGATCTGAATTTAATGCTGTTTCGATAGAGGACTTGCTCAACATGCGCTCAGGAATCGAATTTAATGAGGGATATACAAATCCTTTTGCCGATATGCCAAAGTATTATTATGGTACAGATCTGTTGAAATACGTCAAAGACCTCAAAGTGGAAGATGCGCCGGATTTACATTATAATTATATCAGTGTAAACACGCTTTTACTGGGCCAAATTATTGAAAGAGCCACCAATACCAAACTAAATAATTATCTCGAAAAAAAAATATGGATACCAGCCGGAATGGAATCAGAAGCTTCCTGGAATGTGGATTCGGAGGAACATGAAACCATCAAAGCCTTTTGCTGCATCAATGCCGTTGCCCGCGATTTCGCCCGCTTTGGATTGATTTATCTGCACGAGGGTTATTGGAACAACAGGCAGATAGTCCCTGCCGTATGGGTGAAACGTTCCACAAGCATCATTAATGATTCGAGGGACTCGCAAAATTACCCGTATACGTACCAATGGCGTGTACTTGAAAACGGGGCATTTTTTGCCAAGGGAATACTTGGCCAATACATCCTTGTTTATCCTGAAAAAGAGTTGGTATTTGTCAGGTTGGGTAAGTCCGTCGGAGATCTCGATTGGGCAGATCTCTTTATTTCCTTATCGGATCAGATCAATTAATCTTTGATAAAAAACTTTTCAAATTCGGGGTAATATAACTTTTCACGAGCTATTTGCTCCGGGTAAACAAAATATTTCACAATCCCGTCGCAGCAAATATTTCCATCAGCATTAATCAGGGCCACCTGAACATTGGCAATGCGTTTACTGAACTTTTCAATTTTGGCTTGCAGTGTAATTTCTCCTTTGTCCACAAAAACAGGTTTACGGTATCTCAGGTCGAGGTTTGCTGTTACACCGGCGGTCTTTAATTTTATCTGAACAGCCCAGCTTGCAATTTCATCCAACAAAGTTGCCTGAATACCCCCATGAAGGATATTTTTATATCCAGCGAAATGAGGTTTTGGTTTCCAAACTGATTTAACAAATTCGCCTTCTTCATAAAAATGAAGTTGCAATCCAAGATCATTGCCTGGCGAACATCCGAAACAATTATAACCTTCAAGTTTTGTGTATGGATTATTTATCAAACGTTTTCCCGATGCCCCTGACATATTATTTTTCAATTTTACCTGCAGTGTACTTTGTGGTTTTAATCACCTTGCCGGTTGGATCAAATTCAATCCACTCCCCATCCTTTTCCCCGGCCTTATAGTTACCGGTTATTTTCTTTTTGCCTGTTGGATAATATTCCACATAGGCACCTTCAAGAATATTATTACTGTAGTTTTTTTCTGCTTCAATGTTTCCGCTTGGGTAAAAAGTCCTGTTTATCCCATCAAATAATCCATCCTTATAATTATACTGAGCCACCATTTTAGCATTTTCATCAAACCATTTGCTGGTACCCGACTTAACACCATTCTTATAATTTGACTCCTCCATCATCCGGCCGTTTTCATAATACATGGTGTATTTGCCCCAAAGTAACCCATCCTTATAGGAAGCTTTAGTTTTCGGTTTATTGGCGCTGTAATATTCTATCACCCAGCCATCAAGCTTCCCATGAATATAAAACTCCTGTTTGGTGAGTGTGCCCACCCGGTCGAAGGTAAGGCAAACACCCTCCTTGAAACCCTCATTATATGTTTCAACCTCAGAGATGATCCCTTCGCGGCTCACTTTGATCCATGATCCGTTTTTCTGACCATTTTTATAAAACCCCTTTTCTGTATAGCTTCCAAGTTTTCTTTCGAAAAAACCATTTTCGGGTGGTTGCTGGGCATAAAGCGAAAAAGAAACCGAAACCAGCGCCAATACTAATATTCTTGATAAATTCATAATACAGTGTAATTAGGGCAGACAAAGTTAGATAAAGAAAAAACCGTATCAAAACTTTAAACCTTTCAAAAATTATTTATTTTTGCGGCCTTGATGCGGGTGTGGCGGAATTGGTAGACGCGCCAGACTTAGGATCTGGTGCCGCAAGGCGTGGGGGTTCGAGTCCCTTCACCCGCACTTTTTAGGACTTCCATCCAATTTAAAACTCGCTTGACTTTTAAAGAATTCAAAGATACTGACATCCGCAGGATCGTCAAGTAGCCCTTCACCCGCACGAAGTAAGGGAAAGGAACGAAAAGTTTATCCCGGAGATCGAAGATCCTTCGGGGAGTCCCTTCACCCGCACTTTTTAATCTTCTTTCCTATATTAATTTCTTCTGATATATTAAAACACAACAATGAAAGACCTTCGCTGGGTTGTCACATGCTTCAGCTTAAATGATCTAATCCTGTAAAATTCCATTCTGTTTAAATCATACAACTTTTTAGTTCATCAAATTGTTTTTAATGAATTGAACTACCGGATAATTGGTAATATTTATCTATTTTTGCACCCCGAAAAATTAATATGTTTTTAGCATGAATATTACAAAGGAAAGTACTGGAGATTTAACAGCAACAATTCAAATTGACCTTACTGCTGAAGATTATGGCGAAAAGGTAAATGCAGCTTTAAAAGAGCTTCAGCGTAAAGCAGCCCTCAAAGGGTTCAGGCCGGGCAAAGTGCCTTTTGGCCTTGTTAAGAAAATGTATGGAAATTCAGCCATGGCTGAAGAGGTAAATAAAATATTATCCGAATCATTAAACAATTACATCAAAGATAATGAGCTGGATATTTTAGGATATCCGATAGCAAATGAAGAAAAAAACCAGAAAGTTGATTTCGAAAATCAAACCGAATTCAGTTTCTTTTTTGATATTGGAATGGCGCCTGAAGTTAACCTTGAAATTAATGATAAAACAGCGGTTACTTTTTATAACATAACTGTTGAAGATGAAAAAGTGGATGATTACCTGAAAAACATCCGTAACCAGTTTGGCGCAAATATTAATCCTGAAACTGCTGAAAAAGGTGACTTGATCAAGGGTGATTTTGTTCAGGTAAATGGAGATGGAAATCCGATTGAAGGCGCAGTAACTCACAATTCATCATTATCCATTGAATTTGTTAAGGACGAAGATGTGCAGAAGAAATTCGTTGGGGCCAAGGTGGGCGATAAAATTGTTTTCAATCCACTTAAAGCAACCGGCAACGAAAGTGAAACTTCGTCGATGTTGAATATTGCCAAAGACGACCGTGAAAAAATGGAGTCGGATTACCAGTTTACCTTAACTGAAATCAGCAGAATTGCACCCGCCGAAGTAAATAAAGAATTATTTGACAAGGTTTATCCAACCGATAACATTGAAACGGAAGAGCAATTCCGCGAACGCTTGCGGCAGGAGGCTTCCAAATATTTCCAGAAAGAATCCGACAACTTCTTTGTGCATGAAACACTGGAAAAATTGGTTAATGAAACTGATATTCCATTACCCGAGGAGTTTGTAAAACGCTGGATGCTCGAAACCGATGATAAACTTACCAAAGAGTCGATCGATCATGATTTTGAACATTACGCTAAATCGCTTAAACAGCAGCTTATCGTTAATAAAATTGCAAAGGATCATGATATCAAAGTAGATGAACAGGATGTAAGAAATCACATCAAAGGCTATTTTGGAAAACAATATATGATCGATATCACGGATGAGGAAAAGAGCAAACAACTTGATGCACTTGTAAACTCAGTAATGCAAAACCAGGAAGAAGTCAGAAAAATCTATGACGAATTATTTGACGAAAAAGTACGTGAGATTTTTAAAAACAACCTTAAATTAAACAAGGTTGACGTTACTTATGATAAATTTATTGAAACTGTAAACGAACATCACAAACATCATCATAACCATGAACATTAAAAAAGAATTTGATAATTACGCAGTAAAACACCGGGGCATCAGCAGTACTACGCTCCGTAAATACGAATCTGTAGCACAAAACTATATTTCTCCTACCATTATTGAAGAACGGCAGTTGAACATCGCAACCATGGATGTATTCAGCCGCCTGATGATGGACCGTATCATTTTTCTGGGTGTACCCATTGATGACTATGTTGCCAATATCATTCAGGCCCAGTTGCTATTCCTTGAGTCGGTGGATGCTACCAAGGATATTCAGATTTACCTGAACACACCTGGTGGTGGCGTTTATGCAGGTTTGGGAATTTACGACACCATGCAGTACATTCGTCCGGATGTAGCAACCATATGTACCGGAGTAGCTGCTTCAATGGGAGCCGTATTGCTTTGTGCCGGCGAAAAAGGGAAAAGAACTGCCCTACCCCATTCCAGGATATTGATCCACCAGCCAATGGGTGGTGCTCAGGGTCAGGCCTCCGACATTGAAATTACAGCAAGGGAGATCCAAAAACTAAAACAGGAACTTTACGAAATCATTGCCAGTCACAGCGGCCAAACTTACAAGAAGATATGGAAAGACGGAGATCGGGATTATTGGATGACTGCTGCTGAAGCCAAAGACTACGGTATGATCGACGAGGTACTTGTACAATCTAAATCAAAGTAAACGTTCGAAACCGGTTTCCTTAAAACCCGTTTCGAATGTTTTAACATAAAGTATGGTAAAAAAACTAGAAAGATGCTCATTTTGCGGCCGCGAGAAGGCGCAAACCAATGTGTTGATAGCAGGGCTTGATGCGCATATTTGCGATTCTTGTGTAGTGCAGGCTCAAACCATTATTGACGAGGAGATCACTTCGAAGCAATCACGGTACCTGAATAAAATTGAATTGCAAACACCAAAGGAAATTAAAAACTACCTGGATAAGTTTGTAATCGGTCAGGATGAAGCTAAAATTGTGATGGCCGTAGCCGTTTATAATCATTATAAGCGCATTAAGCAATCAGCCAAAGAGGGTGATGATGTAGAGATCGAAAAATCAAATATCATCATGGTGGGTGAAACCGGAACTGGTAAAACCCTGTTGGCGCGGACCATTGCTAAAATGCTGAAGGTGCCGTTTTGTATTGCTGACGCCACAGTTTTAACGGAAGCGGGTTATGTGGGTGAAGATGTGGAGAGCATATTAAGCAGGTTGCTCCAGGTAGCTGATTATAATGTGGCAGCCGCTGAAAAGGGAATTATTTTCATTGATGAGATTGATAAAATTTCACGGAAAAGCGACAATCCTTCAATCACTCGTGATGTTTCAGGCGAAGGGGTTCAGCAGGCTTTGCTAAAATTACTGGAGGGCTCCACGGTAAATGTACCGCCACAAGGCGGCCGCAAGCACCCGGAGCAAAAGATGATCCAGATAGATACTAAAAACATTTTGTTTATAGCAGGTGGTGCATTTGATGGCATTGATAAGGTTATTGCCTCACGACTGCGCACCAACGTGATAGGATACAGCACTGATAAGGAAAAGCATGAGATTGACAAGGAGAATATACTTCAGTATATTTCGCCCCCGGATATTAAAAAATTTGGGCTTATCCCCGAAATTGTAGGCAGGATGCCGGTGGTTACTTTCCTTCATCCACTGCACAAGGAAACTTTAAAACGAATTTTGGTGGAACCTCAAAATGCACTGATTAAACAATACACAAAATTGTTTAAAATGGACAATATTGAGTTGAAAGTGGATGATGCGGTACTCGATTTCGTAGTTGATAGATCCATTGAATTCAAACTTGGTGCCCGGGGACTGAGGTCAATCATAGAAGGAATTTTAACGGATGCAATGTTTGAAATGCCAAGCAATAAGTCGGCAAAGAACTTGCATGTAACGCTATCCTACGCCGAAGAGAAATTCAGAAAAACCAGCATTGCTAAGCTGAGGGTAGCGTAAAATATACTTTTTATCAGGGAAAAATAAATGGGTGTTAATAATTTTATAGCACCCATTTTCGTTGGCATAAATATTGTCTGTTATCTTCGTTATACAAATTCATGAACCGGACAATCATCTTCATATTATCTTTTTTTATTGCGCAAGCAGCTATTTCGCAGGTTGCAGGCAGTGCACCCGATTCAAGCAACTACAGGATAGTAATTGCCAAAATTGTTAATGGTGATACCATTATAACAGCTACATTACCCGAATACGCCGTTAATGCAAAACTTCCCCGAAAACTTAGAGCTGCTGCCCAGAGAAATGCCAAATTGGTTTACAATGTAAAAAAGGTTTATCCTTATGCGAAGCTCGCAGGGATTAAACTAAAAGAGTACGAAGAGATACTTAAAAATGCCAGCAGTGACGCAGAACGCAAGCGATTAATGAAACAGGCTGAAGACGAATTAAGAGCTGAATTTGAAGATGACCTCAAAAAACTCACATTCAAACAGGGAATTATCCTCATTAAACTTGTTGATCGTGAAACCGGTGATTCATCTTATGTTTTGGTTCAGGAATTAAGAGGGAAATTCGTGGCTTTTTTCTGGCAAACCTTTGCCCGTTTATTTGGATATAACCTTAAAACAGAATATGACCCGGAAGGTGAAGATAAAGACATTGAAGAGATTGTGGTACTGATTGAAAACGGCCAAATATAATTCCCAATTAGTTATGTTTTCCCTTTTGCCCACTTGATGTAGCTTTCCATTGATTATACTCCCTCACCATTTTATATACATCGGCATAATTGTATTCCCGGCTGCGTAGCTTTTCGGCTATTTCATCATTGTCACTAAAAAATTCAATAAGTTTGTTCTGAGGTGTATGTTTTCCCATCAATATTTTTTTCCCATCTGGCTTTATAATGTAAAAGAAAAATCGTTCTTCAAAGTCATTCACCCCATAAACATACTCAGCCAATTCAAAGGCGCTGGAAAGGCTTTTGTCACTGGAAGGATAATATTTATATAATTTAAGATACCCCTGATCGCCAATAACCATTAAAAACAGATGTGAGTCTTTATAAAAATTAACTGAAACAAAAGCGGGAGTTTGAAAATCGTAATAGAAATAAAAGGAGCTAATGCTGCCCGGAAGATAAATTTTTCTCACCCCATCATTATTATAAAACACGAGCTTATCCTGCAACTTTGCATGCTCAAGCCTGCCTTCCTTATCGGTTTTTATCCTTATCTTTCCGTAAATGGTATCGCCCTGGTTGGTAATAATGTAACCCTCCACTTTTTTGGTTCCAGCATAAAGCGCAAAAGCAAAAAGTATAAATGAACCTAAAAGGAATAGTTTTTTCATTATTTATTGATTGGAGAGATAACTGAATTGGATATGATTTATTTTCCGCGACCCTGAATTACAATTAAAACCGTGTAGATCATAATTTTAACATCCATAGCCAGCGACATATTTTCGATATAAAGGATATCGTATTTCAGCCTTTCGATCATTTCATCCACATTCGAAGCATAGCCATACTTTACCTGCCCCCAGGAGGTGATTCCCGGTTTTACCTTGTGAAGTAACCTGTAATGAGGTGCTCGCTGAACGATTTGATCAATAAAGAACTGTCTTTCGGGCCTGGGTCCAACCAGCGACATATCACCCTTAAATACCGAATAAAATTGTGGAATTTCATCCAATCTGACTTTTCGCAAAAATTTACCAAACGGTGTTATGCGGCTGTCATTTTCAGAAGAAAGCATGGGTGTTCCTTTCTCAGCATCATTTCGCATTGAGCGGAACTTATACATAAAAAAAGGCTTGCTGTGAATTCCAATGCGTTCCTGTTTGTAAATTACAGGGCCTTTAGATGAGAATTTAACGCCTAAGGCAACACCTATATAAACAGGCAGTAAAATGATCATCCCTATAAGTGATATTACAATATCCAGGATCCGCTTTAACGACATTTGCCATGCAGGCATTAAATCGGGTGAAATTTTAACAAGCGGAGCATGCCAAATACCTTCGGTTTTGACCGCGCCGGTTATAAAATCCTGCAAACTTGGGATGATTTTAATTACTACTTCTGTGTCCTCAATTTCCGTGATGATATTTTCAATTTTCTTTTGTTCCTTGCGCTCAATGGCAATGATCACCTCTTCAATCTTATAGTCATCAATAATTTTACGAAGCGATTTTATATCGCCAAGGTGTTTACAATGTTCTGCAAGTAAATAGTTATCGTATTTCTCAGCATTAACAAAACCTACAAATTTATTACCCGATGAAAGCCGTTCATTTTCTATTTCATTGTAGATTTTAACCGCATTGGCATTGCTGCCAACAATTACCGTATTAAAACCGATTGCCCGTTTGTGAATTTTGCGGATAGTTCTTGTCGTAAGAAACAAGCGGAAAAAATAAGTAAATGAGAAATGTAACAGAAAAAGAATCAGGAAGGATTGATAATAGGACCTGTATGAAATTATAATATCGTCGAGAATGATGGAAAAGAAAATAAAAATAACTCCGATAAATGTTATTCCCAAAGTTTGGCTTAATTCTTTCAGCCTCGATTTACGGTATATTTTACGGTATGTACCGATGATAATGTAAAGTGTAAGCCAAAATAAAGGAATGATTGCCAGCCCAACATATAGTTTTCTGTCAGCAAAAATCAGTTCAGGATTTTGAAATACATCAGGTGTTACAACATATTTGCGGTAGGTAAAAAACAAGCTCCAGGCAATTGCTGCTGAGAGGACATCGGCGAATACATATTTTGCTACCTGTAAATTTTTATTCATTTCAAATTATCGGCTCTAATTTCGGTAAATCACTTTTAAGTTGTCCAGGTAAACATACTCCAAATCATCATATGCTTGCTTTTCGGCATGGAAGTATACATTATAGTAATCGGCGCTGCTGTATTGATCAACTGCCGGTGTAAGATTTACATATATCTTTTTCCATTTACCTTCAGTAGGTTTCAAAATAACAATTGAATGCTGGATGATTCCACTGGCAATTTCATAAATGAACAATCCTACGAGTAACTGTGTATTGCTGTTGTATTCCATTTCCATCAGCACATACTCGCCATAACGCGGCAGGTCAAGCCCTCCTGCTTCCGGGTCATAAGATGCAATTTCAAAGATGGCATGCGAATCATCAAGATAACCCGCACCGGAGGCCAGGCCATAAGGCGGATTTGAATTTGAATACATAATCCTATTAATGGTAGTATCACTATTGGAGGTTGGCTGCAAACCAAGTGATGGATCCTCAAAATTCTCCATCCAGGCAAATACGGTATTATCCCTGAATGTAACCGTAGGATTTTTAATGATGGTACTGTCAATAATAAAATTGAAGTTTTCATAAACCCGTGGTTCGATAAAAGGGTAAGGTGATCGGGTACCTGAAAGCCCGTTTAACTTAATTCCGGCATACAGTGTAAGCTTGTGTTCGCCATTGGCAAGTACCGGAATATCTGCCGGCAATTCAAATGCGCCGAGTAAATCATCATCAATATAAGCCCAAACGTCAGTAAAATTGTGAGTTAAAGCTCCTTCGGCAAGCTCCGGATTGTTGCCCAGAAAAATGGTATCTACATGAATATATGACGGAATGGTTTGATCCCCTTCGAATTTATCACATGAAACGCCAATTATTCCCAGAATGATGATTGAAATAACCCAATAAAATCTTCGTACACTGTCCACTTATTCAAATTTTCGAGGTGCGAAATTAAAAAAACGATTGATAGAAAGGAATATTATTGCTGAATTATTGACAAATCAACAATTTATCCTTCGAATGAATAGTTCATTTTTCCCATTATCTTGTGGGCGATATCAAGCGCCTGATAGCCATCATTTATGGATACGAGGGGATTAGTATTGGTTTCGATGGCATGTGCAAAACTTTCCAGTTCGTCTTTAATGGCATTGCCCGGTACTACCTCCGGTTTGTCGAATATGATTTGTTTGTTTCCTTTGCCTTTTCCAAGATCAATGATCATGGCAAACGGATCTGCTTTCGACGGATCGTCAACATTCTCCATGCGCAGTATTTCTGCTTTTTTTGTTAAAAAATCAACGGCGATATATGCATCTTGCTGGAAGAATCGGGATTTGCGCATGTTTTTCATTGAAATCCGACTGGCTGTTAAATTGGCCACACAGCCATTATCAAATTCAAGTCGTGCATTGGCTATATCAGGAGTGTCGCTCACCACTGAAACTCCGCTTGCACTGATTTTACGGATATTTGACCTTACCACACTTAAAACAATGTCAATATCATGGATCATTAAATCGAGGATAACCGGGACATCAGTTCCACGGGGATTAAATTGCGCCAAACGATGCGTTTCGATAAACATGGGTTTTGTTAAATAAGGGAATGCCGCTTTAAAGGCTGGATTGAACCGTTCAACATGCCCAACCTGTACTTTTACTTCTGCTTCTTCGGCAAGTGCTATTAGTTGCTTAGCCTCTTCGGGAGTGGTAACGATGGGTTTTTCGATAAAAACATGTTTAAATCCTTTTAACGACTGAATAGCGCAATCAAAATGCGAAATGGTAGGAGTAACAATATCTACGATGTCCACGGCATCGATCAGGGTGGTGATATCGTCAAAATATTTGACTCCAAAATCCTCTTCAACCTGCTTTGTAATCGAACTATCAGGATCATAAAATCCAACCATTTCAAGTTTGTCCGATTCAAGGATACATTTAATGTGTATTTTACCTAAATGACCTGCTCCCAAAACACCAATTTTCAACATAACGCTCTTGATATTTTATATTTTTATATATCGCAAAAATAGAGGGTGATTGCGTACTTTCGCAAAAAGTTTAAATCAGTTATAAACATAAAAAGGTTAACTGCTTTGGGTTAAATTGTTTGCTACGGCATGATAAACGACACATACAGACATAAAGGATTACGTAAGAAACTTTCTGAGCTTGTTGCAGAAAAAGGCATCAGGGACCAGCGAATTTTAGATGCCATTGCCACCGTTCCCAGGCATCTTTTTATGGATTCGTCCTTTCTTGAATTTGCATACGAAGATAAACCCTTCCCTATTGGGAGCGGACAAACCATTTCGCAACCTTACACAGTGGCTTTTCAAACCGAATTGCTGGAAGTTAGAAAAGGCGAAAAAATTCTGGAAATCGGGACCGGATCAGGTTATCAGGCATGTGTACTTATGGAACTGGGCGCCCGCGTTTACACCATCGAGCGACAAAAAGCACTGTATTTAAAATCCAAAGCACTTTTTCAAAATATGGGATATAAACCCCGATTGCAAACTTACGGTGATGGATATAAAGGTTTGCCTGCATGGGCACCCTTTGATAAAATCATTGTAACGGCGGGAGCACCTTTTATCCCGGCTCCACTCATTGAACAACTTAAAATAGGTGGTGTTTTGGTTATTCCTGTCGGTGATGACGTTCAAATAATGAAACGATTGATAAAAATCAATGAAACAGAAACAAAGGTAGAAGAACATGGATTATTTAAGTTTGTCCCGTTATTAAACGACAAAAATGCTGGCGAGTAAATAAGGGAATACTTTTTGATAATGATTTGCGTTCTTAACAAGTTTTTGAATAAAATACCATGAATTGCAAATAATTAATAATTTTGCACTTTAATCTAACACAGTAGAAATCATAAATTTTAATCTGAGAATAAAATGAAAAAACTAACGTATTTATTAGGTTTGCTGGTGGTTGCCAGTGCTATTTTCACATCCTGCTCAAAAGATGAAACTGAGCCTGATCCACCAAGCATTACTTTCCTGGGAGGAACTGAACCGTCAACCGGTTGGGAACGTGTGGATGGCGATGTTAGCCTTACAGTGGGAGAACCTTTTGTATTCGGATTTACAGCATCAAGTAATTCTGACAAAAATTTATCCACGATCAAAGTTACACGGAACTATGAAAATGTTACACAAAGTACACTGCTCGACTCAGCAGTTAGTGTAAAAAGTTTCACCATTGATATCCAAACCATCGCTTTCCCAAATGTCCCAGGCAGCGAAGTATTTGAAGTAACTGTTACTGATAAAAATGGCAAATCTTCTTCTTTGAGCTTTACGGTAACTACTACAGTTGCTGATCCCGGCATTAATATTTTCACAGGTGTATCATTGGGTTCATACAGCAGCGCAACCAACAGTTCATTTGCCTCGCTTACCGGTGAAACTTTCAGCCTGAGTGAAGCCAATGCTGACGAATCTATTCAATCAAAAATTGACTGGGTATATTATGATGGAGCTACGGGTGGAAATACACTTATGTCACCTGCCAATGCTGATGTTGAAGTTATTTATCCTTCCATTGGCGGATGGGCAAATCGCAACACAACCATGTTTGCAAAAACAACTTTAACTACCAATGATTACGAAGCCGTTACCACCAAAACACAAATGATTGTTGTTATTTCAAATCAGGGGCTTTCGTTTAATTCAAATTTCTATAAAGAAAACATTTCAAATCCAGGCGGATTTGCAGTAGGTGATATTTTTGCATGTGAAACTTCGGCAGGTAAATTTGCACTTATTAAAGTAACCGAAGTAAATGATAATGCAAATGGTGGCCTTAGCACAATTAAGTATGACATTAAAGTTGAGAAATAGTAATTTATTCTCTTTCTAAATACAGCGGGGTCAGTAACTGATCCCGCTTTTTTTTATACTTTAGGTGCAAAATAAATTCAAACCAAATCAATAATTTAATCTTAAAACGTATGAAGAGATTATCAAGAAAAATGCTGCTGTTGTTGGTTATTTTGTTCCTTGGATTATCTTTTTCGTGTTCAAAGGACGACGGAAATGATGAACCTGAACCACAACTCCCATCAATTACAATTATTTCGCCATCATCAGGATCAGCAACAGTTTATCCTGGTCAGGAAATTACAATTGCAATTTCAGCAAAATCAAATTCACAAAGTAACTCCACACTAACAGGATTCACCTTAACCAGAACCCTTGCAGATGCCGGTCCGGTCATTGAAATGGACTCTACTCTGGATGCGAAAGAATTTGAAATAACCGGGTTAATTATAAAAGCCAGCGAGCTCAACGGGCAGGAAGTTTGGACCTCCAAAGTTACCGACAAAAGTGGTGAATCGGCAGAAGCTTCTTTTACGCTAAGTATTGAAGGTGTTGCCCCTGATTTTACACCACAGTTGGATTTAAAAACTGGAACGCATTCATCAGGAAACCCTTACGTTTACGAAGATATAACATTGCAGGTTAACTTACCAATAGTCCTCGGGATAATTGCAGAATCCAACCAGGAAAGCAATGCAAAATTAACTCATTTGAGAATTGAACGAATCTATGAGCAAGTTTCAACCAGTGTAGCTTACAATGAAGATATTGACACTTATGCACTTGATCTGGATGTAACCACCATCACCTACCCTATTACCGGTGATGAACTTTGGCGTATCATTCTTACAGATGAAGACGGAGAGCAAAGTATCAAAGAATTTACGATCACCAATGTAATTACAGATCCGGGAATATATATTGTAAGTAATATTAGCCTCGGCTCCTATGCGAGCACCGTTTCAGGTGTTCTTGATGCAGATTTCGGGGTAAAATATACCCTGACTGAAGCCAATGATGATACCGAAATTCAGGCCAGGATTGATTGTATTTATTATGAAGGAGCTGTTGCTGGGCATACCCTGATGTCGCCGGCAAATGAGGACCTGGCCATTGTATTTCCCTCTATTGATAACTGGACAAACAGGCGGGATACTAAAATTGGAAAAACTACATTGGGTGTTACCGCCTTTAATCAGATTACAGATTTGAGCCAACTCATTGTGTTAATTCAAGGGCAATTGTTATCCGGTGATCTGGATTTATCAGAAAATTATTACAGCGAAAACAGCGCTACACCAGGGGGATTTGAAACAGGTGATATTTTCGCGTTTGAAACAGAAGCAGGCAACTACGGATTGATTAGAATAACGGAAATCAATGAAAATGCCAGTAACGGAGAAAGTTTTATTAAAATTGACTTGAAAGTTGAGAAATAATCAGGAAAAATATAAAACAAAAAACCCTGACTTTCGAAGTCAGGGTTTTTTGTTTTATTAAATTTAAATCTTAAAGATTTACCATAACTCCGAAGTTGAAAGTTCTTGGCAGGCCAAGATATACTTCAGCTGCATCAGCCATGTGAGGATTAACAATTGCACCATCAACCCGGTAAGCATTAAATGAGCTGTTATCAACTGCATCCTGAACATAAATTTCATCAAACAAATTGAAAATATGAACAAATACCTGAACTTTAACGTCGTCAGTATTTAATGGAAGATCATAGAATCCATGGAAATCAAATACTGTGTATGAAGGAGTTTTCCATACTTGCTCACGATCATCTTCTGTTGTTCTTGAGAACGGATCCCAATCAGCATAGTGATTAGCATAATATTTGCCAACTAACTGAGCTTTCAGTCCTTTAGCAGGATAAACTGTTAAACCAAGAGCAAACTGAGTTTGTGGAGCATCACCAACTTTCAGATCTTTAGTATAGAAGTTATACTCAACATCCGGATTATTGGCATCGCTGTAATCTTTATAAACTCCTGATACATCTTTCGTGTAAGTCCAGTTGTTAACTGATCCGGCAAAAAGGAAACCAAGGGCCTGAATCGGACGATACGTTCCTTCCACTTCGAAACCACTGTGTTTTTGCTCCATTCCTGTAATAAACACAATACCATCTGCTTTATTAGCATCCTGGTAGCTCAGGCTTAAAGCACGGTCTTTCCACAAGGTGTAATAATAATTACCTGTAATGGTAAATTTACTATTTAATGAAGTGTAATTCGCACCTATTTCAATTGAAGTGAATTTTTCGTTTTCAGGATTTTCAGCTTTTGTACCTGTTCCATCATCAATAACATAGTCAAAGATTGGCACTTTGGATACATAACCAACATTTGCAAATCCCATCAGGGTTTCAGTAAAGCGGTAGCTTAATCCACCTTTTACCTGGTATCCTGCAATCCAGTCGGCCTCAGTAACTAATTCACCACTGTTTACATCAGGATCACCGTTAGCTAATGTATCGGCAGTAGCAAAATGGTTGGTGTATTTGTATTTGATCATTGAATAACCAGCCATACCGTAAGCAGTAACATTACCATAATTATATTCACCCTGAATAAAACCACCCATCCAGTTTACATTATTTGTATTGAAATAATTGAATTTATCACCAGGCATTTTTCTGTGGTCAGCATCAGCAGTTTCAAAATCATCATCATTCCTGTAATAGTAGTTACCGCCCAGCAAATCACGAACCTCGTAATAGTGTTCAATTTGGGCAGTTCTGCCATCAATACCGAATTGCATTTTGAATTTTTCGTTTACATTCCAGCGTAATTTAGAAATCACACCAACAGTCCACTGATTGTTAACTGAATTTCTTAAGATACCTGCTGATCCGTCAAGTGTGTCATTATTGGCAATGGTTTTATCAAAATCAATAAACCTTGATGGTCCGCTATAATCCCATTTTAATGAACCATAAGTACCGGTTCCGCCACCTTTACCTCCAGAATAATAAGCTGTGGTAAATAATGAAACATCATCGCTGAATTGCGAATACCAGTTAAG
>Ga0116152_10000761_pt1 | contig 26609 bp, 18 predicted proteins | sample AD_UKC119_MetaG_FD_89894 | JGI IMG/M metagenome (GOLD analysis project Ga0116152, IMG submission 89894) | Active sludge microbial communities of municipal wastewater-treating anaerobic digesters from Hong Kong - AD_UKC119_MetaG | ecosystem: Engineered > Bioreactor > Anaerobic > Digestate...
GAATTTCATCGGTTTCACCGGGTGTACCTACCATAAAGCCTGCCCCGACCTGATAGCCGATGGCTTTGAGGTCATAGAGACAGGCAATGCGGTCTTCGAGGCGTTGCCGCTCGGGGTGAAGCATGGCATAATGTGCGGCGTTCGCACTTTCGTGGCGTAAAAGATAACGTGTTGCACCGGCATCAAAGAATGCTTGATAGTCGGCGTGGGGTTTTTCTCCGAGCGAAAGTGTAACGGCTGAGTCTGGGTATTGCGTGGTGATGGTGGAAATAACGGAGCATATAGTGTCACGGGTGAGGCCGGGATCCTCCCCGCCTTGTAGAACAAAGGTGCGAAACCCAAGCGCATGACCGATGCGCGCAGATTCGAGAATATCATCGGCGGTCAGTCTATATCGTTCGAGATGCGGGTTGCCGCAACGGATGCCGCAATAGTAACAATCGTTGCGGCAGATGTTGGAGACCTCGATGAGACCACGTATGTAAATGCTTTTGCCGTAGTGTTTTTCACGAACCTCGCGTGCACATGCAAAAAGCAGCTCGTCAACGGAGGGGGCGGCGCGCAAGAGGGCTAGGAAATCTGCGTCATCGAGGGTTTGCTCCTTTTGGAGTTGGTGAATGATATCCGTTACACTCATAGTAATCTCCTTTTTCGCCTACCAGTATACCAAAGAATAATACTCTTCAAGTGCGTTCTGTGATATAGTTTCTTGTAGAATAAAAAGGGTGTCGTCCCAGTGCGGACGCTTGGAAGAAAAGGTTTATGACGAAGAATAACTCGGTTTCACGTTCAAAAAGCAAATCACTCTATCTCGCAATTGCAGGTGTGGTTGCGGCGCTTTATGTTGTTTTGACACTGCCCTTTGCACAATTTGCGTTTGGGCCTATTCAATTTCGATTGGCGGAGCTGTTAGTGGTGCTGCCGATTCTTTTTCCGGCGGCGATTCCGGGAGTGACAATCGGATGCTTTCTGAGTAATCTTTTGAATCCGGGCAGTCTGGGACCGATTGATGTGATTTTCGGGACACTTGCGACTTTTCTGGCGGCGGTGTCGACGCGCTTGATTGCCACGAAATTAGAAACGACGAGAGCTGTACTCAAGGATATCCTGTCACTCATTCCGCCGGTTGTTTGGAACGCGCTGATTGTAGGCACGTATTTAACATTTCTATTAGCGGACACACAAGTGACGGGCGCGATGATTGTAATCAATATTCTGTATATTGGCGCCAGTGAGCTGGTGGTTGTGTTCTTTTTGGGCTTGCCGTTTTTGCTGTTCTTGCGTCGTCTTCGAGTCGACCGCTGGCAGAAGTGACGACACGTGGGTGCGCAGTATTTGCAGTTTGTGAAGGAGTATTATGGCACATTATTTTGACGAGAAACCGGATATCGAATCGAAGCCAGGATTGGTGATGGCTCGCATTTGCGGTATTGATTTACAGTTTGTGACCGATTCAGATGTCTTTTCGAAAAAATATGTTGACTATGGGTCGCGTATTCTTTTGGAGACAACGGTCGCTGATTTGCGTAAAGATGGCGTGAAGGCCGGTAACATGCTGGATATCGGTTGCGGCTACGGCCCGATTGGCATTACGATGAAAAGGGCTTTTCCTGCGATGGATGTAACGATGGTCGACGTGAATGAACGGGCACTCGCGCTTTGCAAAGAGAATGCAACACGGAATCAATGTGCTTTCGTACATATTTTTGCATCGGATGGAACATCTGCGGTCGATGCAGAGATGGATGTGGTTCTAACAAATCCACCGATTCGTGCGGGGAAAGCGACGGTTTTTTCGTTCTATGAGGGAGCTTACGCGCACATGAAAACAGGGGCGCGTTTGTATGTTGTTATTCAAAAAAAACAAGGCGCTGCATCATCGCAAAAGAAGCTGGAAGAGCTTTTCGGGGCTTGCGAGATTCTGGCGAAGGAAGATGGATATTGGGTAATTCGTGCCGTAAAGTGAATGCTTTCGCACTTCGTGTGCGTTCGTCATTGAAAGAAATGTCCCGCGGGCGTAAAATAGCGGGGTATTACGTTTAAAGGAGAATTTGTATGGGTTCGTGTGATAGTTGTAAATCAAAAGACTCCTGTGCATCGGCACAAGCCGGAGGGAGCTGCGGTGGAGATAGTGCTCCAGAATCGTTATTGGCTTCGTTGCATGAAAAGTCCAGTGTCAAGCGCGTCATCGGTGTTTGCAGCGGCAAGGGCGGCGTGGGTAAATCTTTTGTGACAAGTGTACTCGCTTCACGATTGGCTCGCGACGGATATCGTGTGGCAATTTTGGACGCGGACGTGACTGGCCCGTCTATACCGAAGGCTTTCGGCCTGAAGGGCATGCTAAAAGGCGATGAGAACGGCATTTTGCCGATGGTTTCGCATTCAGGGATTCAAATTGTATCCGTAAATCTGGTCATGGATAATGAGGAAGCGCCTGTCGTATGGCGTGGCCCTGTCATTTCAGGTGTTGTTAAACAATTCTGGACCGATGTAATCTGGGATAGAATTGATGTTATGTTGATTGATATGCCTCCGGGAACGGGCGATGTACCGCTTACTGTATTCCAATCCATCCCGCTCGATGGCATCATTCTGGTGTCGACTCCGCAGGATTTGGTTTCCATGATTGTCAACAAAGCACGTAATATGGCGTTGATGATGCAAGTGAAGGTTTTAGGTTTTGTCGAGAACATGAGCTACACGGTTTGCGCACATTGCGGCGAAAAAACTCCACTTTTCGGTGAAGAAGGAAAAGTACAAAAGGCAGCGGACGAGATGAATGTTCCATTGTTTGATAAGCTTCCTTTGGATTCGAATGTCACACGTTTGGTGGATGAAGGACATATCGAGAAGGTACCGGGAGATTTACTTGCCGGCGCTGTGAAATATGTCGAAGAATTGATTGAAAAATCATGAGTCGGGCGGTCGGAGTAAAATTCATCGGGCTTTGTCTGATTGTCAGTCTTCTTTTTTCGTGCGCGTCTTGTGCGAAAACAACGAAGGAGAATGATGACATCGGAAATTACGAGGATTACCTCGGTGAATACTACTACGACACATCCATTGGTGCTATGGTTTTCGAGACGCCGGAAGGCGAAGAAGAACCAGGTGTAATGATAAGAGAGGTAACGGATTTGGATGCGCTTATAAAGACGTGTCCGATTCCGATTTGCCTCTTTTTCTATTCGAGCATGCGTACCGATCAGGATGGTATGATTGCGGTTATGGAGCAATTGACCGAAGAATACCACGCATCTCTTTTTGTGGTTATGATAGACGCGCTGTCGGAAGCAGAAATCACGGAAGCGTATGGTATCGAGGCACTTCCTGATGCCATCATCATTAAAAATGACCGCGTGACGGCTCATTTTGACGGACTCTCACAGGGAACATGGGCACCAATTGACTTGGCAACATGGGCTTACGAAGAAAGTCGTTGATTTTGGGTGATGCTTTTCGACATAAAATTGGACACAGCAAAGAAATTTGTTTAGACTAGATACCGATTGATTCATTATGACGCCTTGGCGTTCGATTAACATAAAGGTAGGAAATGCACATGGAAACTGTATTTTATTCCGGTATCGGACAAGATAGTCATCGTTTTCTTGCTCCATCGGTAAAAGGCAATTTGAAGGCAGATTGGCATGCGAAGGTGCTGGTGCTCGGTGGCGTAGTATTTGAAGGTGAAACACCTTTGGATGCGAACAGTGATGGCGACGTTGTACTACATGCTTTAACGAATGCCATTTCCGGCGTTACCTGCAAAAATGTATTAGGGAAGAGAGCGGATGAATTGTGCAGAGCCGGCAATCGCGACAGTCGTTCATATTTGCGACTTGCGCTTCAGGATGCTGCAGAACAGAACCTAAAGGTTGTACATGCTTCATTTTCTATCGAATGTATGAAACCAAAGATTACGCCAAATATCGAGAAAATGAGAGCAAGCATCGGCGAGTTATTAAACATTGCGCCTTCTCATGTCGGCATTACGGCAACCACGGGCGAGCTGTTAAGCGAATGCGGCCGCGGCGTTGGCATTTATGTCACCTGTGTCGTTACGATGAAGGGCGAATGCTGAGCACGGCATTATGCCGTAGCATATTCTGATTATTCATTCAAAAAAGATTGTGCGATAAAGACGTCTTCAGGCGTTGTTATTTTGATATTTCGATAGGAGCCACTCGTCAAATAGACCGGCAAGCCTATCGCTTCCGCCAATGCGGTATCGTCGGTTGCGTCGATGCCGTTTTTTATTGCTTCATCCATAGCCTTCATAAAGAGCGAATAATGAAAAACCTGCGGCGTTTGCACTTCGCGAAGAAGCGCGCGGTCAAGTGTTTTTTCGACCGTCAAATCCGAAGGGGAATGCATTTGCTTGATAGTATTTTTGACGGGGACAGATGCAACACAAACCGGATATTGCAGACCACCTTCGTAGGATGCACGAAGGGTTGCTTCGTCGACGAAGCAGCGTGCACCGTCATGGACAAAAAGAATATCATCTTCTTGCGGAGGACATGCGAGGTTAGCTAAGGCAAGGAGGCCATTACGTACGGATTCCTGACGTGTATCACCGCCGCAAACAACGGATTCGAAAATGGTAACTTGATGAGCGGATAGTAAATCACGGACGCGCTCGATATTTTCTGAAGTAGTGACAATGATGCCGTGAATGATTAAGCCTTCCTTTTGGCCGAAAGCTTCAAAAGCACGGATGGTACGCAACAGTACGGGGACACCTTGAATCTCGAGAAATTGTTTCGAGTCATTGATGCCCATGCGTGAGCCGATTCCGGCGGCAGGGATGATGACGTATAGTGTTTTCTCTTGACGCTGCATTGTATTCTCTCCTATTTCGTGAACATAACATCGATGGCTTCGGAAACGGAATCAACAAAGATATACTCCGGAGCATTTTTCAACCGTGTGAGTGACGATTTCGAAGCGCCTGGGCAAACACAGGTGGTGATGCCAAGGCGAGATGCTTCGGCGATGCGTTTTTCCATATCGGAAACGGGACGAATTTCGCCAGTTAAACCCACTTCGCCGACCACTAATGTGTTTCCGCGAAGCGGCTTGTTCTGAGTGGCAGAAAAAACGGCGAGGATGACTGCCAAATCGCATGCCGTCTCGTCAATGCGAATACCGCCAATTACGTTGATATATGCGTCCATGCCAGATATCATGACCTTCGCTTTATTCTCCAAAATGGCGAGGAGCATGCCGACACGCGAGCGATCGAGACCTTGGGTCATGCGTTGCGGGTTCGCGTATGTTGACGGAGAGAGTAAAGCCTGAATCTCGACAAAGATTGCGCGAGTACCTTCCATGGTGGAGGTGATGACAGAGCCCGGTGCACCCATCGGACGGCCTGAAAGCAAAATGGCGGAAGCGTTTTCGACGCCTTTCAATCCGGTTTGCGTCATTTCGAAAAAGGCAACCTCACCAGTTGCACCGAAACGGTTCTTCGTGGCGCGAATGAGTCGAAATGCACCGCTACCATCTCCTTCGAAATAAAGGACAGTATCCACCATGTGCTCGAGAACGCGCGGGCCGGCGATGGCGCCGTCCTTCGTTACGTGACCGACCAAAACGATAGGAACAAGGAGTGCTTTCGCGAGCCGCAATAATCCGGCGGTTACCTCGCGTGCCTGTGATACAGAGCCGGGAGCGGCGCTGATGTCTTCCGAGTAAAGTGTCTGGATGGAATCGATAATACAAAGAGCCGGCTTTCGCTCTGTGATGACTTCAGAAATGTATTCAAAAGAGGTCTGAGAGCAGAGAGATATCTTCGGGTTCTTTACCCCTAATCGATCGGCACGCATGCGAATTTGCGACATGGATTCTTCGCCGGATACATAGAGAATTTCACCTTTTCGATCACAACAATCGGAAACCTGCATCAATAGCGTGGATTTTCCGATGCCGGGATCGCCGCCGACGAGTGTCAATGAGCCCTCGACAAAGCCGCCACCGAGAATGCGATCAAGCTCGGGAAGACCGGAAGAAAAGCGCGGCGTCTCTTCGCTGCTTACCTCGGAGAGACTCTCGACCCCCCGCTTGGCAATCCAGCCGGCACGCAATGAAGGTTTTGCTCCTTCGGGTGCCGCGGATACAGGCGTTTCTTCGACAAAGGTGTTGAACTTCTGACAAGATGGGCATTTTCCGAGCCATCCGGAGGATTCATAACCGCATGATTGACAGGTGTAGACGGATTTCTTCTTGGCCATAATTGGCACTCCTCCTCGAATTGCAGCGCGGTGACGCCCTTTTGTGCTACAAAAAGTATAACACGAATCGTAATAATTTCTATTTTCTTTTACGGTTTTTTGACTTAGAATAGAGCGTGGCTTTGTGCCACAGAGATGAGTCGGAGGACGTTATGGAAAAACGATGGGTGAAAAGCTACGATTCCTGTATGAGTGAATCCAATACATACCCCGAAAAGACACTTTATGAGATGCTTTGTCGTTCTGAAGAGGTCTTTCCGAAAAAGATTGCCGTAAGCTTTGAGGGCACGCATATTTCCTATCATTCACTTCGCCTGGCTGTCGATTCATTTGCTTGTGCAATGCATTCACTCGGCATCGAAATGGGCACTGTCGTGACGATTTGTTTGCCAAATATTCCGCAAGCGGTTGTGGCATTTTATGCCATCAATAAACTTGGGGCTATCTCGAATATGGTTCATCCGAAGACGCCTGCCGCGGAGCTAAAGACCTTCATGAGCACTACGGATAGTGAGCATTTAATCATACTTGATGCGTTTTTATCCAAAAGTGCCGCCATGCTTCACGATTTCGGTCCGAAATCCGTTATTGTCTGTTCAATTTCGGATTACTTGAATCCTGTGAAATCAGTGGGCTTTTATCTTTCTTCGGGTCGAAAAATCAAGCCAGTGCCGGAGGATGCTTTCTATATTCGCTACCGTACACTCTACGCACAAGGTGAAGCGATTACCGGTAAATCCGATGCTTCAAATTCAAAGACGCCTTATATTGCACCGATTTCACACTTGGACGCGGCTTGTTATTTACACAGCGGCGGGACAACAGGTGCTCCGAAAACCATTGTTTTATCTTCTGCCAATATGAATGTTCTCGGTGTAAATGGATTCCAAATCATCAATATCCCAGACCCATTTACCCACGTTGACACGCACCCCGATATTGCGATGATGACGATATTGCCGCTTTTCCACGGATTTGGGCTATGCATGGGACTGCATACGATGATTTGCAATGCCATTACGGCATTGCTCGTGCCGATATTTACGCCAGATTCGTTTGCAAAGGTGATTTTACGTGATCGACCGGCATTGCTGGCCGCAGTGCCGACTCTTTACGAAGGTATGATGAAGAGCACGAAACTCGCGAAGGCGGATTTATCGTTTTTACATGCGGCATTTTGCGGGGGCGATTCGTTGTCGCCGGATTTGAAAAGCCGTTTCGAAGAATTCATTCGGAACCGCGGAGCGAAGATTACGCTTCGAGAAGGCTATGGATTGACCGAAACGGTGACGGTTTGCGCCGTGAATCCGAACGAGAATTCTAAGCCGGGGTCTGTCGGATTACCACTCCCTGATATTTGCATGGAGGTCGTTAAACCAGGTACGGAAGAAATCTTAGCGCCTGGAGAGAAGGGCGAGATTTGTGTTTCCGGTCCGACGACGATGCTCATGTATTTGCATGATGACGAGGCGACAAAAGAAGCGATTCATCGCCATGCAGACGGACTTGATTGGGTTCATACCGGTGATTTTGGCTACATGGATGAGGATGGATATTTCTTTTTTGAACAGCGTATTAAACGCATCATTAAGGTATCAGGTGTACCCGTTTTCCCGTCTCAAATCGAGGCCGTTTTGTCATCGGTCCCGGGAATTGACGCGGCATGTGCCATTGCAATCCCGCATGCATATCGGATTCATGTCGTAAAAGCGCTTTGTATTGCAGCTGCGGATGCGCCTTCGCAAGAAGAGCTCATCGAGGCGATGCGAGCTACATGTGAGACAAATCTCATATCGTATGCACGCCCCACGGAATACGAATTCCGTACATCTTTTCCGAAGACTCTGGTCGGCAAAATCGATTATGTGAAGCTTGAGGCTGAGGAAAATGAGAAGAGGGAAGCACCCGTTCAATAAGCAAGTACATCAAGGTACAATTGCTAGGTGATTTATTGGAACATATCTCTTTTATTCATAGCGCAAAAAATAGAAGAAAACAGAAAAACGGCATAATCGCAGATGGCGACTATGCCGTTTTGTGTACGTATATTAGCTTTTTGTGATGGCTCTTGCGTTATCCATGAATATCTTTTGGTATTCTTCGTCTGTATATCCTAAATCGAGCAAACGCTGGATTTCGTCTTTTGCATTCCACATGGGGTAATCCGTACCAAAGAGCACACGGTCCGTGCCAAACGCGTTGATGAGTGAACGAATCATTTCATCGGACATGAAAGCCATGGAGCTCGAAGTGTCGACGACAACATTTTCGTATTTTGACAGAATCTCCGGTGATTTATACCACTCGCTCCATCCGCCAAAATGCGCAGCTATAATGGTGAGCTTCGGGAAGTTCACGGCCAGCTTCGCAATTTGTTCGGGGTGTGAAAAATCATATCGATAATCGCCGGCGTGAAATAGAATCGGGAGTCGATCTTCTGCTGCCTCAGCCATTGCGAAGACTTCGTCAGAATCGGCGGCTATGGATTGAAAATCAGGGTGTAGCTTAATTCCACGAAGACCAAGCGCATCGATATGCTCGATTTCCTCTTGTATTTCCGCTGCGCTCATCTCTGGGTGCAAGGTTCCGAATCCGATGAAACGTCCGTTCGAATCTGCGACAACATCGTGAATAAATTGATGAATAGATGATACTTGGGATTTGCGTGTCGCTGTCGAGAAGATGGCAGACTTACTGATATTCAAAGCGATGGCTTGCGACATTAAGGTGTCGAGCGTGCCGTCCATTTGCATGTTCAAATCATAAAAGGTACCGATGGATACGACAGCGCGGTCGAGAATTTTGGCTGGAAAAACGTGAGCGTGAATATCAAATACCGGAAACTCTCCGATGATACGTGTTTTTGTCATGGTAAAAGGGACTCCTTACTATTCAAATCGCATTTGATTTTATTCCTCAAAGCGACTAAAAGCAAGAGCGCAATGACGCTCACGATGGTCACGGCCAAGCCTCCTTCCGGACCGAAATCGCCACCGGTCATGAGCGAGGTAGCTTTCTCGGAATAAACGGTCGATAACACGGAGGCGGCACTTTTCGAGCCACTGACCTGAAGCCCGAAGAGATTTCCTTGAGCAAAATTCCAGATGGTGTGCGCGGCCGCCACGGTATAGATTTGCTTCGTATAGTAAGCAAGCAGCGCGAAGAATACGGCAATCAAAATGAGATTGATGAATGCGAGGAAGGAGAAACCTACGTTTCCGGCATGCAATATACTGAACAGGATAGAGGAGAAGAATATGCCGAAAGGGACTCCAAAACGTGCTGCCAATCGAGGCATTGCGTACCCGCGAAGCATGACTTCTTCGGAAGCGCCTTGTGGAATCCACATGGCGATGTAGCCTAGGAAAAGCGGCAACGACGAAAGGGAAAGAGAGAAGCCTTCGAGCTCAATCTGTCCGGTAATGGCAAGAATACCATAGACTGATGAAATCATGAGCAGTCCGACACCAAGACCGCGCGCATAAGAGAGAAGCGGCGAATGATGCTTATTCCCGGTTTTATTCGGGAATCCAAGCGTCGATAACGGGTTCTTCTCGGCTTTTTTTACAATGAGCAAATAGACACCGATGATTAAGAAATAACTGACGCTCATCATCCAAATAAAGGTCGGATCCTTCATGAATTGAGAGAAAAGATTTGCTGATTGTTGAAGTGCATCTGCGATATCGGTGAGATTCTGTAAGTCTTTAAAGATTTGTACGAATTCGGTTGATTTGGCACTGCTCATAAAAGAGAGAATCGACGGAATGAGTGCAATTGGTTGAAAAATCGACAATAATGCCAGCGGCAAGAACGCGTGCCATAGTAGGAAGCGAGATGGCTTCGTTCTTTGTTTTGGCGCGTAGCCAAAGACGGACGCCTTTGGCTTTACAATGTAATCGGTCTTTTGCTTTTCTATCAAGTCACGTGCCTTTTTTAGGTCCTTAGCAGATTCGGCATCAATAGTTGTCGTGAAACGTTCGGTTTGCAGAAGCCGCTCACATGCGCAGATGATGATAACGATGAAGGCAAGTGTGATACCTGTACAAATCAGGCCATCCACCCAAGAAAACTGCCCGGTAAGTGCGAGGGCGATTCCGTGATAATGTCCGTAAATTGGCATAATCAGGTATATTCGATCAACCATGTCAGTCTCTTGCATACAGGTTACGCAAACGACAAGAAGAATGAGGAAAATCGGTAAAAACGTGGTTTGCGCAGAAATGATTGAATGATTGAGAATCGAGACAAGTATAGTAAGTGATGCGACAAAAAGAGAGAGGGTCGCCAAAAGCATTACAGTCGCCAGAATCGCCGTTGCCGTGCGATATTGCGGTACGATTAGGATTGCAGGGACAAAGATTAAGGAAGGGAGAAGAGCGTGGAGCCACACACCGAGCAAATTGCCGAGAACGATGGAGAGCCGAGATATCGGTGTCATCAGGATACCGGCAAAAGTGCCACGTTCTTTTTCACCGGCAATAGCATTCATGCCCGAACACATGCCCACATAAAGAATGAGCACAAAGAACAGAAATGGAATAATCATGTGAGCGACCATGTTGAAAAAAGAATCTTCAAGTGTAGTATCGGATTCGTATGAGACTGCCCAGTTGTCCGTGGCAAAGATGTTACGCTCGGCAATCGGAACGTCTTTCTCACTCAGCAAATAAATGTTGTAATCTCGGAGAAGAACGTCTTCTAAGTTCTCGTGAATATCAGCATATTCGAGATGCGCATCGGACATGTAGGTCAGAATCTCAGGCCTCTCGTCTGAATCCGACGATATATTTGCGATTTTCTCCTCAAAATCCGAAGGAAAAACAATGGCGACAACCGCATCATTTTCTTTCATTCCTGCATTGATTTCAAAAACATCATAATAAGCATCGATTGTGGCATATCGAATGCTCCGCTCGTATGATTCGTCGCTGTTTGTATCAGAGGCAAGGAAGCTCCGGAAAGAATCCGGTGCGTTATAAACCAAGACGTGACAGTTTTCGGCGCTTAGGTAATCCGCAGTCACATTCCCGCGGAAAAAGTATTGCGCGTAGCTGGCGAAAATGGCAAGGAAAGACAAAATAAAGCAAATCGCAATCACAAACGTCGCAGATGTAACGTTTGTCTTGAGTTGGTTGCTTTTACCAAAGGTCTTCTTGGCCAATGCCCAAATGGCTCGATTCATATGCGCTTTCACTTCTCCTTATGATTTTCGGTATATAGTGCAAAAAAAGCGTCTTCAAAAGTTGCCGTCCCTGTCTTTTCAATCAAATCCTTTGCTGTTCCCTGACCAACGATGCGACCATCGACGATAATGGCAATTTCGTCGCAAAGCGCCTCGGCGACAGAGAAAATGTGCGTTGATAATAAAATGGCATGTCCTTCTTCACGCAGCTCTAGAAGATAATCCATCACCTGACGTGAGGTTAGGATATCCAAGCCGTTTGTCGGTTCGTCGAAAATAATAACCGGTGGATTATGAATCAAACTGATTGCGATGGAAATCTTTTGCTTCATGCCGGTCGAGAGCTCGACAATACGCTTGTTGGCAAAAGGACCGATACCGAATCGTGCGAAGCTTTTCTCTTTGCGTTGCGCAACTTCGTCGGCGGGGATGTCATAAAGCTCTCCGAAAAAATCGAACAATTTGTCTGGCGTGGAGACCGGGTCCAGCTTGATTTCTGTTGTCAGAAAACCTAAGAGACGACGAATATCTCGTGCGTTCGCTGTGGTGGGTAAGTCGCACACGGTAATGACACCTGAGGTGGGTGCGAGTAATGTCGCAATCATTTGCATGATTGTGGTTTTTCCAGCACCGTTCGGGCCCAAAAGGCCGAATATCGTACCTTTTTCTACCGTAAAGCTCACATGCTCTACGACAGTTGCGGATTTTTGGTATTGCTTCGAAACGTCTCTGACCTCAATCATTTTGGCCTCCTTGATTACTGTGACTCATTTTCTTGAATTTGCGCGTCGTGCGGGCAAAAACGATCCAACCGACGATAGCGTTGATGGACAGGCTAAGGATAATATGAAACGGCGTCTCCTGCGAGAGAAAAATATCGCGAATCACGATTGTTGTATTGTGCAGTGGAATGAGATATTCGAGCAACACGGGGTCAGAATAGCGGAAAAGCTGCGCGAAGAAATCAATAAGAAAAAGCACGAGCGGTAATTGCAAGTTGATAAGCACATCCTGCATGCGTTTTAAGGAAACTACAAATAAGAAGCAAATGGCAATCATCAACAAGCACGATATAAAAAGGGTGACGATTACCAAAATCAATTGCGACGGCATCAACAGCATCCCGAAGGGGAGAAGTGATAAGGCGTTATTTGAGCGATTCACCCACGAAGAAATAAAGAGGATAAGGAATGTAATCAGCGAAGAGAACATGCCGACGACGAGGATGGTTAAGAGCTTTCCCAAAAGCAGAGAAGATTCCGAAATAGGCGTCATGCGAAGCTTGGTCAAAAACCCGCGCTCACGTTCGGCGGCCAGTATTTCACCCGTGAGCGAATACACGCAATAATACATCAAAAGCACCAAGATTCCCGGCAAAACACGTGCAGCGCCTTGGTTTGCGGTGCTTCGATGATTCAATACGGTGGTAAAGGGATTAAACTCGTTTATTTTGAAGCTGTTTCCGCCGCCAATTGCGAGATAATCCTGCCCCATTGTTTCCAGAATGTATGTGCTGTACTTTGTGAGCACTGTTTCGGAAAACTGCTCGGCGCGTGCTGAAACGGAATATGAATTTGCATTATACATGATAAAGATTGTGGCCGTTGATTCGACATCTGTGTCGTGGTTTGCGAGTTTTTCGTATTGTTCTTCGATCGTCGCGTCGGACCAATCCGGCAGCTTATCTTGTATATTATCTCTGACGGTTAGTGAGGAGAATCGCAAAAAAATAGAACCATCCTCAATCATCTCTTTTCTCTCATCGTCTGATAATCGATTATATTCGCTTTTGCTCATGGTGGTGTAGGAGTAAATCGTCGATGTGTTGCTTTGTTCTGTGAATGCTACGAAGGATTCTGGTGGATTAAGAAGGATAATCGGGCGATTTTGCAATGAACCTGTTGATAAATAATTTACAATTAATGGAAAGAGGTTTAAGGCGATTAAAAGGAGCAGCGCGGGCACTACAAATACAAGGAGCGTTTTTCTCCAATTCGACAGAATCTTCTTGAATTCCCAGCGAAAAATGGTGATGGCAGCGCGCATGTGTAGTGTCCTTTCCGAAGAAATCATTTCAATAAAGAAATTATATCATAGTACATGGTGTGAACCTGTTAACAGAATGAAAATGACAAGCAATTACTTTTATGATTAAATAGACGTGTTTGCAAGTTGTTTTGTAATCGCATTGGAGGAATATATGAAACAATCAAAATCAGAATGGATAAAAAAATATATTTGCGGAGCATTAATTGCATCGATGCTTCTAGCTGTCGCCTGCACAACCGAGTCTGAAGAGACGAGCAAACGCAGACGGAGAAGTACCACGAAGGAGACGACCGAAGCTACGGAAACAAAATCTTCGATTGTAAAACCGACCGATCCGATTGACCCGCCGGCCAACACGATTGAGGTAGATTTGAGCGAGCTTGAAGGGTATGAAAATGCCGAGCTTTTAGCAAAAATTGATGAAAAACTCTTGGGCGATTCGCTCGTAGATATCCTGGATACAGAATTCCTTTTAGATGATCCGACAGCACTCGGTTATGAATGGCCGGAAGAAGGTTTGTCTTTTGGTGACTACGAATCGGATCAATATGCTGTTGCCGAGGCCGAAGCTTACCTTACGCTTTTGGAAACCATCGACTATGAGCAATTATCAGAGGAAGATAAGATCTTCTACGATGTATTGGTATACAATTTTGAAGAAGTCATCGCTTTTCAAGATTATTACTACTACATTTCACCGGTTAACTCCCTTACAGGTATACAAATGGATCTGCCGATTTGTATGGCGGAAATTTCATTTGCCAATGAAGAAGATATTGCACGTTATTTCGCCATAGTAATTGGATATGAAGAGTATTTTGCAGATATCGGCGCATTCTTGGAAGAACGCGCAGCGCTCGGTCTCTCGCCGACAGATGATTATCTGCAAGCACAAGCGGACTCTTGTTATGCGATGCTGGAAAACAAAGAAGACCACTTCCTTGTCACCAGTTTTGCGGAACGTCTGGGTGAAATGGATCTTACAGACAAACAGAAGCAGGACTATATAGAGCAAAATCAGACTTACCTTGACCAATATTTCTTTCCGGCATATGAAGGCTTAGGCGACTTGCTCGTGAGCCTCAAAGGCACCGGCGTAAACGAAGGTGGCATGTGCAATTTCGAAGGCGGAAAAGAATTCTATGAGATTTATTTTCAGCTCCGTACCGATTCTGATATGGGTGTTGAAGAAGGAATTGCCTATTTGGACGCTGCCATCGATAATGCCTCGAATACAATTAACAACACGGAATTCACGGTAGATTTCTATGACGAATACATGAATCACAATTATACAACTGGCTCTTTCCAAAGTGACCTGGACTTCTGTATTGCGGCTATAAGCAACGATTTTCCGGAGCTTCCGGCGCATAATTATGTGATCCGGAGTGTTCCTGAACAGCTTTCCGATTTCTTCTCTCCGGCGGCATATCTTTCATGCCAGCTCGATAGTCAGGCAAATAATTTGCTTCTTATGAATGACGCTGCCCTTGAATCCTGCGCAGATTTAGTCCAAACCGTAGCGCACGAATCCTATCCTGGACATCTTTTCGAAGCAGTTTATCACTCTGCGAACATTACCAATTATTTCCAAAACTACAGCAGCAACATCGCATACACGGAGGGGTGGGCCACATATTGCGAAAACTACATCATGAGCCTTACGGATTATGACATGAATGTCTACTCTTTTGTGCACGCCGAAGACGTATTGATTAACTTTTACTTTTTCGCTCGTATCGACATTGGCATCAACTACGAAGGTTGGACAAAGGACGACGTACGGGAATATCTGGCTTCGTTTAACTATGGTCTGGATACGGATAGCGCCGTCGACTGGTTCTGGGATATGTGTGTGGAAATCCCTTGCTACATCATGCCATATTGCTTCGGTAACCTTCAGACTGAGAGTATTATGAACACGGCTTTTAGTGAGCTGGACGGCGAAGCGACTGCAAAAGAAATTCATACGGCTTATCTTGATATTGGTGCAGCTCCATTCCCGATTATTGAAAAATATATGAATCAGTACATCGAGAGCGTACAAGGATAAAATGACTTGAAAATGTCATGAATTTGTAGGGAAAAAGGCTTGAGTTAATTATCGTTATGGTATAATTATTAAGAATAACCCCCGTTATGATGCTTTTCATGATTGACGTGGGGCACGAGTTCGAAGTCTACTAATGGAGGCCTACTACCATGGCAAAACAGACTCATCTTGCCACTACCCTTACAGCAAGATACTTTCCGACTGCGGAACTGACCGATGCTTTTTACATGGACGGACGTATTTCCGGTAAACGAGAGACCCGTTCAGCTGACATAACCAACGACAAAGAAGACAGAGGATTTTTCTTCTCTGTCTTCTCGCATCCTACAGAACCGAATTATACTCCAGAAACGATTCCTTCTTATGAACCGCTACTCCGTCGTTTTTGTACGGAATTGAAAACGGGGCGTAAGACCTTGGACGACCAAATCGGCGAGATGGTGAATACCGCAGTAGCCGTAACAGGGAAGAGAAAGCTCCAGGCAGATAATGTCCGCGCGCCTTTCTTTGCTGGCGTTATGGTTAAGGATTCCGAAGCGTTCGCGATTACGATGGGTACCGGATTGGCATTCCTTTATCGTGACGACACGCTTTACCCTTTGACGGCGGCCGATATCCGAATCGACCCAGTGAATACACAAAACCAACGAGTGGATAATTTCACGAACTATTGTGCTTCGAAGACGGCAACGGCACTTTGCTCCAATATCGCTCAGCTAAAGCTGGATGATTGCATTATTCTCTGCAACCGTGAGGTCTATGATGCCGTCGGACAAAAAGAATTACTTCGCATCCTCTATGATGCCGAAGACCAATGCGATGCCGCAGGTGTTGTCATAACTGAGGCCTCGGCGAAGCTCCCGGGTGTGCCACTTCAATTCATGATTTCTTTCGTTGAAGATATTACATCGCAGGAAAAGGGTGGTTTCTTCGGCTTCGGCAAGAAAAAGCACAGTCAATCCTACGATGATGTTGAGATGACTACAGATATGGGCGAAAATGACGAGCCTGCCAAGGTGCCTGTCGATTCTCCGAATCCTTTTGGGGGCATGCAAGCCACTGGCACACAGCCAGTTGTTGAGGCACCGTTAGTATTTGGTGATATCCCGACCACTGCTCCGGTTGTTGCGCCAGTCGTAGCACCTGTAGCGACTCCCATCGTCGCACCTGTACCACCGGTAATTGCACCAATACCACCTGTTGTACCTGTTTCCGAAGCTGCTCCGGTAAATCCTTTTGTGGCTCCAGCAGCGAGTGCGCCGATGGCGACTGAGGCAGTCAATCCGTTTGCCGACACTTCCTTTGTGACTCCGATGACGGATGCGACAGCTTCTCCAAATGCCTTTGTCGTACCACAAATGCCTGATGCACCGATTGCTTCTCCTGTTGACGCTCCGTTATTTTTTGGAGCGGAGCTGGTGACTCCTGCTGCCGAAACGAATGTCAATCCTTTCGTCATGGATACTGTCACACCGGCTGCATCGACGCCATCTTTCGTAACACCATCGGCCGATACCTCGTTCGTTAATACTTCGGATAATACATTTGTAACTCCTACGGATTCGAATCCGTTTGTTGCAGGACCGGACGCATCTGCCTTTGTGACACCGACAACTACCGCGTCGACACCTTTTGTTGCTTCTCCTGCGGAGCAGACCTTTGTGGCCGCTCCGGTTACTTCTTTTGTGACACCGACTACCACGGCGTCAGTCTCCGACATTGCGCCGACCTTGAACATGGCTTCCGACGAGGCAGTGGGTGATATTGTCATTCCAAATACTGCTTCCACTGATGGGCCACTTTTGATGGGTGACGCAACGGATGCAATCAATCAATCGTCTTCTACAATAGACATGACCAAGGAGACTGAACCGAATGCCGAAGTATTTTCAGATACTATTTCGGCACCGGTTGCGGAAGCACCTATCTATGACGGTGTATCCGAGACATTACACGAGGAGAGTAGCGTTATGTCCCAGGATCAAGAACAGCCGATTGTACCGGAAACTGAATCATCTGTAAATGAAGAACCATTACTCTTCGGTGATGCAGAACCGACTGCTGAAGAAAGATATGGAATGAGTGAAGGATATCCTTCGGATTATGCAGATTCTTCTTCTTTCACAAATCAACAATCAGGCGCTACAGGAAATGATGAATTCTTCATTCCGTTTGAAGGGGCAGAGGCGCCAGTGGCACCACTTGAAGCCGCATCCTCTGACATTCCTGATATGCCACTTTATGAAGCACCTACATATACACCTCCGACGTATCCGGCAAACAGCGATACGCCTGTGGGATATGAAGACTCCGGTGTTTATGCACGTGGATCGTATACCACCGACGAAGATGCCTCTGGCATCCCGGCAGAACCACAATATGATTCTTACATGAGTGCGCAGGGCGCTTCGTATCAAGATCCGTCACAATATGGATATGCTTCTCCGGATGCACCGAACGGCGAGTATGCCGATTATGGCACGACACCACAATATGATGCCCCATATGGTGCGACATATGGTCAAGAAGCCGGATATGATCCGAACGCGGCATATGCCCCCAACGCAGAATATACGCAAGAACAGGCATATAGTGACAATCAGTATAGTGACCCATCTATTGGTCAGGTGAAATATGATTTTGATAACCCGCCACCAGCGGTTGCCGACCTATTCAATTATTCGACTCCGGCTCCGGCCGTTCCTCCGATGTATCCAGGTGAAGAGCCGATGAATTCCGGTGCTTCGCAACATCCGACCGGTCAACGCCCACAAGGTGCTGGGAAACCACGTCCGCAAGGCGGTCGTCCGACACCACCGCGTGGCAGTCGCCCACAAGATTCAGAGCAAGGCTTTGATTTTGGCGGCGGAAATGGTAACAAGAATACATATTTCCAAATTGGTTTGATTGCTATCTCATTGATTTGTGTCATTGTGATTATCGTTTTAGTTGCGCAATCCTGCGGCAAGAAGGATGAGAGCAAGGAAACAGAAGCAACAGAGTCAACTGCCATCACTTCAATTGATTTGGCCTTGGATACGTCTTCTGTAGTTGACCCGAACGCATCGGTCGATCCGAATGCTTCCAGTGTTATTGACCCGAACGCATCGGTCGATCCGAATGCTTCGAGCGTAGTTGACCCGAATGCATCCGTTGATCCGAGTACATCTACACCGGTTATCGGAACCGATCCGGTTGGTACATTCACATTCTCCGAGGCGACAGGTTGTCGTACATGGTGGGATTTGTTCTACACAGTATACGGAATCAATATTGATTCGGATACGGATGCCCGCGTAACGACCATAAAGACCTATAACAATTTGGATGCTGCTTATACGCCACAACCGGGTGATACCATACTGTTGCCGCCTACGACAATGCTGCAATAAACCAGAACATCATTTTGAGCCAGTAGACATACCGAAATGACAAGATGAAATGAATCCCCGTGAAGATTTTTCACGGGGATTTTTGTTTGGATAATGAAAGAAATGAAAATCTTTTCGCTACTTATTTCGTCGATGCGGTCATGAAAAGAAATGGAATAGAATTCTTTTTTGCTAAATTGTAGAAATTCGCTGATTTGCATCTTTTTTACTAGTCAAAAGTGCAAAATCCATATACAATAATTTGGTATGTTAATGCAAGTTTGCAAGGGAGGAATTTCAAGTGAGTTCACATAAGAAATTATTCATTCCGGGCCCTGTGGATGTTCGTTCGGAAGTTTTGGCAAAAATGTCCACACCGATGATCGGACACCGTACAAAGGAAGCCACGCTTCTTCAGCAGAGAATCTCTGAGAAGCTCCAGAAAGTGATGGGTACAGAGAACACCATCATCCTTTCTACATCATCCGGTAGTGGTTTGATGGAAGGCGCAGTACGATGTTTCACGGGCAAGAAAGCAGCTGTATTTTCAATCGGTGCATTTGGTGAAAGATGGTACAAGATGTGTACCGCAAATGGCATTCCCGCAGATATTTTTCGTTCGGAGCTCGGCGAAGTCACTACACCATCTATGGTGAAGAAAGTGCTGGAGACGGGCGAATATGATTTAGTAACCATTACGCATAACGAGACTGCTACTGGTGTCAGAAATCCGATTTTCGAAATTGCGGAAGTTATGGATTTGTTCCCAGATGTAATTTTCTGCGTAGATACTGTCAGCTCTATGGGCGGCGACTATATTCCCGTCGATGAACTCGGCATTGATGTTTGCATCACTTCATCCCAGAAATGCCTTGGTTTGCCTCCGGGACTTTCCATTGCGAGTGTTACCGAGAGAGCACTCGAAAAGGCAAAGGGTATTCCGAATCGCGGACTTTACTTTGACTATGTCGAGCTAGCCAAATTCGTGAAGGAAAAGCCATATCAATATCCATCGACTCCTTCTTTGGCACATATGTATGCATTGGATTATCAACTTGATTGTATCCTTGAAGAAGGTATCGAAGAGCGATACAAGCGTCATTGTGCGATGGCAGATTGCGTTCGCGAATGGGCCAAGACAAATTGCGCTCTATATTCGAACCCGAAGCACCTTTCTGTCACAGTGACATGTATCACTAATACGTTGGGCATCCCATTTGCTTCTTTGAATGCGGCTATGGGACAGCGCGGATATCTCCTTTCCAACGGTTACGGTCCGTTGAAGGATAAGACGTTCCGAATTGCACATATGGCAGACACATCACTCAAGGATGTTGAAGCCATGTTGAAGGACTTGGATAAAGCAATCGCTGAATTGAAGGCAAAAGAGTAAGCTCCGTTTAAACACGGAGACGGACATAATTTGGAGGTAACATTATGAAGATTCTGGTAGCAGAAAAAATCGCAGCAGATTCCGTTCAATACTTGCGTGATAACGGATTTGAAGTCGATGAGAAGCTTGGCTTCTCCCAAGACGAAATCGCTGGCATGATTGGTGAATATGACGGATTGATTGTCCGCTCGGTTACCCAGGTAAATCAAGCATTGCTTGCTAATGCAAAGAACCTGAAGGTAGTTGGCCGTGCCGGAAATGGTATTGACAATATTGACGTGAAGGCATGCACGGAACACGGTATCATTGCTGTTAACACCCCTGAAGCGAATATCATGGCCGCTGGCGAACTCGCCGTTGCACATGCATTTTCGATTTTCAGAAATCTTTGCCACGCTAATGAAGCCGCACACAATGACGATTTCCGCCGTGCGCAAATGATCGGTAACGAGCTTGAAGGTAAGACCGTAGGTGTTATCGGCCTCGGACGTATCGGTTCCATTGTTGCCAGAAAGCTCAAAGGCATCGGTATGGATGTTGTAGCATTTGATCCGTATATTTCACAGGAGCAATTTGACCGTGTTGGTGCCACGAAGTGCGCAACACTTGATGATTTGCTCACAATCGCTGATTTGATTACATTCCACACACCGAAGAACAAAGAAACTCACGGTATGGTTGGCGCTGCGGAGCTTGCTAAGTGCAAGAAGGGCGTACGTATTGTAAATGCTGCTCGTGGTGGATTGGTTGACGAGGCGGCTTTGTATGACGCTCTCGTATCTGGTCAGGTCGCCGCTGCCGCAATCGACGTATTCGATAAGGAACCGTCATATGACAAAAAGCCAGGCGAACAAAATTTCCAGAATCCATTACTCACGCTTCCGAATTGTGTCGTTACGCCTCACCTTGGTGCATCTACACATGAAGCAAACCATAACGTCGGTTCTGCGGTTACCGAATTGGTTGCGAAGGCATTACGCGGCGAACTCGTTGCGGCTATCAACATGCCTCGTTTCTCAGGCAATATGGCAGCCCTTCGTCCATACGCATCATTAGCTGAGAAGCTTGGTAAGATTTACTATCAAGCAGAAAAAGCACCGATTAAGAAGATTGAAGTCATCTATCGTGGCGAGTTAGCAAATCAAGAAACGGGCATCCTTACATTGTCCGTTCTCAAGGGCTTCCTCTCGGCACTTTCTGATGATCGTGTCAGTTTCGTCAATGTCCGTCAATCTGTTGAAAATCGCGGTATTGAGGTCATCGAAAGCAAATCAACGCAAATCCAGCGCTACAACAATCTTATTGAAGTTAATTTTGTATCCGAAGACAATCGTGAGTTATCTGTCAGCGGAACAATCTTTGGCGAAGATACCGAGGTTCTCGTCACATTCTTCGGTTACCAGATGAACTTCGTTCTCTCTCAGACAGTTATTGCGATGCAAAATGAAGATGTCCCTGGCATAATCGGCAAGATTGCAACACTGCTCGGCAGCCATAACATCAACATCAACAGCATGCATTGGGGTGTAAAGCCGAATTCGAATAAGGCTCAGTCATTTATCTCGATTCATGATCCACTTGATGAGAAGATGCTTACAGAGCTTGCTTCCATTACAGATGTATTGAGAGTAACACAGCTGACATTCTAATATCATAACGAGAATACTGGCAAAGCTGGGCATAAGCTCAGCTTTTTGCTATATGATGCAATGAATCAAGAGGTGCTCATGACCAGTAAAGACGCCATTCTCCATATTCTCGAATCACACATGGGCGAATTTGTGTCCGGGCAGATGCTGGCACACGAGCTCTCGTTGTCGCGTACTGCAATATGGAAGAATATTCGCACACTCAAGGTCGAAGGGTATCCGATTGAGGCGGTGACGAATCACGGCTATCGATTGCTATCCGGTCGTGACAGAATGACGGTTGAGGGCGTGAAGGCGGCACTTTTACCGCGATATCGGGACATTCAGGTCGAGATTTTTGATACGGTGGATTCGACAAATACACTCGCAAAGAGAAAGGCATTAGAGCTGGCGCCGCACGGGGCAGTATATATTGCCGAAAAGCAAACGGGTGGACGCGGTCGACTGGGGCGATCATTTTATTCGCCTGCCAATACGGGCCTCTACATGAGTGTTGTCCTTCGTTTGCCGATTACGATGGAGCAAGCGACAATGGTGACAATTACCGCTTCTGTGGCGGTTTCTCGTGCGATAGAAAAGCTAACATCACAAGCTGTCGGCATCAAGTGGGTAAATGATATTTTCGTTGAAGGGAAGAAGGTTTGCGGCATTTTGACGGAAGCGGCCGCCGATTTCGAGACCGGACGAGTACAATATATTGTTTTAGGCATTGGTGTGAATTGCACGACGGCAGAAACGTCGTTTCCGGAAGAGCTTCAAAGTATTGCGGCTTCGATTCAATTAAAGGACGCACGTAATGTTTTGGCTGGGACGATCTTGAATGAGCTTTTCGCATTAATTTCGAAAATGGGTGAATCCGATTCTGGCCGAAAAATCATTGCTGAATATAAGGCTCATTCGATACTGATTGGAAAAGAAATCTCTTTTGAGGAGGCAGGAGTGAAGCATTCCGGCCTAGTTATGGATATTAATGACAAGGGTAATCTTGTCGTAAAAGACGAGGCAAATATTGTTCGAACATTGTTTGCGGGCGAGGTAACGCTTCACAAATCGTGAGGCATCACACCCGCCCGTTTTTCATTCATATAGTTTTCTTTTAATCTAATTCAAGTCCACCGGTGTAGAGCATGTAATATTTGCCCTTTTCGGCGACAAGCGATTCGTGATCGCCGCGTTCGATGACATGACCGTTTTCGAGGACCAAGATCGCCTTTGCATTCTGCACGGTCGAGAGTCGGTGGGCGATGACAAAGACGGTTCTGTTCTCCATTAAGGCATCCATTCCGCGTTGGATAATGGCCTCGGTGCGTGTGTCAATGGAGCTGGTCGCTTCATCGAGAATCATGACCGGCGGGTCTGCGACAGCGGCACGCGCGATGGAGAGAAGCTGACACTGACCTTGCGAGAGGGATGATCCGTTCGTGGTCAATATCGTGTTATACCCGTCTGGTAACAGAGAGATATATCCGTCAGCGTTCGCGAGCTTGGCGGCGGCTATGCATTCTTCGTCGGTGGCATCGAGTCGTCCATAACGGATGTTATCGATGACGCTTCCGGTAAAGAGATTGGTCTCTTGAAGTACGATACCGAGTGAACGTCGCAAGTCACTCTTCTTAATCTTATTGATGTTTATATCATCGTAGCGAATTTTGCCGTCGGCGATATCATAGAAGCGATTGATCAAGTTCGTAATGGTTGTTTTTCCAGCACCGGTAGCACCAACAAATGCGATTTTTTGCCCTGGCTTTGCAAAGAGTGAAACATCGTATAGAACTTGCTTTTCGCCGTCATAGCTAAAGTCTACATCGAAGAATCGGACGTCACCGCGCACCTCTGTATATGTAGTCGTACCATCTTGATGCGGATGTTTCCACGCCCAAACAAGAGAAAGATCTTTGTGCGTCGGTGTATGCTCATCGACTTCGACGAGCTGATTGTCCACATTTCGTGCGCGAACAAGGGTAACATAGCCATTGTCTTCCTCTGGTTTTTCATCAATCAATTCGAAAATACGAGAGGCACCAGCCATAGCCATGATAATGGAGTTCATTTGTTGTGACACTTGACTAATCGGATTGGTGAAGGATTTAGTCAATTGTAAAAAGCTGATAATGATTCCGGAAGTAACAGTTCCGAATCCGGAAATCATCAAGATGCCGCCGACAAAGGCAACAAGCACATAAAGAAGATTTCCGAGATTTCCCATTATCGGCATCAAAATATTTGCAAAAGTATGTGCTGCCGTTGCATTCTTGCAAAGTTCATCATTCTTCTTGTCGAAGGCTTCCTTGGCACGATCTTCGTAGCAGAAGACCTTTACGACCTTCTGACCGTTAATCATTTCTTCGATATATCCATTGACGTCGCCGATGGACTCTTGCTGTTTTACGAAGTATTTCGCACTGTTGCCAGCGATTTTACCCATGGTAATGGTCATGACAATGGCACCGACGATAACTAGAATCGTAAGCATCCAGTTTGAGTAAATCATGGCGGCAATGATGGCGATAATGGTGAATGCTGATGAAACCATGGATGGGATGCTTTGTGTAATCATCTGCCTCAGTGTGTCGGTATCATTGGTGAAACGACTCATGATGTCGCCATGAGAATGTGTGTCAAAATAGCGAATCGGGAGCGTTTGCATATGGATGAACATGTCGTCGCGGATGCGCTTTAATACGTCGTGTGCGATACCAATCATTATCTGCGTGTAAACAAAGGATGATAGGATACCGATGGCAAAAATGACGCCCATGACAACCAACAAATGAATCAATTCGGTAAAGACCGGGGAGCTCTCGAGAAGCAATGGTTGAATGTAATCATCAATCAATACTTGAATGAAGAGTGCGCTTCCGGCAGAGACCGCTGCCGTGATTAATATACATAGTAAAACGAAGATAAGGAGTATTTTTTGTTTTAATGAAAAGTATGAAAGCACTCGCTTCATTGAATTAAAATCGAGTTTATTCTTCTTAAAATCTTCCATATTCATCGGGCGTTTTCCGCCGCGTCCTTGATTTACACTCATGATTTGAGCCCTCCTTTCTTTTGTGAGTAATATATTTCCTGATAGATGTCATTGCCGGCGAGTAAATCGTCATGCTTACCTTGTGCGACGATTTTACCGTTTTCCATAATCAGGATGAGGTCAGCATCTTCGACAGAGGAGACACGTTGTGCGATGATAATCTTCGTCACGTCCGGTATGTCCTTGCGGAATGCTTCACGTATTTTGCTGTCGGTAGCTGTATCAACAGCACTCGTGGAATCGTCGAGAATCAAGACCTTGGGCTGACTTATTATCGCTCTGGCAATGCAAAGTCGTTGCTTTTGACCGCCGGAGACGTTTGCGCCGTCCTGCTCAATATGTGTGTCATATTTATCGGGAAAAGCCATTACAAAGTCATGCGCTTGTGCGATTTTGCACGCGGCAATCATCTCTTCGTCCGTGGCATTCGGATTGCCCCAACGCAGGTTATCCTTAATGGTGCCGGAGAAAAGGACGTTTTTTTGCAGTACAACGGCAAATTGATTACGTAAGACATCGAGGTCGTACTCTTTGACATTTTTACCACCGACCTTGACCTCTCCGGCTGTGACGTCATATAAACGGGATATCAATTGAACGAGAGAAGATTTACCGCATCCTGTACCGCCTAAAACACCAATAATCTGTCCAGGCTTCGCGTGGAAGTCCAGATGATTGAGGCAGCATTTATCAATGTCTTTGGCATAACTGAAGCTTACATCATTAAAATCAATAGTGCCATCCGCGACCTCTGTGATAGGATTCTCTGGATTCGTAATATCGCTTTCCTCAGATAGAATCTCAGTAATACGTTGCGCCGATGCACGCGAAATCGAAATCATAACGATGACCATGGAGACCATCATGAGACTCATGAGAATCTGAGCTGCATAAAGGATCATACTCGATAATTCACCTGTTGTCATGTCGCCTGCTACAATGAGACGTGCGCTGAACCAGGCAATCAATATATTTAGCGAGAAGACGCAAAATTGAATTAATGGATTAGTAAGCATTAATATGCGTTCGGCGCGAACGGAGTCGTCGCGAATGAGCTTCGATACGCCCGTGAATTTTTCGGATTCGTGGTCTTCACGAACGAAGGATTTCACGACACGTATGCCGCGTACATTTTCCTGAACGACATTATTGAGCTTATCGTAGTTTTTAAACATGCGAGTAAAGATAGGGTGTACATTTTTCATAATGAAGAAGAGTGCAACACCCAAAATTGGCGCGATGATGAAGAATATCCAAGCGATGCGATAATTTACGATCATCGACATGGTAAGTGCGAAAACCAGCATCAATGGGCAACGCACCGCGATACGAATGACCATCATGTAGGCCATCTGAACGTTTGTGACATCGGTGGTCAATCGAGTGATGATACTGGACGTTTTGAATTTATCGATATTGGAAAAGGAGAAATTCTGAACGTTGTGGAACATGTCGTGCCGGAGGTTCTTCGCGAAACCTGATGCAGCGACCGCCGAGCACTTTCCGGATAATGCACCGAAAAGCAACGAAACGAGGGAACAGACAATCAGTATCCCACCCATGGTATACACGTACGTCATGTTATTGGCGTCGATGCCATTATCAATCAGGAGGCTCATCAGCATCGGAATAATGACCTCCA
>Ga0116152_10000763_pt1 | contig 26563 bp, 26 predicted proteins | sample AD_UKC119_MetaG_FD_89894 | JGI IMG/M metagenome (GOLD analysis project Ga0116152, IMG submission 89894) | Active sludge microbial communities of municipal wastewater-treating anaerobic digesters from Hong Kong - AD_UKC119_MetaG | ecosystem: Engineered > Bioreactor > Anaerobic > Digestate...
CATCCTTGGAGAGCTACTTCTTTTAAAAAACAGTTAGAAAAAGCACATACAAATCATGTATATGCTTAACGCTTATATTTAAAAATTTTTGAGACATTTTCAAAAGTTATTGACACACTTTTTTTAATTTTTTTATTTTAGATAGTAATGTGTTATCGGTTTTAAGTTATCATCTAATTCATAACATATGGGATTACCAGTCTCTATTTCCAGGTTCATTACTTCTTCATCTGATAAATTATCTAAATATTTAATTAATCCTCGTAAACTATTGCCATGAGCTACTATAATTACTTTTTTGTTATTATTGATAGCTTGTACAATTTCACTATTCCAATATTCTATTACTCTTTTTATGGTATCTTGCAAATTTTCTGTTGTTGGTATTTCATTATCTGCTAACATCGCATATTTAGAATCATTGCCCGGATATCTAGGATCCGATTTGTCTAATGCTGGTGGCCTGACGTTTGTGCTTCTCCTCCAAAGTTTTACTTGTTCTTCCCCATACTTTTTCTTTGTTTCTTCTTTATTTAATCCTTGCAATGCACCATAGTGTCTTTCATTTAACTTATAACTATATTTTATCGGTAAATTTGTCTCTTGTAATTCTTCCAATATATATTTTAGTGTATCTATTGCTCTTACTAAAACTGAAGTATAGGCAACATCAAAATTAAATCCCTTCTCTTTTAAAACAATACCTGCCTCTTTCGCTTCTTTAATACCTCTATCTGATAATCCAACATCTGTCCAACCAGTAAACCTATTTTCTAAATTCCAAATACTTTCGCCATGTCTTACTAATACTAATTTAATCATTGTAACCTCCATTACTTGATACTGTCATGTATATTTAATTAATTTAAGTATATCATAAATTTTATATCTAAAAAAGATAACTTTCGTTATCAATTTATTCCTAATACAATCTCTTTTAAGTTTTTTAAATATAAAAACATTAATCCTGCTTTTTCTATAGTAGTATTAGTTACTAAAGGAACTTTCTTTATTATTTTACCATTTGATTTTATTTCAAGATATCCAATTGTATCTCCTTTTTTTACTGGATATTCTAAATCTGACAACTTAGTTTCAAAATTATATTTTTTATCTGTATCAGTTTTTTTCTCTAAAACACTGGCATCTTCTTTTAATACCAAGTCAATAGTATCAAGTTTAGCTTTTTCTAATTTAGTGTTTCCTATTATTGTTCCTTTCTCTTCTAAGATATTCATCTTATAGATATTAAATCCATAATCAAGCATAGCTTTAGCTTCTTCATTTCTAACTGTGTTTTTGTCATATCCTAAAGATATTGCGATAAATCTTAAATTATCCCTTTTAGCCGTTACTGCCATACAACTTCCTGCATTAGTATCATAGCCTGTTTTAAGTCCATCAGCACCTTGATAAAATCTAACTAATTTATTGGTATTAACTACCCAAGTTTTATTTTCAGTATCTTCTCTAATATAATCTTCATAAACACTTGAAAATTTTAATATATCTTCATGCTTTAATAGTTCTATCGCAATTAATGCCATATCATAAGCTGTTGAATAATGATCATCCTGATCGAAACCAACTACATTTTTAAAATTGGTATTAGTAAGTCCAAGTTCTTTGGCTTTAGCATTCATTCTGGCAATAAATGCATCTTCTGTTCCAGCAAGTCTTTCAGCAAGTTCTACTATTGCATCATTTGCTGATGCCATGACTATTCCTTTAATTAGATCTTCTACTGATATTTTCTCTCCTGTTTCTAAATATATTTGAGTTCCCCCCATATTTTTAGCATTTTCAGATACAGTTACTTTTTCTTCATAAGTTATACCACCCTGCTCTAATGTTTCAAAAAATAAAATTAAACCCATCATTTTAGTAAGTGATGCAACCGATACTCTCTCCTCACTATTTTTTTCAAATATAATTTCTTTAGTAGTTACTTCCATCAGGATAGATGACTTGGCATTAGGAGTTAAATCTAAAGATTCACAATATCCATTTATTGGAAAAATAAATATACTAATTAATAAAAGAAACATTATTTTTTTCATAATCCACCTCTATTAATTTTTATGTTTTGAATTAACTTTATATGCAAAACATATATTTAATTGGATGTGATACTTTGAAAGTTAAAATAATATTCATATTATCTTTTATTGCAGTTGTTGCGATATACTTTTTAATGAGAACAAATAGTATTACTGCAAGTAATACCATAGCATTATCTAATATGGAAAAATACAATAGTAATTACTTAGATAGATACTTAGATTATAAAAGGCAAAATAAAAATCTCTCTAATCAAGAAATAATTAATCATGTTAACATTGGTATTGATTACCCTTTTTATACTAATATAAGAATAACTGAAGAAGAAGGTTATACTACTTTGGTTAATAAATATACTAAATTAAGTAATAATTATAGACCAAATGATTTATATATTGTAGATGAGGAATATAACCCTAACTTGATATCTCTTAGGAAACAGGCTGCTATTATGTTTGTTACTATGGCTGAAGATGCCAAATTATCAGGGCTTACAATCATAATAGAGTCTGGGTTTAGAAGCTACTCTTATCAAAAATATTTATATAGTAAATATAAAGATATGGATGGTATTAAAAAAGCTGATACTTATTCGGCAAGAGCTGGACACTCTGAACATCAATTAGGTTTAGTTATTGACATTAGAAATGCTGATTTGCCATATGAAATGTTTGAAAAAACAAAAGAATTCATATGGATGCAAAAAAACGCGTATAAATATGGTTTTATTTTGAGATATCCGGAAGGTAAAGAAAAGATTACGGGATACTCATTTGAATCATGGCATTACCGCTATGTAGGACGAAAAATATCTACTGATATGTTTATCAACTATCCGGTGCTAACATATGATGAATATTATGTTCAATTTTTAAAATAAAAAAAGACTATTTTTTAGCCTTCTTTGTTTCTTTTTTCTTAACTTCAGATTTTTTTGTTTCTTTCTCTTTTTCTTCTTCTTTTGATATGTCTTCCTCAGTTTTTTCTTCTTTGTTTAAAAGATATAAAATAAATGCTCCAAGTAAGATAATTATAATAATTTTAATTACTTTAGTAATTCCTTTTTCTTCAGATTTTTCATCGTCAGAAAGCACTTTATCCACAACTTTATTTTCTTCAGACTTTTCTTCATCTTGACTAGTTGTATTAGTTGATGATGTTGTTGATACATCTACTTCTGGAACAACTACATTAGTTGTTGCAGTGATTGTATCAGTATTTTTTATTGTTGCCAAATTTTCATTAGTGTAAATTTCATTTGATAATTTTATATCTACAGATGTAGTCTTAGAAAAATCTGCTGTTTGGAAAATAATTGTTGCCACTATATCTTGATCTGACATAGTAGTTCCATATCCAATAATTCTATCTTTATTATCAGATATTTTAACAGTTAAATCATCAACTAAAGATTGAATAGTTACATATGTTAGATTTTTATCATAATCTAAATCAAATTGGAATCCTTCAATGTTTTCATCTGTTGATAATTTGATTTGATAGGTTACTAAACTTCCATATTCAATTTCGCTATCTCCAATTAATTCTACTTTTGTTAAGGCCTTTGCACTTGTTGAAATACATATAAATACAAGTAGTGCAAATAATAAATATTTTATCTTTTTCATCCTTCTATCCCCACATCTGATGGGTTCAAAGCCCCATACAACATAACTATATCAGAAATATTATATTCTAAATCCAAGTTATAATCAAGGGCGTTTAATACTGCATCAGTATAATCAGTAGTAGCTGTATTCCCTAGTACCAAAGCTTCTAGAATTTGTAAGTCAAGTAAATCAATTGTTGAATCACAATTAGCATCTCCTACTAACGAAACAGTATATTCTCCAACAAGTACTTCTGTTTTTGTAAATACTTTAACTATTGTAGAAGTTTTAACTAAATAACTAGTTTCCTCTTCTAATTCTGGATTAACAGGAACCATTACTAATTCATAGTAATTAGATCCTGCAAAGGTCCCTTCACTTGAAACTGACAAATATGATTCAAAATCTTCTTTTGAAAGAGTTAAAACATTTGAAATAATAATACTTTTATCTTCATGATTTACTACTACATTATTGTTACTAGAAGATAATACATATATATCAAGTAATGCCTCAGTAATCTTATCAAGATTATCACTATTTACCATTGTAAGGTTTGTTCTAATATTACTCAAAAATGCTACTAAGAATTCTTCATCCGCTACTAGTTCATCATCTAAATTATCAATGTCAGTAGCATCATTAATATCAATAAGTTCTTCTTCTTGTGTTCCATTTGTTGTAAATATTAATAAGAGTTCATCATAGTTAGTGATTACTTCCTCTTTAAAATTATCCCACTCGTCTGTTAGTGCTAATTGATAATTTTCATTATTTACTAAATTGTTATAATCAGTTGTAATATCTGTCATTGTATTATACAAATTATAAATGTCTTTTTTAATAGATAAATATGTGTTTAATTCTTCTTCTGTTAAAGCACTAAGGTCTAAAGGACTATGATCGGCTAAAAATGTTTCTAAAAGTCCTAAAGAAGTATTAATACTTGTCTTAGTTATTGTTATATCATTTAATAAATTTGTTTTAGCTGTTGTAGCATCTGTTTCATCTTGAAGTCTAAACCCTTCTTCTGCTTCACCTAACTTAGTTTGAAATGATTCGCTATCATAATCATCTAGCATTAATAATACTGATGATAAATAATCTAAAATCTTTGCCTCTAAGTTATCGACTGTAACCGTCGCAGTTTCAACTACCGCTGGAGTCCAAGTTCCTGATAAGGCAGTACATGCTTCTTCATCTTGAGCAATAACTGGGTCCTCACCAACATGACATGTTGCCATAGATGATACATACTCATTTGAAATTTCTATAAGAGTTTGATAATTAACAACACTATCTTTATTTTCTGTAGTTAGATGCTCATAACCGCTAGGTGAACCTACTATTGCTACTAAGTCACTTAACTTAATTTCTCCTTTTACAGATTCATACTCACTCTTTTTAGTTTGCAAGTCTTGTTTTATTTTTGCTGTTGCTAGCTGGCAATATCTATTGCCTGCGCAACTTTCTTCTATACTACTAGAATCATTTAATGATTCAGAATTTGTAAATGCTAGATCTATTTCTGATATTTTTGACTCTATATCTGTTAAATAGCTTCCTGCAAATACATATAGTGGACTAATAAAATAGTTTGCAAATAAACAAAGAAGTAATAATACCACTATTTTTTTACGTGATTTTTTCCTAAAAATATTCACCAAAAAGTATCCCTCCTTAAATTAACACATAGCAGTTTAGCCTCTCTATGTTAATTTAAGTATACCTCAGTTTGACACAAGTTGACAATACTTTTTGATGAAATTTTTATTTTTTATTTAATTGTTTGATAAATTAAAGGGTTACCCTTTACTGATACTTGACTAAATGTAAATAGTTTTAATACTTCCTCATCGATAATATCTTTTTTAGTATACAAGGTACACAATAGTTCATTGCTCTTTGCATAATCCCCTATCTGCTTGTTTAAAACTATTCCTGAACCATAATCAATTTCATCTTCTTTATGCACTCTTCCAGCTCCCATTTTACAAGATAACAATCCAAGACCATAAGTGTCTATTTTAGAAATATATCCTTCTTCCCTAGAATATACTTCGATCTTTTTATTATCTATTACAATATTATTTATATTGCCGTGTTGTCTTGTTACTAATTCGATAAATTTGCTATATGCGTTACCACTTTTGATGCTATCCTCAACTAGTAAACTAGCATCTTCAAAAGATATGTTTTTTGCCATACTAACTAGATAACTTGCCATAATCTTTGATAAAGAAACAAGTCTTTTTTCTCCTCTTCCTTGTAAAACATTTATCGCCTCAATAACCTCTAAACTATTACCAATGTTACTTCCAAGTGGCGAGTTCATGTCTGTTAGCATGCAAATTACTTCTCTATCATATTTTTTACCAATATTAATCATTAATTTAGATAGCTCTTCCGCTTCTTCAATTGTTTCTAATAATGCTCCGCTCCCTACTTTAACATCTATTAATATCTTGTTTGCCCCGCATGCAATTTTTTTACTCATAATACTAGATGCAATTAAAGGAATTGATTTAGTAGTACCTGTAACATCTCTTAATGCATAAACTTTTTTATCCATTGGGACAACATTAGCAGTTTGGGAAGTTATGGCAACATTTATATCTTTTATTTCATTAATAAATTCATCTTTAGAAAGTGATGTATCAAAGCCTTTAATACTTTCTAGTTTATCAATAGTTCCACCAGTATGTCCTAACCCTCTACCACTCATCTTTGCAATTCTAACACCTATTGATGCCACTATTGGGGCAATAATCAAAGTGATTTTATCTCCTACGCCTCCAGTGGAGTGCTTATCTACAACAATTCCTAAACTGCTAAGATCGAGTATATCTCCACTTTTAATAAAAATGTCAGTCAAATTATAAGTTTCTTCTTCAGTTAAAGAATATTTGCATATTGCTTTTAATAATCTATTCATATCAGCATCTGATACTTTACCATTCAAATATCCATTAAATACATAATCTAATTCTTCATAGTTAAGCAACTGGTCATTTTCTTTTTTAACAATTATTTCATTATAATTCATCAAATATCACACTCTTTTTTTAATATTAGTGTAGCTGGTAATAATTCTAAGTGCTTACTAACATCACTGTCATGGGTTTCTCTTAATTTCTTAAGATCAGGGTTCCTCGTTTGATTATTATTAATTTATTCTACTTCAAACTATCCTTATTCAAATAAATACCATCTACAGATTTATTATATCAATAAAAAAACTAGAAAACTAGTTTATCTTTTTAATATTCTTGCTATATCACTAAATTCAGTAACAACTGCAATGGCATCATTATATAATTTTTGCTTATTTTCATCATAATCTACTAGTATGCTATCTATTCCTGCTCTACTACTCGCTAAATCAACAATCCCATCTCCAATCATAACCGCAGAAGTAGGAAACACATCTTCTTTAGCTAAAATATATCTAAAATGTTCTGGGTTAGGTTTAGCATATGTCTTTTCACATGTATAGATATTAGAAAAATCTTTATCGATGCCTGCTTCATATAATTTTATCTTCTGTCTATAAAAAAGCCAATTAGTAGAGCATACTTTTATTTGTTCAATGGTAGAAAGAGTTTCTTTAACTTTAGGAATCTTTTCCATATAAAATGTCTCTAAATGTAACATAGTATGTGCAAAGTCTTTAACATCAACTCCAAATTCTTTTAAAAATGGCATAGATTTTTGCCAGCTATTGCATAATCTTTCAAAATTAAAGTCTGATACTCTTTCAGAAAATTTAAGTGCTAAAAAAACTCCTTTAATCTGTGCTTTTACATACTCATCTTTATCTTCTATTCCGTAAATTCTAAGAGCTTCTTTCACTAATGCTTCAAGTGTATTATATTTGACAAGTGTTCCATCTATATCAAATATTGCTAAATCTTTTTTTGATACTATATCATTTTTCAAAATCATGTCTATTCCCCCTAATTTCAGTTTAGCATGATTCGCTTGTTACGACAACAAAAAACTCGAATACATTCGAGTAATTATTATTATGGTGTCCTGGGAGAGATTCGAACCCCCGACCGATGCCTTAGAAGGGCATTGCTCTATCCAGCTGAGCTACCAGGACAGTAAATGCTAGGATCTCTCCTGCATCTAAATTATATAACATTTAAATTATTTTTTCAATATTTAATGTTAAATTTTATATCTATTTCTCTCTCTTGTCATACTCTTTGCTACTTCCTTAGTTTCTTGATCTTCAATTATCAAACTAATTAATCTATCATTAAATTTATTTTTATCAATAATAATATCATCTTTATTAAATACAATATATTCTCTTGTTGGAATTTGTTTACTTAAAAAATATGCTACACCTAAATCAAATAAAGTACCTGTTGACTCTGGGTCATAATAAATTCCTACAACATTAGATTCTCCAATTGCATTTGCATTTGCCAAGCAAATGTTATAACCAACAGAATCAAGTTTATTAGTATCATCCCCAGGATAATGAACATGGTATCCTCTATTTTTTAAATTTTCTTTAATTCTTCTTAGACTATCCACTACTTCTTGAGAGGCATTTCTAACTGGGCATATCATGAAAATACTATTCTTATTGCTTTTTTTAGAAACAATTGGTTTTAATTTATTTTTATGCCAATATAATGCCATTTTATCAAAAGATTTAGACTCTGTTACTTTAGCTTCTACATCCCTTAAATTATCAAGTTGAATCTGTTTGCCCGCAGCAAATAGCATCCCTAACAAAAATAACATGTCTTTTCTTGTAGAGTCAAATTTTAAATGTACTGGATCTTCTATGTTTAGAATACTTTCTATTTCTTGATCAATATATAATTCATCAAATGATTTATAACATTTCATACTACTTACCCCCAAAATGTTTATAGCATATATTATAGCACTTTTTACTATGATTTGCAATTAAATTATAGCAAAAATCATAAGTACTCCAAGAGTTACAACTATAGTTCCAATAGAAATTGCTGATGCAATTATTATATTTAGCACAGAATCAGACACATAAATTTGATTATAATCAGTGCTATTATAATATAAGGATACATATTTACCTAACTTTTTTAAATATCCTTTATATTTATAACCTTTTGAATCAGCAACATGAACTTTATTACCATTTACTAAAAACTCATATACAGGTCTAAAAGCAAAGGATACAGAGGTATTATTAGAATTAATATCTTTTTTAAAATACTGTTCTTGTTTCACTTCTATTATCTTAGCCAATGTCTTGTTTTGACAGTTTTTCTTACTCATCATTTGTATGATTAAAAAAACAACCGCTAACAAGATAATTAAAACCCCAATAACTACTAATTCCATATTATCATTCCTTTACTTTACCATTATACCATATCTATTTCTTATTGTATTTTATTTTTTTTGTGTTATCATATATTTAGTTACTTAGCTTTAGGAGTGTTTTGATGGAAGTATTAGAAAACATAATCAATTTTATTGGAAGTGGCTTCAATAGTTTTAGAAGTGTTAATGCTATTATAACTGATGTATTTGTTATAATGTTGACTTATAAAACCTTGTGGTGGATTATAGGCATATTTTTCACAAGAAAATTTAAGCCTGCAAAAAAGAATCATAAATATGCGATTATGATTGCAGCCAGGAATGAAGAAAAAGTTATTGGTAATCTGCTGGATAGTATTAATAGACAAGATTATGATATGAGTTTAGTAACTGTCTTTGTGGTCGCTGATAATTGCACCGATGCTACTGCAAGTGTCGCTAGAAGTAATGGGGCAATATGCTATGAAAGATTTAATGATGAGAAAAAAACTAAAGGATTTGCACTAGAATTCTTATGCGATAAAATTGAAGAAGATTTTGGTAGAATGTCTTTTGAAGGATATTTTATATTTGATGCTGACAATCTTTTAAAAAAAGATTACATTTCTAGAATGAATGATTCGTTTGATGCAGGTTCAAAAATCACTACATCATATCGCAATACTAAGAATTTTGATGAGAATTGGATTGCTTCTACTTATGCCCTTCACTGGCTAAGATCAATTAGATGTAATCATAGAGCAAGATCTGTTTTAAGGCTTGCTACTAATATTCAAGGAACAGGTTTCTTATTTACGAATGAAATAATTAAAAATGGATGGCACTATACCTCTCTTACTGAAGATAGAGCGCTTACTGCCGATGCTGTTGCCCAAGGATATCAAATATCTTATAATAATGCTGCTGAGTTTTTCGATGAACAACCAACTAGTTTGAAAATTGCTTTAAGACAACGACTTCGTTGGTCAAGAGGCCATTTAGAGGCTTTTGTTGAAACTGGTCCATTGCTATTTTTAAATATATTTTTTGGAAAACTTTTTGTAAGAACTAGATGGCAAGAAAAAAAGAAGAGAAAAAAACTAACTTTTAAAAGATTCTTACTAGGAATTGTTGAATCAATTCGCCATAGGATTGCATCATATGATACATTAATGCAACTTTTACCTTTTTCAGTTATTAATACTTTTAGATGGTTACTAGTATCCGTAATAATGTATTCTTGTTATGCTTTTGGTCATGGTATTAATGGGACTAATATTTTCAGTGGTGGTACATATCTAGCTCAAGGATTAAGAGAACTGTTTAATTTTGAAGTTGTCATTTCTCCTGGAGTAATGGCACTTATATATGGAGCACTGATTACTATCTGGATTAGAATACTTTACCGTATTGGAGCTTATATTGAAAATATATGGGTTGCAATATATGTATTTATTGCAGAAAGAAAAAGAATTATTAAAATTCCATTTATAAAAAAAGTGCTATTCTGTTTTACATGGCCAACGTTTGACATAATTGGTCGATATACACAATATATTGCAGTATTTAAAAAAGTCACTTGGAAACCAATTCCACATGAATCAAAAGTCACAATTGATGATTTAAAAAAATAGGAATTAATTCCTATTTTTTAGTTTTAAAGTAATTATACTTTAATGTTAAATCATTCTTTCTAGCTAAATAATTTATAAGTTCATTCTTTCTCTCTAGTTCAGATTCGCTAATTTTTTTCTTGTTAGTTACTTCTCCATCTTCTACATAGACATTACCATCATACCAAGAATAATCACTAAAGAATACTAACGATTCATATGATTTGCCTAGTGCATCAGTTCCTATATAGTTATTAGGATCATACGAAATACCAAATAGATTTAACACTGTTGGGAGAATACTTAATTGTGATGTTACTTTGTTAAAATTAACCTTCTTCATGCCATTACTCCATATAAAAAATGGAGTTTTGTTTACTAAATTATTTGATGTTGTTTTATATTTTTCAAGAATAGACTCATCTTCTAAAGTATATAAGTAATGATCGGTAAATACTACAATAACAGTCTCGTCAAGAATCTTTTTTTCTTTAAGCTTGCTCAGCAATAAACTAACCATATAATCAGTCTCTTGAACTTGTCTTTTAACGCATTCTTCCTCTGTCATTTCCATAAATTCTACAACTTCGTTTTCTGCATTATCGAGATCATACAATTGTTTACAAACACCCTTAGTATTTGTGAATGGCAAATGTGATGAATAAGTAATTATATAATCAATAAATTTAGTATCCTCTGGGAACATTAAATTAGAAAACTCAGTATTTTCAATTAATTCTCTATCCAATCTATATTCATAATTTTTATATTCATACATGTCTAACAGGCCATAATAATTATCAAATCCCCAGTTTTTATAATTAATTGTTCTTGAATAATACTCTCCATAATTCATATGAAAAGCATTAATGGCATAACCTTCGTTTTTAAACATATTAGGCATCGAATATGGAAAAAAGTTTTTGTTGAATGAATAAGCATTTTGAGTATATGAAAGCGGAGAGATAAACCCAGCATTAACTGCAAACTCAGAATTAAAAGTAGAACCGCCTCCTGTGTAAAAAGAATAATGATTATTAAAATTAATTGAATTATTCATCATCTTATATAAAGTTGGAGTTGTCTCTTTTGAAATTAGCCAATTATCAATACCTTCCAATTGTAAAAAGATGACATTTTTCCCTTCAAAAATACCAGTGTAACTATTTGGTTGTGCTATTGTCTTCTCTTGATAAACTTCTTGTAAAAATTCAAGCTCATCTTTGTTTTTATCTTGGCCTTTGAAATAAGTAATATATATCCCCCTTACGCTATATTCTAAGAGGCCACTAACTCTCATACTTTTATTGCTGTCATTAAAAAGATTGTAAACATTTCTCGGATTCTTCCAAGTGCTCCAGACTAAATCAGAATTTGCTCTACCTAAAAAAAGTGGTGTTACACTATGAAGGGCAATAAATATTATAACTACTTTAGCCCATCTATATTTATCTGTATTTAAATTTTTAGGAAAACTTTTAAATCCAAAAATAGTTAATCCAATTATCAGTATAAAACATAAATATACCCATATATCACAATTCTTAATAGCATCTATTATATAAGGGGATCCTTCGCTAGTAGATTCTAGCAAACTAAAATTGAAAAAATTATTTGTCATTGAATAATAAACATTATTTAAAAGATAAAAAATCATAAATATTATATTAAATGATAAATATACCCATCTACCAATTTTTCTTTTAAAACATAATGATATTCCTACAAATAGAAAAGCCCATATAATCGTAAAAAAGTTAGGAACAAAGCGATATGTTTGATAAAAATTAATATTGCTCCCTAATATTCTTGTAATTAAGTCCATCGCAATAAAAGGTAATAACATATATATTATGCCAATATTGCCTAATAAAAATTTAGAAACTAACAAAAAATATTTTTTTATTAGTTTAGATATATTTATAAAGATTTCTCTTAACTTTTTCATTAACTTCACCATGTATCACATTATAACATTTTTCACATTTGATGTAAATATTGGAATATTCTAGTTAATAATTTTTTGACAAAAAAATTCATCTTTTGCAAGATGAATCAAATATTTATTGGAGGGGCTAACCAGATTTGAACTGGTGATCAAGGTTTTGCAGACCCACGCCTTACCACTTGGCTATAACCCCATCAACTGCTACAATTGTATCATTTCCAAGCACTATTTTCAAGCATTTGTTAGAAAAAATGTTTTACATTTTATTTACGTGCAATTCTTTGTAAAGTGTTTCATATATTTTTAGTATTTGATATACTATAGATACAATAGATAATGAAATAGGAGGTGTTATATTTATGAAGAAAATTATAAGTTTTATTTTAATTTTCTATTTTTTAATATCGCCTATTCTATTTATATTAGATGTTGATGCTATAACTTATGTTACAGGATCAACTACTGGAGCAACAAAAATTAAAAACGGTCCTGGTAATAATTACATTGATATAGCTGTCTTATCACTTGGCACTACCGTTAATCTAATTAGTACCACTAAGATAACTAGTGAAAAAGGATGTAGTGCTGGATGGTATAAAATTAATTATAATGACACAGTGCAATATATATGCAGTTCTAATGTTAATATTGCTAATGAAACTAACCATTATTACACATCACCTTCTTGGACATATAGAACAACTGCCAATAGTCTTTCAGTAAGAAGTAAAGCTTCTACTAGTGGAACATACATAACAGCTCTTTCTTTTGGAACTGAAGTTAATCTAATTAGTGTCGCAAGTAGTGGAAATGGTTGTTCAAATTCATGGTATAAAGTAAGTTATCATAATAATCAAACTGGATATATTTGTTCCACATACGTTTCAAAATACAGTAATATTACTAGTTCTGATGAGGAATATAGTATTGTCCTAAAAAATGCCGGGTTTCCTGAATCATATTGGCCTTATTTAACATACTTACATAAATTACATCCTACTTGGACATTTAATGCAATTCAAACTAAGATGACATTTAAAAAAGCTGTTGATGGTGAGGAAGGTAAAAACTTGATGCAAACAAGTGTTGCATCATATAAGACATCTTCAAAACCAGCTGAAGGAACATCTTGGTATCGTGTTACAACTGGTGTCATCGCCTATTACTTAGATTCAAGAAACTTTCTAACAGAAAAAACAATATTTATGTTTGAAAACTTAGGTTATGATGAAGAGCATCATACATATAACGTTGTAAAATCTGTCATGGGCGATGGTAAACTATCTGATGATTTATATATAAATGCCTTTGTAACTGCTGGAATAAATAATAAAATAAGTCCTGTTCATTTAGCCAGTAGAGTAAGGCAAGAAGTAGGCGCTGATGGTGGAACAGCCACAAGTGGCGCTGAATTTACTTGGAATGGCAAAACATATTCTGGTTATTATAATTTCTTTAATATTGGTGCTTATGGTACTAATCCTGTTATTAGGGGTTTAGCATATGCAGCTGGTCTTCTTAGTAATACCTCATATGGAGTCCCATGGAACACAGTAGAAAAATCAATCAATGGTGGTGCTAGTTTCTTAGCAAACTCTTATATTAATAAAGGTCAATATACATTATATTTTCAAAAATTCAATGTATCCCCTACTGCTTCAAATTCATCATATACTCATCAATATATGACCAATGTAAACGCTCCAACAGCTGAGGGAATGAGTACTTATTCTTCATATGATAATATTAAAATATTAGATACTCCTTTTGTATTTTCAATTCCAGTATATCAAGAAATGCCAGATGATGTTGTAACACTTCCTCCTGTAGGAGACACTGATAATAATTTGTCTAATATAACTATCAATGGAATATCATTATACAATTTTGATTCCGATGTAATAGAATATAATTATAATGTCAGCAATAGTCTTAATAATGTAACAATCTCATCTACCGCTTCAAGTTCTAAAGCAACAATATCAGGTAATGGTGAATATACTCTTGAAAATGATGCTACTAATATTCAAATTATTGTAACATCTGAAACAGGATCAACCAAAACCTATAATATTACAATTAATAAAGTGGAACCTACTAATTTAGGAATTGAAGAGATAATGATTCTAAGTAATTTAAAAATGGATAATGGATTTGTTACCGGTATTCAAGTAACTACTACTGCTGCTAAATTAATATCAACAATTACTGAAAAAGTTAATTCAATAACTATACAAATTAAAAATGCTGCTGGTGTTTTAAAAACAAGTGAGATTTTAGCAACAGGAGATACTATTACAATTACTAAATCAGATAATGCAACTAATACATTTACTATAGCTATTAAAGGAGATGTCAGTGGAGATGGAAAAATTAGTATCCTAGATCTACTTCAAGTTCAAAAACATCTACTAAAATATACATCATTAACCAATAATTATAAGGTGGCAGCAGATGCTAATTATGATGGAAATGTTACTATTCTTGATCTATTATTGATACAAAAACACATCTTAGGATATAGTACAATTAAATAAGGAGGATATATGAAAAATAAAATAATTTATACAATTACACTATTATTTATATTAGGAATAATGTTATTACCACTTCCAACATTAGCATCGAGTGCAGCAATTAAGGTAACATCATCATCAACTAGTGTCCTAGTTGGTAATACTTTTAAAGTTACGGTTAAAATATCATCATCCGCTGCAATGGGAGCATATAATTACACTTTAAGTTATGATAGTAGTAAATTAAAATTAACTAGCGGTGATTCTTCTGTTGTTGGTTGGTCTAATAATAATAGTACTAAATCTTTTACTAATACTTTTACTTTTAAAGCAGTTGGCTCTGGCTCATCAAAAATATCAGTTAAATCTTATGAAGTTCTTGATTTTGCTACTAATACTATGAGTATTAGTCTATCACCAGTAACAATTCAAGCACTTACACAGTCACAATTAGAAGCAACATATAGCGATAATAATTATCTATCATCATTAAGTGTGAAAGGTTACAATCTATCTCCTTCATTTAATAAGAATACTTTAGAGTATAAAGTTACCTTAGACCCAGACGTTGAGTCAATTGTAATAAGTGCTACAAAAGAGCATAATAAGGCAACTATATCTGGGACTGGTACTATCACTGTTAGTGAAGGTGACAATAAAATTGAAATAAAAGTTACATCGCAGAAAGGCACTACTAAGATATATACACTAATTGCAACAGTGATAGATAAAAATCCAATAAATGTTACTGTCGATAATGAAACATATACAATTGTTAAAAAAAGTAGCATCCTACAAGCACCAGAAACTTATGAAGAAAAAGAAATTGTAATTGAAGGAGAAAGCATTCCATCTTTTTTTAGCGAGATAACTGGATATAATCTAGTAGGTTTAAAAGCTAATAATGGAGATGTTAAGTTATATATATATGACAGTACTAACAATAGTTACACACTATATAACGAAATAAAATTTTCTAATATAACTTTTTATCCTCTTAAATTTAAAGAACCTATTGCTTTATATCAAAAGGTTAATGTAATTGTCAACGATATTACTATTGAAAGTTATAAGTTTGATAAAGATTCTAAATATGCATTAATTTATGGTGTTAATATTGAAACTGGCGAAGAATCTATTTATATGTATGATGAATCAGAAAATACTATTCAAAAATTTAATACTGAACATATTAATTATTTAGAAGAAGAAATTAAAGATAAAGATTTTATCAACAAAATACTAATAATTGGTATAATTGTTGAATTCTTGCTAATTTCCATTACTTCAATGATAAGATTAGCAAATAGAAGTACTAAAAAAAAGAAAAAGTTAGAGCATGAAAAAAAGAAAGAGAAAGTTATTTCAAAAGATGTGCCTAAAGATATCGAAAAAACGAAACCTATAGAAAAAGTTATAAAGGATAAAAAGAAGAACTGATTTCTCAATTCTTTTTTTGATATTTACATATTTTTTTTAATTCGCACATATCACAATGTGGTTTTAGTGCTGTACAATGATATCTTCCGAACATAACAAGTTGTAAATGCATCTTGCTCCATCTATCCTTAGGCACCTTTTTCTTTAATTTAGATTCAACATCTAAAACAGAATCTTTTTCTTTAGCGATGCCTAGCCTTTTGCTAACTCTTTCAACATGAGTATCAACCGCGATATTAGGAATTTTAAACCATTCGCTCAAAACTACATTTGTTGTCTTTCTCCCAACCATTGGCATTGCCTCAAGAGCAGTCCTTTTAGGAGGAACCAATCCATTATATTTATCAAGCAATGTCTTAGAAATGGTTATTATAGCATTAGCTTTTTTACAATAATTGCCGATTGATCTAATAATATTTTTAATATCATCAATATCTGCAACAGCCAGTTTATCTAAACTATCATATTTTGAAAACAACTCTTTAGTAACCATATTCACTCTTTTATCAGTAGTTTGAGCGCTTAACATAACCGCAATTAAAAGTTCATAATCTTTATGATAATCTAATTCGCACCTTGGATTAGGATATAAAATATCCAAATACCTTAATATATCATTCATCTTCATCTAACCAGTTATAATCAAATAATTCAATTTCTTCTTCTTTACTTTTATTTTTATCTATTCTCTTATACCCATTCTTTCCCCATTCATATAAAATTCTATCAATATATTTGATGTTAAATACTCCATTTAATACAGCCTCTTTTAAAGCTTCTTTAACAATTGTTTCTTTTATGCCACTATCTAGCCATCTTTTAATAGTCTCATACTCTATCGGGCTTAATACTCTACCAAACTCTTTCTCTATTTGACTATATATTTCAGTATTCTTTGACTCATCTACATTTGGTTTATCCAAAGTAAGTGATAAAATTTTGTTATTAAACATCGCAATTTTTAAGAACTCTTCACTAATTCCTTTATCATTTCTAACTATATTTGTCTCAATTAATTTTTTATCTGATAGATTTGATATAAGTTCAAGAATATCTTCTACAGAGAATTTTGTTTCATTATGAAAAAGTTCAATATCAAGAGGAATACTTTCTCCATAAGTTAATAAATAACATAAAAATATTAACTCTTTTTCACTTATATTAAGCTCTTTATAATATTCTAATATATAAGTTGGGATAACTATATTTTTTGATTTAATTATATTTAGCACACCTCTATTTTTCATATATCCTCCTACTTTATATATCTATCTATCAAATACTTTTCTATCTCTTTTTGCTCATTTGCAAGTTTATCCATAACAATTTTATATTCTAAATCTTTAAATATATCTTTTAAAAATGCCCCTGGTTCTCTTCCTAACAAACTACAAACATCAGATGCACTTATTTTAATGTTTTTAATATTTTGAATTTGTAATTTATCGTAACGTTCCATATATTCTTTTTTATTTAGTTTTCTTAAATCACACATAACTGATATTACATAACTACCATATTTATATAATGATATATTATTAGGTTTTTTCTCTTTTAAAGATTCCCTAATACTTGTAATAATACTTTTTTCTCCTTTAGTAAATTGATACTTGTCCCCTTCATCAATTACTGCCCAAATACCTAATAAATCATTAGTTAGAAGAGCTTTGTCAATATTCTTTAAGCAAAGAGGTTTAATTAAGTTAAGTTCTTTTAATAACTTAATCCCATACTTCTTATTTTCACTCATAAATATTCTATTTAACTCATCTTTTTTTCTTTCATAAGAAAGAGATAATAATAAGTTCTTATTTTTGCTTATTGATTTTCTTAATGATTTATCTATCTTAAAATTTAACACAGTTGCAAATCTAACCGCTCTTAATATTCTAAGTGAATCTTCTTTAATTTTCTTATCAGGATCCCCCACTGTCTTAATTAAACATTTTTCTATGTCTTCTTTCCCATTTAACAAATCAATTATGTTTTCATCTTTATCCATACATAATGTATTAATAGTAAAATCTCTTCTTAGAAGATCTTCTTTTAGATCATCTATATACTCTATCTCTACTGGTTTCCTATTATTTTCATATTTTATTTCTTTTCTAAACGTGGTAATTTCATAATCTATATTTTTATTTTTTAAACAAATAGAACCATATTCAAAAGATGAAATCTTAGCATCTTTGAAAATCTTTTGAATATCTTTGGGTTTAGCATTTGTACATATATCAACATCTAAAGTATTTTTGCCAATAAGTAAGTCTCTTACATATCCACCTACTATATAAGCTTGGTAACCTTGACTAACTAGTTTATTTAATATATTTAAACTATTTTCTTTCATATAAACATCTATCACCATCCAAGAGTATTATATCAAAAAAAAATATAAATTCCTACATTTTCACAAGATTTTCTTATTTGATTTAAAGATATATCTAATATATAATTACATTGGTGATAGAAATGTATAAATTAAAGATTTTAGGAAGTGTTTCGCCCTACTCTAAAGGATCTACTAATTGTCCTGGGTATTTATTATTTAATGATAGAAATAATATTCTTTTAGATTGTGGTAGCGGTATTACAAGATATATGAATTTTCCAAATGACTTAAATAATTTAAGTATTATCATATCTCATCTTCACAAAGATCATTTTAGTGATTTATTTTCTATTGGTTATGCTTATCAAGTATATAAAAAGCTAGGATATGTCAAAGAAAAGCCAATTTTATATCTCCCTACTATTAATAAAGATGAGGATACCTACATAGACTATGTATATTTAAAAGAAGTTTTAAAAGATAAATTTAATATATTAGAATATAATGAAAAAAGCATACTTAAAATAGATGATTTAAGTATCAAATTTAGATTAAATATTCATTTTGTAAGAACTTACAGTATTTCTTTAGAAAGCCAGGATATGAAGGTTTCTTATACTTCTGATACCGGATATAGTAAAAAGGATGAATTAATTGGCTTTGTAAAAGATTCAGATTTATTAATTATTGAATCTTCATTTATAAAAGAACACAAAGCAATAAATGATGGTCACTTATGTGCATGGGAAGCTGCTACAATCGCTAAAGAGGCAAACATAAAAAAATTATTACTAACTCACTTTTGGCCAGAAGAAGATAAATTTAACTATTTAAAAGAGGCAAAAGAAGTATTCAATAATAGTATGGTTTCAATAGAAGATGAAATAATAAATATACAATGATATAACTTTATGTTATTGTATTCTTGTGCCGATGTAGTTTAGTGGTAAAACAGATGCATGGTAAGCATCACAGGACAGTTCAATTCTGTCTTTCGGCACCATAATGATAAGAAACTCGAACTTTTGATTTTATAATTAATATTCGAGTTTTAATATACTTAAAAATATGATATAATTTATGTAATAAATCACATACACTGTTGTAATTGCCAATAGTGTAGTGTGTTATTACTTAATTGTCATCAAGGAGAAAATAAATGAAAATATTTTTAATTAGACATGGTGAATCCATGCAAAACACTAAGGAAAATTTTGATTTGAAAATTCCTGATCATCTTGTATGTTTAACAAGTAATGGCATTGAGCAAGCAAAGCAAACAGGTTTGCTTTTAAAAAATTATATTGAACAAAATAATATTGAAATTGATAATGCAACTCTATGGGTTAGTCCATATGAGAGAACTAGACAAACCGCTAAGATAGTAAATCAACATTTACAAATTTCGGATATAAAGGAAGATATAACGCTAATAGAGCAAAGATATGGGTTGTTTAGTGATACTCCTATTGAAGAGTGTAAAAAAAAATATCCCGAACAATTTGAATTTTATGATAGATATTATCAAAATGATGGGAAGTTTTACGCAAAACTACCACAAGGTGAGAGTCCATATGATGTTGCAATTAGAGTAAAACTATTTATTGATACAATTTTTAGAGATTTGAATAATGGGAAAGAAAATATTTTTTTAGTTACACATGGCACTGTAATTAGGACTTTTGTTTTAGACTGGTTTCATTATTCGCCAGAATGGTTTAACGCAGAACCAAATATGGAAAATTGTTCTGTTAGACTAATAGAAAAGAAATTTGATACTAGCGAAGAACACTATATAAAAGGTGGCCCAATTAAAGTTCTAAAAAAATGAAAAGTTATAGGACTTCCATCCTAAGGGCACCAGAAATAATTTATAATAGAGCAAATAGTGAAAAAAAAATATATGGGATTAACAACATGGGAAAATGCACCTAATGGTAAAATATTAAAAACAGATGTAGTTATTGCTAAGAATTATTTATCTTTAAAAGAAGTAACTGCTTTAGATAAACTAGTTTCAATGTATTTGGATTTTGCAGAAAGACAAGCAGAACTTAATAATCTTTTATCTATGGAAGATTGGAAAGAAAAATTAGAAATATTCTTAAAAATAAACGAATATGGGATATTGAAAGGAAATAGTAAAATAAAAAGAGAAATCGCTGATGAGCTTGCATCGACAGAATATGAAAAATGCAGGGTAAAACAAGATTTAGAATATTCATCAGATTTTGACATATTGGTTAATAAAATTAAAAATGGGGATAAAATTGATAAATAATAAAACTATTATGAAAATGCAAAAAGAAGTTATTGATATTATTTATGACAAGCGTGGCAAATAAAGTTAGAAAAAGTTTATGGTAAAGACAATAACAGATTTACACGAAAATAAAGTTATTCAACTTTTATCATAAGGACGCCATTAGATATTAACTCGAATTGCTTCAAGTTATTCGTTTTTATTTATAAGTCTCAAATTTATATATATAATAATTGGCTAGGGGGTGAATTTATCATGAATATAGTACATTTAACTACCAAAGAAGTAATATTCTTAATGTCTGATAAAGAAAAAATTATTGGACAAGGAGCATATGGAATAGTTGTGCCTTATGATGAAAAAAATCTTATTAAGATTTACTATAAAAAAATATTTGATGGCTTCTACTATTTAAATGAAAAAAAACTGGCAGATGAAATTATAAGAAATCAAAGAATTATGGAAGATATGTTAAAAAGCTCGCGTGGCGTGGACTACGAAAACTTATCCAGAAGGAAACAAAAAAAATTGGAAATATTAGAGCGTATTGGTTTAGTAACTGGTAAAGCTTTTTGTGATGACTACTTGGTAGGTGTTTTGCTAAATTATTATTGTGAATATGCTGAAGTCAGTAATATTTACGGATAATTAAACCCAAGCGAAAGAAAGATAGCATTAAGTAGAATGAAACAATACTTGGATTATTTAATATCTAGTAATATTTATCCCCAAGATGTAAAAGAGAATAATATATTACTTAGAAAAAGGGATTTAGATGTTAAGTTTATTGACTTGGATGATGATGAGACAAGATATGAACAAAAAGAATATATAGAGAAATTTCCACACGTTTTAAGGACACCGCTTACACAATTTGATGATATGTGCAAGAGATTAACTAGGAGATGCTCATAATAAATAAAATTGTACTATTTATTTTTATAAAACAAGAAGGCTTTTTTAGAAAGATATTGCATGAAAAACGACGAAATTAAAAAATATTTCTTAGTTAGAAGGGGGAAATAAAAAATAATATGGAGAATATAAATTTAGAGAAGGAGTATTGTTATCTTTTAAATAGTATGTTAGAAAGTAGTGAACTTTTCGAATATTTAGAACAAATCCAAAAAAATATTGAAAAAGAGCTGCTTGGCATAGATAATCGACTATCAGAACCGAGCCATCACTATAAAGCATCTAAAAAATATGCAATCATATGTGGTTTTGTTCTTTGTGCTAACGCAGTAGGAGTTGCCACAATTATAGATTATTTTGTAACAAGTGAATCCCCTTTACAAAAAACTTTTTTAGGCATTTTATATACTACCACTATAATGATACCCGCCTTAATGATACCTGTAATACATTATAAAGATAAGGAGAAATTTGACAGATTTTTTGAATTAAGAAGAGAATATCTTTTAGATAATAAATATTTGTTAGAGTATGCTCAATGGCTCAATGATGTTAAAATGAATGGCGAAGATTTTTACAATTCTATTTGGAATGGTGGTTTAACCGATGATGAATGGAATAGATTTGAACTATTAGAAGAAAAATTTGTTTTGGCAAGAAAAAGAGATTAATTAAATCTCTTTCTTGTTTTATTTTGCTTTTTTTAATTCATACACAATATCTACACCATCGGCGATATCCTTAGAATGAGTTACAATTATTATGCATTTGTTTTCATCTTTAGCAAGGCTTTTAAATATATTTAATATTTCTTGTTCTGTTTCAGAATCTAGGTTTCCTGTTGGTTCATCTGCCAAAATAATATCTGGATTATATGATAAACTTCTTGCAATTGCCACTCTTTGCTGTTCTCCGCCTGATAGTTTTAATATTCTTCTTTTTGCTGTTTGTTTATTTATGCCGACACTTTTTAAAAGCTCTAAAGCTTTTTCTTTTTTTTGCTTTTCACTTAGTTTTAATTTGCTAATATTCATTGACATGATGACATTTTCAATCGCATTTAATGTAGGAAGTAAATTATAAGATTGAAATATAATTCCAACATTAGTATTACGATATTTATCTAAATCCATTTTGCTTAAGTCTTTATCTTTATAATAAATATGCCCTTCTCTACATCTCTCTAAGCCACTTATAAGTGATAATAGTGTTGTTTTTCCACTACCACTTTTGCCTTTTATTGCATAAGTTTTTCCTTTTTGAAATTCATACGATATATCTTCTAAAACATATTCATCTTTATCAGCATCAGCATATCTATAACTAACTTTATCTATTTTTAATACAACATCTTTCATTAGCTTCTCTCCTTTAGTATCTTAAGTGGTGAAAAATTAGCAATACTTATCATGGCTGCTGAACTGCTTATTAGGGTTAAGAATACTCCTATTGCAAGTAATTCAAGTAATACTTTCCAATCAACAACAGCATCCATACTATCAAACTCGCTTATTTCTGCTACTCCACCTATATTAGGATCAATATTATCTTCCTTTTCCTCATTATCTTCTTCAGTAGTTTCTGTATCCTCATCTGCTGACTTAGTTTCTTCTAAAGAACTAGGTTTAGTATTTCTATCCCCAAAATTATTCATAATATTAGTTTTTTGTTCTGCTAGCGAAGATATCTCATTTTCAAGTAACTTGTTAGCAACTTTAACGCTAGAAGCTGCACCAATTCCTGCACCAATAATAAGCCCAATTATTGCCACTATTAAAAGTTCAAATACAAATTGTGATACAACAAGAGATTTTTTCATGCCTATTGTTCTTAGAACACCTATCTCATATTTTCTTTCTCTAATGTTAATCATATTGATTACAAATAATACTACCCCACCTATTGCCAGTGTTATAAGTAAGAAAGTAAGGGCAAATGTTGAAACATTTCTTACTGATTCTGTCTCACTATCAATATCATCTATATTACTTGTTACAGTATAGTTTTCACTTAATCCTTTTTCGGTAACCTCAGCACTAAATGCTTCGAAGTTATCTTTATCTTTTAAAACATATTTTGGTGTTATATCTAGATTGATATCTTCATCATCTGTAAGTATTGTCTCTATAAAATTATTATTAGTAATAATTGTATTAACGCTAGATGAATACATACTCATTCCACTACTTTCAGTAGAATTATCTTCATAAATCCCTGTAATTACGAGTTTGTATGTTTTACTGCTATCATCTGGATTAACAAGTGCTATAGTATCACCTAATTCTAATTCATTTAGCGTTGCTAATTCACTATTTATAACGCAAGAATTAGATGTAAAGTCATCATCTACATATCCTGATGTAATAGTATAGTCTCCATTTATAAAGTTGCTCATACTAGCATAAGAACTATAACCTACGATACTAAACTCGCCATCTACTATATTAGAGTTGGTAATCTGTTCTTTTTTTGTTTTAGTTGTCGTTGTTGTACTAGATTCTCCACCAAATCCTGGTGGCATGTTTGGCCTACTTCCACTATATTGTTTCTTGGTAGTAGTTGTCTCAGTAGTTGTTTTTTCAATTTTATCAGTTGCCTCATCAATATTTGAAGAATCCATTCCAATAGTGTAAGTATAATAATATGATGATAAGTAATTACTATCTCCATAAGTATTTATCTCATCTACAGTAAGGTTTTCTATTTCATTGAACTTTTCAATATTGTCTTCCCAACTATCATCTCCACTTTCAAAATTAGATACAATACTTTGCCTATCTAAAGTAATAGTTGCCTCATAGTTGTTCTTATCTTCATAAGCTTTGACAATAGTTTGAGCTGAATTTCTAATTGCAAGTCCAGTTGTACAAGCTGCTGCTATAACTGTGATGATTATAGCGATTAAGATGTTTCTTGATTTGTTTCTCCATATTGAAACAAATGCATTTTTAAAAATATACATAATTTTCTTCCTTTCTACATCTAAATAATAGTTTTAAAATGTGAAGAGATTGTGTCCAGAATAAAAAAAATGAGTAAAACTCATTTATAACTTTTTGGTACCAGTTAGATAGAAGTTGTTACCCCCTATCTCTTGATAAGTTATTATTATTATACAACAATAAAATCATTTTGAAAATACATTAATCTTTTTTATTCAAATTTATTCCTAATGATATCTTGTTCATATTGTAAATAATATCTATATTTGTATTATTTGCCATGCAAACAGCATCATAAATATCATCATAATCTTTTTCTGACAAAACTTTCTTTAATTCTAATTTTCTAATATGACCACTATAATCTAATATATTTTTATTAATGACATTTAACTGTTCATTTAAAAAACGCAATCTTATTAATTGCACATTTTTAAGATTAGTAACAAGCAGTAATACTATTCCTGTGACTATACCAGTAAATATGTTACTAAATATAGAAGAATTAAAATTATTATCCATATCATTATAATATTTGGACAATAATAACGATATAAAACACAATATCAACAACATCAATGCCACCCAAACATAACTGAAAGAAAATATGTTCTTTATAAAATCCCTTGTTTTCCTAATAAATTGTTTTATAGAGTACTTTATACTTTTTATCATAACTACTACCCCTTACATATCTATTATACCATGTCCTAATTATAATTAATTTAAATTTACTACTCCGATTATTGACTTAACGACTTATAACATCAAAAAAAGAAATTCATTTACGAAATTTCTTCTTTCTTTTTTAATCTTTTATAAACATCAAAATTTTTGTTATGTTGATTCATAATTGTGCTTTTCAAATCCTTTTTCATTGAAATTCCAAACCCACTAAAAGTCTTACCACCAATTATGGTATAAGGAACTCCACTTACTTCTTCACCTAATTCATCAGCTAACTCTATCATAAAATCTGCATTATCTTGATTATACCAAACTTCAAAGGCATAAATATTACAATATTTTTTATATTCATCATATATGCTTTCTAAAAATTCCAGTTCCTCTTTGCAATGAGGACAGCCATCTCCCCAAAATAGATAAATATTAACTTTATTTTCTTCAAAAACAATATCTTCTATTTTAAAATTACGATTTATTTCACTTTTATTATTAGAAGAATAGTCAATCATTACAATTATTAATACTACTATTAAAATTGCTATTAATAAAATAATTATTTTGTTTCTCATTCTAAATTATCTCTCAATAGAACATATTTTGTTAACCATTTTTTAAGATTTTCAACAGATTCGTAATAAACAGCATCCTTATCCGAATCAGCATCTAAATAAGCAATAATTTTTCCATTACGATAAATAACTACTGATGGGCAATATTTGACATAATCAGCTATACTAGTATCTTTAATACTTGAAAATAAGATTTTGTAAAAACCCATTTTATAAGTATCTAAAAATTCTGTCACATAATTATTAAGATCATAAGAAGTAGAACAAAGTGGCTGATAAACAAAAACAACAAATGTTTTTTTATCTTTCTCTAAAGTTTTTAGTTTTTCACTATCGATTTCTATTAAAGAACTATTA
>Ga0116152_10000766_pt1 | contig 26531 bp, 20 predicted proteins | sample AD_UKC119_MetaG_FD_89894 | JGI IMG/M metagenome (GOLD analysis project Ga0116152, IMG submission 89894) | Active sludge microbial communities of municipal wastewater-treating anaerobic digesters from Hong Kong - AD_UKC119_MetaG | ecosystem: Engineered > Bioreactor > Anaerobic > Digestate...
GAATCTTTGGAAGAAGAAACAATGGCAAAAGTTCTTTAATCAATCGCATCACAGGACAGGATTTGGCGATTGTATCAGATACTCCGGGAACAACTACTGATCCGGTTAAAAAATCTATTGAGATCTTTGGTATTGGTCCCGTTGTGATTATTGATACTCCGGGAATTGATGATCTTGGGGAACTTGGAAAAAAAAGAATCAATAAAACACTTGAGACTATAAAAAACATTGATTTTGCATTAATTATCATCAATAATTATCAATTTGGATCCTATGAAAAAGATCTTATTGAACGTTTAAAAAAATATGACACTCCTTTTCTTATCGTAAATAATAAATCTGATCAATCTCTAGATACTATTTTCTCTCAAATTGAAGGATATGAGATCATTTCAGTCAGTGCAATAAACGGGAATGGGATTGAAAAACTGATAGATACCATTATAGGAAAGATGCCCTCTTCAGCATATATCTCTCATTCGTTATTAGAAAATGTAATATCAAAAGGAGATCCTGTATTATTAATAACACCAATTGATTCAGAGGCTCCCGAAGGCAGAATGATTTTACCTCAGGTTCAAATGTTAAGAGACATTCTGGATAATGATGGTATTGCCAGTTTTGTAAAAGAAGATAGAGTGGTTGAATACCTCCAAAAAAACCCCAAACCCAAACTAGTAATCACAGATAGTCAGGTTTTCCAGAAAGTATCACCCCTTATACCCCTTGATATTCCATTAACTAGTTTTAGCATTGTTTTAGCCCATCATAAAGGGGATTTTGAGCACTATCTGGAAGGAACTCCTCAGATTGAAAACTTACAGAATGGAGATTCTGTTCTGATTCTGGAATCTTGTACCCATTTAACCTCCTGTGAAGATATTGGAAGGGTAAAAATCCCCAAATGGTTGCAAGCATATACTAAGAAAGAACTAAACTTTACAGTTGTTTCAGGATTGGAAGAGATCAAAGATTATACAACGTATAAACTGGTTGTACAATGTGGAGGTTGCATGATTACTCGTAAACAGATTTTAAACAGGTTGAAACCCGCTATAGATCACCAAATACCGGTTACAAATTACGGGATGTTAATTGCATATATTTCAGGTATTTTTTATAGAGCTATTGAGGTTTTTAGATAATATTTTTACTATTTTTGCAGGTTAAAAAAAAAGGAAAATGAAAAACGAAAAAATTGCAATCATTGGAGCAGGACGATTTGGATTTGCAATCGCAAAGAGATTGTCGAATAAAGGTGCTGAGGTTTTAGTTATTGACTCTACCCTATCTGTTATTCAGGATATTTCTGATGATGTAGCTTTTGCCGTTTGTGCAGATGCCACCAATAAAAGAGCACTTGAAGCTGAAAATATAACAGATTTTGACACTGTAATAATTGCAATAGGTAATGATTTTGAAGCACGTTTATTGTGTGCAGCTAATCTCTTAGATATGAGAATAAAGAGAATCGTTTGTCGTACTCTGGGAGAAAATCAAAAATTAATTTTGCAAAAAATGGGGATCACTGAATTTTTATCTCCGGAAGATGAAGTGGGTACTTTATTGGCAGATAGACTGATGAATCCCAACATCCTTACCTATTTACAGCTACCAGATGAATACCGAATAGCAGAAGTATTATCTCCTTCTCAGGCTGTTGGTATGACTATAGAAGAGTTGAATTTTAGGGATACATATAAAATTAGTTTGATTACTATACGTAGAACAGAAATTGATCCTACGGAGTATGAATTACCGGAAGAACATATTATTGGGGTTCCTGAAAATTCAGAGATCGTTAGAGACAAAGATATCTTTGTCCTTTTTGGCAAATCAAGTGATATTGATATTTTCATCAATGCAAACCTATAAAAGAAATGCCACTATCCAGATTTGAATTTTACAGAAGAAAATACAAAATGCATATTTCTGACAACTCAGATCGGGTGTCTTCCATTTTGCAAAAGGTAAGTTTACTTTTATCCATTATCACGCTTATTTCAATTTGTTATTATCATGGTTTCTACTTGTCTAAAGAGTCCATGTTTAATATACATGTTCTTATTTTTGGAACTTTAGTATTTTATTTAATCAAATATATTATACTTACACTATATTCCATCAAATGGAAAGAATATATTAAAGAAACCCGATTTGAAGCTATAATATTAGGGATTTTTTTAATCAGTTTTATCATCATTCAGTTATTTGGATTAAGTGTTGGATTTATTACTAATCCAAGATATGGAAGCTCTTTTATCATAATTATTCAAATCTACTTCCTTTTATTATGTTCATTAGAAATATCAAAAGCATCAGGATTCCTGGCAAAATTCAATTTGAGTCCACCTGGCATGATGGTTTTATCCTTTCTCATTTTGATTTTCATTGGCACACTTTTACTCCTAATGCCTAGAATGTCTACAAATGGAATCTCTTTGATAGATGCATTGTTTACATCCACTAGCGCATGTTGTGTTACAGGTTTATCTGTTCTTAATACTGCAACCGATTTTACAACACGCGGACAAGTGATCATTTTGATTTTAATCCAAATTGGTGGTTTAAGTATTTTATCATTTGCTTCCTTTTTTGCATCCTTTTTTTCAAAGTCACAGGTAAGTTTAAGACAACAATATTTTGCTAAAGACTTTTTATCAGCATCAAAAACTTCAGAAACTTCGGTAATGATTAGACAGATTATTGCTTCAACTTTTATTATTGAAGCAACTGGAGTGGGATTATTATTTTTAAATTGGAAAACGACCTCGTTATTTGCATCAGATGCTGAAGCTTTTTATAACGCCCTTTTCCATTCCGTTTCTGCATATAATAATGCTGGTTTTAGTTTATGGAATGCCAATTTTTTAGATCCGGCAGTTGTACACAGTTATTTTCCTCAAGTGATCATCATGATCCTAATTTTCTTAGGTGGAATTGGGTTTTTTGTCCTAAGTGACTTTTTCAGCAGGGACGCTATTGTTGCTCGAAAAAAATTTAAATGGAAAAAATTGATGCCCAGCACAAAAATTGTTTTATTCACAACCTTTTTCATTATTGCACTTGGTACTTTTTCTTTTTTCACATTAGAGTTTAACAATTCTCTATCAGATAAAAATAGTATTCCTGAAAAGATCGTATCTTCATTATTCCAAACCATTTCATCAAGGACAGCAGGTTTTAATGTTGTCAATTTATCTCAGGTTTCAGTTCCAGCATTGATCATTACGATGTTAATTATGTTTATTGGAGCATCACCAGGTTCAACAGCCGGTGGGATAAAGACTACTACAGCATTTGTCATTTTCAAATCTGTTATTGCAACAATAAGAGGTCGTAAACATATTGAATTTCAAAAAAAGACCATCCCTTTTGAATTGGTGGATAAATCATACTCCATTACCATTATGTCTGCATTAATTATTGCCATTTCTGTATTTGCACTCTCCATATTTGAACCAAATATCAATTTCCTAAATCTGCTTTTTGAAACGGTGTCAGCATTTGCAACTTGCGGTTTATCCACAGGAATCACCTTTGAACTGAGTGAAGCGGCAAAATCAATATTGGTTTTTGACATGTTTATTGGAAGGCTCGGGACTCTTACGCTTGCATTTGCGTTAAGCAAAAGAATCAAGGAATCTCAACACGTTTACCCATCCACCTATTTTATGGTTGGATAACATAAGGAGGTTGTAATTCATTATTCAGAATATCAGCAATATGAACCACTTCAACATTAAGATCTACAGTGCTTAAATAGGCATCAATATGTTGAAGACAATGAATATCAGTTGATGTAATATATTGAGCTCCAGAATGATACATCCTTAAAACAATATCTTCAAGCATTTTATCAGATAATTCAGGATTAGATCCTGCCAAAGCACCATTAGCAGAACAACAGGTATTGATTTCAGTATCTTCTAAAAGTTCTAATCCCTTGGTATTACGCAGTAAAGTTTCTGCCTCCTGATCTAATTTATAAACATTTCTCGCAGAACACGATTTATAATAAAACACTCTTCCGTTAAAGTGATTATTCAATTTTGTAATTTTTTTTATATTCACAATATAATCGCATAAATCATAAACATTTTGAGTAAAGTTATTCAATTCAGCAGGTACAACAGTATTATGTAATAAGATTTTGTAGTAATTTTTGATATATCCAGAGCAAGCAGTAGATGGAACAACAGTAATTTTTTTAAAATCTTTTGGATCCAAAAGTTCTTGTAACAATTTGTGAGCCAATTGTTTAGAATAATCCTTTTCTCCTTGATAATAAAAACATCTTCCACAACATGTTTGTTCTGGATTATATTCAACAGTATCTCCGATTTTTTCCAGAATATTGATTACACTATGAGGGATCAATGGACTAAACATATCCATTGTACAAGGTATAAAAAGATTAACTTTACTCATCTTATATGTTTTTAATGATTGCAAAAATATAAAAAGATTTCATCCCTTTATCAAGGAATAAAAATATATTTGCACAAAAAGAGGTGAATAGTTTTATTCTTCTTCAGGTGCTTCAATTCCTAATTTCCTCATCAAATCTTTTTCATCTTTTACAAATTCTGCATCAGCAGGAAGTAAAAAGTCTAAACTTTTCACTTTAAAAGTTTTATCCACTTCAATTACTTCAACTAATACTTTAGAACCAGGAATCTCTTCATTATATTCTGTTTCTATTGACATTGGGAAGCCAACCAACCCAATAAACTGATCATAATTTAATAAATCGTTGTTTGAAATTTCTGTTGAAACATAGAGGGTTACAATTTTTTCTTCATCTGTTTCTAAATTGGTTTGGGTGCAAATTACCTTTTTACAAGTATACCCTGCAATCTGTTTTGTTTCTTCAAGATAATTATAGGATAATGAAATGAATTTTTGTTCTGCTTTGATCATAGAATCGGTCATGGTCATATAGAATTTTCCAAAACCATTAAATTCATAAATAATATGAGATGTTTTTGTATCCCCATTGGAAATACTGGTTATGGAACCAAACTCTTGTTTTGATACAGACTTGGATTGGTTTCCAAGAATAATAATTTCAGTTTCAGGAATCGATTGAGAAGTAATACTTGGATCATCAGTACCTGTAATAGCAGTTTTGTACTTGATTTTTCCGGAAAAAGGTTTTTGAGCAGTTAATGATGTCGTAAATAACACACATAGTGTTAAAACTAATAAATTTAAATTTTTCATGTTATTTTTTTTATTAATTAAAAATTTGTTCTAAATTATTGTTAAAAATTACTTTTAAACATTCTGTTCCATCTGATTTTACCTTCAGACAATGTTTTGAATTTATCTAAAGAGAGCCATACAAACCATACTTTACCCACAATATGGTCTTCAGGAACAAAACCCCAGAATCTTGAATCAGCGGAGTTGTGTCTATTATCTCCCATCATAAAGTAGTAGTCCAATTTAAAAGTATAGGATTGGGTTTCTTTTCCATTGATATATATTTTTCCTGCTTTAACTTGCAGGGAATTATTTTCATAATTTCTGATAATTTTTTCGTAAAGCACCACTGTTGAATCGTTTATAGCTACAGTTACTCCTTTTTTTGGTATCGTAATAGGACCAAAGTTATCTTTATTCCATGGATATCTGGAATCATGGGGCAAAATGGAAGGATCATAAACTTCAGGTTCATCTAATAATGGTTTAACGATAAATCCCATTTTAGTGATTTGTTTCACTTGATCTTTATTTAGACAATAAAAGAATGAAGAGTCTGACATTCGCCCCATATCTTCCTCATTAATATCCAACATTTTACGTTTTGATGGACTGAGGCCAATTTTTTTTGGATCTACAACTTCGTAAGAAGATTGCAATCTTTTGGGGTTTTTAGCGGCTTTACCATTAATATATAACTGTGCATTTACTATTTCTAGAACATCTCCTGGTAAAGCGACACATCTTTTTACATAATTTTCTCTTTTATCAATAGGTCTGGCAACGACTTTATATTCTTGAGCAACTACCTCTTTTGCTTTTTGAGGATAATAACTCCCTGAATATTTGGTATTAAAATAATTATATCCTTCAATACCATATTTATTAAATATTTTTTTCATTTTAAATTCTGATGATTCAGGATTAAGAATGACGTCAAACTCTCTCACAATAGCATAATAGCTTTCATTCTGACGTTCTATAGCAACTGAATCGCCATCAGGGTAGTTAAAAACAACCACATCACCTCTTTTGATTTCGTCAAGTTTTGGAAATTTCATATAGGGAAGTTTAATCCATTCCAAATATGATTTTGTTGATTTTGTTAGTGGGATTGTATGATGAACAAACGGTATTGCAAGAGGCGTCATGGGGACTCTCGCTCCATATTCCATTTTATTAACAGCGAGATAATCGCCAATCATTAAAGAGCTTTCCATAGAGGAGGTTGGAATAGCATAGAACTCAACTAAAAAAGAGCGAATGATATAAGCTGCAGCAACTGCAAAAATAAGTGCATCACCCCAATCACGTGCTTGACTTTTTTTAAACTTAGGAAGTTGATCCAAGGTTAAATATTTTTCTTTCCTTGAGAATCCAAGATATGGTAAATAAAGCATAAAGAATAGGGTCCCTGGAATTAAGAACAGATAGCTGGTTTTCCCATAAAGCCGGATTGTTTTCCATACCATCATCAAAAACATAAAAACGGAGATGAACGGGATGCAGATAAAGATCATCCACCACCATGGTCGGGAAAGTATTTTCAGCCATATCCAGCTATTATAGATTGGAATCAAACTTAACCATGGATTTTTTCCTGCTTTTTTAAAAATGCCCCAGATCCCAACTTGAAATCCAACAAGAGAGATAACAAGAATGATGTAGACTAACAATGGTGAAAGATTCATACTTTTGTTTTTTGGTTTCTATTTGGTATTAAATTTTCATAAATATTTCTGAAATATTGTATATCCCGGGATTTTTTAAAAGCCAGATGGCAGCTTTTACAGCACCTGTTGCAAAACCGACTCTGTTATTTGCCCGATGAACTATAGATAGTGAGTCTTCATTGGAGGAAAATGTTACATTATGTTCCCCTATAGCCTCCCCTACCCGATAAGAATAAATTGGCAGCTGTTTATGATTCAATGGATTACCTTTTACCCATTCCGTTTTGGAGTTGAGTTCTTGCAATATTAATTCAGCAGTTGTAATAGCAGTACCACTGGGAGCGTCTTTTTTTGTAATATGGTGGGTTTCTTCAATTGAGCAATCATATTGTGATTGAATATTTATCAATTTAGACAAATAAGCAACACTTGAAAAGAAAAGATTGGCTCCAATTGAAAAGTTCGTCCCATAAATAAAAGAACTATTTAGTTGACTTGCCATATCTATGATTTCAAAAAACTGAGAATACCAGCCGGTTGTTCCTGAGACAAGGGGAATTTGGTTTTCAAAACATTTTTTAAAATGATGAGGGGCTATTTCGGGTGATGAAAATTCGATAGCTACAGAAGATTGAAGAAATTGATCCCATTTTTCAATCCAGTCATTTTCAGAATCAATAATTACAGCAATAGGGATATTCCATTTTTGCAGAATTTTTTCCACTTCATGTCCCATTTTCCCATATCCAATAATTGCAACTTTGATCATTATTTTAGTTTTATTTTAAGGCCAATACTTGGAGCCAGAGAGAAGTTATTAAAGACCTGAACCATTTGAAAATCAGGTTTTAGTGACAATGACAAATCATCAGAAATATCAAAGTAATACAGATGAGCATCTACGGTTGCATCAATAATATTCAGTGCATAAATGATGGCAAGAGCTGCAATAGATATCTCCATTCTACTTCTAGCGGTATTTCTATAGCCCAGGACATTTTCTGTACGAATGGGTTCCAGTTCTGGAAAGTAAAAAGAGGCATTATTATTGATTCTATATACATATTCTTCTGTATAATACTTTGATTTAGAATGGTAATAATATATAAAATAGGAAGCAGTCCCCAACCCTGCATAGATAATGGGGATTTTCCAATATTTTTTATTATATACCTGACCAGCTCCAGGAATAATGGAGAGATAAGATGCTGTTTTTGGACTATGCGTTTTTAGATTTGTTATAGGTGTTTTTGGAAGGTTTAAAGTAGTACTATCAGATTGAGCTATGGTTTTATGCATTAAAACAATGAAAACGACCAAAATAAATAAGATTGTTTTCATTGTTTTCATTACTTTTAAAAATTTATGGTTGAAACGTAATAATAATCAAAAAATTATAATTGATTTAGTTTCTCAATAATTTTTGTCAATTCAGTTTCAGATGAAAAAGGGATTAAAATTTTCCCTTTTCCTGATAATTCTTTAGATATCTTTACTTTAGAGTTTAATTTATTAGACAATTCGGTTGAGAAATTTACCAATTGATCAGATAGATTAATCTTTACTTTTGTTTTAGCATTAGAATTAGCAGGATTAAATTTTTTCACTAACGATTCTGTTTGGCGAACAGAAAGTTCTTGATCAATAATCTCTTTTACAATTTTGGATTGAATAAGATGATCTTCAATTGAAATAATTGCACGAGCGTGACCCATTGAAATTTTTTTGTCTCGAACTGCAATTTGTGCATCTCTGGACAGTTTAAGAAGTCTTAGATAATTTGATATTGTTGTTCTATCTTTACCCACTTTATTGCTTAATTCTTCATGTGACAGATCACATTCATCCAATAATCTTTGATAAGAAACCGCCACTTCAATAGCGTTTAAGTTTTCTCTTTGCACATTTTCCACGAGAGCCATTTGAAGGGAAAGCAAGTCAGAAGCAGTTCGTACATATGCTGGTATTTCCGTTAATCCGGCCATTTTTGAGGCTCTTAATCTTCTTTCTCCGGAAATGAGTTGATATTTCCCATGATTAATAGGTCGAACGGTTATAGGTTGAATTAATCCGTAAGTTCTGATAGATATTGCTAATTCTTCCAGAGCATTTTGGTCAAAATCTATACGAGGTTGATGAGGATTAATCTCAATGGAATCGATTTTAATCAATGTACCAGGATCACTTTTTGTAGAAACGGCAGTTTCAGCGACAACAGGGATTTCGGCTCCACCTAAAAGAGTTCCCAGTCCTCTGCCTAATCTGTTGGGTGTTTTTTTTTCCATGGTTTTTATTCTTGTTTTATGAGTCCATTTTTAACAAGGATCTCTTTGGCTAAATTTAAGTAATTTGCGGTACCTCTTGATTTAACATCATATAAAATACTAGGGACGCCATTACTATGAGCCTCACTAATTTTAATATTTCTGGCAATCACTGAATCAAAGACTACATTTTTACAATATTGTCTAACATCTGCAACTACAGCATTTGAGTGAGCTGTTCTTGAATCGTACATGGTAAGGAGGATCCCTTCAATAGTAAGGTTAGGGTTCATCCCACTCTGAACGATTCTGACAGTATTCAGCAATTTTCCTAATCCTTCTAAAGCAAAATACTCACATTGCACTGGAATAATCACAGAATCAGCGGCTACTAAAGCGTTAACAGTGATCAATCCAAGGGAGGGAGCACAATCAATGATAATAAAATCATATTCATTTTTTATAGAAAGAAGAGCATCTTTTAATCTATATTCTCTTCTATCCAAAGAGATTAGTTCCAGTTCAGCACCTACCAGGTCAATATGAGAAGGAAGAAGATCCAAGTTAGGAGTATTAGAATGGAGAATAATATCGGCCACAAACTGATCCCCCATGAGGCAATCGTAAATGCAGTAGGAAACATCATTTTCTTGAATACCCACAGCCATTGTTGCATTAGCTTGAGGGTCTGCATCAATTAACAATGTTTTATACTCTAATACCGAAAGTGATGCCGCCAAATTAACGGCAGTTGTTGTTTTACCAACTCCCCCCTTTTGGTTAACGACAGCAATAATTTTACCCATTATTAAGCCTCCAAATCTTCAAAATTAAAGTCTGACTTACGTTGATCATTTGGTTGATCAAAAATAGTTTCATCAGGCAACACTCCTGTTTCAATAAATTCTAAAACACCTTGTAGCGCATTTTGGAATTTTGTAAAATCTTCTTTGTATAGGAAAAGTTTATGTTTTTCAAAAAAGAAATTTCCACTATCAGGATTAAATTTTCTTTTACTTTCAGTGATGGTTATGTACTTCTCATCATTTTTAGTTACTTTAACATCAAAAAAGTAAGTTCGTTTTCCCGCTCTCACTGCTCTTGATAATACTTCATTTTTTTCTAAATTTTCCATCTCACACTTTTTTTTGTTGTTATTAAGATTTTCTGTGCAAAGATACTATAAAATAAATATCCTGTTTACTTTTTTTTGTTATTTTGTTGTAATTGTTGTTGTTTTAATATTTCATCCATTCTGGCTTGCCATTTAGATTTTTTTACTGGTTTTAACATATTTGCTTTCAACTTGGAACGTAATTTCTTTTCATCAATTGCATATCTGAAAATAAACATTTGCAAAAAGGTTATTAAGTTTACCAATAGATAGTAGTATGTCAATCCAGACGAAAAACTATTGAACATCCCTAAGAACATGATGGGCATCATATACATAAATACTTTCATCATTTTCATTTGATCTGCACTTCCTGTTGTCATCATTTTATTATTCAACCAAGTGTAAACCAATGTTGCAATAGTCATTAAAACACAAAACAGACTTACATGATCACCATAGAAAGGGATATTAAACCCTAGCTCTAGAACTGAATCGTAAGTTGAAAGGTCATCAGCCCATAAGAAAGGTTGTTGTCTTAATTCATATGCTGAAGGGAAGAATCTGAACATTGCAATTAAGATTGGCATTTGAAGCAAAACAGGTAAACACCCTGACATAGGATTAACTCCAGCACTTTTATACAAGCTCATAGTCGCTTGTTGTTTTTTCATGGCATCTTCTTGTTTGGGATATTTTGCGCTAATCTCTTCAATTTCAGGTTTTAAGACTCTCATTTTTGCTGAAGAAGTATAGGTCTTGTATGCAATAGGTAATAATACGATTTTTAAAATAATTGTTAGTATTAAAATAATAATACCATAACTTAACCCGTATGATTCAAGCCAGTTAAATAATGGAATAACGGCTAATCTATTGATCCAATGTAAAAGGAAACTCCATCCAAGAGGAACCTGTCTTTCAAGATTTAAATCGTACTCTTTTAATAGTTTATATTGATTTGGCCCTGAAAAGAGAGTCATTCCGAATATTCCGTTATCTAAATCAGATATTTGAAAATCTAAATTTGCGCTCAAATTTTTCATTATTGGTTTATGATTCTCATCTGGCACATCAACAGATAATTGACCTGAAGAAAAATAACCGGAATCAGCAATTAACACTGTTGTAAAAAACTGTTGTTTAAAAGAAACCCATTTCAATCCTGTTGTAAAATCTTTCTTTTCAGCTTTTATTTCATTTAAATTATTAACTTTAGAGAGGTTATCCATATAAAAAACAGAAGTAAGATCCTTTTCTGTTTTAAAATTCTTTTCAACTGATTTTGGATTAGAATTCCAATCAATAGTGAAGGTTTGAGTATTTGGATAGATATATTTTGACATGTTCACCAGTCTTATTTCAAATCCAACTCTATAGTCATCGGAGGAAAAGGTATACAAATACTCAAGGTAACTATTTGAATCGTAACCAGACAATGAATCTGAATTCATTTTAGGATACAATTTTAATGAAAGCTTTTGAGGTTTTCCATCTTCAACTTTTATCCATTCAGGTTGTTCTGACTTAAAATAACAATTTTTTGTAAAGATTCTGGATTGGTTTTTGAGCATCAATTCCATACTCATTTGGTTGTTCGTTCCATCAAAAAGACGTAATCTTTTTTTAGGTTCCCCTTTTGGAGTATAACTATAAATATCATAAAATTCAATTTCAGACAAATAACCACCCCATTTAGAAATTGAATATTTTGCAATTTTTGTTTCAACAATATATTTTTCAACACTATCTTTTGATTCAGGTGTATAAAAATAAGATTCTTCATTTGTTTTAAGCAAATTATCTGATTTGGACAATGAATCTTGAGTTATTTCAGTATCAGCATCTGAATTTGAGGAGGGTGTAGGTATAGTCGTTGTAGAATCCTTTTTTTCCAGTTCATTAGCAACAATCTGCTGAAGGTCTTGCTCTTTTAGTTTTTTTTGATTAGAAGAGTTCCAGAAGCTGTAGCCCATCAACAATGCAAACATTAATAGTAATCCAATAATTGTATTCTTGTCCATTTATCTAAATTTTTAAGTCGGCAAAGATACGAAAAAAATCGTATTTTTGCACTTTAGAAAAACTCAATTATAATGAAATATTCCAAATTAAAAGTGATCAGTAATAAAAAAATTAGCACTGATATTTTTGTATTGAAAATAGCCAATTATTGTGATAACATTCAACCCGGGCAATTTTACATGATAAAGAGTTGGGATGAACAACTACCCTTACTTCGTCCAATAAGTGTTTATAATGTTGAGGTAGACACCATTCACTTCATGTATAGGATTGTAGGAGAAGGCACATCCAAGATGTCACTGTTAAAAAAAGGATCAAACATTGAGGTTTTAGGGCCGTTGGGGAATGGGTTTCCCATTAAACAGGTTAAGGGAAAAATTGCATTAGTTGGTGGAGGGATTGGTATTCCCCCCTTATATGAAACGGCAAAAAAATTATTAGAGCTTGGGAATACGGTTGATATTTATTTAGGATACAAGGACGAGCTTTTTGCATTTGAAAATTTTGTAGATGTTGCTCACAATATTTTTGTAACAACAGAGAATGGGAAAGAAGGTTTTAAAGGGTATATTACAGACATTTTCAAACCAAAAAATTATGATGCTGTTTTCACATGTGGGCCTGAGGTGATGATGTTTAAAGTGAGAGATATGAGTGAAGCTCAAAATGTTCCCTCATGGTTATCTATGGAAAAACACATGGCTTGTGGAGTTGGAGCTTGTTTGGTGTGTAATTGTGACACCAAAAAAGGCACATTAAGAACCTGTAAAGATGGCCCTGTATTTTTAGGCAGCGATTTACTATAATCATAAAAAAGGAAGAAAAATGAATAGATTATCAACAACGATCAATGGGATAACATTTAAGAATCCAGTAATTGCCGCATCTGGTTGTTATGGTTTTGGGCGAGAATACAATGAATTATACAATATTAATATTATTGGAGGTATCAGTTCAAAAGGGTTAACATTAGAACCCAGACAAGGAAATAAGGGAATAAGAGTATGGGAGACTGCATCTGGTATGATGAATAGTGTGGGTTTACAAAACCCAGGTGTTATCAAATTTATTTCTGATGAGCTTCCATTTATGGAATCAATAGGATCTGTTATTATTGCAAACCTTGGGGGTAGCCTCATTGAAGATTATATTCAAGGGATAGAACTTTTAAATGAGACTTCGGTTGATTTTATTGAATTAAACATCTCTTGTCCAAATGTGAAAACAGGGGGTATGGCATTAGGGATCAAGAATGATATTGCTTTTGAAGCGGTCTCATTAGCTAAAAAAGCATCTAAAAAACCTTTAATGGTAAAATTATCTCCCAATGCAGAAAACATTGTTGATATGGCTAAAGCATGTGAAGCTGCAGGAGCAGATTCTCTATCACTTGTAAACACATTTAAAGCCATGGCTGTTGACATAAAAAAACGCAAAGCTATTTTTGAAAATATTTACGCTGGATTATCGGGTGCAGCTATTAAACCGATGGCATTAAGGATGGTTCATGAAGTGTCCAAAAATGTTACTATTCCTGTTATAGGATTAGGAGGAATTTATTCTGTAGAAGATATCATTGAATTTATCATGGTAGGAGCATCAGCGGTTCAAGTTGGTACAGCAAATTTCACCCATCCTATGATCATTCCAGATCTTATCAAAGGGCTTGAAGAGTACTGTATAAGAGAGCAAATTGACAACATTATGGACATAAGAGGTATCATATAACATGGAAAACAACCCTTTTTTTCAGGGGAAATCCCATTTATACAAACTCCTATTTCTCTTTTTATTTGTGATTATAGGATTCAGTATATCCAATATCATCGCGATTATATTGGTTAGTCAGATCTGGGATCAATCACAAATCAACATTTTACCTGAAGCGATCAGACTGGTTCTTTTTTTAAGTTCAATGGGGATTTTCTTTTTTCCTGCATATCTTTATCTTTTTCTTGAAAAAAACAACTTTTCCAAAACGCCTAAAAAACCTGTAATTTTCACATCTAAAAAACCATTTAAAGATCAGTCCAAATCAATTATAATTACTGGAATCCTTTCTTTTTTTATCATTCTTGTTATTGGACTTATTGGAGAATGGAATCAACAGATCCATTTTCCTGATTCGCTGCATAAGATTGAGCTTTGGATGAGGAGTATGGAAGATTCCAACCAAGAAACCATTTCATTATTAACAGCCGCTCCTAATATTGGTAATTTACTGCTAAACCTTATTTTCATGGCGATTTTACCTGCCATATGTGAAGAGATCTTTTTCAGGGGTGTATTACAACAAACGCTCATCTCTCTATTCAAGAACAGACATATTGCCATTTTGGTCACAGCAATAATATTCAGCACTATTCATTTTCAGTTTTTCGGATTTTTTCCCCGATTGCTACTTGGAATCTACTTAGGATATCTTACTGTATGGAGTGGATCCTTATTGTTGCCCGTTATAGCTCATTTTTTTCATAACGCAGTCAGTTTGATCATTACCTTTATGAGTGAAAAAGCCATACCCCATTCGGAAGAATTAAATATATCTGATTTACCCGGAATTGCTCTTTTATTTGTTATTTCCGCTTCCATTATTTCCATTGGAATATACAATCTTTATAAAGATCAAATGAGAATTCGACGATAAAATGTTAAAAGATTTAACATTTAAAAGTACTTTTTCGACAGTTCGCTCCAATTTTCACATTATATATCACTATCTATCAACAAAATAATGTTTTTCTTTTTAAGATCCAACCAAAATGCGAAAAACACTTTTTTATGTCAAAGTATATTCAACATTTTTTTATTTTAATCTGTTTTTTAATAAAAAAAAAAGATTATATTTGTAAGGGACTTTTCACTTTTTACTTAACTACAACCTATTTCAAAAACTTTAGGAAATTATCAACCTTCTATAATGAAAAAACTGGTTCAAAAATACTATTCAATTTTCATACTTTTATGTATATTGATTTATCATCCAATCTCTTTACATGGAACGAAAAACAGAAATAGTTATAAAAATGTTTTATTAATTGAATCATATAATGATAATTTTTTATGGAGTAGGAATATTGTAAACGGGATCACAGATTGTTTTGCAAAGAGTAAAATCAACATTAGATTCAGCATAGAACATTTGGATCAGAGATTACATTCAGAAACCTATACTTTTGACCAGATCGCAGAAAGGATTAAAGAAAAGTACAAAGATGAACGATTTGACATCATCATAACATCTGACAATCCAAGTTTCAATTTCATAAAAAGGTATAGAGACTCATTATTTCTGGATTTACCTGTTGTTTTTTGTGGATATAACAATTTAAATCCTGTTGATTTAATAGGGATGGATCAAATTACTGGAATAAATGAACAGATCAACATAGAGCATATGGTTCATCTGGTTGAAACCATTCATCCCAATTTGAAAAACCTTATTTTTATCACATCTACGAAAGACTTACATTTCAAAGAACTCTCATTATTGTGTGATCAGTATATATATGCAAAGCGAAGCAACATCAAGATTTTCAATTTGGTTGATATAAGCCATGATGAGTTTAAAGAGAGACTACGAACATTCCACAAAGAGAGTGCTGTTATCGTATTTGGTTTATTAAATGATGAATTAACTCAAACAGAAAACAGCAAAGCAATTGCATCCATATCCCCTTTTCCTGTATATACGAATTGGGATTTTCCATCAGGAACTAACATAGTAGGAGGAATCATAATTAACGGATATGATCAGGGGTATCGAGCCGCTGAACTTGTTTTACAGATCTTTAGTGGGAAGAAAGCAGAGGAGTTGCCCATCATTATGGAAACACCTGTTAAAAAGATGTTTGATTACAACAACTTAAACAGATTCAACATACCACTGTCTAAACTACCGGAAAACAGTATACTTCTCAATGAACCTCAAGGCTTATTTTACACACATAAACCCCTTTTTATTGGGTTCATATTTACGATATTATCCTTTTTAATTATTCTTATTATTTTAATATTAATCAATACTCAAAAGAGGTTACTCAAAAAAAATTATCTTATCAAGGAGAATCAATTAGCTAGAATTAGCAACAATCTTGTTAATGGTTTTATTTTTCAAATTGACACCGGAATAGATGGAAAATTAAGAAAATTCACTTTTGTCAGTGACAGTGTCCTACATTTTCTTGGTTTCACACCTAAGCAATTATATGAAGATTCCAGTTTATTATATAATATGATACACCCTGAAGACGCTCAGAATCATACTGAATTAGAAAATGAAGCTATTCATAAGAATACAATGTTGATGATGGTGGGAAGGATCATAACAAAAGAAGGAGAAGTGAAACATTTTCAGAGCACATCCATTCCACATAAGGACGATAATGGTCATTTGTTATTTGATGGAATTATTGTTGATATCAGTAAACTAAAAAAGACTGAAGAAGATCTTTTACATGCCAAAATCAAAGCAGAAGAGAGTAACCGACTAATAACAGCATTTTTAACTAATTTAAGTCATGAAGTGAGAACCCCCATGAATGGAATTGTTGCTTTTATTGATATTGTCAATAATATAAATATAAAACCTTCTGAGAAAACGATTGTTTTAGAGAATTTCCAGGAGAGTTCCAATAGATTTTTAAAGACATTAGATGATATCATTTTAATGTCAGAGATTCAATCTTCAAAAATTCCAGTTCATAGGACAACAGTTGATATTAACCAATTGATGAACAATATTTTTGATCAATTTATAAATATCTCAATAGAAAAGTCGCTCTCTTTTTCATGGAATAAAGATTATTATTTACAAAACTGTTATTTAGAGACAGATTCAGAAAAACTGGAAATAATTTTAGCCAATCTTATAGAAAATGCGATCAAATACACAGATAAGGGTTATGTGGAATATGGGTATAAGATCGAAAAAAACTGGATTCAATTTTTCGTAAAAGACTCTGGATTAGGGATATCTAAAGAGAATTTTGCAATAATTTTTGATCGATTTGTACAAGCGAATATGGGAAACAACAGACCTTTTGAGGGTTCTGGGTTAGGTTTATCAATAGCAAAGTCATATGTTGAGATGTTAGAAGGAGAGATCTGGTTAGAAAGTCAAGAATTTGAAGGAAGTCAATTCTTTTTTAAATTCAGGCACCACTATTCCAATTCGGATATTTCGAACAGCAATTGATCAGCAATTATTTTATCAATACATTTTTTTATTAGAAGATCTAAAGGGCTCTGATCAGAATATATTGCCGGTGCCATAAAATCAGCTCTTTTGTTTTGAACAATCTCTTTGCAAAGTTCTTTTGGTGATATTTTTTTTGCTGGATTAGGGGTATAGTCAGGATTATAGACAGCAATAGCAACGCCGCCTTGTAATTTCACCATTTTCATAGCCGGCACATCGGTTTCCCCATCTCCCAGATATATCATATTGGAGAAAGGGATTGGCTTATCATCTTCATGAACTATTTTATTGATAAGGGTATTATCAAAAGAATTGTGAATCCCTTTGTTAATCCGAAATAAGAATTGAGTTTTATTGGTATAATTCACAGCTAATGCAGGCCAGCAGGCGATTCCATCCTGATCATACATAAAACCTGATGCAAAGATATCGGTAAAATGGTGTGCAATTTTACTTCCTTCTACAAACTCTCTATTCCCAGAAGAAATAATATAATGTTCCACTTTAAAATCTTTTGCATTAGCATATTGGTTTATTCGATCAAAAAAAGATTCAACGCCTTGATAAAAATGTATTTTAGAACCATATTCCAGAAAAGCTTCTTTTTTAATGGGTATATTTTTTATCTTTGCTTTTTGAAGCATCAGAAACATATAAGCCAACACTTCATCCATGTCATTATTTCTGGCCAGCATATTTGCTTCCTGCCAAAATTCGGGGATTGACATATCTAAATCGGGGATAAAAGCATTTTCTTGCATATTACCAGGAGCTAAAGTCCCATCAAAATCGTAGGCAATAGCTATTTTATTTTTGAGCATAATCTTTGTATTTAAGGGATTGCAAAAATATTAAAAAAATTGTTCACTCGTTATCATGTGTACTCGTATGTTCGAGTGTTCCATTTATCATTTAGAAATATTACTTGTTACTTGTTATCTGTTAGATTATTTAGTATTTTTGCAAGCTAAAACGAGCAACACTAAATGGAAACAGACATCAGGCTTATTGCATTTAAAAGACTATTAGACATTATGGATGAACTCAGGGAAAAATGCCCTTGGGATAGCAAACAAACTTTTGAAAGTCTTAGATATTTAACGATAGAAGAAACGTATGAGTTATCTGATGCTATCATTGACCAAAAGCATGAAGAGATTGGTAAAGAGTTGGGTGATTTGATGTTACACATTGTATTTTATGCTAAACTCGGACAGGAGCAAAATTTTTTTGACATAACATCTGTATTAAACGGGATCTCTGAAAAATTAATCAGGAGGCATCCTCACATTTTTAGTGATGTAAAAGTTCAAAACGCTGACGAAGTAAAAGTAAATTGGGAAAAGATAAAGTTAACTGAAGGGAACAGATCTGTTTTAAGTGGTGTACCAAAATCGTTACCTGCTATGGTTAAATCGTACAGAATCCAGGAAAAAGCTAAAGGAGTAGGATTTGATTGGGATCATGAGGATCAGGTATGGGATAAAGTGATGGAAGAATTAGATGAATTTAAAAGGGAAGTATCAGAAAAGAGTGAAAGAATTGAGGCTGAATTTGGTGACTTGTTATTTGCTTTGATCAACTACGCACGTTTTATAAATGTAAATCCTGAGGATGCATTAGAGAAGACAAATAGAAAATTTATTCAAAGATTCATGCATATTGAAAACAGAGCAAAAAGTCTTGGGAAAACGATATCAGATATGGATCTTAACGAGATGGAAAAATATTGGCAGGAAGCAAAAATTGATTACAAATAAAGAGCAGCAATGATGAATCAGATTCACGACTTTTTCAATCTAATTAACCAATATTTATGGGGATGGCCGATGATTATATTACTTTTGGGCACACACCTATTTCTTACCATTATCTTAAGATTTCCTCAAAGAAAAATATTTAAAGCAATTCGCCTTTCGTTTAAGAAAGATAATTCGGAGGGTGATGTTTCACAATTTGGAGCTTTAGCGACTTCATTAGCTGCTACAATAGGAACAGGGAATATTGTTGGAGTGGCCATTGCCATCAGTTTAGGTGGACCTGGAGCTGTGTTATGGTGTTGGTTAACAGGAGTTTTCGGTATTGCTACGAAATATGGGGAGGGGTTGTTAGCTGTAAAATACCGTCAAAAAACATCTGATGGCACCATGTTGGGTGGCCCCATGTATGCTTTAGATAAAGGATTAAATATGAAATGGTTAGCTGTACTATTTTCCATTTTTACGGTATTGGCTTCTTTTGGAATTGGATGTACCATACAGTCCAATTCTATTGCAGTACTTTTACATGACTCATACAAGATACCTACTTTTGTAACTGCCATTATACTTACAACATTTACAGCAGCAGTGATCTTTTTCGGAGTAAAAGGGATTGCTAACTTTTGCAAAACCATGGTCCCTTTTATGGCCATTTTTTACATTTTAGGATGTTTATCTCTTTTAGTCATGAATTGGACCTATGTGGATGATGCCTTTATATTAATAATTCAATCAGCTTTTAATCCCACTGCAGCTGGAAGTGGATTTATAGGAGCAAGTGTAATGATGGCAGCACGAATGGGAATCTCCAGGGGTTTATTTTCCAATGAATCAGGGATGGGCTCTGCACCCATTATTGCAGCAGCTGCAAAAACCAAAAATCCTGTCAGACAAGCATTAGTATCATCCACAGGAACATTTTGGGATACTGTTGTAGTATGTGCATTAACCGGCATTGTTCTAGTAACTTCTATCATTGCATATCCTGATATTGATCATTCATCAGGTGCTAAGCTCACTAATGTGGCATTCTCCAAACTCCCATTTTTCGGCAAGCACATTCTATCGATTGGTATTTTCACTTTTGCATTTTCCACCATTTTAGGTTGGTCTTATTATGGTGAAAGAGCATTAGAATATTTAGGTGGAAAGCGCACCATCCCCTTTTACAGGTTTGCATGGGTTATAGCTGTTTTTGCAGGAGCTGTATTGAATCTATCTCTTTTATGGAGTTTTGCAGACAGTATGAATGCATTAATGGCCATTCCCAATCTGATTTCATTAATCTTACTTTCAGGAGTATTAGTGAGAGAAACCCGAAAATATTTATGGAAAGGGAATTTAGAAGAATATCATCAAGACTAAACAACAAAAAATATGGAATTTGAAATCATTAAAGCACTAGAGAAGATACTAATTGAGTTATATCAAACTGAAATTAAAATAGAAAATAGCACAATTCAAAGGACAAAGAAAGAGTTTGAAGGTGATTATACCATAGTGGTTTTTCCGTTTGTAAAAATGGCTAAAAAATCACCTGAGCAAATTGGGAATGAGATAGGAGCTGCATTGGTAGAAAAACTTCCAACCCTGATCTCCGGTTTTAATGTAGTAAAAGGTTTTTTAAATTTATCAATATCCAGAAAATATTGGATTGAATACTTACAGAGATCAATTACTGAGGGGATTGAATTTCATAATGGGGATCATCAAGATCAGATCACTTTAATTGAATATTCCTCACCAAATACCAATAAGCCACTTCATTTGGGACATGTGCGCAACAATCTTTTAGGAGCATCTGTTGCAAATATACTTGAAGCGGTTGGGAAGAAAGTTTATCGTGTCAATCTGGTTAATGACAGAGGTATACATATTTGCAAGTCTATGTTAGCATGGCAGAAGTTTGGGAATGGAGAAACACCTGCCAATTCGGGCCTGAAAGGGGATCATTTGGTTGGAAAGTATTATGTTATTTTTGATCAACATTACAAAAAGGAGATACAAGCTTTAGTGGAACAGGGGACAGCAGAAGAGATTGCCAAAAAAACGGCTCCATTGATGCTGGAAGCACAAGAAATGCTACGTAAATGGGAGGATAACGATTCTGAAGTAAGAAGTTTATGGGAACAATTGAATGGATGGGTTTATGATGGTTTTGAAAAAACGTACAGCAGACTAGGGATCCGTTTTGACAAAACATACTATGAATCAGACACATATTTATCTGGCAAAGCATTAGTCGAAGAGGGACTTCAGAAAGGAGAACTATACCAGAAAGAGGATGGTTCTGTATGGGTAGACCTCACTGATGAAGGTCTTGATGAGAAACTATTACTCCGGTCAGATGGAACATCGGTCTACATGACACAAGATTTGGGGACAGCTCAGTTGCGGTACAATGAATATCAACCCGGTGAAATGATCTATGTTGTTGGGAATGAACAAAACTACCACTTTGATGTTTTAAAATTGGTACTATCCAAAAAACTACATAAATCATTTGGAGACAAAATCTATCATTTATCGTACGGAATGGTTGAATTACCTCAGGGTAAAATGAAATCAAGAGAGGGAACCGTTGTAGATGCTGATGATTTAATGCAGAACATGTATCAGGAAGCGAAAACAAGTACAGAGGAATTAGGGAAATTTAATTTTGATGAAAATGAAGCAAGCAAACTATATGAAATGATTGGAATGGGTGCTTTGAAATATTTCATATTAAAAGTAGATCCTAAGAAAAACATGTTGTTTAACCCGGCTGAATCTATTGATTTCAATGGAAATACGGGACCATTTATACAATATACCCATGCCCGTATTCGATCCATGATAAGAAAATCTGTTGAAAGCAATATTGAGATCAACACATTAACAAATGCTTATGATTTATTGAATAACAATGAGATAGAAATTATTAAAATCATTAAAGAATACCCAATTATTTTAGAAAATGCAGCGATCAACCACTCCCCTGCCCTGGTTGCCAATTACATTTTTGAATTAGCCAAAGAGTTCAATCGTTTTTATCAGGAAAACCCGATCTTCAAGGAAGAAAATGAATCGTTAAGGATCATTAGACTTCAGTTATCGAAAGTTTGTGCTGAGGTTATATCTAATGGGATGAAGTTATTAGGGATTGAAGTACCTGAAAGAATGTAAGGAGGGCATTCCCCAAAAAGACTAGCAATTCTGAATCAACTTCCTGTTTACTTTCAACAAGTTGGTCGTATAAGAGACCAAAGTATGGGTTTCCTGGATCACTGTTAAATATACCATACTCACTTTTGTACTAGCGTTTTCATTTTGAATCCGTTTCAATTGACGCCGTTTCATTTCATGAAAATCGGTAAGCAACCATTTGTTGTTGATATAGAGTTCTCTTCTTGCTTCAAAATCCTCATTTTCTAAGATTTGGATACAATCGGTCAAAAAATCGTGTAATGCTTTTTTGGTATTTTGCAATTCCTCAACTTGATCATCACTCAAAGAGTTAAAATTATTCGCTACATGTTCTTCGGAAGCTACACTAATTTTTGCTAATGCATAGACCATTTCGCCAATAAAATCATTAGATTGATAGAAATAGAGACCTCTTTCAAATGCATCGGAAGGAGATAATTTTCTGATACCCAAAGTACCTAAACGTTTAATTTTTTTAACATCATCTTTATGAGAATCAATTTTGCCGGAGAGGTTTCTCAACACTTTAAGATCCTCATTACAGAATGCATCGATTACCTGTTCATATCTTTCGATAATATATTCTAGTGTATTGATTGCATTAGATTTAGAATATTTTCGAAGCAGAGCCAATGATGTTTCTTCATTTTCGGAAGCGAGAAGGTCAATGATCACTTGATTTTCATCCTTTTTTTTGGTTTTTTTAGCAAATGAGAGCTGGTTTCTAATAAGGGTAAGAGCGACTAAAGCAACAATGACGATCATAGCGATAACACCGCCATAATAGAGTATAATGGCCATCAGAGCTGTAATAATAAAAGCTGCAATAGCTGTAATAAACCAACCACCCACTACATTAATAACGCCACTTACTCGATAGACGGCACTTTCGCGGCCCCATGCTTTATCAGCCAGAGATGCACCCATTGCCACCATAAAAGTAACATATGTTGTTGATAATGGAAGTTTTAAGGATGTTCCAATTGCGATAAGAGAGCTTGCAACTACTAGTCCAATTGCAGCTCTAATCAAATCAAAAGCAGCATCATTTTCCATCGTTACTCCCTCTTTACTAAATCTGGAAGCAGTCCATTTCTTTACAGAAGTAGGTGTATTTTGAATGATATAAGTACCCATTCTTCTAGAGCCTCGTACCAGATTTCGAGCAATAGCGGATGAGCTAAACATTTCATCACCTTCATTTTGACGAGAGAGGTTTATGGTTGTTTTGATCACATTTTTAGCTTTTTTTGAGGTAAAGAGAGCTGCAATCATTATAGAACCGGAAGCCAGTAAAATATAAACTTCGGTATGAGCGGGTTCTTTGAGGAGGGACATTAACATATTAACATCTAATGTGCCCGATTGAGATGCAATTTTAAAAGCAGAGAAACCGGCCATAGGGACACCAATAAAGTTCACTAGGTCGTTGCCTGCAAATGCAAAAGCAAGGGAAGCTGTACCTGTTAAGACTATTACTTTCAAGGTATTCACTTTGAGCCAATGCAAAACTTGCATCAAAACCGAAAGAGTGAGAAAGGAAGAGATTAAAATGGTATCGGTATGTGAATTGATCCAAAGTTTTGCATTGGAACTCATAAAAGAGGTATCTTTAACGCCTTTTAGCAACATAAAATAAAGAATAGAAGTAAGTGCAACTCCCCCAAATATACCGGCGAGGTATTTCATTTTAGGTTTATACTGAAAAGTAAAAACGATTCTGGTTATGTACATTATTAATGCACCAAATGCAAAAGCAAGAGCAACAGATATGAAAATGGCCAATACAACCTGAAGTGCTTTTTCTGTATTTAATAGAATTCCGTAAGTCAGAGGAGCATCAGCGGGAGCCTGATTGATTTTTATGGTAGCCACTGCAAAAGCAGCACCAAGAAGACCAAAAACCAAAGAAACGGTTGTAGATGTTGGTAATCCGAGAACATTAAAAAGATCCATCAAAATAACGCCCATCATCATAGTAGAGACCAGAATAATCATAACCTCCTGAAATGTATAGTATTGGGGAGAAAACACCCCTTGACGTGCAATATCCATCATTCCGTTGCTGAATCCAGCTCCTAGAAAAATTCCTATAGCAGCAATAATCAAAACAACATTAATATTTGCGGCTTTACTTCCCACTGCAGATTGAAGAAAATTAACGGCATCATTGCTTACGCCAATATAGATTCCAAATACAGCTAATAAAAATAGTACACCTAGTAAAATGATATAGTATTGTTCAAAACCCATTTTTATAAATTTTAGATATGTTAGTTGATCAATTATTAACTATTTTGTAAAAGTTTTCTGTTTACTTTCATGATATTCGTAGTATAAGAAACAATGGTTTGGGTTTCCTGAACAATACTGATATAAACCAAAGAGGCTTTTGTACTTTGTTGATAGAGTTGAATTCGTTTCAATTGTTTCCTTTTCATGGTATGAAAATCCTCCAGATACTCTTCATTATTGGCATAATAATTATAGTTTTCTTCAAAGGTTCCGGCATCTATAATATCCAGACAGTTATTGATAAATTCAACGATAGAAGTTTTTGTTTTTTGAAGTTCCTCTTTTTGTTCTTCATTTAATGGATTGAAATTGTTTGCAATATGTTCTTCACATGCTACACTAATCTTAGATAGAGAATAGATCAATTCACCAATAAAATCGTTTGCCTGATAGAAATAGAGGCCTCTTTCAAAAGCATCGGTAGGTGATAGCTTTCGGATTCCAAGTGTCCCCAATCTTTTGATTTTTTTCACATCATCTTTATGGCTATCAATTTTTCCGGAAAGGTTTCTCAGAATTTTCAGTTCCTCATTACAGAAAGCATCGATCACCTGTGAGTATCTTTCTGAGACATAATGCAATGTTTCAATCGCATTTTCTTTAGAATATTTTCTTAGTATTTGCAATGCTTCATCCGGATTATCGGATGACAAAAGATCATCAACCGTTTTACTGGCAACCACTTTATTAGATTTTCTTTTAAAAGAGATCTGGCTTCTGATTAACACGATTGCAGCAACAAGAATCAGAATCAGAACTGCTATTTTACCACCAAAGTATAGACCGACAGCAATAACAGCAGTTATGGAGAACGCTGCGATTGCAGTAATAAACCAACCGCCCACTACGTTGATCACACCACTCACGCGGTAAACAGCACTTTCTCGCCCCCATGCTCTATCAGCAAGAGAGGCACCCATAGCGACCATAAAGGTAACATAAGTTGTTGAGAGTGGCAATTTAAATGAGGTTCCAATTGCGATCAGAGAGCTAGCGACCACCAGATTTACCGAAGCTCTTAAGAGATCAAAGGCTGCGTTATCTTCCTCTTTTATCCCTTCTCTCGAAAAGCGGTCATTCAACCAATTGGATACAGAATTTGGCGTAACATTCACGATATAGGTAGCCATTCTACGAGTACCTCTTACGACGTTTCTGGCAATATTAGAGGAACTGAACATCTCATCAGTATCACCTTGTTTTGACAATCCGATTGAAGTATTGATCACTTTTTTAGCTTTTTTAGAAAACACCAAAGCTGTAACCATGATCGCACCTGCGATAATAAGAAAATACCATTCGGTTACAGCAGGAGAGTTCAATGCTTCCATTTTCAATGTATTATAAATATTACCACCCCCTTGTGCCATATATTCTTTAAAAGCAGAGAACCCAGCCAGGGGCATTCCGATAAAGTTCACCAGATCGTTCCCGGCAAAAGCAAAAGCCAATGCGAAAGTACCCACTAACACAACAATTTTTAAAATATTTACTCTCAGCCACATCAAACATTGCATCAATACAGTAAAAAAACCAAAACAAACCAATAAAATTTCTGAGGTATGATTCTGAATATAATCTTTATTATCACCATTCATAAAAGTAGTATCTTTCAACCCTTTGATCAACATAAAATAGATAATTGAGGTAACAGCAATACCTCCAAAAATGGCTCCAAAGAATTTCATATTCACTTTATAGTTAAAAGTAAACAACACTCTTGTCAAATACATAACTATAGTACCAAAGAAGAATGCCAGAGCAACTGACACAAAGATCGCCAGAATCACTTGCAAAGCTTTATCC
>Ga0116152_10000767_pt1 | contig 26530 bp, 21 predicted proteins | sample AD_UKC119_MetaG_FD_89894 | JGI IMG/M metagenome (GOLD analysis project Ga0116152, IMG submission 89894) | Active sludge microbial communities of municipal wastewater-treating anaerobic digesters from Hong Kong - AD_UKC119_MetaG | ecosystem: Engineered > Bioreactor > Anaerobic > Digestate...
AACCAGCACCTGGTCGTCATCCTGCTGCAGGGCGACCTGCTCCTTGTACATCTTCTCGATGTCATCCTCGGTGACCTGCTCGGCCACGACGCTTTCGACCAGCAGGTTGCCGAGGATACGGTCACGCGCCCGCGCCAGCCGCCGCTGCGACGCCGGGTCCTTGTCCAGGCCCCGGCGCAGGGCCTCCTGCGCCATCAGCTTTTCCTCGACCAGCTGGTTCAGCACGGAATCATAGTCGGCATTGCCGGGGCCGATCTGCTGGCCGGCCGATACCAGGCCGCGGGCAACCGCTTCCAGTTCCACATCGCTGACATAGATCTTGTCGCCATTCACGGTTGCGGCGACCGCGCCGTCGACCATGACCGGGGTTTCGTCGGGCGGCGGCGCATTGCAGGCGCAAATCGAGAGAATCAGGGACGCGGCGACGAGGTGGCGGATTCCCGCCTTCTGGGCCATCAGATTCGGCACGATTTACACTCCCGGCGGCTGAGGGCGCTGCATTGACACCCCTTTGCGGCGTTCTTAAGTCTCACCCGCGCGCCGGTCGAGAGGGTTCGGGCGGTGCAATCCGGTGGGAGACCCCGCGAATATCCTGTGGTGTAACCTGTCAGGATGAGTGTTTTCTCACCACAGACCTGATGGGTACTGCCTGATATGCTCTCCGTCGCCCGCAAGATTTTCGGTTCCGTCAACGATCGCAAGCTGAAGCCCCTCAGGGCCCGTGTGAACCGGATCAATGCGCTGGAACCCATGATGGAAGCGCTGTCGGACAGCGCACTCAGGGGCAAGACCGCCGAATTCCGCAAGCGCCTGGCCGACGGCGCCCCGCTCGATTCGCTGCTCGAAGAGGCCTTTGCCGTGACCCGGGAGGCGGCCCGGCGGTCTGTCGGCATGCGCCATTTCGACGTCCAGCTGATGGGCGGCATGATCCTGCATTCGGGCGCGATCGCCGAGATGCGCACCGGCGAGGGCAAGACGCTGGTGGCGACGCTCGCCGCCTATCTCAACGCCCTCGAAGGCAAGGGCGTGCATGTCGTGACGGTGAACGACTACCTCGCCCGCCGCGACGCCGAATGGATGGGCAAGATCTACAACTTCCTCGGCATGAGCACGGGTGTCATCGTCCACGGCATCAATGACGACCAGCGCAAGCAGGCCTATGCGTCGGACATCACTTACGGCACCAATAACGAATTCGGCTTCGACTATCTCCGCGACAACATGAAATACTCGCTGGAGCAGATGGCCCAGCGCGGACACCATTTCGCCATCGTCGACGAGGTGGACTCGATCCTGATCGACGAAGCGCGCACGCCGCTGATCATTTCCGGCCCGACCGATGACCGCTCGGACCTTTACATCAAGATCGACGCGATGATCCCGCGCCTTGCGGAAGAGGATTTCGAACTCGACGAGAAACAGCGCTCGGTCACCTACACGGAAACCGGCACCGAGAAGATCGAGACCTGGATGGCCGAGGATGGCCTCCTTGAAGGTTCGCTGTGGGAGCCGCACAATATTTCCCTGGTCCACCACGCCAACCAGGCCCTGCGCGCGCACAAGCTCTACACGCGCGACAAGGACTATATCGTCAAGGACAGCCAGGTGATGCTCATCGATGAGTTCACCGGTCGGATGATGGAAGGCCGCCGCCTCTCGGAGGGCCTGCACCAGGCCATCGAGGCGAAGGAACAGGTCGACATCAAGCCCGAGAACGTCACGCTCGCCTCGATCACCTTCCAGAACTATTTCCGCCTCTACGGCAAGCTCGCCGGCATGACCGGCACGGCGCTCACCGAAGCCGACGAATTCGCCGACATCTACAAGCTGGAAGTCGTCGACCTGCCCACCAACAAGCCGATCATGCGGATCGACGAGGACGATGTGGTCTACCGCACCGCCAAGGCGAAATATGCCGAGATCGTCAGGGAAGTGCGCGAGTGCCATGCCAAGGGCCAGCCGATCCTGCTCGGTACCGCCTCGATCGAGAAATCGGAAATTCTCGACAACCTGCTGACGGCCGCGAAGATCCCGCACAAGGTGCTGAACGCCCGCCACCACGAGCAGGAAGCCTATATCGTCGCGAATGCCGGCGTGCCGGGTGCCGTGACGGTTGCCACCAACATGGCCGGCCGCGGCACCGACATCCAGCTGGGTGGCAATTTCGAGATGCGGCTCGAACAGGAAAAGACCGCCAGGGAACAGGAACTCGGCCGCGAACTGACCGAAGGCGAACTGTCGGTTCTCTCCTCGCAGATCAAGGCGGACATCGAAGTCAAGAAGAAGCGCGCGCTCGATGCCGGTGGGCTGTATGTTCTGGGCACGGAGCGCCACGAAAGCCGCCGCATCGACAACCAGCTGCGCGGCCGGACCGGCCGTCAGGGCGACCCCGGCAAGTCGAAATTCTACATCTCCATCGAAGACGACCTGATGCGCATCTTCGCGGCCGAACGGATGGACTCCGTGATGCGCCGCCTCGGCATCAAGGAAGACGAAGGCATCACCCATCCCTGGATGAACAAGGCGATGGAGACGTCCCAGAAGAAGATCGAGCAGCGCAATTTCGAGATCCGCAAGAACGTCCTCAAATATGACGACGTGATCAACGACCAGCGCAAGGCGATCTTCGAGCAGCGCATGGATTTCATGCGCGCCGACGACGTCTCCGACATCATCGAAGAGATGCGGGACCATGTGATCGATGCGCTCGTGACGCGCACGATGCCGGAAAAGGCCTATGCGGAACAGTGGGACGTTGCAGGACTGCGCGACGCGCTGCGCATGGATTTTGCGGCCGACCTGCCGGTCGACCAGTGGGCCGCCGAGGAAGGCGTCGCCAACAAGGAAGTTGCCGAGCGCATCCGTGAGGCGGTGAACATGATCTATGGCGCCATCTCGGGCGCCGTGGGCACAGAGCAGATGCGCCGCATCGAGAAGCAGGTCCTGCTGCAGGTTCTGGACCTGCGCTGGCGCGAGCACCTGCAGATGATCGACCAGCTGCGTTCGGTGATCCACCTGCGTTCCTATGGCCAGCGTGACCCGCTCAACGAGTTCAAGTCGGAAGCCTTCAACCTCTTCCACAGCCTGCTCGAGGAACTGCGCGCGACCGTCACCCGCTCGCTGATGCATATCCGCGTCCAGGCCCCGGCCCAGGAAGCGCCGCAGCCACCTCAGCGCCCGGTCCCCGCCGCGCCCGGCCCGGCCCAGATGCCCGCTCCGCCGCAAATGCACGAAACGCATCTCGATCCGGACACCGGCGTCAACGAGATGGACCCGTCCGACACGAGCGTGCCGCCCGGCCCGGAACTGCACCAGGCCGAAGACGACTGGTCGAACACGCCGCGCAATTCGCCCTGTCCCTGCGGCTCCGGCAAGAAATACAAGCACTGCCACGGCGCCCTCAGCCACCAGCAGGCATAAACGCAATGGCCCGGCTGGTGATGCTGTCGGGCCTGCCGGGGTCCGGCAAATCCACACTGGGTCGGCTGCTCGCCGAGCGGACAGGCGCAGAATATTTGCGGATCGATGTCTTCGAACAGGCGCTGCGCGATCAGAACGGCCCCGACTTCGATGTCGGGACAGGCGGCTACCAGCAAGGCTATGAGCTGGCCAGGCATCACCTCCGGGCTGGACGCGATGTGATCGCCGACGCGGTCAACGCTGTCGAAGCGGCAAGACAAGGCTGGCGCAAGGTCGCCGAATTGGCTGCGGCAGAAATCATCGAGATCGAGATTGTCTGTTCGGATGCAGATGAAGTCCGCGACCGGCTACGGACGCGTGAGACAGGTATCGCAGGGCTCGCACCCGTGACGATCGAGGCCGTGCAGGCCCGTCTCTGGGATGCCAATCCCCATTGCGGCCACAGGCTCGATACAGCCGCCCGAGACGTGCCCGACTGTCTGGCAGACCTTCTGCAGATGGCAGGACTTGCCGCCTGAACGTTGCCCTGAACATTCCGTAATCTTTCCTTCCCGGCGCCGCCTGAACGCCCTGACCCTGCCGTGCGCGGCCTGCATCTCGGCAGCCTCCACAAGCCTGGAGGACAGACCATGACAGATACACCCCCGGCCGCGCCGCCGGCCAATCCCTTCACCCAGTTCATCCCACAGCGATCGGCGGGCCTGAAGCTCCTGCTCGTCTGCGGGCTTGCCCTGCTGATGGCCATTCCGGCGCTGTTCGTGTTCGGCATCGTGCAGGACCGGCGCATGGGCGCCGATCGCGCCCTCGACGAAGTCAGCCAGGCAATCGGCGGCGCGCAAAGCCTGCTCGGCCCGGTCCTTGTCCTGCCCTATTCGCGCGCGCCGAACCCATCGCGGCCGAATGACGTCGTCTACGGCACCGTCATCGCCTTTGCCGAGACGGGCACGGCCGATGCCGACGTTCAGGTGACGGAGCGAAAGCGGGGTATCCACACCATTCCCGTATTCGATGCGCAGGTGACCTTCGAGGCGACATTTGACCCCGGCGCGCTGCACGCCGCCCTGCCCGAAGGGGCGGACCCGATCTGGGCCGATGCACGCCTTTATCTTGGCGTTTCCGACACGCGCGGCATTCGCGAAGCCTTCCGCGTCACGGCAAACGGCAAACCGGTCTCCATGGAGCCAGCCCCCTATCGGTACAGCATGGACCAGAGCTACCAGCCAGTCCCCTCATCAGGCGTGAAACTGGCCGGTGGCATGATCAAGGACCTTGATTCGCTGGAGGCTCCGCTTCGCGTCAGCGCGGCGCTCCGCCTCTCGGGCGCCGAACGCTTCGCCGTGGGTCCCTTTGCCAAGGACACGAGCTTCACCCTGAAAAGCAATTGGGATGATCCGAGCTTCCAGGGTGGCAAGCTGCCCGACACCCACACGGCCAGCGTGAAGGGTGTCGACGGCTTCACCGCCAGCTGGCGCGTGCCGTACCTTGCCCGCGACATTCCGGGCGCCGGCAGCAATATCGACCTGGCGGACGTGACCGAATGGAACCGCCGTGACATGGCTGTCCGGTTCATGAAGGAAGTGAGCCCCTATCAGAGCGTCGAGCGCGCCCTGAAATATGCGGCCATGTTCATCGGCTTCGTCTTCCTCGCCTGGTTCCTGTTCGAGGTGACGAGCGGCGCACGGGCCCACCCGGCGCAATATGTGCTGGTCGGACTTGCCCAGTCGATCTTCTACATCCTGCTGCTCGCATTCGCGGAGCGGATGGGATTTGACGGCGCTTTCCTGATTGCGGCGGTGATGACGATCGGACTGATCTCCGCCTATGCGATGAGCGTCTTCCGGTCGCGCGCCTACGGTCTCCGCGCGCTCGGCATCCTGACAGGCATTTACGGGCTCATCTACGTCCTGATGCGGGCGGAGAGCCACGCGCTGCTCGCGGGCGCGCTGGCGAGCTTCGCAGCGATTGCCCTGACCATGTACATGACCCGCAATGTCGACTGGTATGGCGGGCGCAAGGCCGGGGCGGCCGCTTGACAGAGGCCCCAAGTCAGGGGAACGCCAGCACATGACGGCGTTCCCCCTTCCCCCCGTGCGCGGCAAGCTGATCGAGAATGCACCGCTGGCCCCCTACACCTGGTTCCGGGTGGGCGGACCGGCGGACGCCCTTTTCCTGCCGGCAGATGAAGACGACCTGCAGGACTTCCTGCAGGCGCTCGATCCCGCCGTTCCGGTCACCGTGCTCGGTGTCGGCTCGAACCTCATCGTGCGCGACGGCGGCATTGAAGGCGTCGTGATCCGCCTGATGGGCAAGTACTGGGGCGCGGTGGACGCGCTGGACGGCATCACCGTCGAGGCCCGCGCGGGCGCGCTGGACCTGGCCGTCGCAAAAACGGCCGCCGCCAACGGCATCACCGGGCTCGAATTCCTCTCCGGCATTCCGGGCTCGATCGGCGGGGCAACGCGCACCAATGCCGGCTGCTATGGCCGCGAACTGAGGGACGCGCTGGTCGCCCTGCACGGCTTCCGCCGCGACGGAACGAAGGCCGCCTATCGCGGCCCCGGCAAGCCCGGCGCCCAGCCCGAAGCACATTTCTCCTACCGGCACACAGACCTGCCGCACGATCTCATCGTCACCCGCCTCATCCTCGAAGGAACGGGCACGGACGATCCGGAAACGATCACGGACGCCATCGAAGCGCTCCAGGCCCGGCGCGCGGATACGCAGCCGATCAGGGAGAAGACGTCCGGCTCCACTTTCGCCAATCCCGACCCGCCCGGCACACCGGACCAGCGTTCGGCCTGGAAGCTGATCGATGCCGCCGGCTGCCGCGGCCTGAAAGTCGGCGGGGCGCAGGTCTCGCCGCTCCACTGCAACTTCCTGATCAACACCGGCGATGCAACGGCGGCAGACCTCGAAGCCCTCGGCGAACTCGTCCGCGCGCGAGTCCTGGCGACGCAGGGTGTCGACCTCCGCTGGGAAGTCCGCCGCATCGGACGCCTCACCGGCCCGGTCTAGAAGGTTCCCTTCAGCTCGAAGACCGCAATCGGGCCGAAACGGCGCGTACGGTCCTCGATGCGCGCGACCGGACCCAGGCGGTTCACGTCGTAGATCTCCCGCCGGAAGCTGTCGGCCTGGTTCAGGAGGTTGCCGACCGCCAGTGTCGCCGTCATGCCGCGAAGATTCTTGCGCTCGATGAACATGTAGGAATAGCCCGGCGGGTGGCTTTCACGTCCCGTTTCATTGAAGCGCCAGTATTTGTAAGGGCCATTGTTCTCGTACAGGCCGCCCCAGGCCCAATCCGTTCCCGGAATATCCTGGCGGAATTCGAGATTGAAGTAGTAAAGCTGGCTGTCATTGATCGGGCGCGTCTCGCCCGTCAGCGGGTCCGTCACTTCGGATATGTACCGTTCGGCAAAACTGCTCAGCTCCCCGCCCGGCACGCCGAGCCTGCCGAGCTTCAGGGTGCCGTCGAACGTCACGCCGACCTCCCAGGCCGAGTCGAGGTTGCCGGGCCCATCGCCATTGCCGATCGGGACGCGGTCCACGATGTCCTCGATATCGGAATAGTAGACTTTCACTGTCGCGGCGCCCCAGGACTTGTAGTCCTTTTCCGTCTGGATACTGAGCGTCCAGGCCTGCCGCGGCACGAGTTCGGCATTGCCTTCGTCGCTATTGTCGGCGCTCAGGTTTACCGAGGAAATGAAGTCGAAGAAGTCAAGCTGTCCGACTTCCCGCTCAAGACGCGTCGTCACCTTGAGCGTCGGATCCGCCTGCCAGGACAGGCTCGCAAAGCCCTTCGGCCGGGTGAATTTGCGCGCATTCGCATTGTCGCCCGACTGTGTCAGTTCGGAATATTCGGCGCCGAGAGAAACCTGCAGGCGCAGCCTCGGCGTCAGGGCGCGGCCATGCGTGACATTCGCTTCCCAGCGCACTTCCTCCACGCGGGAATTCGCGCCCGGCAGCGGGACGACCATCAGCGGCGCGCCATTGCTGGCAAGGCTGAGCTCGGCTTCCCCGTCGAGGAAGTTGAAGGCGTTCTCCAGCGAAACCTGCCAGTCGCGACCATCGCCGGCGGAAAGGGCATACTCGCCCCGCGCGATGTACTCGCCTTCGTCCACGGTCTGCAGGAAGCGCGACTGATCCAAGGCGGTGCCATCGAGGGTGCCCGCCGTGAAATTGCTGACAGTCGGGCTGTGCTCGCGCCGGATGAGCGCGATGCCTTTCAGCCGCCCGGGCCCGAGCCCGAATTCATAGTCGCCGCCGAACTCCGCGTTCCATTCGTCTTCGCCGCCGAGGTAGAGGCGCCGGCCTTCCGGCCCGTTCACGAGGAATGTTCTCGAGGTCTCTTTCTGGTCCCACTGCGAGATCCCGACCTTGCCGTTGAGGTTCGCCACCACGCCGCTCGCCGGCTTCCATGCCAGAGATCCGGACACGGACGCCTTGTCGGCAATGTAGGTGAAATCCTCCTTGCGGCGCTCCAGCAGGAGCCCTGTCCCGTCCGTGATGGACTCCCAGCCGGCATTGGCACCGCGCTCAGGCAGGCTGTTGGCTTCGACGCTCCAGCTCAGTGCTCCGCGCCCGCCGGACAGGGTGACGGCCCCTTCATGGAAATAAGGTGTCAGGTTCTCCCTCACGCGCGACTTCCAGCGCCAGGTTCCGGAAACCCCGCCTTCCCCATCCGTGATGACATTCACGACCTGTCCGGACAGGCCCGGAATATCCAGCGTCGTGCCGTCGGCGAGGTCGATCCGCGTCACCTTGCTGGCGGGGATCCGGCCGAGCGCCGCCTCGGCGCCATTGGACTTGCCGGACACACGCTGTCCGTTGATCAGCACGTTGCCGTTGGCCTGGCCGAAGCCCCGCTGGCCGTCATCGTCACTCTGGATCGAGAAGCCCGGAATCCGGGCCACCATGTCGTAGGCGGTGCGCGGGCTGTACTGGGCGAAATCTTCCGGCACATAGCTCGTCGCCGAACTGGGCGGTGAGCCTGTGTCAGGCTCCGCGACCTCTACGTTAGCGCTAACTATCGCCATGGCGAGAACGGCGATGCTGGGCAATAGTCTACGGCTCGACGCCACGGGCGCTTCCTCCCTCATTCCATTTGTTGCGTGGAAAGAGCGGCGCCCCCGCCCGACTTCCCCTCGTCGTTATTCGATAATGACTACTGTTGTAGTCCAAAGCCGGCAAGAGCCTGCTTCCTAACATTTTCGTTATCCGGCCCGCCGACGGCCGCGCCGCGGCCTCGCTTAAGCCCGTATTCACTGGCAGGACGGAGAAAATCCGGGAATTCAACGTGATTCCCGTCCGGCAGAAGGAGGACAGGCTGATGAAACGCGTCGCAGTGATCTATGGCGGCTGGTCGTCCGAGCGGGACGTGTCGATTTCGTCCGGCACGCAGATGCTGCGCGCCGCGGAGGCAGCCGGGTACGACGCCGTCGGCATCGATGCGGGGCGGAACCTGCCGGCCCAGCTGTCAGAGGTGAAGCCCGACGTGGTCCTGAACGGACTGCATGGTCCCTGGGGCGAAGATGGCTGCGTCCAGGGCCTGCTGGAGATCATGGACATCCCCTACTCCCATTCCGGCGTACTCGCTTCGGCGCTGGCCATGGACAAGTTGAAATCGAAAGCCGTCTACCGTTCGGCGGGGCTGCCTGTCGCGGAGGACAAGCGCGTCACCCGCGAGGAGGCCGCCGCCGCCCATGCCCTGAAGCCGCCTTATGTGGTCAAACCCGTCGCCGAAGGGTCCAGTTTCGGGGTCCTGATCGTCCGCGAAGGAGCTAACTCGCCGCCTAAGGAGCTGGATGCCGCGAACTGGCGCTATGGCGACTATCTCATGGCCGAGGAATTCATCCCCGGCCGGGAGCTCACAGTGGCCGTTCTGGGCGACCGGGCCCTCGCTGTCACCGAGATCACGACCTTAAGGGACTATTACGACTTTGATGCAAAATATTCTGCTGGAGGGTCGCATCATGTGATCCCGGCAGACCTGCCTGAACACGTTACCCGGTCGGCGATGGATTTCGCGCTCCGGGCCCATCAGGCACTCGGCTGCAGGGGCGCGACGCGATCCGATTTTCGCTATGACGACAAGAGAGACCGGCTCGTGATCCTTGAGACCAATACACAACCCGGAATGACACCGACCTCGCTTGTCCCCGAGCAGGCCGCCTTCGTGGGCATGTCCTTCGAAGCGCTGGTCGCCTGGATGATCGAGGACGCTTCATGCCGAAGATAAACCGCAACCAGACCGTTCCGAAGCGCAGGCGCGAACCGATCACCTTCGTCGACGAGGTGACGGGCGAGGAAGTGCGCGCCTCTTCCGTCCTGTTCGGCCTCGTGATGCTGATCGCCATCGTGGTCGCCACGGCGGCCTGGATGGGCGGGTCGATGTCGCAGATCGAGAACCGGTTCGCCGGCTTCATGGACGACAGCGCCCGCATGATGGGCGTCTCGGTCAACGAAGTTTCCGTGCTCGGCCTCGAACAAGACCCTGCCCTGCAGAACGAGATCCGCGCCGCCGCCATGATCGAGCCCGGCGAAAACATGTTCCGCGCCGACCCTTACGTCATCCGCCGCCGCGTCGAGGCCACCCGCAAGGTGCTGAACGTGCGCGTGCACCGCCTGTGGCCCGACCAGGTCGTGATCCTCGCCGATGCGGCCGAGCCGGTCGCCTTGTGGCATGACGGCGAGCGGTGGACCGTGGTCGACGGTCTCGGCCGCGTCATTCCGGACGAGCGCGCCGAAGATCATCCGAAGCTGGTCCGCGTCGCGGGCCGCGGCGCCCCGGAAGCCGTTCCCGGTCTCGTGAAGGCGCTTGCAGAAGCGCCGGATGTCTCCCCCGGCGTCGCCATCGCGACCCGGATCAACGACCGGCGCTGGGACATGCGCCTGATCTCCGGCGCCACGGTGCGCATGCCGGAAGACGCAAAGCTTCCCGGCGCGCTCGAGCGGCTCGCGAAGCTGCAGGTGCGCACGGCGCTGATGTATCGCCCGCTGAAGACGATCGACCTGCGCAATGCCGGCCGCGTGTACCTCGCGCCGCTGGTCGCGCCGGACTTCCAGGCACGCGATGAGGCCGTGCGCAGCTGATGGCCACGGTCCAGTCCCGTCGTGTTCCCCGCATCGGGAAGTCCCCGGCCGGCACGGTCGCGGCGCTGGACATCGGCTGTTCGAAGATCACCTGCCTGATCGGCCGCAATGACGGGCGCAGCCCACGCGGCTTCCGCATCCTCGGCGCCGGACGCCAGCAGTCGCGCGGCTTCACCGGCGGTACGATCACCGACATGGAAGGCCTTGAACGCGCGATCCGCCTCGCCGTCGAGGATGCCGAACGCGAAGCGGGCGAGCAGATCTCCAATGTGGTGCTTGGCATCACCGGGCAGAAGCTTTCCTGCACACTGGTCACCGCCGCGATCGAAATCGGAAGCCGCGAGATCACCGCCAAGGACGTGAAGAAGGTCCAGGCCCAGGCGCTTGCCCAGGTGTCGACCAAGGGCGCAGAGCTGTTGGCTGCCTGGCCGGTGGCCTATCGTACCGAAGCCGAAGACGGCATCCGCGAGCCGCAGGGCATGTACGCACACGAGCTGGGCGTGCTGCTCTCCGTCGTGACTGCGCCGAAATCGGTGGTGAAGAACCTCGTCGAATGCGTCGGCCGGGCCCATCTCGGCGTTTCGGCGCTGGTCCCCTCCTCGATTGCGAGCGGCGCCGGCACGCTGATCGACGATGAAATCGAGAATGGCGCCATCTGCATCGACATGGGCGCCGGCGTCACCGCCGTTTCGGTCTATCTCAATGGATCGCCGGCCTGGCTGGGGCTCGTTCCCGTGGGCGGCGCGCATGTCACGGCCGACCTTGCCCAGGGCATCGGCACCACCTTCGCCGCTGCCGAGCGCCTGAAGAGCGTCTACGGCACCGCCAATCTCGAAGGCCCCGGCCTTGCGGAGCGGATCGAGGTGCCGCGCCTTGGCGATGATGGCCGCCTGCAGGCAGCACGCATGGAGCGAGGCCAGCTGGCCGGGATCATCGCGCCGCGCGTCGAGGAGATTTTCGAGTTCGTGCAGAAAACGCTCGATTCGAGTGGTGTACGCCGCGTACTCCCTCGTCGTATCGTGCTGACGGGCGGCGCATCCCTGCTGCCCGGTGCGCGTGAGGTCGCCGCACGTATCCTCAACGCCCCTGTTCGTCTCGGTAAGCCCACCAACGCAGAGTTTCTTGGAGAAACACTGGCAACGCCCGCTTTTTCCACAGCCGCTGGTCTGCTAATGTATTCGGAGTTGGGGTTTGCTGATGCGGCAAGGGCTGCCGCCGCATCGCGCAAGGACGGACCGGAGTCGAGAAGCGGCGTGGTGAACAAAGTGTTCCATTGGCTCGAAGAAAATTTCTGAGCCGATTTCACTCCACTTTACTGCTTATTAGCCGCAAGACGCCATGTTCCCCTCTCAGCGGGGGCCGTCTGTAGAGTGAGGGATGTCGATGACGTATGAACTGAAGCCCAGGATCCTGGTCTTTGGCGTCGGCGGTGCCGGTGGCAACGCCGTCGACAACATGATCGAGGCGAACCTGCAGGGCGTCGAGTTCATCGTCGCCAATACGGACGCGCAGGCGCTCGAACGCTCGCGAGCCGACATCAGGATCCAGCTCGGCCCTGTCACCACGTCCGGCCTCGGCGCGGGCGCGCGCCCCGAAATCGGTGAGAAGGCTGCGGAAGAGAGCTATCAGGACATTCTGGGCCGCCTCGAAGGCGCCCATATGGTGTTTATCGCTGCCGGCATGGGCGGCGGCACCGGCACCGGCGCAGCGCCCGTGATCGCCCGCGCGGCGCACGAGCTCGGCATCCTCACCGTCGCCGTCGTGACCAAGCCGTTCGGCTTCGAAGGCAACCGCCGCATGAATGTCGCGGAGTCCGGGCTTGAGGCGATCCGCGCACATGTCGACACCATGATCGTGGTGCCGAACCAGAACCTGTTCCGCATCGCCAATGACCGCACCACCTTCGCCGACGCGTTCCGCATGGCCGATGACGTGCTGTATGCCGGCGTGCGCGGCATCACGGACCTGATGGTCATGCCGGGCCTCATCAACCTCGATTTCGCCGATGTCAGCGCCATCATGCGCGGCATGGGCACCGCCATGATGGGCATGGGTGAAGCCAGCGGCGACACCCGCGCGCTCGACGCGGCACGCCAGGCCATCGACAATCCGCTGCTGGACGAAGTGTCGATGAAGGGCGCCCGCGGCGTGCTGATCAACATCACCGGCGGCTATGACATGACCCTGTTCGAGCTGGACGAAGCCGCCAACGAGATCCGCCGCGAAGTCGACTCCGACGCCAATATCATTCTGGGCTCAGCCTTCGATCCGGAACTGGAAGGCCGTATCCGCGTGTCGGTCGTCGCTGCCGGCGTGCAGGCCGGCTTTGCCATGGGCGCCGGCGAGCGGCCGCAGGAGGCCGCGCCGGCAACGGTGCGCCAGCCCATCGCGGCCCCGGTGGAAGAGCCGGAACCGGAAGCCGAGCCGGAACCCCAATTCGAAGCCGAAGCGGAACAGGATGTCGCCGCCCTGGCTGAAACTGCTGACGACGCGAACGAAGATTATGTGGACGAGGCCGGTGCGCTGCAGGACGAGCGCCCCGCCATCATCACCCACGGCCGCGCCGCAGCTTCTGCCACTCCCCTCCCCGAAGAGGAGGCCGTGAGTGAAGAAGGAGACGAAGACGTGAGCGCAGATTCCGTATTCTCCGCCCATCGCGACATTCCCGTGGAAGACAAACCGAGACAGGATGGCCGCAGCGCCGGCTTCGCCAACCTGTTTGGCTGGCGCCGCGCACCGCAGGGCGAAAACGACGACACGCCCGAACAGGCACGCGCGCCGATCGTGTCCTCGCCCGACGACCATCCGGAGCCGGCTCCGTTCGACGATGCGGACCTCGAAATTCCGGCATTCCTGCGCCGCTCGGCCAATCACTGACCGGGGCAGCAAAAAGCAGCGCCGCCCTGCGGATCTGTTACAAGAATAGTCAAACAAAATCAGGGCCATACCGCAAGGTACGGCCCATTCTGTAACACGGCGAAACAAGCCGTGTTTTGATAAGCGCGGGGCCTGCGGTCAGATAGGCTGCAACTGATTGTGTCGTAGAAAGTTTTCCCGCCATGGACATGCAGCAGACCATCGAGCGGCCCGCCATGTGCGCCGGCATCGGCGTTCACAGCGGCGAAAAGTCCCGCCTGGTCCTGAAGCCCGCCACGGCCGGCACAGGCGTCGTATTCCGCCGGACGGACCTCACCGGCCGTGACGCGCTGATCCGCGCGCATGCCGAAAACGTCTCCGATACGCGGATGAACACCACCCTGTCGAACGAGGACGGTGTGTCGGTCGCCGTGGTGGAACACCTGATGGCGGCCGTCTCGGGCCTCGGCATCGACAACCTCCTTGTCGAGATCGACGGGCCGGAAGTGCCGATCATGGACGGATCGTCGGCGGTCTTCTGCGAGCTGCTGCTGCAGGCCGGGATCCGCACCCAGTCGGCATCGCGCCGGCGCATCCGCATCCTCGAAACCGTCGAGATCGTCGACGGGGAGAAGCGCGCCTCGCTCTCCCCTTCCCCGGACCAGCACCTGACCATGCGGGCCCGCATCGAATACGACAACAATGTCATCGGCATTCAGCAGATGGCCCTGCGCCTCGCGCCCGGCATGTTTGCCCGCAACCTCGCCTTTGCGCGGACCTACGGCTTCGCCCGCGACGTCGACATGCTGCGCAGCATGGGCCTCGCGCGTGGCGGCTCGCTCGACAATGCGGTCGTGGTCGACGGCGAAGAGATCATGAACCCGGAAGGCCTGCGCACGGAGGACGAATTCGTGCGCCACAAGATGCTTGACGCCGTCGGCGACCTGATGCTGGCCGGCGCGCCGATTGCCGGCGCGTACGATGCCGTGCGTCCCGGCCACGCACTGAACAACCAGCTGGTGCGCAAGCTGCTGGCCACCCCTTCAGCCTGGTGCTGGGAGAGCGACGAGGCCGAAGCCGAGGCGAGCGGAGCCCGCGCCCGCGCTGCCCTCTAGGCTGCCCTGCACATTACAGTTCGGAAAACGTCGGGCCGGCGCCCCATCCTGCCTGTGAAAGGTCCTTGGAAAAGCCTGTCAGTTCGGGCTAATCAGGTCCGGACGAAAATTGCAGTAGAGCGCGCCTGAGCCCATGAAGCCTGCCAAGCCCATCGCCATCGCCCTGATTGCGGCCACTGTCGGTCTCACCGCGTGCCAGAGCCGGGCCAAGCGCCACGAAGAACTCGCTTATGTCGAGCGGCCAGTGGAACAGCTCTACAACCAGGCCGCGGAGAAGCTAGACAAGCGCAGCTATGCCGACGCCATCCTCCTGTTCAACGAGGTCGAGCGCCAGCACCCCTATTCCGAATGGGCACGCCGTTCGATGGTGATGACGGCCTACGCCAACTACAAACAGCACAATTACGATGAGGCGATCTCCGCCGCGCAGCGCTATATCAGCCTGCACCCCGGCGGGTCGGAAGCGGCCTATGCCTACTACCTCGTCGCCATCAGCCAGTTCGAGCAGATCGTCGACGTTGGCCGCGACCAGGGCACCACCGAACAGGCCAAGACGGCCCTACAGGATATCCTGCGCCGTTTCCCCGACAGCGAATATTCGCGCGATGCCCAGATCAAGCTGGACATGGTCAATGACCAACTCGCCGGCAAGGAAATGACGATCGGCCGCTGGTACCTGCGCTCGAACCAGACCCTTGCCGCCATCAACCGCTTCCGCACCGTTGTCGAGACTTATGACCGCACCTCTCACACGGAAGAAGCGCTCTATCGCCTTGTCGAGGCCTACCTCTCGCTCGGCATGCGCCCGCAGGCCACCGAAGCGGCCGCCGCGCTGGGCTATAACTATCCGGACTCGGACTGGTATCGCATGGCCTACACGCTGATGACGTCTGAAGGCGTGCCGCTGGAGCAGGCCTCCGCACCGAAGCGCACCCTGCTGCAGAAGATCATTCCCGGCGGCAAGTAAGCGGCGCGCGTCAGGCGCCGATCAGGTCGAACCATTCGTCCTCGGTCATCGTCTGCACACCGAGTTCCTGGGCTTTCTTGAGTTTCGAACCGGCGCCCGGCCCGGCAACCACGATATCCGTCTTCGCCGAGACGGAGCCCGACACTTTCGCGCCGAGGGCACTGGCGCGTGCCTTCGCCTCGTCGCGCGTCATCCGTTCCAGCGTCCCGGTAAACACGATGGTCTTTCCGGCGACCGGGCTGTCTGTCGACGCACGCGCCTCATCCTCGATGGTGATCTCAGACAGCAGTGCGGCGAGCATTTTGCGATTGTGCGCTTCGTGCTCGAAATCGCAAAGCGCACCGACGGCCGCCGCACCGATGCCGTCGATGCTGACCAGCGCGGCCCAAGCCTCGCCGCCCTCCCCTTCCTCGGCCGCGGCGACCACCGTGTTCCAGAATGTCTCCCAGGACAGGAACTGGCGGGCGAACAGCTGCGACGTGGTCTGGCCGACATGGCGGATGCCAAGACCATTCAGGAAGCGCGCGAACGGCACCTGGCGCCGCGCATCGATCGCATCGAACAGCTTGCGGGCGGAGACCTTGCCGAAGCCTTCCCATTCCTCCAGCGGCGGCAGGCCGGCCGCCTCGATTGCGGCCGCAAGACGGAAGATATCCTGCGGGCCTTTCAGCACGCCCGCATCATGGAACAGCTGGATCTGCTTCGCCCCGAGGCCGTCAATGTCGAGTGCCTTGCGGGACACGAAATGCTTCAGCCGTTCCACCGCCTGCGCCGGACAGACGAGTCCGCCGGTACACCGCCTGCGGACGTCCGCAACGCCCTTGTCGTCGATTTCGCGCACGGCTTCCGACCCGCAAACCGGGCAATGGTCCGGCATCTTCCAGGGCTTACCACCTCCATCCGTCACGACACGGAGGACCTGGGGGATCACATCCCCCGCCCGCTGGATCTCGACGATGTCGCCCGGTTTGACACCGAGCCGGGCAATCTCGTCCTCATTATGAAGCGTCGCATTCGACACGACCACGCCGCCCACCGTCACGGGCTCAAGCCGCGCCACCGGCGTCAGCGACCCCGTGCGTCCGACCTGGACGTCGATGGCTTCCAGTTTCGTCGTCGCCTTCTGGGCGGGGAATTTGTGCGCGATGGCCCATCGTGGCGCGCGGCTGACAAAGCCGAGGCGCTGCTGCCAGTCCAGCCGGTCCACCTTGTAGACGACGCCGTCGATATCATAGGGCAGACTCGCCCGCTGCGACTCGATGCTCCGGTACGTGTCCAGCAATCCCTCGACCGTCGTGGTACGGATCATCAGCGGATTGGTTTCGAATCCCCACCTGCGGAATGCGTTCACCGCCTCATGCTGCGAGTCCGCGAACGGCGCACTCTCCGCCGCCCAGGCATAGGCGAAGAACCGCAGGGGCCGCGATTTCGTGATCTCGACATCAAGCTGCCGCAGGCTCCCCGCCGCCGAATTGCGCGGGTTGGCGAAGACCTTCCGCCCGGCCGCCTCTTCGCGCGCATTGAGGGCAGCGAAGTCCTGCTTGGTCATATAGACCTCGCCGCGGATCTCGATGAAATCCGGCCAGTCCTTGCCGGAGAGTTTCGCCGGGATATCTGCCAGTGTGCGCGCATTCGCCGTGACGTCCTCGCCGACATCGCCATTGCCGCGGGTTGCCGCGCGCTTCAGGCGGCCCTTTTCATAGCTGAGGCTCAGCGACAGCCCGTCGATCTTGGGCTCTGCCGTCAGGGCGATCGGCTCATCTGCCGAGAGGCCGAGAAAGCGCCGGATGCGGTCGACAAAGTCCGCGACATCCTCGTCGCTGAAAGCATTCTCGAGCGAAAGCATGGGCGCCGCATGGGCTGCCTTGGTGAAGCCATCCTGCGCGCTGGCGCCCACACGGTCAGACGGGCTGTCCGGCCGCTTGAGGTCCGGGAAGCGAGCCTCGATCGCGGCGTTGCGCAGACGGGCTGCATCATATTCCGCGTCGCTCATCAGCGGCGCATCGTCCTGGTAGTAGGCCGCATCCGCTTCCGCGATCAGCTTTGCGAGGCGTTCAAGTTCGGCCGCGGCGTCTTCGCGGGTCAGGTCCTCGACCGGGGTCGCCTCGCTCATGCATCCTCCAACAGCCTCCCGGCCGCTGCGCGGGCCTCCTCGGTGATCTCGGCGCCGGACAGCATGCGGGCAATTTCTTCCTGCCTGTCCGCTTCATCTAGCCCGCGCAGGCGCGTGCCGCCAGACTTGCCCTTGCCTTTCTCCACAAGCCACTGCGCCCGGGCCGCTGCAGCGACCTGCGGGCTGTGCGTGACGGCAAACACCTGGCGTGTTTTCCCGAGACGCACCAGACGCTCGCCGATGGCTGCCGCCACCGCCCCGCCGACGCCCTGGTCGGCCTCGTCGAAGATCAGCGTCGCAGCGCTGCCTGCCTCGGCGAGCGCGCATTTCAGCGCAAGGGAGACCCGTGCGAGCTCCCCGCCGGATGCAATTTTGCGCAGCGGCCCGAAGCCGGCACCGGGGTTCGTCTCGGCATCGAACTCCACCCGGTCGGCCCCAGAGGCGCCGCCCTCATCCTCGTCGAGCGCCGAAACGCTGACACGGATCACCGCCCGGCCGAGTTTCAGCGGGCACAGTTCTTTCGCGATCGCTGTCTCCAGCCGGGCGGCAGCTGCCTGCCGCGCTGCGGACAGGCGGGAGGCCGCATCATGCCAGGCCGCATTGGCCGCGCTTTCGGCCCTGCGCGCACGGATGAGGGTGTCCTCGCCCGCCGTCACGAGGCTGAGCCGCTCTCGCAGCGCTGCCAGCACGTCGGGCAACAGATCCGCCTCGACCGAATGTTTCCGCGCTGCCGCCCGCAGGGCAAACAGGCGCGCTTCAGCCGCTTCCAGTGCGCCTGTATCGTGCTCGACCAGGCTTTCCAGTGCGGCAATCGCCGCCTCTGCCTCGCCCGTCTCGATCAGCGCCCGCTCCAGTGCTTCAGCCGCCGCCCGTGCCGCATGCGCCAGCGGATGGTCGGCGCCGTCGAAGCCCGGCAGACGGCAGATCCGTTCGGCCGCACGCGCTGCCTTGGACAGCGCTGTTTCGATCTCGGCATCGGCGAACGCCTCCTCGGCTTCACCGATCGCCTCGCTCACCCGCTCGGACTGCATCAGGCGCGTGCGCGTGTCAGTCAGCCGGGCCGCCTCCCCCGCAACCGGTGCCAGCCGGTCGAGCTCGTCGACGGCGGCGGCAAGCCACTCGCGGGTGCGCACCGCTTCGTCCAGTTCGGCCTCCAGTCGCTCGCGCGTCTCCCGCGCTTCCAGCCGCGCGGCATGCGCCGCGGCGCATGACTCGAGCAGGGCTTCATTCCCCGCAAACAGGTCCAGCAATTTCCGGTGCGCGGATGGGCGCATCAGGCTGGAGGCGGCATGCTGGCCGTGAATCTCCACAAGCGTTTCCCCCGCCTCGCCCAGCAGGGCGGCACTCACCGGCTGGTCGTTGATGAAGGCGCGCGCCGGGCCGCTGGCGCGGACGACACGTTTCAGGGTCAGCGTCTCGTCGGGCGAGGCTTCGAAGCCATGTTCCGACAGCACGTCCCACACCGGATGGCCGGGCGGTACTGCGAATTCCGCTGCAACGGAGGCCTGCTCGGCCCCCGCCCGGACCATGGCACGGTCGGCCGCCGCGCCGAGCGTCAGCGACAGGGCGTCAAGAATGATCGACTTACCAGCCCCGGTCTCCCCGGTCAGCGCGGTAAAGCCGCCGCTCGGCTCAAGGTCGAGACGATCGATCAGGACAAAATCACGAATGGACAAAGCAAGGATCATCTGCGTTCTCCCAACTCTACAGAAGCGCTTCATACCATTGGAACAAAAGCGGAACAAATAGAATCTTCATGCGGGTTCGGCGCGCGCGGGATCTGCGCTAGGCTGGCCGGAACGCCGGGCAACAGGCGCAAGGAGGATTTCCCATGATCGACTACACGGACAAGGTTGCGCTGGTGACCGGCGGCGCCTCCGGCATTGGCGCGGCGCTTGCCGCTGCACTCAGCGAGCGCGGCGCCGACGTGATCGTCGCGGATATCCAGGAGGACCTCGCCCGCGAGGTCGCTGCGGGCCTCGCCCGGCCCGGTCTCGCCATCGCCTGCGACCTGTCCGGCCCGGAAGCACCGGCAAAACTCGTCAGGGAGGCCCACACGTGGAAGGGCCGGCTGGACCTTGTCTGCGCCAATGCCGGCATCGACCGGCACAAGCGCATGACAAAGGAAGATTTCGGGCCGGAGACGATGCGCATGTTCGAAGTGAACATGTTCTCCCCTTTCCGTCTCGCGCAGGCCTATGCCGCTCTGCTGGCGGGGTCAGGGGCCCGCGGGCGCCTGATGATCACAGGCTCGGAGAATTCGCTCAGCCTGCCGCACGCCGTCCGGCGCAGCCGCATCGGTGCGTATGGCGCGACCAAGCACGGCGTGCTGATCATGGCCGAATGGCTGCGCGAAGACCTCGAGGGCGAGCTGATGGATGTGCATGTGCTGATGCCGGGCGGGGTCTACACGCCGCTGATCGCCGCCGGCATTCCGGATCCCGCGATGATCCCGCCCGAATTCAACGTCATCATGCCGGAGGAATGCGCCCGGATCGCCCTGAAAGGGCTCGACCTCGGCCTGTTCTACATCCCGACCCACAAGCACATCGGCGAGGACATCCGTCCGCGCTTCGACGGCGTGCGGGCCGCGATCCGGGCGCTGGGTCTCAGCTAGGCGGCGCCAATCCGCGCGTCCGTTCCCGTATCCTTGTCGACACGGCGCCCGTGAGCCCACCAGTTCTCGAAAGTCGTCTCGACGATCGACATGCCGAGATCTTCCCGGCGCAAACCGGGGGATTTCACCAGATTGTCCGCGATCGCCTCGAACAGGGCCTGTTTCATGGCGGCCGGACGGGCATTAAATGACAGGCGGATCATCAGGAAGTCCGGGCTGCGCGCCATACCGAAATAGTTCGGATCGAAGATGTAGTTCTCCTCCTCCAGTTCGCACGTCACCTGGAAGTAGTCGTCTTCCGGCAGCTTCATCACGTCCATCATGGCTTTGTGGATGCCTTTCGACATCGCGGCCTTGTAGGCATTGTCCTTGCCGGACCGCATCCAGACCTGAATCAGTGGCATGTCGTTTCTCCTCCTGTGCCGATCCGCCGTTGACGGATCATTTCAGGAGAATACGGTCAGCTTTCAGGCTCAAACAGGCCTAGGATTATCCTAGGATTCATCAATCCCACACAGGCTCCACCATGTCCGCAGCCATGCCCTCCGCCACCCGCCATGACGGTAACGCACTCGGCAAGTTCCTCCGCTCGCGCCGCGAGGCGATCCGCCCGGAAAGCCTCGGCCTGCCCCCCAACGGGCGGCGCCGCACACCGGGCCTCCGCCGCGACGAAGTGGCGGAACTCGCCGATATCAGCGTCGACTGGTACATCCGCCTCGAACAGGGCCGGCCAGTCAGCCCCTCGCGCAAGACGGTAGACGCCATCGCCGCCGCCCTCCGCCTCGACCCGGTGGAGACCGCTCACCTCTACGCACTCACGGGCATCGCCCCGCTCCGGAAAGCGGCGGAGGACGCCGCGCCGCCCGCCGTGCAACGCATGATCGGACGCCTTGCCCAACCCGCCTATATCACCAACCGCCTCGGAGACGTGATTTACTGGAATGAAGGGGCAGACCGCTTCTTCGGCTTCAGCGAACATTCTGGCGAGGACCGGAACGTCTACGCGGGCATGTTCCTTCGCCCCGCCTCGCGCAGCCTGTTCGGCACGGGGTGGGCAGCGGAAGCAAAACGCATGCTGGCGGAGTTCCGCCCCGTCTATGATGTCAACGCGTCCGACCCACGCTTCGTGCGCCTCGTCGGGCGGCTGCAGGCAGGTAGCGCCGACTTTGCGAAATGGTGGGACGCACACGACATCAAGGCGGGCGGTGCCGGCCGCAAGACGCTCTACCCGTCACAAGGCAGCCCAGTGAAATACGAGTACGTCGCCCTTCAGGTTCGCGAAAACCCGGACCTGAAAGTGGTCATCTATTCCGAGGCCTGATCGGGGCGACAACTGAACGTGTACGCCTCGGCATAGGGTCGATCGAAGCAATTGATGAACCCCTCGACCACATCCAGATTCAAAGGCCATCTGGGCTGCGGATAGTCCGGATATTTCTCTTTGAATTTGGCGACACCTTCCCGGAAGCTATCCGGTTCAGGCTCCGCAGCAAGGCGGTCTCGGGCAACTTCGAGCGCTTCAAGATCGTGTAACATGAAAGCGAGTTCCGCCTCGTGGTAGGTGCGCATCGGTGGGTCATCCGTGCGAAATTCGATCAGCCTGCGGGCAATCGCAATCGCTGCGTCCGCTTCCCCTGAAGACGCCCGCAACTGGAATTCATGATGCAACAGGCCGGCTTCTTCGTCCGCCGACAGGCCGTCCTTGCTCGTTCGATAAAGGGCCAGCAGGTCTGCCCCTGCCAACTCGCAACCCGGAACGTTGCCGATCAGGCGCCAACCAGCATCCGGGGTCGAGTTGAAAGTCTCGACGTCCAACGCCAGCATGGCGTCGCGGTCATAAGCGCAACGAGGAACAGGCGCTTCCGACACCCGGTCCTCCCGCCCGACCTCCGGCACCTGCTGGCACGCGGCGGTGCCAAGCAAGGTCAGCAAGATCAGGCCCCCGCGCATCAGATCCGCGCGGTCGCGTCTTTCAGCCAGGCTTTCACGTTGTCCGGCAGCTTGCGGTTCAAGAGCTTCCAGACGCGCTTGTGATATTCGTTGACATACTTTCGCTCGTCCTTCGACAGCAGCTTCACGTCGATCAGGTCGCGTGCGAGCGGGGCAAAGGTGAGGCACTCGAAGCCCAGCATGTCGATCTCACCGCCCTCGATCGGTGCGGGCGGCGTCACATATTGCAGGTTCTCGATGCGGATGCCGTACTGGCCTTCGCGATAGTAGCCGGGCTCGTTCGAGACGATCATGCCGGGCGCCAGCGGCACAGCATTCCACGGCTTGGCAATCCGGTGCGGGCCTTCGTGCACGCCAAGGTACACGCCGACGCCATGGCCCGTGCCGTGCTGGTAGTCGAGCCCGGCCTGTCACAGCGGATGACGTGCCAGTACGTCGAGATGCGTGCCGGTCGTGCCGAGCGGGAAGCGCACGGTGGCAAGCGCGATATGGCCCTTCAGCACCAGCGTGTAGTGACGGCGCATGTCGGCCGTCGGCTCTCCGATCGGCACGGTGCGGGTCACATCTGTCGTCCCGTCCGGATACTGACCGCCGGAATCGATGAGGTACAGCGAGCCGCGCTCCAGTGTGCGGTCGGACGCTGTGGACACGCGGTAATGCGGCAGTGCGCCATGCTCGACCGCGCCCGAGATCGACGGGAAGGACAAGTCCGCAAGCCCATCGACCGCTTCGCGGAAGTTCTCGAGCTTGATCGCGGCTTCGATCTCAGTGACCTTGCCGCTCTGCGCTTCGGTAGCGAGCCAGTGGAGGAATTTGGTCAGCGCCACGCCGTCGCGGATGTGCGCGGCCGTCGTGCCCCTGATCTCCGCTTCGTTCTTGCAGGCGCGCGGCAGGGCGACCGGGTCGCGCTGCCGCACGATCTTCCCGCCGGCGGCTTCCACCTTGTCGAAGAACCAGGCCGAGGCGAGGTCCGGATCAAGGCTGACCGTCTTGCCGGCAAGCTCGCCCAGCCCCTGCTCCACTTCCGACAATGGACGGACGGTGACGGTATTGCCGAGGTGCTTGCGCAGTTTCGGCGAGACTTTCACCTCGTCGAGGAAGAGATCGGCCGTACCATCCCTGAAGAGGATCGCCCGGCCAAGCGGCAGCGGCGTGCAGGAAACGTCCCCGCCGCGGATGTTGAACGCCCAGGCGAGCGAAGCCGGCGAAGTCAGCACGGCGGCATCGACGCCCGCCGCCTCCAGCGCCTTGCCGATCTCGGCGCGCTTGTCGTCATGCGCGACGCCGGCATATTTCACGTTGTGCGGCACGACCTCCGCCGTCGGCTGCGGCGGACGGCCCTGCCAGGCCTTGTCGATCGGGTTCTCTTCGACCGCGACCAGTTTCGCCCCGGCGGCATCGGCGGCCGATTTCAGCGCCGTCACATCGTTCGGGCTCATCAGGCGCGGATCGTAGCCGACGGTCTTGCCCGATAGTTTCTGCTTCGCCAGCCATCCGAAGGCGCCGGGATCCGGAATGCCCTGACGCTCCCACAGTTCCGGCGCGGTCTGGTCGGCCGCCTGCAGCGTATAGCGCCCGTCCGCGAAGATCACCGCCCTGTCTGCAAACACGAAGGCCGAACCGAACGAACCGGTAAAGCCCGACACCCAGGCAAGTCGCTCATTCGCATCCGGCAGGTATTCGTTCTGGTACTCGTCGTCATGCGGCACGTAGAAGCCGTCGAGACCCAGCTGGACAAGCTCCTTGCGGAGCAGCGGAAGGTGCGCGCGGCCGTCCTGCGGACCGCCCTTGATATCGAATGTCTGTCTCATGTTCGACTCTTACCGCCCAGCCCCATGCGTGGAAAGCGTCTTTCAGCTATGCGAAAATGCATGAAAATTGCAGGTTTCTTCCCTCTTTTTTGTTTACCTCTCTGCCCCATATAGCGCGTCCACGAACAAATTGTGCGCCGCACAAGAGGGACAAGAAAATGAACACCGAAACCATCACCGCCGTCCGCAGCGAAAGCCAGACCGCCGCCACTGCCGAACGCCAGCCGGAAGTCAACGAAATCACCCGTGCCATCATCGCTGGCGAGCCAGTGCAGATGTCTGTCGGGCGTCCGAACATCCTCGCTCGCCGCAAGGCTCGCTGGGCCCGCCGCGCAGCCCACGGCTGAGACGGATCAGTCCAGTTCCGCAGCGCAGGCGTTGAACCGGTCCTGGCCCCCAAACCGTTCGAGCGCGGCCTTCCCGGCCGCCTCGATCCGCTCCGGCGTGTAGGGTGGCTTCATCGGCGCGCCGGTGAACACCAGTGTCAGGACGTTCCGGGCGCCGTATCCGTAGACCTCCTTGCGGGTCTTCGGATTTGTGGCTTTCCCGGTCAGGGCGCGGGAAACGTAGACCGAGCCTTCGCCGAGGCCCCAACTCGGACCGATGTCACCGACAATCGCAAATGTCTGCCGCCCGGACGCCGGGTCCATGACCAGGGCGAGGTCGCCGACATCCACGCCATTGCCGCTGAAATTCGCCCCGCGGGGTCGGATAATGAACGGCAGATCCAGCGAATTGAGGTAGCGGCCCTGGTCGCACCGGCCGCGTGACGGGTCTGCCAGCTGCGACGTGGTCGAAACGAAATAGCCCTTGTAGGCCGGATCGTCATTAATGCACGGCTGGTGGCGTCCCTCTCCCGTATCCGATTTCGTCGCGATGCCGTAGAAATTGACGATCGGGCTGTCCGCGCCTGTCCAGCCAGCGTCGCGGGCCTGCGCGAAATAATCGATCAGCTTCTTGCACTGCGAATAATCGACTTCTTCGGGCGCCGCGATGTCCACGCCATTGCACACTGTATTGATCGCAAGGCCACTGCTGCCCCACGGGTCGTCTGGATGGTATGAGGTCGGCGCGCCATCCGTATTGACGGCGTAGTCCGACCGGAACATCAGGCCGTCTTCGCCAAAGATCACCCGGCGCGTCCCGTCATTCCGCGTCACATGGTCGAATGACCCATTAAGGGCGCAACAAGCGGGTTCGGGGTCCGCCGCAGTCGCCGGTGCGGCCGGCTGGGCCGGCGCATCCATCGCGGCAGCTGGTTCTGCCGCACTTGCCGAAGCTGGTTCAGGCACTGCGTCTGCGGCGGCCTGGGGTGCCGGCTCCGGCGCAATTGCTCCATCCTGTACGCAAGCGGCGAGCAGGATGGCAGCCACCGTGACTGCGGCAGAACCTGTCCTGAACATGCTCTCCTCTTCCACTCCCGTTTGACGGGAATGGATATCATGGATCGCTGTCGCTGTGTCGGAAATGATCCGGTTTCCCGGCCGCTTGCGTGCGCGGATCAGCCCGGCTGCCGCATCACCAGCGTCGACCAGCCATCCTTGCGGATGCGACGCTGGAACAGGAGGCCGTGGCCCTCGAAGGCTTGCCTCACCTGTCCCGCCTGATGATGCAGCAGGCCCGACAGGATCACCGTGCCGCCCGGCGCGGTGAGCCTGGCAATTTCCGGCGCAAGCCCGATCAGCGGCTTCATCAGGATGTTGGCGAACACCGTGTCGTAGGGCGCCGCGCGGCGGATGCGCGGAGCGTTCGCCCCGGTGACATGCAGCGCGGTGAAACCCGAGACATCGTTCTTCTTCGCATTCTCGTTCGCCACGACGACGCTGTCGAAATCTATGTCCGTGCCAAGCGCCATGGTCGCACCGGCCTTCAGCGCCGCGATCGCCAGTACGCCTGACCCTGTGCCAAGGTCCAGTACCCGGCCGATGGCGCGCCGGCGGCGTACCTCGTCCAGCGCCAGCAGGCAGCCCAGCGTCGTGCCGTGATGCCCTGTACCGAAAGCGGGCCCCGCCTCGATCAGCACGGCGATCTTCCCCGGCGCATGTTTCGCGATGGCATGGCTGCCTGCCACGAAGAACGGCCCGGCCGAAACCGGCGGCAGGCCCTCCAGCGACAGGGTCACCCAGTCGCGCTCAGCCACCTTTTCGATTCGGGGATTGAGGCCAGGGCTGGTCCCTTCAACGATGGCGACACAGGCGTCCGCATCTTCCTGCGTCTCCGCAAAGGCATCGAGCCGCCAGACCCCCCGTCCGTCTTCCTTGCAGTCAACCGCGCCCGCCGGCGACGGATCCGCCCAGGCGAGCGCATCCCATGCCGCTTCCACCGGCGCCCGCGCGCCTTTTGCCGAAATCTGGTACATGGCCGCGGCGCTTAGCAGGTCACTGCCGCGAAAGAAAGCCACCCCGGCCACGCCGCTCCTGCTTCGGGTCCGTCCCTGTCAACGCATGCCATGCCCGCCATTCAGAAAGGAAAAAACAACGGCGATTCCCCGCCGAAGACTGACAGCCGGCAAAATCCGGTGCAAAACCTCACGGCAGACCCGCAATGCGCGTGAAGGAAAGACCGTGCAACCTGACAGCATCGTCAAACGCT
>Ga0116152_10000768_pt1 | contig 26496 bp, 22 predicted proteins | sample AD_UKC119_MetaG_FD_89894 | JGI IMG/M metagenome (GOLD analysis project Ga0116152, IMG submission 89894) | Active sludge microbial communities of municipal wastewater-treating anaerobic digesters from Hong Kong - AD_UKC119_MetaG | ecosystem: Engineered > Bioreactor > Anaerobic > Digestate...
CAATGCCATGGCCCGTATCCTGGCCGAAAAAGCAGCCCTCCTCCCCGGAGTGGAGATCTTTCAGCCCGTGGAGACCAATGGAGTCTTTCTCCGACTGCCCCGTCCGGCGATCCCGCTTATCCAGGAGAAATCGTTCTTCTACATCTGGGATGAGGAGGCCGATGAAGTCCGGTGGATGACCTCATACGATACGACACCAGAGGATATCGAGGCTTTTGTCGCCCTGGCTGCGGATGTCATCAAGGACGTCTCAGAGAATTACTGATAAAACCGGATCTCACCTGTGTCCAGGTCGATTCCCGAGATATAGGTGATGATCTTGCTGATGACAGGCTCTTCCACGGGAAGGATATCCATCTGAAGGGCGATCTCGATGGTCTCTTCCATATCGTTCTCGTCGATGAGCCCCAGGTATTTGCATAACGTGAGCTTGTCCAAAGCCTCTTCCGTAAAGAGCATCCGCTCCAGGGCATTGAAGATACGCACTCCCTGGAGAAGATCCTGTGTATGAAAAACATCCTGGTCCCCTGAGCGGTCCTGCATTCTTTTGACGATGGTGTTCACGGACTCCCTGTCCATCCCCCGTTCGGTGAGATATTGGACGAGTTTCTCGCGTGAGAGTTCGGCCTTTTCACCGGTCAGGGCTTCGACGAGTTTCCCGATAAGATTATCTTTCTTCTTCATGATTCATCCTCATTTTTTAGAACAAACCGCCGGCTGTCAAGTTCCATGAGACGTTTTTTCATTTTCAGCCCCAGCAGTGCTGCGGAGAGCCGCCCCATGGGAAGATATCCCTCTAAATCAGCGGAGATGTCTTCCATACTCACGGGCTCTTCCGTGCTCAGGTGATTTATAACCGTTTTTTCATCTTCTGTCAAGGAGACGGGTGTCATCCCCTTTCCCCCGGTCTCTTTTTTCTTCACTCCCCAAAGCTGCAGGATATCGTTTCCCCCGGTCACTGGGACGGCCCCCGCTTTTATGAGGGCATTTGTCCCCCGGCAGGTCCCTCTGAAGATCGAACCCGGAACAGCAAAGACATCCCGTCCCTGCTCCAGGGCAAAGGACGCGGTAATGAGAGACCCGCTCCTGTGTGATGACTCCACCACCAGGACTCCCCGCGACAGGCCGCTGATGATACGGTTTCTTTGAGGGAAATGGTGTTTCTGGGGAGACGTCCCGGGAGGAAACTCGCTCACAAGGGTCCCTTTTCGAAGCAGGTCCCGGTAAAGTGGCCGGTTCACCTGAGGGTAGACGATATCAACACCTGTTCCCAGGACAGCGATGGTCTCCTTCCCCTGATCCATGGCCTCCCGGTGGGCATGGCCGTCGATCCCCGCGGCCATACCGCTCACCACAGCCACCTGTGAGGGAAGGCCTCCCGTGATCTCTTCCACGGCTCTCCGTCCGTAATGAGAACATCGGCGGGTCCCCACCACAGCCAGGGGATACATCCCGCAGCGCAACCTCTTCCCTTTTGTGAATAGAGTCAGGGGCGGGGCATGGATCTCCCGGAGCAGCTCAGGATAATCGGGATCGCCCAGAGTCGTCCATAAGATCCCCTGCTCTTCACAGGAGGCCATCGCCTTCACCGGGTCGATCCTCGTCCGTTCTTTGAGAAAAGCCTCCACAGAGGAACGCCTTAATCCTTTGAGTTTTCGGAAAAATGAGTCGGGAGCCTGGAAAAGAGCGGCTGCGCTTCCCGCAGCCGCAATCAACTTGTGACACGTGGCCGTTGAAAAGATTCCGGTCAGGGAGAGGGCAAAATAGTAGTTCCGGTTCTCCATGAGCTACAGGATCTCAATTTTATCTCCCAGCCTGACCTCTTCATCACCGGTCACCGAAATAATAATGCAAGTGGAATTGTTTTCACGGGCGTTGATGACTCTGATCCGCCCCTTCATGGCAGCGGGAATGGTGGTGACCCCTCCAAGGGGATCGTCGACTTTTCTCGGTTTTCCCATGATGGCGAAGTTCATGCCGGCTTTCACCCCTTGTTTCAGCCCGCGGTCGATGTATACGATGCTTCCCCGGGAAGCCAGTCTCGCTCCCCCCTGGAAGTAGATGATGTAACCGTCATAGTCGGGCTTGACATTTTTTTGATTCAGCATGATACGGGGATACTCATATCCCACATAATAGCCTTTTCGGATGGCCTCCATCTGTGAGGTGATGACACAGCGCGTGAGATCATCATAGACTTCCAGGGCCTTGATGATCCCCCTGGGTTTGACCATGGATCCCACCGTTTCATAAGTCACCGGGTGGGCGACTTTTTCCTCGACAGTATAGACGATGAAGTGGTCTCCTTCTTTGACGCCGTCCTTTTTCCCGCGGTTGATATAGACCTCTTCTCCGTGGATACCGAAATCCTTCTTTTTCTCCAGCTCCACAATGGCACCGAAGGGATCAAGATGCTTCTCCAGGATATATCCTCCCTGAAGCTTCAACTCTTCTGAAGGTTGAGCGGGAGCCGTCTCTTCAGCCGAGGCCGGCTCCTCTTCTGCGGTGTCCTGCGAGACAGAAGCAGCCTCTTTAAAGATAAACTCTCTCACTGACGTATCCTCGTCGGCATAAAGCTCTTTGTTTTCCGGTTTCACGTAGGTCTCGGGGACAGGGGCCTGAAGGTCCAGTGAAATATGATCGCCGGGATAGATCCAATTGGGGTCTGTAATATGAGGGTTCTGCTCCCAGACTTTAACCCAGAGCCAGGGATTGTCCAGCTGAGTCCCGCAGATATCCCAGAGGGTATCCCCCTTGACAACCACATGGACCTTCTCACCGGTCAGCTCCGTTCCCCGGGGACCCGGATAAGGGGGCGGGACCTTTCCCCAAGCAGCACCGCTTATCATGATCACAAACAGCAGGATTGCGACAACTGGTTTCATAATTCCTCCTCGGCTCCCATAAAAGATATGAAAAATCAGTCGAACTTCCGGGATGATTGTCTCTTTTCACTTTGAAATATAACATATAAGGAGAATTTCTTCAAGAATGATTTAATCAGCCTGATAAAAAAACTCAAACGACCCTGCGACCACCACTGTGTCACCGTCCCGGGCTCCGGCTTCGGCTAAAGCCTTGAAGATACCGATCTTTTCCATAATATCGGTACAGCGGCGCACAGATGCTTCCAGGTGGAAATCTGTCATCTGAACGATTTTCCGGATATAGACGCCGTCCACATAAAAGGTCTCTCCTTCGCGGGAAAGGGTGAATTTGCGTTTATCCTCATGGACAATGATCTTTTCCGGGATGGTGATCTCAACGGGAGGAAGCTCTTCCAGTGTTTGTATAATACGGTTTTTCAGTTCGCGGATCCCCTCTCCCGTGGCAGCAGAGATGGGAAACGGGTCGATCCCCGTCTCTTTACGGAACCGCTCAAGGTGAAGAGCGGCTTCTGTGACATCCATTTTATTGGCGACCACAAGAAAAGTCTTGTCTGCCAGTGCTGTATCATATTGGGCCAGTTCTTTCTGGATGACCCGGTAATCGTCTGCAGGATCGCGTCCTTCCACCCCGCCCATGTCGATGAGATGGATGAGCAGCCTGTTCCGTTCGGCATGTTTCAGAAATCTGTCTCCCAGTCCTGTTCCTGTGCTGGCACCTTCGATAAGCCCCGGCAGGTCAGCGATGACAAAGCTGAATCCTCTCTCCGAAACCACAGCCCCCAGGTTGGGTTCGATGGTCGTGAAGGGATAGGAGGCGATCTTGGGATTGGCATTGCTGAGGACAGAAAGAAGAGTGGACTTTCCAGCGTTGGGGAGTCCGATGAGCCCCACATCGGCGATGAGTTTCAGCTCCAGAAGCAGTGTGAACTCTTCTCCGGGCTCACCGAGTTCCCTGATGTAGGGCGCCCGATTGGTGTTGGAGAGAAAAGCAGCATTCCCGCGTCCTCCCCGTCCCCCTTTGGCAGCAGTCCATCGGTCCCCGTCCCGGAAGAGGTCGGCAAGCAGCTCGCCCTCTTCAGTATAGACCATGGTCCCGGGGGGGACAGAGACGATGAGGTCCTTCCCGTCTTTTCCGAAACGGTGGTTGGGTTCTCCCGGAGCCCCGTTGGCAGCCCTGATATGAGGATGAAACCGGACATCATAGAGTGTCTTGACTGAAGGCGTGACCTGAAAGACGACATCGCCTCCCCGGCCCCCGTTCCCTCCGTCGGGACCGCCCTTGGGAATAAACTTCTCCCGCCTGAAACTGAGACATCCGGGGCCGCCTGCGCCGCCCCGGACGTATATCTTCGCTCGATCTATAAACATGTGAGGAAATTACTTGGATTCAACGTTAACGACACTTCTTCCCCTGCGTGTGGAGAAGCTGACGACCCCGTTGATAAGGGCGAAAATCGTATAATCTTTACCGAGGCCGACATTCCGGCCGGGGATGTATTTCGTTCCGCGCTGACGGACGATGATATTTCCGGCGAGAACATCCTGGCCGCTGTAACGTTTGATCCCGAGACGCTTTGATTCGCTGTCCCGGCCGTTCCGGCTGCTTCCTACACCTTTTTTATGAGCCATATGCCACCTCCCCTTATTTGGTTATGGATTCGACGACCAGCGTCACCATATTCTGCCTGTGGCCGATCATTTTATCAGAATCTTTTCTGCGTCGGAAATAGTAGACTTTGACTTTTTTCCCGCGGAAATGTTCTTTCACTTTGCAGACGACCTTGGCGTTCTCCAATCCCTTGGTATCTGAAATCATCTGTGTGCCGTCATTGAGCATGATCGGAGTAAACTCGACCGATTCACCGACGGCTTTATCGATCTTTTCAATAAAAATCTTGTCATTTTCACGGACAAGATACTGTTTTCCGCCTGTTTTGATTACTGCATACATGGTCATACCCCCTGTTTCTTCTGCAAAAAGAAACTACCACACAAAGGATTGGGTGTCAAGCAAATATTGACGTCAAAAAAGGAGGGTCAGCAGAGGACAGAAAGGTCTCCCGCCGTGGTATCCCTGGGGATGCTCCCCTTGATGACGATCTCTGCAACCTTTGCGGAAAGATAGGCGAAGAGGACGCGTGACGATGCAAAACTCTCCTCCCGTTTTTTCAGTTTTTCCCAGAAAAAGGAGTAGAAGACCATCTCATACTGTTTGTAAAGAGCCCCCAGCTCTTCGCGGAGCAGATTGGCCTTCCCGAAACCCATGATCTCAAAGACAGCGATCTTGAGACGCTCTTTTTCCGATTCCGGCAGAGCAGCCGCAGCGTCCAGCAGCCCCAGGGCAATGGACTTGAGATCGGCGCCCCTGTGCTCTTCGATATAGAGGCGGGCCTGCTCCATGATATTCTGAAAAGAGGCCAGGACCACATCCCGGTAGAGGACCTCCTTATTTTTGAAATAGTAGTAGATGACAGAGACAGCCACTCCGGCCTCACGGGCGATACCCCGCATTCCCACACCCTCATAGCCCAGTTCAGAAAAGAGAGTCACCGCTGCCTTTTCAATACGCTGTCTTGTCTTCATCGTCTCCTGATCCATCTCTCCCCTCTCCTTTTCGTCTTTACCGTTTAAACAACCTGTCGATCTCTTCGCTGCCGATGATCCGGGCCACCGGCCGTCCATGGGGACATGTCATGGTAAAGCCGCCATTTTCCAGAGCCCGGGCAAAGGCCTCGATATCGTCGTCTGTGAGCCTGTCCCCTGTGCGAAGCGATGCCTTGCAGGCCTGCCCGGCCATACGTTCACGGAAAAGAAGAGGGTCTCCCCCCTCTTCCAGAAGATGGCACAGGTCGCGAAGGAGCTGCTCCATATCTCTGAGCCCCGATAAAGCGGCCGGGACCTCTTCAACCACCACCGTGTCTTCCCCGAAGGGACGCAGCCCGAAACCCAGGGAACGGAACTCGTCCCCGTACTCGCTCACAAGCGATGTATAGACACGTCCCAGAGAGACAGCTTCAGGGATGATCTTAGCGCGGCCGCTCTCATCGGCCTGCTTCATGAGCCGGTCATAGACCAGCCTCTCATTGAGAGCATGAAAGTCCACAAGAAGAAGAGACGAAGGCCCTGTGAAAAGAAGATACCGCCTGAAAAGGATCCCGGAAAAGAGATAATCCCCTGCCCGGATCCCGTTTCGCTCCGCAATGGGGTCTTCTGTCGTATAGACAGGCCCGGCGGCATCGAAGAGAGAAGGGCGGGTCTCCTGTTCCGGTTGACCTGCAGAGATGTCGGCCTCTTCACACACATTCCTTTTTCTTTCGACAACGCGCAAAGACGCTCCGGGAAGGCTCTCCATCCGGGCGAAGGCTTCTGCCACCGCCTTATGAAGGTTTCCGTAAAAGCGGCGCTCTTCCAGGAAACGCACTTCACTTTTCTGAGGATGGACATTGACATCCAGCAAGTCAGGGGGAAGCGAAGCAAAGACAAAGGCGAAGGGGTAATACCCCGGCAGCAGAAGCTCCTGCATGGCGTTCCGCACAGCAAAGACAAAGCCTTTGTCTTTTACAGGCCTCCCGTTGATAAAGAGATACATATGGCCTGAATGACGGTTGACGGCATCTCCTCCCGAAACGAATCCCTTCACAGAGAGAGCCCCGCTTTGACGTTCCACCGGGACAAGAGCCCGGCTCACACCCTCTCCGAAAAGTGCTTCGATCCGTTGAAAAAGAGTCTCATCGCGCCCCACATGGAGGACTGTCTCCGCGTCTCTCCGGAGGAGAAGTTCGGTTCCCCGTGACGCTGTGAGAAGAGCGGTCGTCTCCATGAACTCCCTGATCAGACGGAACTCGTACGAAGGCGTTTTCAAAAACTTACGCCGTGCGGGGACATTATAAAAAAGGTTTTCAACGCGGACAGTGGTTCCCCTCTCCCGCCCTGAAGCCTGCCAGAGTGTCTGTTTCCCTCCCACGATCTCAATACGCCCGCCATGGCTCTCATCATCACATCTGGTCACCATGGAACAACGGGAGACAGAAGCGATACTGGGGAGAGCCTCTCCCCGGAAACCCAGACTGGAAAGATGTTCCAGATCATGGATATTGGTGATCTTGGATGTGGCATGGCGGCGGAAAGCCAGCGGGATCTCATCATAGGGGATGCCGGAACCGTTATCAGCCACCTCCATGAGGTCCAACGGTGAGCTCCCCACAGAAACCGTGATCCTGTCACTTCCCGCGTCCAAAGCGTTCTCCACCAGCTCCTTGATCACAGACCGGGGACGATCCACCACTTCTCCTGCAGCGATCTTATTGACAGTATGACGGTCAAGAGCGTGAATCGTCTTCATCGATCTCTTTCTTGATCTTTTTGATCTCGAACATGAGTTCTATGGGCGAGAGGGTGTTCAGATCCAGAGTGCGGAGCCTGTTGACGATCCGTTCATGGAATGAGCGGCTGAAGAGGTCTCCCTGGACATGTCCTCCGGTTGTCTGCTCTTTATCATAGACAAGGGAGGGAACCCCCTCTTTGTAACTGTCACTCTCCAGGTTAAAAAGGATCTCCCGGGCCCTGTCGATGACAGAATCGGGAAGGCCGGCCAGCCGGGCCACCTGGATGCCGTAACTCTTGTCCGCCCGTCCCTCTTCGATCTTCCGAAGAAAAACGATCTTGTCATTCCACTCTTTCACCTGGATATTGAGATTATGGATCTCGTTGTAGAGGTCCGGCAATTCTGTGAGCTCATGGTAATGGGTGGCAAAAAGTGTCCTCGCCGAAACAGCCTTGTGGAGATATTCTGTAATCGCCCAGGCCAGGGAGAGTCCGTCATAGGTGCTGGTCCCCCGGCCGATCTCATCCAGGATGATAAAACTCTCACGGGTCGCGTTGTGGATGATATGGGAGGTCTCCAGCATCTCCACCATGAACGTGCTCTCCCCTCCGGCGAGGTTGTCTGAAGCCCCCACGCGGGAGAAGATCTTATCCACGGGAGAAAAGAGCATGGACCCGGCAGGGACAAAGGAGCCGATCTGCGCCATGAGGATAATCAGAGCGTTCTGCCTGAGGTAGGTCGATTTTCCTGCCATATTGGGGCCGGTCACCAGAAAGATCCTCTTCTGACTGTCCATGAAAAGGTCGTTGGGGACAAAGGGCTCCTCTTTGAGGAATCTCTCCACCACGGGATGACGTCCGTCTTCGATCTCCAGTTTATCGTCCTCACTCACCCGGGGACGGGTATAACCATGCTCCAGGCTGATCACAGCGAAAGAGTAGAGGGTGTCCACCTCTCCCACAGCCCGGGCATCTTCCAGGATCTCTCCTGTAAAACGCAGGACTTCATCCCGGACACGGTTGAAGACCTCCTGTTCCAGGCGGATGATCTCCTCATCGGCAGACAGGATCTTCTCTTCCAGCTCTTTGAGTTCAGGGATGATGTAGCGTTCCGACCCTGTGAGTGTCTGGCGGCGTTCATACGAGGCCGGGACTTTGCCGGTATAACTTTTGGAGACTTCGATAAAGTAACCGAAGACTTTATTGTACTTGACTTTCAATGTGGGGATCCCCGTGGAGGCCTTCTCCTTTTCCTGGATCTCCAGAAGGATGGACTTGCTCCGGCTCTTGAGCTTCTTCAACTCGTCGATTTCGGGTTCGAATCCTTTTTTGATCAGGTTCATATTCTGAGTACTGGCCGAGAGGTCATCATTGATGCTCTTTTCGATGAGGTCAAAGAGGCCGAAGAGAGGATCCATCCGCGAGGCAGTCTCCTCAAGGAGAGCTACTCCGGTTGCATAAAGCTCTTCCTTCATCTCCCCGAGGTTCCGAAGGCCGGCTTTCACCTGGAGAAGATCACGGGGACGGCCCCGGTTGTAAGAGATCTTGCCCAGGGCTTTTTCAAAATCGGGGATCTCAGAAAGAAAGGCTCTGAGCCGCTCTCTGTTCCTGCGGTGAGCAGTGAGAAAATCAACAGCCTCCCATCGCTTTTCCATCTCTGCCGGATCTCTCAAGGGCTTTCTCAGCCATTTTTTCAGATTTCTTTCTCCCATTTTTGTCTCTGTGGCATTGAGGGCGGCAAAAAGTGATGTATCCGTTCCGCCATCAAAAAGAGGGGAAAAGATCTCCAGGTTTCTCCATGTCTTGGCATCGATCCCCACATATTTCTCTTCGGACTCATTTTCAATACGGCTGATATTGTTCATGATCCCTTTTTGAGTCTCTTCCACATGTTTGAGAAGGATGGAGGCGGCAGCGATGACGGAAATATGGTCATGGATTCCGAAGGGGACCAGGGAGACCACGTTAAAATATCGCTTGATCCTGTTAATAGCGATCTCCGGATCATACTCCCATCCCGGGTAAGTGGTGATAAAGAGATCTTTGAAATCGCTTTTGATGATCTCCCGTGCAGCGGTATCCCCCTCGGGGATGATCAGCTCAGCCGGGTTGATCTTTTTAAAGACATTGAGGAGTTCCTGCTCACTCTCCACCCGGCCGGCGCTGATCTCTCCCAGGGCGATATCCACATAAGCATAGCCGATCTCCCGGCCTTCGATATAGAAGGACCCCAGATAGTTGTCCTGCTCTTCATCCACCCAGGTCCCCGGGGTGATCACTTTCACCACATCGCGTTTGACAATGCCTTTTGCGGTCCTGGGGTCTTCCAGCTGTTCACAGACAGCGACCTTATATCCTTTTTCAACCAGTTTTTTCAGATAGCGCTCCACGGCATGATAGGGGACTCCGGCCATGGGCTGGCCTTCCTGGCGGGATGTGAGGACCAGATTCAGTTCTCGGGAGACTGTCCGGGCATCATCGTAAAAGACTTCGTAAAAATCTCCCACCCGGAAAAAGACCAGGGAATCAGGATACTGGGTTTTGACCGCTGCATATTGCCGGTTGAGGGGGGTATCCTTCATTCCCTTCATAGATAGACGGTGATCTCCCCCCAATGTCCGCAGGAATCGCAATGCCAGGCCATCTTCTCCGTCTGAGTCCCGCAATGACTGCAGATGAAACTCCTCTTCGCTTCAAGGCCCTTGAGTTCATCGCGGATCTCCTTGACTTTATCCCAGTTTCCCATTTCGATATAGAGGTCCAGCATCAAAAAGAGGATATAGCGGGAATCCGGCTGGTAAAGAACGGCTTCAAGCAGCTCGTCCACAGCCTCCTGGTAGCGGCCCAGCTGTTTGAGGACATCACTGTAGAAGACATGGAGAGGCGCATTCTCATGATGGTTCTTCAGTATGGGAGCAACGGCCTTCTGGATCGCATCATAATCGTGACTGAAGACGTCCAGCATATGCTCTTTCACATGAAAGACCGTCCCGGGGTTCATCTCCACGGCTTTCATGAAGACCTGCCGGCCTTTATCGATGTTCCCGTTGAGATAGAGGAGGTAACCTTCCAGGTAGTAGAGACGTTCACACTCTTTATTATATTTCTTCCCCTCTTTGATCAGACGGGCGGCGGCTTCGGAATCTTTCTTGATCAGAGCGTCCTTGGCCATGTCAGCGGCGATATATCCCAACTCGCTTTTATCCCTGATCTTCTGTGTCTCCAGTAGCCGGTCGGCATAATAGAGAGCCTTGTCAAAGAATCCGAGCTTATAGGCCACATCCCGGCCTAACATATAGATCAGCTCATCCCCCTTGAACTCTGTTTCCCCCTCTTCAATACTCTTCAGCGCAGTCTTGTACATCCCGTTCTCGATATAATCGATGATCAGGCTCTTCTGGATGGCTTTGCGCCCCCGTGTGGAGAGGGCGGTCTTGTCGGCAAAAATCGTCTTGTCCACCTGGAGAGCTTTGTCGGCTTTTCCCTGTTTCCTCAGGATATAACTCAGGATCAGATAAGCCGGATACTCATCAGGGTTCTTGTCGATGAGCTCCCGTAAAGTCTTGCCGGCCTTTTCATAAAACTGCGTCGTGACATATTCGATGATATCAAGATAGTAATCATTGATGAGGCTTCTGGAGAGTTTGTCCCGGCCCGCTCTCCGCTCATTGCGTTCCTCGTCTTTTTTGAGTCCGTAAAAAATAAAGAGAAGCCCGCCGACGACGACGACAGCTCCGATCAGTAAAAGGTTCATCTCTTATGCTCCTTCAGTCAGTTTCGGCAGGCCCTTCTGTCTCATGAGGCTCCTGCTCCTCCAGGCTCATCTTCCTCAGTGTCCCGATCTCATCCTTGAGCCCCTCATTCTGGGCCAGGATCTCTTTGTACTTCTTCAGCAGGGAAAAGTACTTCCATATGGCATAGAGGCCGGCCACAGCCAGCCCGGCGAAGAAAGCGAACAGCAGCGCTTCGATAGCCGGTATTTTCCCCGTGTCATAACCGAAAAAATGGAGTGTGATCTCATCAGACGCATTTTGGACACTGAACAGCACGATAATAAAAAGCAACAGCAGATAAAAAATCGCTTTCGTCAGCCACATAGTCCCCCCTTTGGTCTATTCTCCATTATAAGGATAGTCCGGCGTTCTTCAAGCTCTTTCCCTATTTTTCCATACACCGGGACACATCTTTGAGAAAATCATCCTCATGAAGAGAAATGAATTTCACGCCCATGGTGGAGCGTCCCTGGATCTTGATCTCGTCCAGCTTGACCCGGACGATCTGGCCTTTCTGCGTGATGCCGAAGATGTCATCCCCTTCAGAGACCACCAGTGCTCCTGCGAGGAGCCCCGTTTTCGGGGTGAGTTTCATGGCGATGAGCCCTTTCCCGCCCCGGTTCTGGATCTTGAAATCATCAGCCCCGGTGCGCTTGCTGAAACCCTTTTCACTCATAAAGAGAAGGACATCGTGATCCGTCACACCTTCGGCGCTGATGACATAATCGTCTTTGCCCAGGGTGATCCCCTTCACGCCCTGTGTAGCCCGGCCCTGCTCACGGATGGTGTCGATGTTGATGCGCACGGCCATGGCCTTACGGGTATAGAGCATGATGCTCTTGCCCCCGCGGGTGATGATGACACTGACCAGATGATCCTCGTCGCGGATATTGATGGCGATGAGTCCCCGTTTGTTGATATTGGCGTATTCACTCAGCCGGGTCTTTTTGATGGTCCCCTGGCGTGTGGCAAAGACCAGGAACTCGTCTTCGCTGAATCCTTTGATGGGAATGTAGTCGCAGAGATACTCATCTTTGTCCAGGGTGAGGATATTCGCGATGGATGATCCCCTGGCTGTCCGGCTGCGCTCGGGGATATCCAAAGTATTCAGAGCGTAGACCCGCCCTTTGTTGGTAAACATGAGAAGCGTATCATGGGTCGAGGCCAGAAAGAGTTTCCGGACAAAATCCTCATCCACAGTGGAGAGGGCCGACAGCCCCTTCCCCCCGCGTCTCTGAGTCTTGTAGATGGACTCGGGGACACGCTTGATAAACCCTCTGTTGGTGATGGTGATGATCATATCCTCTTCCTGAATAAGATCAAGGTCATTGAGCTCCTTGACCTTATCGATGATCTGGGTCTTCCGCGGAATAGTGAACTTGTCCCCAAGGTCGTCCAGCTCCTCTTTGATGATCTGGAGCACGAGGGATTCACTGTTCAGGATGGATTTGTAATATGCGATCTTCTGGATCAGTTCAAGATACTCCTCTTCCAGCTTCCTGACCTCCAGGCTGGTGATCTTCTGAAGCCTCATGTCCAGGATCGCCTGGGCCTGGACCTGGCTGAGGAGAAAACGCTCCATGAGTTTTGTGCGGGCATCATTGACATCTTCAGCCTTTTTGATGATCTCGACGACTTCATCGATATTGGCCAGGGCGATCTTGAGGCCCTCAAGAATATGGGCTCTCTCTTCGGCTTTCCGCAGGAGATATTTCGTGCGGCGGATCACCACATCTTTACGGTGTTCGATAAAATGCCCCAGGATCGTCTGGAGCCCCATGGTCTTGGGGATCCCGTTCACAAGAGCCAGGAAGATCATGGAATAGCTCACTTCCAGGCGTGTCCTTTTGAAAAGGTTGTTGCTGATGATCTCGGCGTCACTCTCCTCACGGCTCTTCAATTCAAGGACGATCCGGATCCCGTCTTTATCGGTCTCATCTCTTAAGTCCCGGACGCCGTCGAGTTTTCCGTTCTTGATGAGGTCAGCGATGGACTCGATGAGTTTTGTCTTGTTCTCCTTATAGGGGATCTCCGTGATGACAAGGGAGACCTTGCCTTTGGAATTGATCTCTTTGATGATCTTCCCCCGGATGATGATCTTTCCGCGCCCGGTCCTGTAGGCGTCATAGATCCCTTTTCTCCCCACGATCACACCCGATGTGGGGAAGTCGGGGCCTTTGACAGCGGTCATGAGTGTCTTCACATCGGCCTGAGGGTCATCGATGAGGATCTTCAGCCCGTCGATCAGCTCATTGAGATTGTGAGAGGGGATCTCCGTAGCCATTCCCACGGCGATGCCCGCCGATCCGTTGAGAAGAAGGTTGGGGACGATGGTGGGAAGGACGATGGGCTCTTTGGTGGAACTGTCAAAGTTGGGCCTGAAATCCACAGTCTCTTTATCAAGGTCCATGAGAATATAGTCGGCGATCTTCGCCAGACGGACTTCGGTATAACGCGCCGCCGCCGGCCGGTCACCGTCGATGGACCCGAAGTTTCCCTGGCCGTCCAGAAGAGGGACATTGTACGTGAAGGGCTGGGTCATCCTGGCCAGCGCATCATAGATCGCGGCGTCGCCATGGGGATGATAGTTTCCCATGACTTCGCCCACGACCTTGACGGATTTCCGCGTGGGCTTGTTGAACCTGAGGCCCAACTCCTGCATTCCGTAAAGGATACGCCTCTGCACCGGCTTCAGGCCGTCCCGGACATCAGGAAGCGCCCGGCCCATGATGGTGCTCATGGCATAATCCAGGTAGGCCTGCTTCATCTCATCTTCGACATTGACATTCTGAATCTTCTCTTTATCAATATACATGAATTCCTCCTCGGAACACGTTCATCTCTTTTTAAATATCGAGGTTTTTGACCAGCAGGGCATTTCTCTGGATAAACTCCCTCCGGGGACGGGGGTCATCTCCCATGAGAACTGAGAATGTCTCTGCCGCCTCGATGGCATCTTCCATGTTCACCCGCAGAAAGACCCGGTGTTCCGGATCCATTGTCGTCTCCCAGAGCTGTTCCGGGTTCATCTCACCAAGCCCTTTATAGCGCTGGAGGGAATAGCCCGATTCGCCCACGGCTTTGACGCCTTCGAAGAGTTCTCTGAGAGAGAAGACATCCCTTCTGTTGTTCTCTGTGATGATCACAGCGATGGGGTCCACGGATTCGCGGTCGAAATTCTCCAGTTTGAACCCGTACTCTCCCAGCGTATCCTCGATCTTGGCGATATTGGAAAGTTCATGGATATCCCAGATGTCCACCACTTCGTCATCATCGATGGTGTCCAGGAGCATGGGGTCTTTTTTATCCTTGTTCAGCTCGTTCAGGTACTCCTGTTTTGCCTTTTCGATGATGGCGTTCAGCTCCAGTTCGTCATTGGCGTAAGTGACCTCTTCGGTCTCGGTATAGGTAAAAAAGCATTTGTACCGGGGAAACCCGATATTCTTCATCTCGTAATAATCAGAGAGAGTGATCCCCTTTGTGCTCATCTTCAGCAGATATTCCTGGAGTTCATTGATCATCTCAAGGAGAATATCAAGTTTGCTTCGCTCGAACACATGACCCCGGGCCTCCACGGTGACCTTTTCCATGACATTCTCAATGAGGAACCGGTCCAGTTCCCGCTGGCTCTGGATATAGCGGTGCTCTTTTCCCCGCGTCACCTTATACAGAGGGGGCTGGGCAATATAGATATACCCCTTCTCGATGAGCTGCGGGAACATCTTGTAGAAAAAAGAGAGAAGAAGTGTCCTGATATGGGCCCCGTCCACATCGGCATCGGTCATGATGACGATCTTGTGATAACGGAGTTTTGTAATATCAAACGAAGCGCCGTACCCCACCCCCAGGGCGGTGATGAGCGTTTTGATCTCCTCGTTCTTTAAAAGTTTCAAGTCTGCATTCTTGAAGACATTGATCAGCTTCCCCCTTAACGGCAAGATCGCCTGGAAACGCCGGTCACGCCCCTGTTTCGCAGAGCCCCCCGCTGAATCACCCTCGACGATGTAGAGCTCGGAGAGCGTGGGGTCTTTCTCACTGCAGTCGGCCAGTTTTCCGGGCAGGGCGGTGGAATCCAGAACAGTCTTCCTCCGGGCCAGCTCCTTGGCCTTTCGGGCAGCGTTTCTGGCTTCGCTGGCGCTCACCGCCTTCTGGACGATCTTCCGCGCTATGGACGGGTTTTCATCGAAGAAGAGGGTCATCTGCTCATTGCAGACCGATTCCACGATTCCCCGGACTTCTCCGTTTCCCAGTTTTGTCTTGGTCTGCCCTTCGAACTGAGGCTCGGGGACTTTGACCGAGACCACGGCCGTCAGACCCTCGCGGACATCATCCCCCTGAAGGCGGGTGGCTTTGTCCTTGAACATCTTGTTGGTCACAGCATAATCGTTGATGACTTTGGTCAGCGAGGTCCGAAACCCTGTCAGGTGAGTCCCCCCCTCGATGGTATTGATGTTGTTCACGTAGGAATAGAGGATCTCGTTATAAGTCGTGTTGTAACATAAGGCGATCTCCACAGCCACATCATCCCGGACATCCTGGACCAGAACGGGCTTGGCAAAAAGCAGCTCATTGTTTTTATTGAGGAATTTCACAAAAGCACTCAGGCCTCCGTCATATTTAAAGGTGGAGACTTTCCCGCTCCTCTGGTCTTCCAGGGTGATCCGGATACCCGCATTGAGAAAAGCCAGTTCCCGGAGCCTTTTGGACAAGGTGTCGAAATTGTAGTCCAACGTCTCGAAGATCTCATGGTCCGGTTTGAACCAGGTCTCTGTCCCGGTGGATTTGGCCTTGCCGGTCACTTCCAGCTTGGAAGCTGTCTTCCCCCGGGCATAGCTCTGGCGGAAGACCTTACCGTCACGCCGGACAGTCACCTGACACTCTTCAGAGAGGGCGTTGACACAGGAGACGCCCACACCGTGAAGGCCGCCTGAGACTTTATACGAGGTCTTGTCGAACTTTCCTCCGGCATGGAGCATGGTCATGGCCACTTCAAGGCCCGATTTCCCCTTGTAGACAGGATGCTCATCCACAGGGAATCCCCGGCCGTCATCGGTGACCGTAATGGAATTGTCTTCCCCGATGACCACTTTTATATTTGTGCAAAACCCGGCCAGGGCTTCATCAATACTGTTGTCCACCACCTCATACACCAGGTGGTGGAGCCCCAGGCTCCCCGTACTTCCGATGTACATGGCGGGCCTTTTGCGGACACCCTCCAACCCTTCCAGCACCTTTATGCTTTGAGCATTATAATCAGACAAACCAGACCTCCTTAAAGGAATTATTCCCGCTCAAAATGAAAAATAAGGAAACAATGAGCTTTAAATGCATTTAACTCAATATTACCTTGTAATATTACGGAAAACATACAATATACATACTATTTAACTGCAAATATTATAGCATATTTCAGAGAGAAGTAAAGAAATATTGTGAATTTAGAGGGGCTTTACGCCCCTCTTAAAAGCTTGTCCAGCACTGGGGTTTTTCCATTGCCGAGCAGATTTTCAGGAGCCCTTCTGACGCCCGGGAGGAGTCAACGATGACCAGGGAATCCTTCAGGGCCTTTCCGGGGGTAAGAGCCCCCATGAGAAGGGATGAGAGAGCCTGGATCCCGAGACGGGCCATGGGTATTCCGCGGCCGGGTTTTCGGGGGACAAACGTCAGAGACCCTCCCACGTCAGTCAAAAGGCCCGAGACAGGATCTTCGCCGAAGAGCGTATCCGTGATCTCCAGAGCCATGGTCACCCAGTTTTCAGGAACAGGCAGGGCAGCCTGGTCAAAAAAGGCCTTCACATCCCCGACCCTGTACATGAGCCCCACAGCTCCGCGGTAGCTGGCATGATAGACATCGGGGACCAGATCTCCTGATGAGTCCCTGGGATCAGCAAGCCTGTGGTACTCTTCAGCGTCAAAAGTCCTGTAAACGGTATGGGCACACTGGTCACGCTGTCCTCCGACAAAGGTATTCAGCCTTTCCCCGGCCAGAGGAGTGAGCTCCATCCGCTCCACGATCACAAGATCGTTGGCCACGAAATTGGATTTATGCGCACTTTCAAACTTAAAGAGAACATACCCGGACACCTCACCGTTTTCGCGGACGATGACAGTGTGATGTCCTTTCTTGGCCAGGATCCGGCCCATATCCGCTGCACTCCGCCGGATCATCCCGTGGGTCCTCTCCGCCGCCTGGTTGTAACAGCGCACGATCTCTTCACGCTCATCGGACGACGCGTGTTCCAGCCCTTCTTTAGCGGTGCCCGCAATGAAATTCTCCGTTCTCACACGGTATTCATAGAGAGGCGCCCCGTAACCGTATCCCAGCTTATAGTAGAAATCGGGCCTGAACGGGTAGAGAAGCGTCAGCGGCCGTCCCCTCTCCCGGCTTTCAAGGATAAATGAGGTGACAAGATCCTTACAGACATGCTCCTTTTTACGGAGAAGGTCCACGGCCACAAGGCCGATTCCCGCCACGGGAAGGAACGTGCCCCTGTAGTTCATCTCGTAATCATAGACAAGCATCCCTCCGGTGAGGATCCCCTCACGAAAAGCCCCCAGGGGGCGCACGCCGGGAGCCTTCTCCGCGATCTTCTCCAGATAGGCCTGAAGCTGAGAGGCATCCTCCATCCCGAACCCGGGATAAGCATCAAAAGCAATACGGGCATAAGCGGCAAGCTCCTCTTTCTGCGTCAGGGCCCTGATCTCGTGATCCATGACATCCTACCCTTCCACCACGGCTTTGATGATGATATTGTCCGGGCGTGTATCCTTGTCTTCCTCCTCGTCTTCCCCGCGTCCCTGGCTGATATTGAAGAAGAAGGCGTCTCCGATCTTGACCACTTCCGCCCAGCGGTCTGTCCGGACAAAAGGAGCCTTGATCCGTCGGATAAAGTCCCCGTTCTCAGCGTTGAACACATCGATGAAGGCGCTGTCCAGTCCGTTGATGGGCTGAGAATACCGTTCACGCTGGCGTCCGTTCATCCGGTCTTTGATCTCCCCGCCGATCCCTCTCAGCATATAGAGTTTCCCCTCGTCATAAAAAAACGAGGAGTGGACAAATGTCCCCACGGGCTGTTTGGAATCACCGATGACCACCATGGTCATTCCCGGTGCAGGGGTCGTCTCGTCAACGATCTTTTTAGCCCAGACCAGGTTCAGGCTGGAATCGTACTTTCTGATCTCAAATTTATCTTCATTAAAGGAGAGGTAGAGATTCCCGTCCGGATCTCCGGTGATCCGGGAGGCATGCTCCTGCCACATTCTCCCGTCTGTATTGTCTTTGAGCCAGCTGGGAACCGACCCGATGACCTCTCCCTCGTTGTCGAACCTCACCAGAAGATCCGGAAGAACAGGAGCAACAGCGATGCCCTTATCCGATTTCACAAGAGGAGTGATCCATTTAAAGATGCTGAAAGAACCGTTCAGAAGAATCGTATCCTTGTAGTTTCCCTGATAATCAAAGATCTCGATGCTCCGTTTTGTCCCGTCCAGAATATAGATCTCATCTCCCAGGAGTTTGACAAAAGCGGGAAAGAGGACTTCTCCCGGCCCTTTTCCCCGGCGGATCGTCAGTGTGGAGACCACATCCATCTGACTGTTGCGGATCTCGATGACTCCGGCGTCGGGATTGGGCCCGGTGGGTGTCAGGGCATCGATGAAATAAGTCCCGTCTGTATCAGCCATGGCCATCAGATACTGTCCGTCCATGGAGACACTGTCCACCTGTTTCAGCTGGACACTCTCCGCTTTTTTAATGACGATGCTATCACCGCCGGATGAACAGGCCGCTAAAACAACAGCCAGAATGATAACGGTTATGATCGTTTTTCCCATAAATCAAGAACCTCCTTTTCCCTTTGGGGAGAAAGCCCCCATGAGAGCCGGGGACTCGCCCCCTTCCCCTCATACCATTCCAGTGTATCACGGACCGTCTCCTCGAGCGGCCGTGTTTTCAGCCCCTTGTCCAGGGCCCGTTGAATGCTCACGGTATTGTGCCCGGGCATCTTCATCTCTTCTGCGATCCAGAGAGGAAGGCCGGACCACGATTCGATCTTCTGCTCTGAAAGAAAGGCCTCAGGGACAAATACGGCTTTCCCTTTCATCCCGGATATGGCCTCTATCCTCTGAAGCATGGCGCGCATGGTCAGGGGCCGGGCCGGACCGGTGAGATTAAAGGTCCCTGCTGTCTTCACCTCTGCGTTGTCCATGATCCATTGAGCCAGGTCGCGGACATCGATAAACTGAACCGGCTGATCAGGCTCGCCGGGGGCCAGGACCAACTTTTGAGTCTGAAACTTGACAGGCCAGTAGGTAAACCGGTCGCTGGGATCATACGGGCCCACGATAAGGCCGGGCCGTACGATGAGGGCAGCGGGAAACCGTTCCCGGACAGCTGACTCACAGGCCGCCTTCAGAGCTCCGTAATGGGTATTGATGTCGCACTCTTCAGGATCCTCCAAAAGCAGGACTCCGGCATCTTCATCGGGATTCTTCCGGGAAAAATCTTCATAGACGGAGATGGACGAGATAAAGACATAGTGAGCAGCATGGCCTTTGAGAATATCAGCTGAACGGGCCGCATCACCGGGAAGATAACCTGATGTGTCTATGACACAATCCCACTTTCGGCCCTTTAACAGAGCCAGGTCTTTTGTCCGGTCCCCCTGGATGATGTCCACAGGCCATTCAGCAGGAGCCGGGTGGACACCCCTGTGAAAAAGGGTCACCTGATGCCCCCGATCAAGAGCTTCATTCACAAGATGGCGCCCGAGAAAGCGGGTTCCTCCTAAAAGCAAGATCTTCATAGAGACTCCTTTCCCCTATAGGACAGCAGACGGGAAGAGAGTGTTTCAAAAAAAAAGCGGCCCGAAGGCCGCTTTATCACCATAACAGTATCTGCCGTCATGCATTACATGTTGGACATGATCATCTGCTGCATGCTTTCGTATTGGGTCATCCCCTGGGGTGCTGAAAAGATAGAGTTGTCCACACCCGTTTTGATATTTCTGTATTCCAGAGTCGTCTCATTTCCCTGGGCATCGCTGATGTTCATTCCCACCATGAGTTTATTCGAGGGATCCACGTAGATATAGTATGTCTCTCCTTCTTCGGTCTCGCTGTCGGGAAGAGGGAGGACTTTATATTTTACAGCGGAGACTCCCGCAAAAGTCTCTGTGCCAATTTTTTCCACAGGAGACATCATCATCTCGTCGATATCGGTCATTTCACTTCCCATATTCCCGGTCTCGTCTTCAACGACTTCCACATAACCGTTCATCTTGGGATAGACCATGATGGACCGTTTCGCGCCTTTTTCCCCTGTGTTGATGACGATCATCTCATCGACTTTCATCGCCTTCATCTGCATATACTGGGCAGGATTGTTGAAGCTGTCCGGCGTATAGGTCATTTCCACACGGACATTGTCACCTTTCATGAAGATCTTTCCGTTGATCTTCATGACCATGTTCTGAGCCGGCAGATTGATCATCTGGACCAGATCAGCAGAAATACCCTTGGAGTCATAGACACTTTTACTGATGACATCACCCATAGTCAGCGCTGCTGAAGCAGCCACAGCCACAACAAGGACAAGGGCCAAAAGAACACCTTTTTTCATACCCGACCTCCTTAAGGTTAACGGCCCTCTGAGAGGGCCGCAGGATTTACTCTTCCTCTTCCGCTTCCACTTTCGCTTCGGCGATGACTTTTTCCATCACTTCATGCGGGGAGACCTCATAATGGGAGAACTCTGTGACGAATTTTCCCCGCCCGCTGGTGGCAGAGCGCAGGTCGATGGCATAGCTGAGCATTTCCGATTCCGGGACTTCCGCATCGATCTGCTGGAGCCCTTTCCCATCGGGATTCATTCCCAGGATACGGCCTCTTTTACTGTTCAGCCCGCCCATGACATCCCCCATATACTCTTCAGGGACAGTGACCCGGACCTTCATGATAGGCTCAAGGATGGCTCCGCCCGCTGTTTCAAAAGCCTTTTTGAAAGCCATGGACGCAGCGATCTTAAAGGCCATTTCAGAGGAATCCACAGGATGATAGGAACCGTCATAAAGGGTTGCTTTGATATCGACGACCTGATATCCCGCAAGGACGCCCTTTTCCATGGCTTCCTTGATCCCCTTTTCCGCTGCAGGTACATATTTCCCGGGGACGACACCGCCCACAATGGCATCCACAAACTCGTATCCTCCTCCGCGGGGAAGGGGTTCAAACTTGACATGGACATCACCGTACTGGCCGCGCCCTCCTGATTGTTTCTTGTATTTCCCCTGAGACTGGGCAGGCTTTGTGATGGTCTCCTTGTATGCGACTTTGGGTGTCTTGGTCACCACATCCACACCGAACCTCTCTTTGAGGCGGGCCACCATGACATCAAGGTGGATATCTCCCATTCCTGAAATGATCGATTCATGAGTATCGGTATTTCTCCAGCTCTTCAGAGAAGGATCCTCTTCAGTGAGTTTGGCAAGCCCGGTCCCCAGTTTATCCTGGTCAGAGGAGGAGACGGCGGAAATCGCCAGCGAATAGATGGGCTTCAGCTCAGGAATGAACTTTACGGTCTTATCATCCGACCCGGCGGTAAGGGTATCCCCGGTCTTGATGCTTTCCACTTTGGAGATCACTCCGATCATCCCTGCGGGGATCTCCCCGGCATCATTGATCTTTTTACCGATGGCTGTGTAGACATGAGCGATCCGTTCACTTTTGCGGCTTTCCTGGACATGGACACTGTCTCCGGCTTTCAGCTTCCCGGACAGGACTTTAAAAAAGTTCATTTTCCCTGCATAGGGATCCACGAGTGTCTTGAAGACTTTTGCGCAGAAAGGTGCTTCAGGATCAATGGGGATCATTTTTTCTTCCTCCCCGGTCACCTCATAGTATGTCTTCTCGATGAGAGGCGAGGTGGCTTTTTCAGCAAAGAACTCCAGAAAAGTCGAGACTCCGATGAGTTTTTCTGCTGATCCCAGCAGAACAGGGGCGATGTTTCCCCCGGACATGGCCTTTTCCAGTCCACGGACCATCTCTTCGTCTGTGAGCGTCTCGCCTTCGAGCACCTTCTCCATAAGACTTTCGTCTTCTTCAGCGATGGCTTCCATGAGTTTTTCTCTGTATTCCTCCACCTGGGCCTTCATCTCTCCGGGAATCTCGATCTCTTTTGCAGAACCGTCTTCGGCATATTCGTAAGCCTTCATGTTCACAAGATCCACGAGGCCTTTAAATCCGAGGTCTTTGCCTATGGGCAGCTGCATGGCCACGGGACGGGGATGGCTCAATTTGGCGTTGAGTTCATCAAGTGTCGCGAAGAAATCTGTGTTCTCCCGGTCCAGTTTGGTGATAAAGATATAGACCTTTTTCCCCATACGTGCGGCCTCATCCCAGACCGATTCTGTGCCGATCTGAATCCCCGCTGCCGCGGAGACCGTGGTGACCACATGATCAGCTGCAAAGAGGCCGGTGAGCATCTCACTGATGAAATCACTGTACCCGGGAAGGTCGATAAGAGAGAAATGAGTCTTTTTCCAGTCAAAGGTCAAAACTGAAGAGTTAATGGAAATCTGCCTTTTAATCTCTTCGGGTGAGTAGTCGGAAACGGTATTGCCTTCTGTTGTATTCCCCATGCGGTTGATCTGTTTGGTGACCAGCATCACTGCTTCAGCCAGAGTGGTCTTTCCGGTTCCGCTGTGTCCGGCCAATGCTATGTTCCTTATTTTTGCCATATCAATTGCCATATGATCTCCTCCATTCAGTTCAGTTTATATCACATTGCCCCCGGAGGATGCCCTTTTTGTGCATCAAAAGACGGGCTGTCCTCACATGTCCTTTGATCTGGCCTCCGGGAAAGATTTCAACATGTTCTGCATCGATCACGCCTTCCACAGTTCCCTTGACATAGATCCTCTCCGCTTTGATATCTCCGTTGACTTCTCCGGCCACGTAAACCAGTGACCCGGTGATGTCTGCAAAGACACGGCCCTCCCGAGCGACGATCAGGGCTTTGTTCTCCGGAGAGGTTATCTCGCGGGCCTTCAGGCTTTCAAGGATCCGGACAGACTGCTCGTCTTCGAGATACCCGCCGTGGGTCACGGGGATCTCTTCGCCTTTTGAGAAAAGACGGCGGATAAAGGCGATCACCCGGTACGAAAACTGCTCCTGTTTCCGGTCTTTCTCGTACTCACGAAAGATGAGCTCCGTAAGGGGCATCTGCCCCCCTGATTCGTTCTGAGCGATCATGTTTTATTACTCCAATTAAAAAAAGAGGGGGAGTGGACCCTCCCCCTTAAGTTTAAGATCAGTTGACCTTGGCGTAAACAAGAGAGTGATTTGAATCGTTGGCTACCCATACAATATATCCGACTCTATTGTTTTCTGCGTAGGTCTCGGCTTCCCGTCTCCAGGTGTTCACTGTCCCTGCAGAGGGCTCTCTGCTGTAACGCTCTGCATAGCGCTCAATACGATGCTTGACGATGATATCCACATCAGGCTGGATGATGATCCACTTGGGTTGGGCCCATCCGCCCTTTTCAGGATCAGTGTTGAACGGCGGGAGAGAGCTGTTGAAGATCCTCCGGGCATCCTTTTTCAGGTTGTCGAGCTCTTCAGCGCTGATCATCTCTTCTTTGGCCTTTTTGATCCTGGCATCGTCCAGCATGGTGGTGATCTCGCCGTAGGAGATCACTTCTGTCTTCCGTTTGGGGAAGATGGAATTGGCTGCGTCATAGATGTCACTCTCTGTGGGATCAGGCAGCTCGAGAGTTTCCAGGTTGGCGATGAAAGCTTCTTTGACTTCGCTCTCTGTCATCCTGACATCCTCTCTGGAAACGATGACCGGGACAAAGAAATCGGCCAGTTCATTGAATGTAAAATTGGCCCCGCCTTTCTTTTCCAGCAATTCCAGGATCATCTTATTGTAGGTATTCTCGAATGTCGGGATAAACTGATCCTTTTTGACATCGGTGATAAAACCGCTGAGTGATTCAAACAGAGGAGCGCCCTCAGGAGGCAGATTCCCCTCATTCAGCCGTTTATAAGATTCAACGATCTTGGCCAGGTCTTTTATAGCGGCCTGAGCTTTGCTGATGGCGGCCTTGTCCAGAATAACATTTCCTCCGGACTGGCAACCGGATAAAACAGCTATCATTAATATGAAAATTAACGGAAAAAACGACCTTTTCATATAATCCCCCTTCTGTATTTTTCTAAGATTTTACTTAAAAAAACAGTCAGTGTCAATATATTATTTCCCCTCATACTCTTTTAGAGCCTCTTTGATAACCGTGCTCAGCCTTTTGATCCCTTCGTCGATCTCTTCCAGTGACGGGTAGGAAAAGTTGAGGCGGCAGGTGTTTTTCCCGCCGTCGTTGACAAAGAAAGCGCTTCCGATGACATAGGCCACATTATTCTCCAGGGCTTTATAGAAAAGATCGTCCATATTGATGAACTCAGGTGTTCTCAGCCAGAGGAACATCCCCCCTTCGGGTTTTGTCCATGTCAGGTCGTCTCTTTTGGGCATGTACTTGTCCAGCGCGGCGAGCATGGCATCTTTCTTGACCTTGTAGAGTTCCACATTCTTCTTGATCCGTTCCTCAAGAAGCCCCTCTTTCATATAGTAGGCGGCGATCTTCTGAGAAAAGGGCGGAGTACAGAGGTCCATGGCCTGTTTGGAGACGACAAACTTGTTGATGATCTCAGCAGGCCCGACGATCCATCCCAGACGGAATCCGGGACAGAAGATCTTTGAAAATGTATAAAGGCCTATGGTGTGCCCTTCTTTGTCCAGGGAATAGATCGAAGGCACAGCCTCTCCGTCATAACGGAGGCTACGGTAGGGGGAGTCTTCGATGATCAAAACCTGGTATTTATAGGCGATCTCCAGAAGGCGTTTTCTCTTTTCCAGGGTCAGGGTGATCCCGGCAGGGTTCTGAAAGTCGGGGATCACATAGATAAACTTGGGCGGGCCGCACTCCTTGATAAGCCTTTTGATCTCCGATTCCAGTTTATCCATATCCATCCCGTCGTCGAGGACAGGGATCCCTACAGTCCGCGCACTGTAACTCCGCATGGCACTGATGGTCCCCACGTAAGACGGCAGTCCGATGATCACCGGGTCATTGGGGTTGACAAAAAGCTTGCATGTCATATCCAGAGCCTGCTGAGAAGCACTCACAATAAGGATATTCTCTTTTGTCAGTCCCGTTACACCGTCTGCTGCCATAAACTTGATGATCTGCTCACGAAGGACGTCGTCCCCTTCTGTGGTCCCGTACTGCAAAGCCTTGGTCCCCTCTTTTACCAGGACTTCCGCGACGATGGGTTTCAGGTCATCCACGGGAAATGTTTCCGAAGCCGGAAGACCCCCGGCGAAGGAGATGATCTCGGGTTTGGCTGTGAGTTTCAGAAGATCGCGGATCACGGAACGTTTCATGTTCATAGCGTTGACAGAGTAAAGTCTTTCAATATCAGATAACATAACCCCTCCTTTAATGGATTAATCCAAAAGAGAACGGAGTCTTGCCGCTCTCTCACTCTTATCGTCACTGTTAAAAAGATAGGAGCCGACCACAAAGACGTTGGCTCCGGCGTTCAGGGCTTCCGGAAGTGTCTTCTCATTGATCCCTCCGTCCACCTGGATATCGATCTCTCCGAAGAGGGCCCGGGCTTTCCTGATCTTGGGAAGCATCTCAGGGATAAACTGCTGTCCCCCGAATCCGGGTTCCACGGTCATAATAAGGACCCGGTCCAGGAAAGGCACCAGAGGCTCAAGAAGGGAGATCTCGGTAGCCGGGGTCACGGAGATCCCTGCCCGGATACCGGCCTCTTTGATCCGTTTGAGTGTGATGTAGGCATGCGGAGTGGCCTCGTAGTGAAAAACAAGGATATCACTTCCGGCTTTGATAAAATCCTCTCTGTATTGTTCCGGGTCTGAGATCATCAGGTGGGTATCGATGACCGCTTGGGGAAAAGCACTCCTCACCGCTTGCACCAGAGGAGCTCCGAAAGAGATGTTGTGAACAAAATGGCCGTCCATGACATCACAATGGATCTCATCGATATGATGGATGACAGATTGAATATCGCCGTTGAGACAGGAAAAATCCGCATTCAGGATCGAGGCGGAGATCTTGTTTTTCATTCAGGCCCTCCTCTGCAAGACAGCTCCAAACATCCCGTCTCCGGGAAACTCCGGCGGCAGGGACCGATACACCCCTTGCCTGAACACTATATCACGGAAGGGAAGCTCATTCAAATGTTTTCTCCCTGAAGGATCCACAAGCGTCACCTGCGAACCGTGACGTGAGAGAAACGCTTCGACCTGGCCGTCATTCTCTTCCTGATTGATGGTACACGTACTGTAGACCAGTTCCCCCCCGGGGGCGAGAAGGGTCAGGGCCTTATCCAGAAAATCACGCTGAACGGACTTGAGAGACTCCAGGGTTTCGGGAGAGAGCCGATAGGCGATATCGCACTTTTTTGACAAGACTCCCAGGCCGGAACAA
>Ga0116152_10000769_pt1 | contig 26470 bp, 22 predicted proteins | sample AD_UKC119_MetaG_FD_89894 | JGI IMG/M metagenome (GOLD analysis project Ga0116152, IMG submission 89894) | Active sludge microbial communities of municipal wastewater-treating anaerobic digesters from Hong Kong - AD_UKC119_MetaG | ecosystem: Engineered > Bioreactor > Anaerobic > Digestate...
CCGCATCGACGACACGGAAAAAAGGGATGGAGGAGTGGCCGTCTCGGGAAAGGCGGAAAAAGGTTCCCCTGCCGCAGGAATGGAAGTGGAAGGAGAAGCGGACCTTGAACGCCATCGTCTCCTTTCGAGAATGCACACTGGGGAGCATATCCTTTCAAGGGCTCTCGAAAAGGCGAACCCCGGGCTCCGGGTTTGCAAGGTTGCGGTTGACAGCGTCGAAACGTCGGTGTACCTGACCTGGGACGGGGAACTGAGCTGGGATATGCTCTTCGAAGCGGAGAAGGAAGGCAACAGGATTGTTGCAGAAAACCTTCCCGTTGAAACCGTCCTGCTTTCCAGGGAGGAAGCGGAGAGTCTTCCGGGAATCAAGGGCAACTGGGGCAGGATCGCCGACGAAACCATCAGGGTGGTCCACATTCCCGGGTATGACACCATTGCCTGTTCCGGAAGCCACGTTTCGTCCACCGGCGATGTGGGGAACCTCTTCGTTACGGCCTTTCGCGGAACCTCTCCGGACTGGGAGTTCAAGTTTTCCGTGGACGGGTCGCTCCTTCGCCAGGAATACAGCGAAACGGCCCGCAGGCTTGTCAGGGGAATAGGCTGCAGGCTTCCCCAGCTCGGCCAGGTCGTCAGCGGGCTCCAGGAAGAAAACGGAGCTCTGAAGAAGCTGCTGGAGAGAGCCTCTCAATATGTCTCCCTTCCTGCGGAGGATTCTTCGGCCGGATGGCTGCCGGTCTCCGCCGCAGTCCTTCCCGGTTTTTCAAGGGAACTCGCAGCCCCCGCGGCGCGGAAATGGTCCGATGCCAATCCCGGGAGAGTGTTGCTGCTGCTGATGCCGGAGCCGGAAAAAAAAGAGGGCTCTTTCCTCATCTATGGTGGAAAAGAGGTACCCGTCGATTTTTCGGCCTTCCTGAAGGAAAGTCCCTCGCTCAGAGCCAGGGGCGGGGGGAGGAACGACTGGCTCAACGGCCTTTCTCCGGTGATGGAGGCTGAGCCCTGGCTGGATGCGCTGAAAACCTTTGCAGAGAAAAGGCGGCCCTGACGGGCCGCCTTTTTTCTGCGGGTTTCGGGAACGAGCTATTTTACCGTGGGAACGGTCATTCCTCTTTCAGTGTAAAATCTGGCCGCTCCGGGGTGGACGGGCACGGAAACACCGTCGAGAGCCGTGACAAGGGTGATGAGCCCCGCTTTTGGGTGAACCTTGTGAAGGTCTGCGATGTTTTCCCACAAGGCCTTCGTGAACCTGTAGACCACATCGTCGGAAAGGCTTGCCTCACAGACAAGCATTGCCATCACTGCAGGCGTCACAATGTCGCTATCTATTCCCCTGTATGTTCCGGCGGGTATGACATCCTTGATGAAGTAGGGATATTCCTCGGTGAGCTTTGTCATGAAATCGTCATTGAAGCTGATAAGATCAATATCGTTCGTGGCTGCAAGGTCGATGATGGAGGACGTGGGATATCCTGCGACGACGAAGCCTACGTCGAGCTGCCCGTCCTTGAACCGCTGGGTGGTGTTGTTGAAGTCAAGAAAATCGGGACTCATGTCCCCGTAGTGAAGTTCGGCTATCTTCAGGATAGCGGATACATCCCCCAGGACACCCGATCCGGGGGCGCCGACGGACACTCTCTTGCCCCTTATGTCCGTTATGTCATTGACGCCGCTTCCCTTCAGGGTAATTCCGTGAACATGCTCCGGGTAAAGAGACGCCACGACGCGTATGTTCTCGTATCTCTCCTTGAAGGGGGGCATTCCCTTCGAGGCCCAGTAGGCGATATCGTTTTGGGCGAAAGCCATTTCGATCTGGCGGGTCCCGATGAGGTTGAGGTTTGCAGCGGAAGCATTGCCTGTTTCGGATGTAACCTGAAATTCAGGGACATTTTTGCTGATGATTTCCGCGATCCCTCCGCCGAGGGGATAATAGGTTCCCCCCGTGCTCCCGGTGGCGATTGAAAGGAAGACCCTGGCGGAAGCTGCTCCGACAGGAACAGCAAAAAAAACAAAAGCAGTGAAGACCGCGAAAAGCAGTTTCTTCATCTAAAACGCCCCCTTGCGTAAATGAAAGATCTGAGGTTCATGTCCGGAACAGCCATAGGAAACGACATCCCCAGAGTTTTTCCCCAGACAAGTATAAACCGGAAGGTGCCGGGGGACAAGGAATCTATCTCCCTTTTCAGCAATTTTCCTTACCCTGGATCCTCCATTGCAGGAAAAACGGTCCGGGAAGTGACTCTTTTCTCCTGTTCCTTTATAATGCGTACTAGAATTCACCAGAGAGGAGCTGCATGTTCGTGATCTGGAAGAAAATTTTCAACACCCCCCAGGAAGAGTTGGAGGACGAACCTGTGGAAATGGAAGCGGGAGCAGGAGCACAATGTCCTGAAGACGATATACCCAGGGCTTCTCATCAACATCACGGCCGGGAAAGGGAGCCGCTGTCGCTGGATATCAATTCCAGGGGAGGGGAGAGGGATCAGCCGGGAATTGAGCTGAACCTCAAGATTCGGATCGACGACGAAAGCCAGGTGGGAAGGGCGGCCCTTCTTCTCGCCGCGACGACCAGCAACGAGACTGAGTGCGTTTTCAAGAAAGAGCTGTCATCCATTGGCTGGAGATCGGTCGCCACGGAGGTGGGAGGGCTTGCGGGAGATCTTCCCCAGAAAATTACCAGGGCCCTTGTGGGGGCATCACTGAACGCCGGTGTGGTGGAAAAGAAGCGGAACGAAATGCATGCTCTCATGCATGCGGCTCTTGAAGCTCTCGATGGTTTCCTTGTGGTGGGAATGCTCGAAGCAAGCGTCGGCGCAAAAATCGCCATCGTCAGGAACAGCAAGTGGATTTCCGTGGCCGTCATGGGGGATACAGCCTATCATGCCGTGGCACATCACGAACGGTGCGGCCTCGGGGTCATGCATATTTGACGGTAAGCCTGTTTCGACGCTGTTTTCATATAACGGAAGAAGAAAAATGACTCTTGCACAGGGAAGCGTCCTGTGATAGAGTTTCTGTTTGTTTGGTGACAATTTACGGGTCACGATTTTCTTCGGAGGTGTCTCATAGATGAAAAAGGATATCCACCCTCGCTACGAGAAATGCACGGTGACGTGCGCCTGCGGCAATACGTTTGAAACCCGCTCCACCGACAAGGAGATCAGGGTGGGCGTCTGTTCTTCCTGCCATCCTTTCTACACCGGCAAGAAAGGCAGCCGTGTGCTGACGGAGGCGGGACGGCTCGAGAAGTTCCAGAGGAAGTATCAGGGCATCAACTACGGCCAGAGAGAGACTTCCGATCAGTAGGGGAAAGGGGGCTGCGGTCCCCTTTTTTTGAGAGTCCGCTTTCAGCCGGAGCCGCATCGTGATGCGACGCTGGCTGTTTTTTCATTTCGGGTCGGCCTTCGCCGCCGGATTCGAAGCGGAAAGGGGAGAACGATTTCATGGCATGCCGTGTTCTTTTGATTGCTTCAACGCCGTCTCCGGACGCCGTGGTAGCCGCTGCGGCAAGGATATGCTACAGCGACGCCTCAGCCGCCGACCTTCTCGAGGCCGAATCGCCCGAAAAAAGCGGGAAACTGCTGCACCACCTCTGGAAAAGCGGCCACTATTCACCCTTTGAACACGCCTCCTTTACCTTTGCCATGGACGGGCTCAGCAGGGTGGCATCCCATCAGCTCGTTCGGCACAGGATCGCGTCCTTCAGCCAGCAGAGCCAGAGATACGTTGAGATGGGCGAGCCCGATGTCATTCTTCCCCCTTCCGTCGCGTCGAACCCGGACTTTTCGGCCCGGTTCCGGGCAATGGCTGAGGAGGCTCATCGCTTTTACGCCGAAATGGTTGAGGCTGGCATTCCCAGGGAGGACGCCCGCTTCATTCTCCCCCACGGATGGAGCACCCGGCTCGTCATGACCATGAATGCCAGGGAGCTTCACCATTTTTTCACCCTTCGCCTGTGCAGGCGGGCCCAGTGGGAGATCCGTGATCTGGCAAGGAAGATGCTCCGGCTGGTCAGGCGGGCAGCCCCCCTTCTTTTCGAAAAAGCAGGTCCGTCATGCGTCATTTCCGGAGAATGCAGGGAGATGAACCCCTGCGGGAAACCCTACGCTTCCATTGAAGCGCTTTTAGACGAAGAAAATTCCTGAGGTGAAAATGAAAAGACTGCTTGCATTTCTCATGCTGCTGCTTGCGGAAGGATCCGAGGACAGAAGGATACCCGTAGGCGGACAGGCGGTGATCGAAGGTGTCCTGATGAAGGGCCCTGCCCGTTGGGGGCTTTCGGTGAGGAAGCCTGACGGAATGATCGAGAGCGAAAGCTGGAACAACCGTTCCTGGACGTCATCCATGCCGTGGAAGCTTCCCGTCATCAGGGGGGTGGTCACCATGGTGGAGATGATGACCGTGGGTTTCCGGGCCCTGGACAAATCTGCCCAGATAGCCGTCGGTGAAGAAGAAAAGATCACCGCGAAAGAGATGTTCATCACCGTCGCCGTGGCTATATTTGCCGTAGTGGGACTCTTCATCGCGCTTCCCCTATGGCTTTCCGACCTGGCGGTAAAGGCCTGGGGGCTTGCTCCCCTCGGAAAGAATGTGCTGGAAGGCTGCCTCAGGGGCGTGGTGTTCATCGCCTATGTTGCCGGGATCGGACTGTGGAGCGAAATACGACAGGTGTTCCGGTACCATGGCGCCGAGCACAAGACCATCAATGCCTACGAATCCGGAGCGGTGATGACGCCGGAAAACATCCGGAATTTCTCCAGGATCCACCCGCGATGCGGAACATCCTTTCTTCTCATCGTTGTTGCTGTGAGCATCGTGGTGTTCTCCCTTGCCGGATCAGGTTCCATACTCTGGCGCATCGGAAGCAGAATTGTCCTGCTGCCCCTGGTCATGGGCCTTTCCTACGAGATCATCAAGGGGGCGTCATGTGCCGGCCTGGCGGGCAGGGTTCTCATGGCTCCCGCGCTGTCCTTTCAGTACCTCACCACGAGGGAGCCTGACGAGCGGCAGATCGAGGTTGCCCTTGCCTCCCTCGAGACGGCCCTCGGGCGAAAGCTGGTTATGCCCGCGGAGGAGTCTGAATGAACTACCTGGGAAAACTCGAGGCTTTTGAAAAGGACTTCGAGACCATCGAAGCGAAAATGGCCGACCCGTCGACCCACGGCAACCTGAAGGAACTCCAGTCCCTTGCCAGGCGCCATTCGCACCTTGAACCGGTTGTGGCGAAGTACCGGGAGTACCGGAAGATATCCGCCGACATAGAGGAGGCACGGAGCCTCGTCTACGGGTCCGATCAGGACATGGCAGAACTCGCCAGAGAGGAGCTCGCCGAAAAAGAGCCTCTCCTTGAAAGGCTGGAGCAGGAGATACGGATCCTCCTGCTCCCGAAGGACCCCAACGATGAGAAAAGCGTTATCATGGAGATCCGCGGAGGGGCGGGAGGAGAGGAAGCTGCCCTTTTCGCAGCGGACCTTTTCCGCATGTATACCCGCTTCGCGGAGCGGGAAGGCTGGAAAACCGAGGTTCTCGATTACAACGAAACGGGGATCGGCGGGTACAAGGAAATCATATTCCGGATCGACGGAAACGGCGTGTTCAGCAAGCTCAAGTTCGACAGCGGAGTCCACAGGGTCCAGCGGGTTCCCGCCACGGAGGCCGGAGGGAGGGTCCATACATCCACCGCCACGGTGGCTGTTCTTCCCGAGGCTGAGGACGTTGACGTGGAGATCAATACGGAGGATCTAAAGATCGACACCTACCGGTCCAGCGGTGCGGGCGGCCAGTACGTGAACATGACAGACTCAGCCGTCCGGATAACCCACGTCCCCACGGGAATAGTGGTAACCTGTCAGGATGAGCGCTCCCAGCTCAAAAACAGGGTGAAGGCCATGGCTTATCTCAGGGCGAAGCTGTATGACGCCGAACTCCGGAAACAGAACGAAGAACTCGCTTCGGAGCGGCGGGGCCAGATCGGTACGGGGGACCGTTCCGAACGTATACGGACCTACAATTTTTCCCAGAACAGAATCACCGACCACAGGATCGGCGTGACTCTCTACAAGCTTGACCAATATCTTGACGGCGATCTTTATGACCTTATCGAGGCAATGACCGTTGCGGACCAGACGGAAAGGCTGCATACCATAGAGGCGAACTGATGACCCTTTCCGAAGCACGGAGGAGGACAGCGGAAAGACTGCGCGCCTCCGGCCTGGAATCCCCGGCGAGGGAAGCGGAACTCCTTCTTTTGGACGCAGCCGGAATATCCCGCTCCTTTCTTGTTGCCCACCCGTTCTTTTCGCTGGAAGACGCAGTCGTCCGGAAGCTCTCGGAGATGACGGCGCGGCGATGCGCCGGGGAACCCCTGCAGTATATCCTCGGATCATGGGAGTTTTACGGCCGCCCTCTCCACGTTGCCCCGGGGGTCCTCATCCCCCGGTCCGACACGGAGGTTCTCGTGGAACAGGCTCTTTCCTCCCTACCGCACGAAGGACGGTTTCTGGATTGGGGAACCGGCTCCGGGTGCATCCCTCTGGCCCTCCTGGCGGAACGTCCGGACCTGTCCGCGGTGGCAGTCGACGCCAACCCCCGTGCTCTCGGCCTCTCCTGGAGAAATCTGAAAAAGTACGGCCTTCTTTCCCGCTGCCTCCTCTGGCATTCCAGGAATCCGGAGGACATCCCCGTCCGGGACGAAGAACTCGACCTGGTGGTCAGCAATCCTCCCTATATCCCCTCCTCCAGGCTTTCCAGCCTTCCCGGTGAAGTGAGGAAAGAGCCTCTCTCCGCCCTCGACGGAGGAGAGGACGGTTTCTGCTGGTACCGGGAGCTTTTCCGCTGGGCTCCGTCGAAGCTCAGGCACGGAGGGCGGCTCCTCTTCGAGATAGGGGACGGAGAACAGGGCGGACATCTGGCTGAAATTGCTCCATCATGTCTTATATTTACCGGAATATTCCATGATATGTCTCGCAAACCTCGCGCAGTTTCGTGGCTTCGTGTATAATTCCCGTGGTTACTATCGTTTTTCAACTGGAGGGGTGGATTTCTGATGGAAAAAAGGGAGCTTGTCATCATCGGCGCAGGGCCCGCCGGCCTTTCGGCGGCGATTTACGGCAGAAGAGCCGGCCTTGATGTGCTTCTTCTTGAAAAGGGTGTTCCCGGGGGACAGATCAATATTACCGAGGAAATAGAAAACTGGCCCGGAGTGGAACATGCCACCGGTCCTGAACTTGGCGCCATGTTCAGGAGCCATGCTGAAAAGTTCAAGACAGAGTTTCGTGATGTCGACGTGTCCGCCGTGGAAGTCCGGGACGGAGCGAAAATTGTCGTGACAAATAAAGGTGAGATAGAGGCAGAGGCTGTCATCATCGCCACGGGAGCCTATTTCCGCCGCCTCGGGTGCGAAGGGGAGGCCGAGCATATCGGTCAGGGCGTGAGCTACTGCGCCGTCTGTGACGGGGCTTTTTTCGAGGGCGAGGAGATTGCCGTCGTCGGAGGGGGCAATACCGCCGTGGAGGAGGGCGAGTATCTCACCACATTCGCTTCGAAGGTCTACATCATCCACCGGAGGGACGAGTTCCGTGCCGACCGCGCAGCCATAGAGCGGGCCCTCTCAAACCCGAAGATCGTTCCCGTATGGAACTCGGTGGTTGAAAAGATCGAAGGGGACGGTATGGTGGAGAACCTCGTCCTGAAGAACATCAAGACCGGCGAGGTTTCCAACCTCCCGGTGGCGGGAGTGTTCATGTTCGTCGGTCAGTCCCCCCATGACGAACCCGTGAGGGGCCTCGTGGAAGCCGCCAAGGGCGGATGGATCAGGACCAACGACGCCATGGAAACTTCAGTGGAAGGAATCTTCGCAGCGGGAGATGTCCGCGACAAGGGGCTCCGCCAGGTGGTCACCGCCGCATCCGACGGTGCGATTGCCGCCATGAGCGCGTCAGCCTACATTAACGAGCAGGTCCATCTCCGGTCCGTCCTCATGGAACCGGAGCATGTGACCGCCCTTTTTTACTCCAGCATCGACAGGGAGCAGGTGAAGCTCTCCGATGAGGTTGAGTCCCTGGCGAGAAACGCCGGGAAAAAGGTCGCCCTCGTGGACGGCTACAAGAACGCCCGCATGGTTGAGAAACTTGGTCTTCCCTCCCTTCCCGCCATGGTGGAGCTTGCCTCGGGAAAAACGGTGAAAATGGCTCCCGTTGCGGACGCCTCGGCGGCCGAGGCGTTTCTGCAGTAGATCAAAACATTTCAGGGATGTTCCCGGGGCGCTCCGGGAACATCCTGTGCCCGGGGAGGAACAGGTCATGATTCTGACGGTTACCCTCAATCCTGCAGTGGACGAAGAGTACGTAGTGCCTGAATTCAGGCCCGGAGGATGGATTCGGGCAACGAAAAGCAGCCGTTCCCCCGGCGGCAAAGGAATCAATGTTTCGACCCTCCTGGCCCAATTCGGCTATACCTCAACTGCAATGGGGTTTCTCGCGGGGTTCAACGGGGAATATATCCGTCATGCCCTCCGGGCTTCCCGAATAACCACGAATTTTGTCCACATTCCCGGCGAGACCCGAACCAACGTGTATATCATCGATGATACAGGGCACGTGGAAACAGGAATTTCCGAGGCAGGGCCGTCGGTCACTCCGGAAGTCATGGAGCGCCTGCGGAAGGTCTACCGGAGGATTCTGCAGAGGACAAAGATGGTCATCCTGGGCGGTTCCCTGCCTCCGGGCGCTCCCGAGGACATTTTCGCGGAACTCGTCCTTCTTGCCAGGGAAAAAGGAATACCCACCGTGGTCGATGCGGCCGGGCCCCCTCTCATGGCTGCCCTTGAGGCCGGCCCCACCGTGGTGAAAGCTGACCACCGCTTCATGTCAAAAGTTATGGGGCGTTCTCTCACCTCTCTGGACAACCTGATTGACGTGGTCTCGGGATTTCATGAGAAAGGCGTGGAGTGGGCGGTCGTATCCTACAGAACCTACGGCAACGTTTTTTTCTCCCCTGACGGTATCTACCTTGCCCTGGCGGACAGAAAAAGCGTCCGGTCGATTTTTTCGGCCAGTGACGCCCTTCTCGCCGGGCTTGTTGTCGCGAGGGAAGAAGGAATGACAACGGAGGATACGATCCGGTTTGCCATGGCATCGGCCTGGGAGTGCGCTGCCCATGTGGGAAAGGGCATTCAGAACAGAAAAGCGGTGGAAGATTATATTCCCCTTGTGGAGCTTGAGCACCTCTCCTGAAATCTCTTTTTTGCGGGCGGGGTAATGTTTTCCCCCCCGCCGGCCGAAACAGAGGGAGAGGAAGGAGGAATTTTTTATGGACTCCAGGAACGCCCAGAATGCCCAGGCAGTATACATTGCAAACAGAGTGAACACCGCTTCGAGGGAGCAGCTTCTCCTCATTACATACGAAATAGGTGTGAAGGCCTGCAGAAACGCCGAAACAGCCCTTGTCTCCGGTAGCACGGAGGAAGCAAACAGGAACATTCAGAAAGCCCAGGACGTTCTCCGTGAGCTTATGGTCACCCTCAACATGGAGACCGGCGGAGAAGTGGCCGAAGGACTGATGAAGCTGTACGACTTCATGTACCTCCTCCTCGTGGAAGCCAACGTCCGCAAAGAGCCGGAAAAAGTCTCCGTCGTGAGAGGGATGCTCGAGGAACTCAAGGGGACATGGGAGGAAGCTGTCATCAAGCTGGCCGCGGAACAGCAGGAACATCATCTTCCGGGCGTCCCTTCGGCCGATGTATCCAGGGAGCGCCAGGCAGTGCCCGCGGGGGGGCTCAACATTGCAGGATGATTTCCGTGAGAACCTTTCGAGCCTGGCATCTACAGAACTTGCCCTGTACAACGAACTCGCCCTCCTTGTTCAGAAAGAGGGCGAGTGTGTCAGGTCGGGGAATCTCGACTGTCTTCTTTCAATCCTTGTCGAAAAGCAGGATGTGATTTCCCGGCAGGAACTGGTGCAGGAGGGATGGAACACCATCTGCAGCGGCCTTGGCCTTTCCGAGGGCAGGGACGGTCCGGTCTTCTGGGAAAAAGTCGCTTCCCTTCTGGGTCCCGACGGGACGGATGACCTGAAGGCCTCCCTGGTGGTCATCCGTGATGTGGCGGGCAGTGTGCTCGAAGAGGAGCAGGAAGTTCAGACCCTTCTTGAAGAGCACGTGGCAGACCTGAGAAAGGAAATGCTCAGGCTGAACCGGGGAAAGAAGGCCGTCCACGGCTATTACAAGTCAGGAGGGTCGTTCTAGAGGAATTGCCCATGAAATTTTGCAGGAGAACCGCCGGCGTTCTGTTTTTTTGCATGTTCTTTCTGACCGCTCTTCCCCTCCGCGCTTCCCAGGACACTATGAAAAAGGAAATCGCTCTCGGCGAGAAGGTCGCAGCCGATGTGGAAAAGCAGTGGGAACGGGTAGCCGATCCCGCCCTGAGCGCACGGCTTTCCATGCTTCTCGGCCGCTTTCTTCCCCACCTTTCGCGCCCTCTCCCCTACGAAGTCAGGATCGTACGGGAGAAGATGGTCAACGCCTTCAGCCTTCCGGGGGGTATCGTTTACTTCACCACGGGCATGCTTGATTTCCTCCGTACCGATGCGGAGGTGGCGGCCATTCTCGCCCATGAGCTCATTCATGCAGACAGGCGTCATGTCATGATCCAGACGGCCCGGGCATCGAAGATCAATCTGGCCGCCCTCGTGCTGATGATAGCTTCCCAGGGAAGCGCAGGGCCCATGATTCTCACAAACCTCGCCCAGGTAGCGGTGACCAATTCCTACGGCAGGGATCTTGAACGGGAGGCCGACAAGGAAGGCTTCCGCATCCTCCTGGAGGCCGGCTTCCCTCCTGCGGCGATGGTAACCTCCCTTGAAGCCATGATTTATGACCAGCTCAAGCGTCCCTACGTGGACCCGGGCGTTTTCATGACCCATCCCGAATTATCTGAACGGGTGGCTTACATCCTCCAGACAGCCAGGGAGAAAAACGTTCCCATCCGGAGAAAAAAAGCCCTCAATCTTCTCCGTCCGTCAGTGGAATCCAGAGAGGGGAAAACGGTTTTGCTTCTGGACGGCGATCCTGTCTGGTCGCTCCCGGAAAGCGGCGAAAGCCGCGCCGCCGCTGTAAACGCCGCGGAAAAAATCGACGACCTGCTCCAGATGGAAACCGCACCATACGAAATCCAGATCATTTCCTTAGACGGGAAGAATGCTCTCCGCGTGGGTCCTTCGATTATCGCCAGGGAACCTTTGCCCAAAGGCGCCGGGACTCTCGAATCCTTCCGGGAATCCCTGGTGCAGTCCCTTGGGGAAGCCCGAAACAAACACCCCGGAGCGAAATATCTCCACTGATTTTGATGTAGAATAGCATGGGTTTCCGTAGCCGCCCGGCGTTTTCCCCGGTCGGCAATGTTTCTGCTTCGGCTGCAGCCCCATGATTTTCCCGGATAGAGGAGGACGCCCGATGACGATTTCGCTTTACAGACGGTACAGGCCCCGGACCTTTGAGGAGGTTGCCGGGCAGGACATGGCCGTGGACGTCCTGAAAAAGGCCCTCCAGCGAAACCAGGTGGGGCACGCCTATCTTTTTTCCGGTCCCAGGGGATGCGGCAAGACTTCTCTTGCGAGGCTGCTCGCCAAGGCCCTGAACTGTGAAAACCTGAAGGACGGCTACGAGCCCTGCGGCGAGTGCCCGGGCTGTGTCTCCATTACCGCTGGAGAAAGCCTTGACGTTGTCGAAATCGACGGCGCTTCGAACAACGGGGTCGAGGAAATCCGGGAACTGAAAAGTCACGTCTCCCTTTCGCCCTTTTCCTCCAAATGGAAAGTGTACATCATTGATGAAGTGCACATGCTCTCCATATCGGCCTTCAATGCTCTGCTCAAGACCCTGGAGGAGCCTCCTTCCTTCGTGTCTTTCATCCTGGCCACCACGGAACCGTCGAAGGTGCCGGTGACCATCCGTTCACGGTGCCAGCACATTCCCTTCCGGAGGATAACCCCCCAGGTTATAGGTACACGCCTCGTCGAGGTCGCTGAAAGGGAGAATGTTCCCTGGGAAGAGGACGCAGTACGGGAGATTGCCCGCCAGTCAGACGGAGCCCTCAGGGACGCTCTCTCCATGATGGAGCAGGCCCTCTCCCTCGGAGGCGGTGAACTATCCGCATCGGCGGTGGACAGGCTTCTCGGGGGTGGCACCATGTCCGATCTTGAACGATGGGTTGCCTCGGCGAGAAATGACTCGGTGCAGCCCTTTCTTCTGCTGGAAGAGATGTTCCTCAAGGGAGCATCTCCGCAGAGAGTGGTGGAAGGGCTTTTTCTCCTCTTCCGGAACCTGTGGGTTTTCAGGAAATGGGGAAAGGACGTTCTGTCCTCCCTGTCTCTTTCGGCGGCTGAAGCCTCCTTTCTCGAAGAGGAAGGGCCAAAGTGGCCCACCGGGGAGCTTTCCGGGATGATGCTCTTCTGCTCCAGGCTCATCCCCCAGGTCAGGACCGGACTCCGGTCCGACGTCCTCTCCGGTCTTCTCGCCGCACGGATTCTTGAATCCCTGCAGCCCCATGATGAAGAAAAGGCAGTCCCTTCCGGAGGGGAAGGAGAACATCGCTCCCGTCATCCGGAGCCGGCCAAAAAGACTGTTCCTGTGTCTTCGGCGCCCGTGGGGGATCCATCCATCAATACCGCTCCCTCCGAGCGGTTTCGGAGAAAAAATCCGGAAACAGCCTCAGAAAAGGAGAATCCTGTGGCCGAAGCCCCATCACGGTCTCATGAACCTGTTCCCCTGCTTCCGGAAAACTGGCCGGGGTTTGAGAAAGTGCTCTTCGCCAGAGACCTGCTGTTGTACTCCTCCCTGGCCGGAACCTCCGTTTCCCTGGAAAACCGCACCATTTCCGTTCTTTTTCCGGAGGATTCGCCCTATTGCTTTGAGGTGCTCTCCATAGAGCGCAACGCCTTTTCCCTTGCATCAAGGGCTTCTGAATACTTCGGCGAGGATGTTTCCGTCATTCTGAAGATGGGCAGCCGCGAGAAAAAATGTGCGGGAGGAGGAAACGGAGCCGGTGACGATTCTGAATGGCAGAATCCCGGCCCGACAATCCCCCTTTTTCGAATTCCCCGGGATGAAGATGAATCTCCCCGGGAGGAGAGCGGAACGGCACCGGCAGCCTTGTCTCCGGGCAGACCCCTTCCTCCGGTATCAACGGGAGGTGAACCGGATGACCCGGCTGTTCCCTTTGAAGGGCTGGTGAATGAAGTCCTGAAATGGGGAGGCGGAGAAGTCGTCCTCGTGAAGAGAGAGGACAGGGAAGGGGACCTTCCCGACGAAATCGTTCCTCCGGGAGAGTGACATCTCTCCGAGGCGCCGCAGAACCCGTTCTTCTTACCGATCTTCCCACAAGGAGCGTCAACAATGGCCCGAGAATTTGTTCATCTTCACGTCCATACTGAATACAGCCTTCTCGACGGCGCCATCCGGTGCGACCGCCTCGCCGCCAGGGCCGTCGAGTATGGAATGCCCGCCGTTGCCATGACCGACCACGGCGCCATGTACGGGGCCGTGGAATTTTACGATAAATGCCTTTCCGCGGGCATCAAGCCCATCATAGGCTGCGAGGTCTACGTGGATCCCGAAGGGCATACCACCAGGGACAAAAGAAACAGGAACCATCATCTCATCCTCCTTGCCGAGAACGACGAGGGGTACCACAACCTGGTGAAGCTCACGTCCATCGCCAATACCGACGGATTCTACGGAAAACCGAGGATAGACCATTCTCTCCTCGCAAGGTACAAGTCGGGGCTCATCGCCTCTTCCGCATGTCTTGCGGGTGAGATTCCCTCTCTCATCCTCGAGGGCAGGGAGAAGGAAGCTCTCGACCGGGCGGTACTCTACAGGGACATTATGGGGAAAGAGAATTTCTTCCTCGAGATCATGTACAACGCCATTCCCGAGCAGGCCGTCGTGAACAGGGCTATCGTCCGCATGGCAAGGGAACACGGCTTTCCCCTCATAGCAACAAACGACGCTCATTATCTCTCGAAAGACGATTACGACTGGCATGAAATCCTCCTCTGCGTCCAGACGAAGAGCAGTCTCGAGGACGAGAACAGGATGTCCTTCTCAAGCAACGATTTCTACTTCCGCTCTCCGGAGGAAATGGACATGCTTTTCGGAGCGGAGCTGCCCGACGCGCTGGATAACACCGTGGCCATCGCCGAACGGTGCAACGTCCGTCTTCCGCTTGGAGAGAGGGATTACAAACTCCCGAATCTCAAGCTTCCCGAAGGGGAAACGCTGGAGAGCAATCTTGAAAAAGAGGCCCGGCAGGGCCTTGCGGAGCGCATGAAAGGCAATGTCCCGGAAGAATACGCACAACGGCTGGAATATGAGCTCGGCGTTATAAACTCCATGGGGTTTGCCGGATACTTCCTCATCGTTGCCGGAATCATCGGAGCCGCGAAAAAGCGGGGAATACCTATAGGACCGGGCAGAGGCTCGGCGGCGGGGTCAGTCGTGGCGTGGAGTCTCAAGATCACCGAGCTGGACCCCATACGGTACAATCTTCTCTTCGAACGGTTCCTGAACCCCGAGCGGATCAGCATGCCCGATATCGACACCGACGTATCGGACAAGGGGCGGGATGAACTGCTCCACTACATCTCGGAACACTATGGCTCCGACAGGGTTTCCCAGATCGTCACCTTCGGCCGGATGAAAAGCAGGGCCGCAGTGACGGACGTGGGAAGGGTCCTGGGAATGGCTGTCCGGGATGTGAACGCCATCACCCGGCTCATTCCCCCCATGGGAGTCCATTCCATCGGCGAGGCGGTGGAACAGGTTCCCGAACTCGCCGATTTGAAAAAGAACAATCCCATGGTGGCCAGGGTTCTCGACATTGCCTCCAACATCGAGGGCCTTGCCCGGCACTGCTCCCAGCACGCCGCCGGAGTGGTCATTACCCCCATGCCGGTTACGGATCTCGTTCCTGTGAGGAGGATCGGCGACGGGCAGATTGTTACCCAGTACCCCATGGAGCCCATCGAGAAGCTCGGTCTTGTAAAGATGGACTTCCTCGGCCTCAGGACGCTTTCCGTCATCGAGGAGGCGCTGCAGAACATCTCGCTCAGCGGAAAACCGGTCCCAGACATGGAGCATATCCCCCTGGACGATGAGGCCTCCTACGAAATGCTCCAGAAGGCGGACACCCTCGGCGTGTTCCAGCTTGAATCGTCCGGGATGCGGCAGCTCCTCAAGAAACTCCGGGTGGACTGTTTCGAGGATCTCATCGCTGTCCTCGCCATGTACCGTCCCGGCCCTCTCGGCAGCGGCATGGTGGACCAGTACATCCAGTGCAAGCACGGAAGGGCGAAGGTGGAGTACCTCCATCCCCTTCTCGAGGATGTCCTGAAGGAAACCTACGGCGTGGTGCTCTACCAGGAGCAGGTCATGCAGTGCGCCGCCATTCTCGCGGGATACTCCCTGGGAGAGGCGGATCTCCTCCGGAGGGCCATGGGCAAAAAAAAGGCCGACGTGATGGAGCAGCAGAGGGCCAAATTCGTGGAGGGTGCCAAAGAGCGGGGCATCGACGGAAAAACGGCGGAGAACATTTTCAACATCATCCAGGAGTTCGCCGGGTACGGCTTCAACAAGTCCCACAGCGCCGCCTACGCCCTGATCACCTACCAGACGGCATGGCTGAAGGCCAACTACAGGCCGGAGTTCATGGCCGCCTACCTGTCGAGCCAGATAGGGTCCAAGAAAGAGGATCTTGCGGCTTATGTCAGGGAAGTAAGGAACTCGGGAATAAAGGTGCTTCCTCCCGACGTGAATACCTCCATGGCCAGCTTCACAGCCGTCGGGGACGTGATCCGCTTCGGTCTCGGCGCTGTCTCCAAGTCAGGACATACGGCGGTGGAGGCCATCCTGGCGGCGCGGAACGAGGGAGGTCCCTTCGCGTCCCTCTGGGACTTTCTCTGCAGGGTGGATCTCCGGGTGGTGAACAAGTCAGTTGTGGAAAACCTCATCAGGGCCGGGGCCTTCGACAGTCTCAACGATAACCGCAGACAGCTCCTCGAGGGACTGCCGGATCTCGTTTCGGCGGCTTCGAAGAAATGCGCCGACGGCAACCAGTGTTCCCTTTTCGAGCTGCTGCCCGAAGAGACGGATGAAGGCGGACCGGACCTGCCCGAGGTGGAGGATTTTTCTATCCACGAACGGCTGGAGCTGGAAAAAGATGCCACTGGCCTCTATATCTCGGGGCACCCCTTCGAGCAGCACGAGGCGAAGGTCCGTTCCTTCAGCAACTGCGCTATTGGAGACCTGAAAAAGTGGAAGGGGAAAAAGAATCCTCCTCTCGTGGGTGGTATGGTCCTTGCCGTAAGAGAGCGGACGACGAAAAACGGGGATCCCATGGGGATAATCGAACTGGAAGACGGAGAATCCCGGGTGGAGGCGGTCTGTTTTCCGAAGACATGGGCATCCCTCAGGGGGAAAATTTCCGCCGGACAGGTCTGCTTCGTCTCTGGTTTTCCCGAGGAACGGGGGGAAACGAGCGTCATAGCAAGGTCGGTGTTTCCCGTTGAAGAGGCGGGCGAACGGGGAAGCCCTCCCTACGTCAGAGTGTCGGTCTTCGAGGATTCGCTGAAGAACGTTTCCGTGAAGGACCTTTTCAGGGCCCTCAAGACCTACCCCGGAAAATCTCCGGTGCTCTTCGAGATCCGCAATGACGATTATTCAGTGACCATGCTTCTCCAGGATGTCCGGGTCGATCCGGGGGCTCCCATAGCCTCGGTCGTCGAGGAGGTTCTTCCGGGAGAAATGTTCCAGATAGGGTAGAATCGTACCGGGAATCGGGGAATCACCCGTCGGGAACTTCGGGGGAGAAGGGGGTTTTGGGGAATGACCAAGGTAAAGATTGTCTGCACTATCGGCCCCGCCTGTTCGAGGTACGAAACCCTTGTGGATATGGCGAAGGCAGGAATGAACGTGGCCCGTTTCAATTTCAGCCATGGAGAGTACGAAGGGCATCTTGGGATGCTGAATCTCGTGCGGAGGGTGGAACGGGACCTGAAGGTCCCCATCGCGTGCCTTCTCGACACCAAGGGACCGGAAATCCGGACCGGGAAGGTGGAGGGGGGAACGGTGAGCCTCGAGCAGGGCAGCACCCTGACCCTTACCACCAGGTCACTCTTGGGGAACGCTTCCCTGGTGACGGTGCACTACGAAGCCCTGCCCAGGGAAGTGGTTCCGGGGCAGGAGATTTTCATCGACGACGGAACCCTCCATTTGAAGGTGGAGGAAATCTCGGGCACGGAGGTGGTCTGCAGGGTTATCGTCGGAGGCCTTCTGGGGGACACGAAGGGCATCAACATCCCCGGGGCGGAAATATCCCTCCCGGCCCTTTCGGAGAAAGACGTGGAGGACATCCGCTGGGGCCTTGAACACCAGATGGAGTATATCGCCGTTTCCTTCGTGAAGAACAGGCGTGACATCATGGAAGTCCGCAGGATCATGGAGGAGTTCGGCGGTTCCATGAAGGTCATCGCCAAGATCGAAACCCGGCAGGCCGTCCTGAACATCGACGAGATCACCGACGTGGTGGACGGCGTGATGATCGCCCGGGGCGATCTCGGCGTGGAGATTCCCACCGAGGAGGTGCCCCTCCAGCAGAAGCGCATCATCGACATCTGCCGGGTGAAGGGCAAGGCGGTCATCGTTGCCACCCAGATGCTGGACTCCATGATCCGCAATCCCCGTCCTACCCGGGCCGAGGCAAGCGATGTGGCGAACGCCGTTCTTGACGGCGCCGATGCCGTCATGCTCTCCGGCGAGACTGCAAAGGGGGCCTATCCTCTCCGGTCGGTGGAGACCATGAAGCGCATCGTGGCCCGGGCGGAAAGCGAAATAGAGCTCTGGGAGCGCCCGCTGCACAGCGCATCAAAAACCATGGGTGTCCCGGATGCCGTGAGCAGCGCCTCCGTCCTGGTGGCCCGCCAGATGAAGGCTGCCGCCATCATCTCCATGACCCAGAGCGGCAGCACCGCCCAGATGGTGAGCAAGCACAGGCCTCCGTGCCCCATCCTCGGGGCGACTCCATCCGTTAGGACCTGGCGGGAACTTGCCCTGTACTGGGGTGTCATCCCTCTCATGAAAGAGGAGATGACCGACCAGAACACGGCAGTGGACTCAGCAATCGCCTCCTGCATCAGCGCCGGACTGATCAGGGAGGGCGACCTCGTTGTGGTGACGGCGGGAGTGCCCCTGGGTGCCGCAGGCACCACGAACATGCTCCAGGTCCACATTGCGGGCACAATTCTTCTCAAGGGCCTTTCCCTCCTGAAGCGGGAGGCCAGGGGGCCCGTGTGCATCGCCGGGAGTGCCGCAGAGGCCAATGAAAAAATGACCAGGGGAGCCGTTCTCGTCGTGGGGGCGACGGACAGAGAGTATGTTCCGGCCATGAAGCTGGCTTCGGCCATCGTGGCGGAGGAGGGAGGGCTCACGTCCCACGCCGCCATCGTTTCCCTGGAGCTCGGCATACCCTGCGTGGTGAACGCCGAAAAAGCCCTTTCCCTGCTTTCTGACGGCATGATCGTTACTGTTGACGGCTACCGGGGGATGATCTACCACGGCCGGGTGAAACTGACCGTATGAAGGCCTCGTGGAACGGTGCCCGGGAATGGAAAGACCGCATCGCCGGGGTTTTCTCACCTCCCGCGGATCCTCCGTGGGAGAAAGTGACTGCTGACGGCCCGGGAAAGAGCGCTGTGCTTGTCCCGTTCTTTCCGGGACCCGACGGGCCGGAGCTCCTTTTTCTCCGCCGGTCTGCCACACTCAGGCATCATGCGGGGGAGATCTGTTTTCCCGGGGGCATGAGAGAGCTGGGTGATTTCGGCCCGGTTTCCACGGCTCTCAGGGAAACTGCGGAGGAAACGGGCATCCGGCCGGAGTGTGTGGAAACCCTCGGCATCCTGGAACCGGAATATGCCGTCGTTTCAGGTGTGGCAGTGTTTCCCGTGGTAGGCCTGGTTTCCCGGTTCAAGCCCGCCGATCTCGACCTCTCCTCAGGAGAGACCGAGGGCGCCTGCTTCGCAGGCGTTGACCGCTTTTCGGACGTTCCCGTGACGAAGACCGTCGAAGTCCGGGGAACACTGCATGAATACCCGGAATACCGCCTCGAAAACGGCTGGATTATTTGGGGCGTTACCGCCCGGATACTCCGCCGCGTGCTCGGGAGTCTGAAAGGCGGGATGTGCTGATGGCCCTCATTGGAGCCCATGTTTCCATTGCCGGTGGGCTGGAACAGGCCTTTGCGAGAGGAGAGGAACTCTCCTGCGAAGCTGTGCAGATTTTTACGAAAAACCAGCTCCAGTGGAGGAGCGGTCCCATATCCCAGGGGAGGGCCGAGCGGTTCCTCCGGGCGTGGCGTGACAGTGCTATCAGGGAGGTGGTGGTCCATGCCTCCTATCTCATCAATCTTGCCGCCACCGACGCTACAGGCGAGAAAAGCACCTCCGCCCTGGAGGACGAAATCGAGCGGTGCGACATCCTCGGCATCGGGGACCTGGTGCTTCATCCCGGCTCTTCCAGGGGAAATCCCCCGGAAGAGTCCCTCGACCTCGTGGCCGGACGGCTGGGAACAGTGCTCGGAAGGACATCCCACAAGAGAGTGAACATCCTGCTGGAAACCATGTCGGGCCAGGGAAATAATCTCGGAGCCGATTTCCGTGAGTTCCGCCGCATATTCGAGGCGCTGGACTGGGATCCAAGGCTTGGCATATGTCTCGACACCTGCCACATGTTCGCCGCGGGCCACGATTTCCGGACCGAGCCCGCCTACCGCCGGCTGGTCGGACAGATCGATTCGGCGGTGGGGGTTGACAGGGTCCGATGCTGGCATTTCAATGACAGCGTTCATCCTCTCGGCAGAAGACTTGACCGCCATGCCCACATCGGCGAAGGTGAACTCGGGTATACTCCTTTTTCCCTGATTCTCGGGGATCCCCTGTGGGAGCAGGTGCCCTGCATTCTCGAAACTCCCCAGACCGGTGCCGGGTACGGTGGAGACATTGCCCTTCTTCGAAAACTGAGAGGAGGATAACATGACCGAATGCTGGCCCCGTCTCGTCGTAAACGCGAAAGCAATAGAGGAAAACGCCCGCAGGGTCGTGCAGAAATGCTCCGCGGCGGGAATATACGTCTCCGGCGTCACCAAGGGAATGTGTGCCCATCCGGACATCGTCCGGGCCATGGTGGCGGGCGGGTGTTCCGAGCTTGCCGACAGCCGGGTGGGAAACCTGGCAGCCCTGAAGGCCATGAACACCGGCCTGCCCCTTCTTCTTCTCCGCATCCCCATGCTCAGCGAACTGCCCCTGGTGGTCTCCCGGGCTGACTGTTCCCTCGTCAGCACCGCCGAAACGGTGGACGGCCTGGAGAAAACCTGCGCCGCCTCGGGACTGGTTCACGAAGTGATCATCATGGTGGACCTGGGCGACCTGAGGGAAGGCGTATGGATGGACGACACCGGCAGAATCGCTGAAGCCCTGACGCGTTCACGGAGAGTCCGCTGCAGGGGAGTGGGCGTCAATTTCGGATGTTACGGAGGCACCCTCCCGACAAGGGAAAAACTCCTTCAGCTGACAGACATCGGAAAAGAACTGGAACGGGAGCTCGGCTGCCATCTTTCAGTCTTTTCCGGGGGATCCACATCTTCCCTCCTGCTCCTTGAACGGGGGGAGATCCCACCGGGCATCAACAACCTGAGGATCGGAGAGGGCATCCTTCTCGGCGAGGACGTTACGTCCATGAGATCCATTCCCTGGCTCATCCGGAGAACCATGTGGCTCGAGGCTGAACTGGTTGAGGTGAGAAAGAAGCCGTCGGTTCCAGTGGGGCCGGTAGGTGCCGATGCCTTCGGAGGACGGCCGGTTTTCGAGGACCGGGGACCCCGCACGAGGGCCATTGCCGCTGTGGGGAGGCAGGACGTTCGGGTCGAAGGGCTTGTTCCTGAACTCGAGGGTGTTTCCATACTCGGTGCGTCCAGCGATCACCTGATCCTGGACGTGGAAGACTCCGCTAGCTCCCTCGCCCAGGGAGACAAACTGAAGTTTTTCCCCGATTACGGGGCCATGCTCGCCCTGGCGACGTCACCCTATGTTCCCTTTGAAGTGGTATAGTATAGTGCGGAATGGTTCCATATTATAACCCGGAGCGAACCCATGCTTGATTTTTTCCGGTGGCAGGACGCCATCGACATAATAGTCATTTCCATAATCGTCCACAGGCTGCTCCTGCTGATCGTCGGCACCAGGGCGATGCAGCTCGTGAAAGGGCTTCTCATCATGGGAGCCCTTGCCGCTGCTGCCCGGATATTCGACCTGAGGACCCTTTCATGGTTTCTGGGAAAGGTTCTGGGAGTTCTGGTCATCGCCATTCCTATCGTCTTCCAGCCCGAGCTGCGGAAAATGCTCGAGGAGCTCGGAAGGGGCGGGAGCCTGTGGCAGAGGAAAAAAACAGGCAAGAAAGCCGAACTCCTCAGCCACGAAGTCGCCCGGGCCCTCAGCTATCTCAAGGGACAGAAGATCGGCGCTCTCATCGTGCTTGAACGGAACACAGGCCTGAAGGATTTCTGGAGAACGGCCATCAAGCTGAACGCCGACATTACCCAGGAGCTTCTGATCTCCATATTCTGGGAGGGAACGCCTCTTCACGACGGAGCCGTCATCATAGACAGGGACAACATTGTCGCCGCGAGCTGCTACCTGCCTCTTACCGAGAATTCCGACCTCTCACGGTGGATAGGCACCCGCCACAGGGCCGCCCTTGGAGTTACCGAGGTTTCCGACGCCATAGCCCTGGTTGTGTCCGAGGAGCGAGGGGAAGTCTCCCTGGCGATCAACGGCCATCTGTCCAAAAATCTCAAGGAGGCCCAGGTGCAGAAGCTGCTGCTCCATTATTTCGCCGGCGAAGACGAGGAAAACAAATCGCTGCTCGACAGATTGCAGGAAGACATCCGGACCCTCTGGACCTGAGTTTTTCTTTTCGCTGAGGAGGCTGCGGTTCAATATGGCCGAAACACCAAAAACCGATGATATAATATCCTCTCCCATGTTCCTTCGTGTAATGGCCGTGGTCATTGCCTTCGCTTTCTGGTTTTATGCTTCCGGAAGCAGGACCACGGAGACGACGAGAAGCCTGTCCGTTCCACTGGAATACCTCAACGTTCCTCCCCAGACGACTCTTAAGGGGCCGGTGAAGGAAGTGGAGGTGGTGCTTTCCGGCACTCCGGGCGTTCTCTCGTCCCTTTCGCCGGAAGCGGTGGTCTGCGAGGTGGACGCCAGGGGGCTCGGCGTGGGAAAATACAGGCTTGCCGTGAGGGCCATCGCCCCCAAGGATGTGAAACTGGTGGATGTGGTTCCAACCCATGTCGACATCGAGCTTCTCCGGTACATCGACAGGCTCATCCCCGTGGAGGTGGCCGTTGACAAGGGCCTTCCCCCGGGGCTGTATCTGGACATGGTGGAAATCGTTCCCAAGGACATAAGCGTGAAAGGAAGCGAGAAAGACCTCGCGAAGATAGGCACCGCTCGGATCGCTCCCACTCTTGAAGAGCTCAAGGCGGGGGGTGAGCTTACCCTGCCCGTGGAGATCGTCAGGTCCGAGGAATTTGAGGACGACGTGACCTTCGAGCCGAAGCGGGTGAAATTCAGAGCCGTTCTCGCGGAAGGAGTGCCGAAGAAAAACGTTCCGGTGAACGCGAGGATTATCGGCAAGCCGGTGGATGATTTCCGTCTGAAAGCCGTGGTGGTGGAGCCGGCGGTGGTCACCGTCGAAGGTCCTCTGGCGAAGCTCGACCGGGTGACGAAGCTTGATACCGAAACCATTGACATCACCGACATCACCAAAGAGCAGAACATGGTCGTCCCTCTCAGGGAGCCTGACGACCCGCTGGTGAAGATCGTCGGGGCCCAGTCCGTGAGGGTGAACGTCCTTCTGACGCCCTTTACGGTGACCCGGCTCCTGTCCAGGGTGGCTGTCGAGGTGGAGGGAAAGAGCGTCTACCCCGGGTGGAAGGTGGAACCTCCCTCGGTGAATGTCACCGTGGAAGGAGTTCCCTCGGAAGTCAATTCCCTGGATGAAAAGGAACTCCTCATCCAGCCCTTTGTCAACGTGACCAACGTCGTTTCCCGCCGTTTGACCGTTCCGGTTCAGATCCGGAACAGGACTGAAGGGAAACTGAAGGTGGTCAGGGTTGAACCCTCTAATATTACGGTCATTGCAGACGTACAGTGAATATTTCTAACCGCTGGGATGGTGAGGCAACATGACGAGCAACCCCGAAAGAGTGCGCTGCCTTTTCGGAACTGACGGCGTCCGGGATGTCGCCAACAGGGGAGACATGACTCCGGAAATGGCCCTGCGCCTCGGGCGTTCCTATATTCTCTTCCTCACGGAAAGGGGAGTTCCGAGGCCCCGAATCGCCGTGGGAAGGGATACGAGGAGATCGGGACAGATGCTGGAGGCCGCCCTTGCCGCCGGTATGACCTCCGCCGGGGCGGAAGTGTTCCTGCTCGGAGTGATTCCGACACCCGGCGTCAGTTTTGCTGTCAAGAAGACCGGCATGCACGGCGGAGCGGTGATCAGCGCCTCCCACAATCCAGCGGAGTACAACGGAATCAAGTTCCTCGACGGTGAGGGCTACAAGCTCTCCGATGAGATGGAGGCCGCCATCGAGGAATACATGGGAGATAACCTCACAGACGACTGGCGTCCCACAGGCGCGTCGGTCGGCGTAATGCGTCAGACTCCTGAACTTGCCTGGGAATACGGCGACTGGCTTGCCTCACTCTGGGGCAGGGAGCTGCCTTTCCCTGTCAAAGGCGCGGTGGACTGCGCCCACGGCGCCGCATCCTTCGTGGCTCCTCCTCTTTTCGAGAAGCTCGGCGGCATGTGGACCGTGGTGGGAAACGAACCGGACGGCCTGAACATAAACGAAGGCGTGGGCGTGATGAAAATGTCCCATATCTGCGGCCTCGTTCAGGAAAAAGGGCTGCCTGTGGGGATTGCCTACGACGGAGACGCCGACCGGGTTCTCCTGTCCGACGGAAGAGGCAGGCCCCTTGACGGAGACATTATGCTGTGGATTCTCGGCCGCTGGCTCGCCTCGGCGGGATGTCTCGGCTCGGGGGTCGTGGCCACGGTGATGAGCAACATGGCCCTGGAGGAACATCTGGGAAGGGAGAACATACGGGTTCACCGGTGCCAGGTTGGGGACAGATACGTCATGGAGACTATGAATGCGGCGGGATCCCGCCTGGGAGGAGAGCAGTCGGGCCACGTGATCATCTCCTCGGTGGTCAACACCGGAGACGGCATCTGCACGGGCCTCTATTTCCTGAAGGCGTGCCTTGCTCTGGGCGAAGATATGGACACCCTTGCCGACAGGTTTTCTCCCTACCCCCAGATTCTCCGGAACGTGGAAATTTCGAGGGAGAAGCGAGTGAACGGCGATTTTATAAAAGAACTTTCTTCCGACGTGGAATCGCTTCTTGGGGGAACCGGCCGTATTCTCATCCGGCCGTCCGGCACCGAACCCCTTATGAGAGTTCTCGTGGAAGCCAGGGACAGAAAGCTCATGGAAGAAGTCTCAAACATGCTTGTGAACGCCATTCGCGAGAAATGCATGTAAATATTTCTGCCTACAGGAAAGGTGAAGGATTCCATGCCCTCGTCCATTAAAAAATGTCTTTTCCCTGTTGCCGGTCTTGGAACCCGCTTCCTGCCGGCAACCAAGGAGATCGCCAAGGAAATGCTTCCCCTGGTGGACCGGCCCATCATCGCCTACGGCGTCGAGGAGGCTCTTGCCGCAGGATGCCGTGAAATGGTCATGATTACCGGCAGAGCCAAGAAGGCCATAGAAGACTACTTTGACCGATCCTTCGAACTCGAGGAAATGCTTAAGGCCAGAAACAAGAGAACCCTCTACGACGAGGTGATCTCTCTCTCGGAACTGGCCGATTTCATCTACCTCAGGCAGCACCGTCCCCTGGGACTGGGGCATGCAGTGCTCTGCGGAGAGCCGGTGTGCCGGAACGAGTATTTCGGCGTCATTCTTCCCGATGATGTCATGATCGCCCGTCCTTCGGTCCTCGCCCAGCTCATCGCTGTCCATGAAGAACGGGGGGGCAGCGTCATCGCCCTGGAGGAAGTGTCTCCTGAAGAAACGTCCCGGTACGAGGTGGTCAGGGCGGAAGAAGCGGCCCCCGGCATCTTCGCCGTACGGGATATGGTGGAGAAGCCGGCTTCCGGAACGGCGCCGAGCAACCTCGCCATTATGGGACGGTACGTTCTCTCGCCGTCGATTTTCCCTATCCTGACCGGCCAGCAGGCAGGAGCCGGGGGAGAGATACAGCTGACCGACGCCATACGGACCCTTCTATCCAGGGAACCGGTCTGGGGCGTAGTTTTTCATGGCAGGCGCTTTGACTGCGGCACCCAGCCGGGGTGGCTCTCAGCCAACATCCAGCTTGCCATGGATCATCCGGATCTCAGGGAGGTGGTGCTCCGGGCTGTAGCGCAAATGGAGCAGCGGTAACAAGCGCCCAGGGTGAAGCGCCTGCGCCGGGAGATCTCCCGGCTGACGAGGACGGAGGAGTATCGAAGATTCGGCGGATGCCTCCGGGGCCGCGAAAACAGGCCCGTAAAGCCTTTATACAAAAGCGGGAAGCAATTTCCGCCACAAAAATGAAGGCGGTTTTCTTTGAGCGGAAAAAGGCGGTGTTTGGAATATGTGCGGAATAGTCGGGTATATCGGCGAAAGGAACGTCAAGGACGTTCTGATAAATGGAATGCGGAGTCTTGAATACAGGGGATACGATTCAGCGGGGGTTGCACTCATGGATGCCCCGGAGCTTCATATAGTCAAGGGCGTGGGAAAGGTGGCAGATCTCGAGAAAATCCTGGAGGACCACCCCGTTTCGGGGAGCCAGGGCATCGGGCACACCCGGTGGGCTACCCACGGCGGAGTCACGGAAGTGAACGCCCATCCCCATTCCGACCTCTCCTCGAGCCTCGTGCTCGTCCACAACGGCATAGTGGAAAACTACCGGGAAATCCGCAGGGAACTGGCGGAAGGAGCCTGCGGCGACTACAAGTCCGAGACGGATACCGAAGTGGTGGCCGAGCTTCTGTCGAGGCTCTACAGCGCCAGGGGCAGCATGGTGGAGGCCCTTGTGGATCTCTATGCCCGGCTGAGCGGATCCTTTGCCCTCGTGATCATGGCCAGGGAAGCCCCGGGAAAGATTTACTGCCTCAGGAAAGGTTCCCCCCTCGTGGTGGGAGCCTCCCCGAAGGGGGAAACCCTCTGTGCGTCCGACGTGCCGGCCATCCTTCCCTACACCCAGGACGTGGTTTACCTGGACGACGGTGACATCGCCGAGCTTTCCTCCGGAGGCATTCTCTTCTGGAACGCATCGGGTGAGACGCTGGAAAAAATCCCGA
>Ga0116152_10000771_pt1 | contig 26461 bp, 22 predicted proteins | sample AD_UKC119_MetaG_FD_89894 | JGI IMG/M metagenome (GOLD analysis project Ga0116152, IMG submission 89894) | Active sludge microbial communities of municipal wastewater-treating anaerobic digesters from Hong Kong - AD_UKC119_MetaG | ecosystem: Engineered > Bioreactor > Anaerobic > Digestate...
CTGCTTCAGGCGGCGGGCCTTGGCCTTCATCTCCAGCACCGAGATGCCGCTGGTGTCGTCGATGTAGATGGGCAGCTGCGACAGCTGGTCGCAGGCCTGGGTCAGCCGGGGCCAGTCCTCGGCGCGCAGCTTGCCGCGCCTGAGGTTGTGCAGGTTGAAGCCGGCGCTCGAGCCCAGCATGCGCATGACCAGCTGCTCGCGGGCCATTTCCAGCGAGAACACGCCGATGCCCGCGCGCTCCTTCAGCGCGACGTTGTAGGCCAGGTTCAGGGCGAACGACGTCTTGCCCATGGACGGGCGCGCGGCCAGGATGATCAGGTCGCCGTTCTGCAGGCCGCCGGTCTTGCGGTCCATCTCGGCGAAGCCCGTGTGCAGGCCGGTCACGTCGCTGCCGCTCTGGAAGGCCTCCTCGATGGACTTGAAGGTCTTCGGCACGATGCTCGACACGCCGGTGAACCCGCCGACCCGCGTCGTCTCGCTGACCTCGTAGATGCGGGCCTGGGCCCGGTCGAGGATGGACGCGGCCTCGTCCGCGGCGGCGTAGGCCTCGGCCGCGATCCCCGACGACACGGTGATCAGCTGCCGGAGGGTGGCCTTCTCCTTCACGATGCCCGCGTGGTAGATGACGTTGGCCGCGGTGCCCATCATGCCGGCCAGGTCGATCAGGAAGTCCATGCCGCCCACGAGCTCGAGCAGGTCGGTGCCGCGCAGGTTCTTCTGCTGCACCGGGTCCAGGAACTGCTCGCCCGACTTCTGCAGCAGGTCGGCGATGGTGATGGGGTCGACGGCCTGGTCGTTCTCGTACAGGGCGCACATGGCGCGGAAGATCAGCTGGTGCTCGAGGCGGTAGAAGTCGCCGTGGGTGATGCGCTCGCGCGCGAGGCCCACGGCCTCCTTGTCCACCATGGCGGCGCCGAGCACGGCCTGCTCGGCCTCCTCGCTGAACGGGGGCTTGCGGTCGCCGGGCAGGCGGTCGTAGCCCAGGCGCGACGGGGGCGCGCGGTGCGGCTCCCGGGCCATGGGATCGGGGCCGAGGGAATCCGGGGCGATGGGCTCGGGGCGGACGTCCAAGGAGCTCTCCTGGGAATGGCGGCGCAGGTCGGTCTCGGCCGACGAAGATACCACGCGCCCGCCGCGAACCCAACCCCGGGTCCCGGGCGCCCGGGCCAATCGCCGGGGATAACCTGGGGACAAGGCAGGGGACAGGCGCCGCTGTGCGGGGGAAAACCGGGGGACGACCTGCGCTTGGCGGTGGAAAACCTCGCCGCGGCAAGGGATAATGCCCCGCAAGCGGCGCCCGGGAGCCCCCCTGGCGCCATGGAGTTATCCCCCTTGGCCGGCGGCACACCGATGGCCCCTCCCGCACAGCCCCGACCCGACCTGGCCGCCCTGCTGGCCCCGCTGCTGGCCGCGGACGCCCGCCCCCGGGCCTGGGACGGCGCCTTCCAGCTGCCCTGGAACGACCCGGCCTTCAGCGAGCGCATGCTGCGCTGCCACCTCGATCCGGACACGGACATGGCCAGCCGCCGGCCCGAGCTCATTGCCCGCCACTGCGACTGGCTGGAGCTGCGCCTGGGCCCGGGCCCCCACCGAATCCTGGACGTGGGCTGCGGACCGGGCCTGTACCTGCACGAGCTGGCCCGGCGCGGCCACGCGGGGGTGGGCTTCGACTTCGCGCCGGCGCCCCTGCGCTGGGCGCGTGACACCGCGGCGGCCGAGGACCTGGACTGCACCTTCCTGGATGCCGACCTGACGGCGCTGCCCGCCGACCTGGCGCAGCGCGTGGGGCCCTGCGACGCGATCACCTTCTGGTTCGGCGAGTTCCACTCGTTCCGCCCCGCCGTGGCCGCGGCGTTCCTGCCCGTGCTCGCGTCCTGCCTGAAGCCCGGCGGCCTGTTCGTGCTCGAGTTCCAGCCGCGCGACATCTTCGTCGAGGAGGACGCCTCGCGCTGGTCGGTCGAGGCCGACGGCCCCTTCGCCGACGAGCCGCACATCTGGCTCCAGCAGTTCACCTGGGATGACGAAGCGCAGACCGAGATCCACGGGCACTGGATCATCGCGCCCGGATCCGGTACCCTTGATCGCTACGTGCAGTGCCACCAGGCCTGGGAGACAGACGCGCTGGTGGCGTTGCTCGCCCGCAGCGGCCTGAACGCACCCGAGTTCCACGAGCCGGTCACCGGCCTGAGCGACGAGTTCGAGTTCCCCCTGCTGGTCACGACCAGGTCCGTGGGCGGGAACCGGTAGGGAGACCATGGACCGCATCCGCCACTTCGGCACCGGGACCGTGCGTGCGTAACCGCCGCCGCCTCCTGCCCTTCCTGCTGGGCCTGGTGCTGTTCGTCGCGGCGCTGGCCTGGCCGTCGCCGCCGCCGAGCATCGATCCGGAAGGCCAGGCGGTCGTGCTCACCCCCGAGGGCAAGGCGGCCCTCGGCCTGTTCCTGCTGACGGCGGTGTGGTGGGTGTTCGAGGTCGTGCCCGTGGGCGTCACCGCGGTGCTCGTGGGCATCATCCAATCGGTGTGGATGCTGCGCGACACGCGGGCGGCGCTCACCGACTTCATGGATCCGTCGGTGTGGTTCATCGTGGGCTCGCTGCTGATCGGCGGGGCGTTCGCCAAGACCGGGCTGACGCGCCGCATCGCCTTCCGCGTGCTGGCGATCGTGCCCGAGAACACGCGGCTGATCTACCTGGGCATGTTCGCCATGACCGCGGCGCTGACCCTGGTGATGGCGCACACCGCAGTGGCGGCGGCGGTGTTCCCCCTGCTGCTGGTGGTCCACAACCTGTACGAGCCGGGCCACCGGCGGACCCGCTTCGGCAAGGGCCTGTTCATCGGCATGGCCTGGACCGCGGGCGCCGGCAGCATCATCACGCTGCTGGGTGCGGCCCGCGGCGCGGTCGCGCTGGGCTTCTACCACGAGCTGACCGGGCGCGAGATCTCGTTCTTCGAGGTCACCTGGTACATGGCGCCCCTCGGCGCGCTGATGCTGCTGCTGCTCTGGGGCTGGGTGTGCGTGGCGTTCCCGCCCGAGCGCGCCACGGTGCCCGGCCTGAATCGCCAGGCGCGCGCGCTGCACGACGCCCTGCCGCCCGTCAGCCGCCGCGAGATCGGCACGCTGGCCGTGGTGACGGGCGTGCTCGCGCTGCTGACGGCCCGCTCGTTCGTGCCGGCCCTCGCCCCCCTGGACAAGAGCGTGGTCATCCTCACCGGTGCGGTGCTGCTGTTCATCGCCGGCGTGCTCGAGCTGAAGGACCTGGAGAACCTGCCCTGGAACGTGGTGCTGCTGTTCGGCGGCGCCATGAGCCTGGGCTTCTGCCTGTGGCAGACGGGCGCGGCCGAGTGGCTGGCCATCGGCTGGCTGGGGCTGTTCCACGGGGCGCCCTGGCTCGCGTTCATCATGGGCGTCGCGGCGTTCGTGCTGCTGACGACGAACTTCATCATGAACGTCGCGGCCATCGCCATCACGCTGCCGGTGGCCCTGGTCATGGCCGGGCACGTCAACGTCGAGCCCGAGGTCGTCATGTTCGCGGCGCTGGCGGCGGCCGGCATGCCGTTCATGCTGCTGGTGGGCGCGGCGCCCAACGCCATCGCCTACGAGAGCGGCCAGTTCAGCGCGCGCGACTTCTTCCTCTACGGCATCCCGCCCACGCTGATGCTGCTGGGCGTGATCCTGCTGTTCGTCTGGAGGATCTGGCCCGCCATGGGCATGCCGGTGCTGCTGGGCGGCTGAAAGCCCGCCGCTAGCGCGCCTTGCGCCACGCCTTCTCCACCGGACCGGCCAGGCGGGCGGTGACCTCCGCAGTCGTGCCCGTGCCGTCGATGTGCACGACCGAGTCGTGCGACTCGTAGTACTTCACCACCGGCAGGCACTTGGCCTCGTGCTCCTCGAGCCGCTTGACGATGGTGGCGGTCTCCAGGTCGTAGTTCATGCGGCGGTCGGTCTTGCCGCGGGCGTCCAGGCGCTTGATCAGGTCGAGCATGGGCACGTCGATGTTGGCGATGAACGACACCGACGAGCCCATCTTCCGCAGCAGCCCGTCCAGGATGTAGGCCTGCACGATGGTGCGCGGGAATCCCTTGAAGACGAAGCCGTGCGTGCCCGGGTGCTCGCGGATGTGCCGCTCGATCAGCTTGATCACGATCTCCTCGGGCACCAGCCCCCCGCGGTCGAAGATCGGCTGCACCAGCTTGCCGATCTCGGTCTGCTCGCGGATCTCGGTGCGGATCAGGTCGCGCGACGAGATGTAGAGCAGCTTGTACTTCTCGGCGAGGTGGCGCGCCTGGGTGCCGCAGCCCGAGCCGGGGTAGCCCAGCAGCACGATGTTGAACAGCACCTTGCGCAGTTCCTTGTCGATGGCGTCCTCGAGCTGCCGGTTGATCGACGGGATGTCGCCGACGCCCATGATCGGCACGTAGATGCCCTTGTCCCGGTAGAACTCGGCCACCGGCGCGGTCTTCTCCTCGTACTCGCGCAGCCGGTTCTTGATCACCTCTTCGGTGTCGTCGGCGCGGCCCGAGGTCTTGGCGCGCTCGAGCAGCCGCTTGGTCGCCTCGTCGTGGGGCACTTCCAGGCTCAGCAGGCAGGTCAGCGACGTGTGCATCTTCAGCAGCAGGCCCTCGAGGATGTAGGCCTGCACCAAGGTGCGCGGGAACCCGTCGAACAGGAAGCCGTCGGCGTCCGGATTGGCGGCCATGATCTTCTCGATGATCTGCACGATCACCTCGTCAGGCACCAGCTCGCCGGCCTCGATGATCGCCCGGGCCCGGTTGCCCAGCTCGCTGCCCTCGGCGATCTCCTTGCGCAGGATGTCGCCCGTGGCGATGTACACCAGGTTGTGCTTCTGCATCAGGAGCTTGGACTGGGTCCCCTTGCCGGCGCCGGGCATTCCGAACAGGGCGATATTGAGCATCGGACGACCTCTCGGTTGCGGGTGAAACAGAGGAAGCAGATTGCCCCATCGGGGGGACCGGGGCCAAGCAAGATCTGTGGGGAATGCACAGCCCAGCACAAGATATTGTCCTTCAATTGGTTATCGATGTCCCCCGCCGCCACTGGGCGACCGTGGCCGCCTCTCCGGCGTCGTCCACGGCCGATATGTGGATATTCTTTATCTGATTTTCCCGTGAAATTCCTGCGCACTCCCGCCTCCGAATCCGCATCCCCGAATGCAAGACGAACCCGGTCCCGATTGGCGGCGCCGGATCCCCGAAGCGGCTTCAACAGGAGCGTGCACGATGTTGACGATCCCGACGAGTTTCCCGACGGCGCTGTGGCGCCGCAACCTGGCCGGCGTCGCGGCGGCGGCCCTGCTGGCCGGCGCCCTGGCCTGCGGCGGCTGCAGCAGCAGCGACAGCGGCGGCGGCACCACCGCCCCGGACACGACTCCCCCCAGCGTGGTGACGGTCACCCCGGTGGACCAGGCCCAGGGCGTGCCCGTCACCGCCGAGATCCAGGTCCAGTTCTCCGAGGCCATCAACCCCGACACGGCCACGCCGACCACGATCTCGGTGCTGGGCGTGTCCGGCAGCGTGAGCGCCAGCGGCGCGACCGCCGTGTTCACGCCCAACAGCCCCCTGGACGCCAACGCCGACTTCTCGGTGCAGGTCACCCAGGGCGTGCGCGACCTGGCGGGCAACGCGCTGGACGCGCCCTGGTCGGGCAGCTTCCGCACCGCCGACCGCCCCGCGGCCGACGCCGGCGCCGACCAGGTGGCCTCGCGCGGCGGGCAGGTGACCCTCGACGCCAGCGGCAGCGCCGGCGTGGCGGGCGGCACGCTGACCTACGCGTGGACGCAGCTCGCCGGACCGGATGTGGGCATGCTTTCGGGCATGCGTCCCACCTTCACCGCCCCTGACTCGGTGGTCACCCTCGTGTTCAGCCTCGAGGTGCAGGAAGACGGCACGCCCAGCGCGGACGACCTCGTGTCGGTGATCGTCAGCGAGTCGGCCGCCAGCGCCTTCTTCGTCGCCAGCACCGGCAACGACGCGGACACCGGCCGCATCGGCCACCCCCTGGCCAGCCTGCAGGCGGCGATCGACGCGGCCTGGGCCGCCGGCGGCGGCGTCGTGCACCTGGCCGCCGGCACCTACGCCGGCCCGGTGGTCCTGGCCGACGGCGTGAGCCTGTACGGCGGCTACGACGCGACGACCTGGCAGCGCGACGCCCTGGTGAACCGCTCCATCATCGGCGGCAGCGCCATGCCCATGCGCGGCGCCGGCGTGGCGAACCTGGTGCTGGACGGCATCGAGGTGCTGGCCGACGACGCGATGGCGGCCGACGGCTCTTCGGTGGGCATCACCCTGGTCGCGGCGACCAACGTGATCATCCGCGACAGCCGCATCGAGGCCGGCCGCGGCGCCAACGGCGCCAACGGCGACAACGGCAGCACCGGATCGCCGGGCGCGAACGGCGGCGGCGGCGAGAACCACGGCGCCTGCATCCCGGCCCGTCAGGGCGGCGGAGGCGGCAACGGCGGCACCTCGCGCGCGGGCGGCACCGGCGGCAACGGCGGCTTCTACGGCGGCAGCGACGGCGGCGGCGGCAACGGCCCCTCGGGCGGCGGCGGCGGCGGCGGCTCGACCTACCAGACCGGTTCGCGCGGCACCGACGGCGGACCGGGTGCCGGCGGCGGCGACGGCGCCTCCGGCGCCGAATTCGGCCGGCTGACCAACGGCGCCTACGTGAACGCCAACACCGGCGCGACCGGTGCCACCGGCTCGGCGGGCGGCGGCGGCGGCGGCGGTGGCGGCGGCGGCGGCAACGCCATCACCCAGTGCGGCGGCGGCGGCGGCGGCGGCGGCGGCGGCGCACTGGGCGGCACCGGCGGCGGCGGCGGCCACGGCGGCGGCGGGTCGATCGCCCTGCTGGTCAGCCTCGGCAGCGACGTGACGGTGACCCGGTGCGTGCTGATCGCCGACGACGGCGGCAACGGCGGCTACGGCGGCACCGGCGGCAGCGGCGGCAACGGCGGCGGCGGCGGCGGCGGCGGCAGCGGCTACAACGGCCTGGTCGACGTGGGCGGCGGCGGCCGCGGCGGCAACGGAGGCAACGGCGGCCGTGGCGGCTACGGGGCCGGCGGCGGCGGCGGTCCGAGCATCGGCGTCCTGCAGTCCACGTCCAGCCAGGTGATGATCTCCCTGGACACGACCATCGGCCTGGGCGACACCGGCAACGGCGGCATCCGTCCCGACAGCAACGGCAACAACGGCCTGGCCGGCCTCACCGCCGAGGTGAAGGTCGTGGTCGACACCGGCGAGCCCACCTTCTAGGGCCCCACAGGAAAGGAGAACGACCATGCGCAAGCTCATCCTGATCATGCTCGCCACGGCGGCCCTCGTGTTCGGCTGCGTCGCCTGCAGCAGCAGCGACAACCCCGGCACCCCGACGCCCGGCAGCTTCGACGAGGTCATCGCCACCGGCGGCGAGTTCGAGACCGTGACCACGAAGAACGAGGAGACCCCGGGCGAGACCGTGCTCGAGACGGTCGGCAACGAGGACTACTTCTGCACGACCACGCACTACAGCGTGATCGAGGCGCCGGGCGAGTTCCCGCAGTTCGACCCCAACGCCGAGGTCATCTTCCCCGGCAACCTGCTGCAGGGCAACTCGCTGGGCCAGTCCACGCCCAACCCGATCCCCGTGCGCCGGGGCGGCGGCCGCGTGGTGATGACCATCCTCAACGGGTCGTCGTCGGTCAGCCGCGACATCCCGGTGGTCAGCCTCGGCAGCATCCTCGACGCCCAGAACGACATCATCGCCAACGCGTCGAACACCGTGCCCGCGCGGTTCACGTTCACCCTCGAGGAGGTGCGCAGCCACGACGAGCTGGCGCTGGCCCTGGACGTCAGCGCGCAGAACCTGGTGGGCTCGGTCGACGCCTCGCTCGACTTCCACACCGACCACGACTACCACCGCTTCGTGGTGAAGCTGGTGCAGAGCTACTTCACCATGGCCTTCGAGATCCCCACGGCGGTCGAGGACTTCTTCGCCGCGAACGTCACCCCGGCCGAGCTCGATCCCTTCGTGGGCCCGGGCAACCCGCCGGCGTTCATCTCGTCGGTCACCTACGGGCGCATCTTCTACCTGCTGGTCGAGTCGACGGCCACCAGCACCGAGATCGAGGCGTCCATCGACGCCTCGCTGCGCACGGCGGTGGCCGGCGGCTCGCTGGGCGTCGACGCGACCTACCTGAGCGAGCTGGAGAACGTGCAGATCTCGGCCTACGCGCTCGGCGGCGAGAGCGAGTCGGCGATCGGCGCCATCACCACCGACTTCGAGACGCTCAAGGCCTACCTCGCCCAGGGCGGGCAGATCGACACCGGCGTGCCCCTGTCGTACGTGGTGCGCAGCGTGGCCCACCGCGACCGCATCGTGCGCGTCGGGGTGGCCTCGGAGTACGACCTGACCCAGTGCGTGCCGGTGGGCGAGTCGTTCGAGAACCCGATCTTCTGGTACCGCGCCGACCAGGGCACCAGCCGCAACGGGTCGAACCACCTCACCCGCTGGGCCAACAGCTTCGCCGATCCGACCATGGACGCGACGCTGCCGGCGGGCATCAGCAGCGCGGGCACCTGGATCACGGGCGCCATCAACGGCCAGCCCGCCGTGCGCTTCGGCGGCGGCGCCGGGTCGTTCGGCAACAGCCTGGCGTTCCCGGGGCTCGACTTCGCCCACGACGACTACACGGTGCTGGTGGTGGCGCGCACCGTGTCCTCGAGCATGAACTACCCGACCAACGTCCTGTTCGGCGGCGGCGCCAACCAGCGCACGTCCCTGGAGATCGGGTTCCGCAACCCGTCGCAGGTGTCCATGGGCCACCTGGGTCCCCGCCTCGACGCCCCGGTCTCGCTGCCGCTGACGGGCTTCCAGCTGTACACGTTCCGCTTCAGCCGCACCGAGGGCATGACCGTCTGGGTGGGCGGGGCCCAGAATCCCGTCGCGCAGAATCCGGCGCTGACCTCGGACCTGCTGGAGTACATCGGCGCGCGGCTGGGCAGCAGCACCGGGTCGTCGGTGGACATCGCCGAGATCAAGGCCTACGGCCAGGCGGTGAATGACGCCCAGCGGGCGTGGCTGGTCGAGCAGCTGCTGGTGAAGTACGCCTTGTAGAAATCGTTGATACGGAGGGAGATGCCGCGGGGCGGGGCCAAGGTCCCGCCCCGCGGTTTGATCCGGACCTCCTGATCGGGTATGATCAGCGGGTTCGCCATCGCCCAGCGTATGCCGTTCCGCCGTCAGCCGGCGCCGGTGCGGTCAGCCCTGCCAGGGGGACCCCGATGCGCCCATCCATCCTGCGCCACCGCGCCGTCGCCATCGCGACGCTCGCCGCCTTGCTGATCGCCGCCGCCAGCGCCCTGGCCGCCGACCCCGGCGACGAATGCTGGAGCGAGGCCTACCCGCCGGCCGGCATCGTGGGCACGGTCCGCAGCATGGTCTCGCACACGGGCGTGCTGTACGTCGCCGGCAGCTTCAACGCCGTCGGCACGACGCCCCTGGCGAACATCGCGGCACTCGTGACCACGGCCACGCCCGAGGTCGCCGTGGTCGACGCCCTGCCCCTGGGCGACGGGCTCGACGGTACGGTCTACGACCTGTGCGACTTCGGCGGCGGCATCGCGGCGGTGGGCGCCTTCACGCACTCGGGAACGCAGGCGCTGGACCACGTAGCCCTGTGGGACGGGGCGGCCTGGCAGGACCTGGGCGGCGGCCTGCCCTTCTCGACGCCGCGGGCCGTGGCCAGCTTCCAGGGCGACCTGTACGCCGGCGCCTACCGCTGGGACGGCGACGCCTGGGAGAACGTGCTGCAGACCAACGCCACGGTCCTGTTCCTCGAAGTGGTCGATGGACTGCTGTATGCCGGCGGCAGCTTCACCACGGCCCGCGGCGACAGCGTCGCCTACCTGACCGCGTGGGACGGCCAGCAGCTGGTGGACGTGGGCGGCGGCTTCCCCTACCCCGTGTCGGCCATGACCGCCACCGCCGACGCGCTGTATGCCTTCGGCGACGACGGGTACTACGGCTACCGCGCGCTCCGGCGCTGGGACGGCGCCACCTGGACCGAGGAGTCGACCACCCTGTGGCCCGACGCGCTGGGCGTGTACGACGGCGACGTGTACGCCGCCACGACGGTGATGGTCATACCCCACCATTACGTCTACGTCCTGCAGTCCAACGCCGGCGGCGCCTGGCACCAGGTGGCCGCGGTGCACCCCGGCGCGATGATCGAGCACGATGGCCGCCTGGTGCTGCAGGCCGACGCCGGCGAGGTCGACACCCTGTTCACACCGGGACTGGCGGCGTTCGACGGCTCGACCGTGCGCGACGTGTTCCCGGCCTCGGGATTCTCCGGTGGCTACCGCGCCCTCGCCCCCTACGGACAGGGCCTGGTCGTCGGCGGCAGCTGCACCATCGCCGCCGGCGCGCGCATCGACGGGGCGGCGCTGCACATGGGCGACACCTGGTTCCCGGCCGGCTCGCCGGATGATATCGCCACGTCCTACCCGTCCACCCTCATCGACCTGCAGTGCGTGGGCACGTCGCCGTGGGCCGTGTTCGAGTGGATCGACTGGGACATCGCCGTCCACGAGCTGGCGCGGCTGGTGTGGCAGGGGGACCGCTTCGGCTGGCAGCGGGTCGCGACGCCGGACTATTCCCTGTCCGGCCTGCAGGCCGCCGGCCCGTGGCTGTACAGCTTCGGCTACCAGCGCCTGTACCGCATCGACCCGGCGACCGGCACCTTTGCCGACATGGGCGCCTTCACGACCAACGGCGCGTTGATCGCCACGACCGAGGCCGATGGCCAGCTCATCGCCGCCGGCTCCTTCACGACCATCAACGGCGTGACCACCGGCAACGTGGCCCGCCTCACCGGGGGAGCGTGGGTAGGCATCGGCTCGACCGTGCCGGGGCTGAACGTCGCCGCCGTCGCCGGCACCGAGCCCGGCCGGTTCGCGGCCGCCGTCCGGACCACCTACAGCGTCCACAACGTGTGGGCCTTCGACGGCACGGACTGGAGCATGCTGCCGGGGGACTTCAACGGCGCCGTCGAAGAGGTGGTCTACCATCGCGGCCGGATCTTCGCCCTGGGCCGCTTCACGCAAGCGGGGCCGACGCCGGCGTCGGGCATCGCGCTCTGGACCGGCGAGCGCTGGGCCGCGGTGGGCTCGGGGCTGGGCGGCGGCTCGTACGGCGACCTGGTGACCGATGCCAGGTCCGACGGCACGAACCTCATCATCGCGGGATCGTTCACCCACGCCGGCGGTCGCCCGAGCTGCGGCCTGGCCGAGTGGACCGGCGATCCGACGCTGTTCACGGGGATCCCCTCCGGCGTGCCCGAGGCGCCCGCAGACCGCCGGTTGCTGGGCGATGCGCGGCCGAACCCGTTCAACCCCCGCACGACGATCGCGCTGACGCTGCCGACCGCCGGACACGCGACCGTGGCCGTCTACGACCTGCGCGGCCGCCGCGTGTGCGTCCTGGTCGACGGCGCGCTCGAAGCGGGCACCCACGCGTTGACCTGGGACGGAGCGGACGACGCCGGTCGCGCCATGCCGTCGGGCGTGTACTTCGCCAGGGCGACCGCGGCCGGAAGCACCGGGACGACCAAGCTGGCGCTGGTCCGCTGACCTCGTCGCGACCGCGAACCGATCAGCCGGCGGAGGCCAGCAGCTGCCGCGCCCGCACGGTCTCCTTGCCGTCGGCGCCGAACACGATCTCCAGGCGCGGCAGCGCCTGCTGCAGCAGGGCGCGCGCCTCGTTGTGCCGGCCCAGGCGCAGCTCGGCCTCGGCCACGTCCACGCGCAGCTTGTTCAGCCGGGGATGCTCGCTGTCCAGGCGTTCCTGCTCGTCCCGCAGCAGGGTGGACAGCTCGCGCTCGGCCTCGGCGTCGCGTCCCTCGGCCAGCAGGAACCGGCCCAGGGCGGCCCGCGCCTCGCGCGTGCGGCGCCGGTCGGGGCCCAGGCGCTCCTCGCGCACGGCCAGCACCCAGCGGTAGAGCGAGTCGGCCTCGGCGGACCGTCCCTGCGCCTGACGCATCCGCGCCAGCGCCAGCCCCGAGATCGTCGTGTAGACGTGGTCGTCGCCCAGGATCTCCCGGTTCATGGCGTGCCCGCGCTCGGCCAGGTCGACCGCCCGCGTGGTGTCGCCCCGCTCGAGCGCCGCGCGCGCGACCTGCACCATGCCCCGGGCGATGGCCGGGTGCGCCTCGCCGTAGATGCGACGGTACAGGTCCAGCGCCTCGGTGAAGTAGCGCTCGGACGCCGGCATGTTCCCGAGCTCGCGCTCGATGCCCCCCATGTTGTTGAGCGTGTTGCCCAGCTCGATGCTGTCGCCGGGGAACAGGCGGCGCTGCGCCGCGAGGGCCAGCTCGAGCTCGCGCAGGCACCCGAGGTAGTCGCCCTGCTGGTACAGCATGTAACCCAGGTTCGACCGTGCCCACGCCGCCGACTTCTGTCCCTCCTCCGTATCGAGGGAATCAGCCATGGCGATGGACTCGCGGAACAGGTCAGCCGCTTCGTCGACCCGCCCCTGTGCCTGAAGGCAAGTGGCGATGTCCGCCAGCAGGTCCGATTCGAACGCCGTCGGCTCGGGGCCCGCCGCCCGCGACAGGGCGAAGGCCCGCCGATCGTGCGACTCGGCTGCCGCGTAGTTGCCCAGGTCGTAGTTGATGGTGCCGGCGAGCGACTGCACCTCGGCCCGCTCGCCCAGCGTGGACGTCGTGTCGGCGACCTCCCGGAACGCCGCCAGCGCGCTGTCCGCCAGCACGAGCGCCGCCTCGTGGTCGGCCATGCTGTGCCGGGCCTGGGCCATGATGCGCAGCAGCCGCCCGCGCACCACCGGCATGTCGCGCAGGTCGGTTTTCAGCCGCTGCGCGCCGTCGTCCAGCAGCTGGGCCGCCGTCACGTCGCCGCCCTGGCCCTGCTCGGGATCGATGTCGGTGAGCAGGTTCTCCAGGAACGAGGCGATGGCGGTGGCGGCGTCGGCTTCCTCGCGCGCCTGCTGCTCGGCCTTCAGCGCCCGGGCCGACTCGCGGTGCAGCCGGTCGGCGTGGTAGCCGAGGAAGGCCACGCCCGCGACCGCGAAGACAGCCGCCGCCGCGGCCGTCGCCACCCACACCGGGTGCCGCCGCGCCGTCTTGCGCAGCCGGTACCCCAGGCTGTCGGGCGTGGCGGTCACCGGGCGGCCCTCGCGGAACCGCTGCAGGTCGTCGGCCAGGGCCTGGGCCGACGGGTAGCGCCGCTCGGGCTCGGGCCGGACGGCCATCAGGCAGATGCGGTCCAGGTCGCCCCGCAGGCGCCGACGCCAAGGCACGGCGCCGTCGGTGACGGTGGTCGCGGCGCGGCTGGGGCGCAGCAGGTCGCGCCCGGAGCCGCCGCCGGTGCCCTCGTCGCCGGGCCGCAGCCCGGTCAGCAGCTCGTACAGCATCACGCCCAGGGCGTAGACGTCGCTGCGCACGTCGACCCGCGCCGTGTCGCCCGCGCGCTGCTCGGGGCTCATGTACGCGGGCGTCCCGACCACCTGGCCCGCCAGGGTCAGCTCGGTGTCCGACTCCTCGAGGGCCTTGGCGATGCCGAAGTCGATGATGCAGGGCACCGGCGCGCCGTCGACCTCGCGCACCAGCACGTTGCCGGGCTTCAGGTCGCGGTGCAGCACGCCGCGGTCGTGGGCGTGCTGCACCGCGCGGCACACGCCGATCATCAGCGCCAGCCGCCGGTCCAGCGAGCCCTGCCGCTCGCGGCACCACTGGGTGACCGGAACGCCGTCCACCAGTTCGAGCACCACGTAGGGCCGCCCGTCGTCGGCCGAGCCGGCGTCCAGGATGCGGGCGATGTGGGGATGATCCATGCGCGCAAGCGAGCGGCGTTCCCACGCGAAGCGCTCGAGCACCCGCGCGGTGTCCAGCCCGCGCCGCAGCACCTTGATGGCCACCTCGCGGCGGATGGGCTCGTCCTGGCGGCCGCGGTACACCACGCCCATGCCGCCCTCGCCCAGCACGCCGGTCACCGCGTAGGGCCCGATGCGCTCGGGCATCGGCGTCGGTCCGGGCTCGACGCTTTCGGCCAGCGCGCGCACCGCGCGCGCCCCGTCGGCGCCGTGGTCCACCAGGGTCGAGGCCGCGTCGGCCCGCGACAGCAGGTCCTCCACCTCGCGCCGCAGGTCGCGATCGCCGGCGCAGGCGGCGTCCAGGTAGGCGGGACGCGCGGACGGGTCGCGCGACAGCACCTCCACCAGCACGGCCTTCACCTGGCGGAAGCGCGCGGCGTCCATCTCAGCGGTCCTCGAGCTCGCGGGTCAGCCACAGGCGGGCCGTGGCCCAGTCGCCGTCGACGGTGCGCCGCGACACCAGCAGGTCCTCGGCGATCTCCTCGATGGTCATGCCGCCGAAGATGCGGCGCTCGGCCACCTGGGCGGCGCGCTCGTCGAGCGCGGCCAGCCGGCCCAGGGCCTCATCCAGGGCCAGCAGCTCCAGGTCCTGGCTGCCGCCGGCCAGCAGGCCCTCGTCCAGGGTGACCTGCCCCCAGCCGCCGCCGCGCTTGGCGGCGGCGCGGCCGCGCGCGTGGTCCACCAGCACCTGGCGCATGCAACGGGCGGCGATGCCCAGGAAATGGGCGCGGTCCACGTAGCCCACCGCCGCCTGGTCGACCAGGCGCAGCCAGGCCTCGTGCACCAGCGCGGTCGGCTGAAGGGTGTGCTCGACGCGCTCGCGCGCCATCAACCGGCCGGCGGCACGACGCAGCTCGTCGTACAGCAGCTCGAGCAGGCGCTCGTGGCCCTGGGGCTCCCATGCCCGCAACAGGCGCGTGACCTCGGCTTTGGAGGGGGCGATCATGGGCAATAGAATACCATAGATATCTTGTTTTCAGCAAGCGGGACCGGGCGCGAACCTGACCCGCCGCCGGCTACTCGACCACGAGCGATGCCACCGCCACCCCGAGCGTGCGGTGGTCGCCGCTCGCCGGGTCGCGCTCGGCCGGGACGAAGGTGCTGCTGATCAGCTCGATGGCGAGGTGGCCCGCCGCGGGCACGTCGACGAGCGGCAGCTCGCCCCGCCAGCCGCCCCCGGGCAGGAAGCGATCGAGCATCGCGACGCCATTGACGACGACCTTCAGCTGCGCGCCCGCCGGGCCGGTGCTGACCAGGTCGACATGCAGCGTGTGCGGCTGCTCGTCCCTCCCGAGCGGGATGTCCCAGCGCGCCCGTCCGTCGGTCCAGCGCATGGGCCGCTCGCCCCACAGCGCGTTCTTCCGCAGGCCCCGCTCGGCCGCGCCGGCGGCGGGCCGGCTCCCCAGTTCGCGGCCCAGCATCGACGCGACCTCGAGCGGGATGCGCTGCAGCCGCGGCCCCGCACCCGGCGCACCGACCAGGAAGAGCTCGACCAGGTTCGAGCCGTCGCGGAACACCTCGGGCGGCACGAGCGCCCGCCAGGCGAGCGCGCCGCCGGCCTCGGGCGCCAGGTACGTCTCGGTGAACCCGGCCAGCACGCCGTCGACCGCCACCGCCAGCTGCAGCCGGCCCCCGGCGGTCGCCCCGCGCACGGTGCCCGAGAGCGCCGCGGGAATGAACGTCGAGTTCCGGCGCACCTCGCCGTAGCGGCTGCTGTGCGCCAGGGTGGCATCCAGGGTCGGGTGCAGGGGGATGGTGGGGTCGGCGACCGGCAGGCCCCGCAGGTCGGGATCGGCATCCATGGAGAACAGCCGGCGGTAGTCGCCCTCCTCGCCGAAGAGCGACGCCTTCCAGCGCACGACGTCCATCCGCTCGGCCAGCCGCCCTGGCGCGATCACGCGGTGCTCGAACACGTCGGCGTCGAAGAAATCGAGCTCCGTCCGCCGCGCCGCCGCCGGATCGGCGAGGTCGACGCCGTCGAACCTCCAGCCCGGCGCCCCGCCGAGGGCCGCCGCCACCGTCGGCATGATGTCGACCGTCTGCACGAAGCGATCGTCGATGGTCCCGGTCACCTGTCCCGGCAGCTTGATGAACAGCGGCACCGACAGGATGCCCGATGCGTTGCCGCCGGTGAACCGCCGATGCCCCTCGCCGGGCCGGAAGCCCGCGCCGTGGTCGGCCGTCACCACCACCAGCGCCTCGTCGAGCAGCCCCTGGTCCTGCAGGCGGTCCAGCAGCTCGCCCAGCAGCTCGTCGAGGGCCGCCACCTGCGCCAGGTGCCTGCGGTAATCGTGGGCCACGACGAGTTCGTCGTCGGACCAGATGCCGCCCTTCTCCAGCGGTTCGCTCTCGCGCCACGAGTAGATCGTTCCGCCCGGCAGGAAGCGATACGGATTGTGGGGCAGCAGCACGTGGGCCACCACCAGGTCGGGGCGCTCGTGCTTCTCGATCGAGGCGATGAAGGCGCGGAACCGGTCGATCTTCGTCCGCAGCTCGCCGGGCTCGTCGCCCGACTCCTGCGTGCCGCGGTAGTCGCCCCACTTGTTGTCCACCGGCGTCAGGCGGTCCCGCCAGGCCGAGGGCGTCGCCACGTGGCTGAACAGCACCGCCAGGTCGGCGGCCAGCAGGTCCAGGCGCATCGCCAGCCCCGGACCGGGCACGGACTTCAGGGCGTCGGGACACAGGTCGGTCTGGGTCTCGAGCCCGTGCACGTGGTGCGTGCGCCCGAGCAGCGTGAAGATGCTGCGGGGATGGTCGGCGACCGTGGGCGCCTCCTTCCACCGCGGGAAGCGCCCGGTCATGATCGCGGGCACGGCGCGCAGCGTCGCGCCGCTGACGGTCGTCGCGTTGCGGTACCACGTGGACATGCCCGCCAGCCGCGCGAAGTTCGGGTACATCGGCGCGTCGAGGCTGCCGTCGGTGCGCATCAGCGAGGCGGTCGGGAACTCGTCGCAGATCAGCATCACCACCGGATGCGCCGCCGCCGCGCCTTCGACCGCCGCCGGCTGCGGCCGCGGCATCAGGATGCGCAGGATGGGCCCGTTGGCCAGGAACAGCGCCAGGAACGCCGGCGCCGCCAGCGCGAGCCACCGGAAGCCGCGTCCCGCCCGCGCGCTGCCGGCCAGCAGCGCGGCCAGCGCCAGCGACGACGTCGCCGCGACGGCCAGGACCGGCCCGACCGCGAGTCCCGACGTCCGGTCGACGATGGGCACGAACACGATCATGGCCAGCGCCGCCGCGACCAGCCCGTGCGCCGCGGTGCCGACCCGGCGCCCGGCCAGCCCCGCGAGCATCACCGCCGCCGCAGCAGCAACGGGCACCGCAAGGAACAGACCCGCGATCATGATCAGCAGGTCGGCCCGCCCGGTGTGGTGCACGAGCAGGAACTCGGGCTGCGCGCCGATCAGTTGCAGCAGCGGCTGCACCGCGCCGAAGCTCCACAGCGCCAGGAACTGCAGCAGGAGCGTCCGGGGCGACGCCGGCGGCGAAGAGGTGCGGTCCATGAACAGGCGAAGCTCCCCGATGTCGGCCGGGCAATGGGGTTGCGATGGAGCGCGGCCCCTCGGCCGGCGCCGGTGCATGGTAGCGCGGCGGGCCCCCGTGATCACCCTCCAAATTGGGCCGCCGGCGGCGCGCCGTCCGTGCACATCCGGATGCGTCCGTGTGTTCCATCGCGTACAGGGCCCGCCGGGAGGGTTGCTTCATGCGCCATCAACCAAAAGCCGTACAACAAGTTGCAATACCCGCCGCCATGGCGCACCACTTGCGATGCCCGGGGCATCGCCCTGACCGGGAGGTCCGACCATGAACCGATGGCTGCGCATGACCTGGCTCGTCGTTCTCGTGTTCACCGCTGCCGGCTGCAGCACCGCCCGCCTGGCGACCTGGCCCCACGGCGGCGCCCTGCCCGCGGACGAATCCGGGGCCCTGCCCGAGGTCCACGAAGGCGACACCGTCACCCTGACGCTGGTGTCCGGCGACGTAGTGCGCGGCCGGATCATCGGCATCACCGACGCGTCGGTGACCCTGGACCTGTCCCGGGGCGTCATGGCCGACAACAGTGTCCGCAACGAGGACAAGCCGGATGTCCGCACCATCCCGCGCAGCTCCGTGCGCCTGATCCACAAGGAATTCACCGACGGCGTGGCGACCGCCGGCCTGATCGTGGTGACGGGCCTGGTGGTGGGCGGGGTCATGGTGGCCTCGAGCCTGCAGAGCTCTTCCATGTTCGGCAACTAGCGTCGGCGCGGCGCGGCGTGAACGGAGGACGATCATGACGCTCCCTGTCGGCGCCCTCACCCTCGCGATCATGATCATCGCCCCGGCCAGCGCGCGGCCCGCCGTCGACGCGAGCGGTGCGCCGCCTGCCCCCCTGCACGTCCACTTCCAGGCCGGGGCGGCGGTGGGCCTTGCGGCCCGGGAAGACTACGACGAAGCCGGCACCAGTCCCGTGATGCTCAGTTGGGAACTCGCCGGCCTGCGCTGGAACGGCCGCGACGCGGCCTGGGGCCTGGGCGTGCGCAGCGCCGTGGACGGCTACGGCTTCCGCGTGGGGCCCAAGGTCCTGCGGCGGCTGCCCCTGGGCACGAGCGGCAAGGCCTACGCGCAGTTCAGCGGCACGTGGTACCTGCTGTCGGGCAGTGGCGATCTCGATCGGCAGCCCGGCTGGGCCCTCGAGGCGGAAGTGGCGCCGTCCTCGACCCTGGCCTTCGCACTGGGCGTCGAGTCGCTGGCCTGGCACACCTACGACCTGGAAGAAGCGTACAACCCTACCGGCGGATCGCTGTGGGCGCCGCGCACGTCGAACGTGCCCTACGCCGGCGTGAAGTTCAGCCAGTGGACGGGCGTCGCCATGACCGCGATCCTGTTCGCCGCGGCCATCGCCACGTATGCATCGAGCGAGCCCGCGGGATGGTGACCGGCTGCGGATCCGGCCAGGCTACCGGTAGGCGGCCCGCCAGTTCTCGACGACCGCGATGCGGGCCCGCGGCTGGTCGCCGCGGTCATCGCTGCCGACGCGCGTGACCAGGAAGGTCCGCGCGTCGGGCGTCATGCCGAAGCCCTCCCGCAGGCCCGTGAACAGGGACTGCGCCGTGCGTGGCAGGACGAACAGCCCGCGCGGTTCGCCGATCAGCACGCGCTCGCCGAGCTCGATGGTCACCGAACGCAGCGAGTCGTCGCCCGCGTAGCAGAGCTCGCGGCCGTCGCTGCGCCACTGGGGCCACTGCCCACCGTCCACCGACACCTGCCGGCGCCCGGCGCCCGAAGGGAACTGGGCCACGTACACCTCGTAGCGGCCCGTCACGTCCGACATGTAGGCGAGGAAGCGGCCGTCCGGCGACAGCGCGCCGCCCATCTCGGCCGCCTTCGTGCCGATCACGATCTGCGGCTCGCCCGCGGGCCGGCAGTCGGCGTCCAGCGGCATCATCACGATGTCCTGGCTGCCCTCCAGGCCCTTCGCCGCGTAGATCAGCGAGCGTCCGTCAGGCGACAGGCTGGGGTTGGTGGCGTAGTAGTGCGGCGGCAGCGGCTGATCGGGCCCCCGCAGCAGCTCGGCCTCGCCGGTGCCGTCGACCGCGCTCCGCATCATCCGCCAGTCGCCGGCGTTGCCTGCGCCGTAGATGACGTAGCGCCCGTCGGCCGTCAGGATCGGGCAGTCCTCCTCGGCCGGATCGTCGGTCATCCGCACGGCGGCGCCGCGGTCGTCGAACACCCACAGGTCCCACACGCCCGCGTCCTCGCGCACCACGGCGGCCGCCAGGTCGGCCTGCGGCGTGATCGCCGGGAAGGGCCACAGGCTGTGCCGCTTCCCGAAGAGATGGACGTCGCGCCCCTGCCGATCCAGCAGCACAAGCTCGTGCTCCTGCAGCTGGCCGCCGTACGCCACGTAGACCAGCGTCCCGTCCGCGGCCACCGTCGGCTTGTTGGAGCCGGTCGACAGGAAGAACGGATCGCCCGTCGCCTCGAGGCGGTCGGCGTCGAACGGCAGGGCCCACAGCCCGGGCTGCGCCTCGTTCTGGCTGTACAGGATGTGCCCGGTGGGCGACCAGCAGGGATGCCGCAGGTACTCGCCCGGCAAGCGCAGGATGATCTTCCGCTCGCCGTCGCGCCACACCCCCAGCGAGTTGATGCCGTCGAGGCGATGGATCACGAACACCAGCCCGCCGCCCGGCAGCGGCGCGACGTGGTGCAGGTCCTGCTCCACCTCCAGGTCCACCGTGACGACGGAATCGGGCTTGCCGCCGGCCGCCGCCAGGGCCACGACGCCGCGGTCGCCGGTGGTCACGTAGATGCGGCCGTCCGGCAGCCACGCCGCGCCGCCGGCCGCACCGGGCGTGCCGCCGATGTCGCCCACGCGCTGCGGATGCCCGCCGTCCGCGGGCACCTTCCACAGGATGCGCCCCACCGCGAACGCCAACCAGTCGCTGTCGGGCGACCAGCACGCGACCTCGGCGTTCTCCGATCCCTCCACGGCGCGCGCCGCGTCCTCGGACAGGATGCGGATCCACACGCGGCCGCCGCCGACCCAGGCGATGCGCGTCCCGTCGGGGCTGATGGCCAGGGCGGGCGCCGCCGGGTCCACGTCCTGGTTGCTCTCCACGCCCAGCTCGAACCTGCGCACCGGGCGCTCGGGCTGCGGCTTGAACTGCCAGGCCAGCGCCGCGACCCCTGCGGCCACGACCACGATCGCCGTGAGCCACAGCGGGGCGCGTCCGCGCCCGCCAGCCGGCGCCGCCGCCGCGCCGGGCGCCAGCAGCCCGGGATCCTCCAGCGCGATGCGCGCCTCGCCCGCATCGCGCAGCCGCCGCCGCGGATCGCGCTCGAGGCAGCGCGCGATCAGCCGCCGCAATCCCGGCGGCACCGCGCCCGGCAGCGCGCCCAGGTCCACGTCCTGCCGCAGCACCGCCGCCAGCGTGTCGCTGATGGTCTCGCCGGCGAACAGGCGCTGGCCGCTGAGCATCTCGTACAGGATCACGCCCAGCGCCCAGATGTCGGCGCGGCGGTCGACGGGCCGCCCGCGCGCCTGCTCGGGGCTCATGTAGGCCGCCGTGCCCAGGATGGTTGCGGCCCCGGTCATGGCCGCGGTCAGGGTCGGCGAGTTCGATGCGTCGCCGTCTTCGCCGTCGTCGCCCAGGAACGCGCGCGCCAGGCCGAAGTCCAGGATCTTCACCTTGCCGTCGGCGGTCAGCATGACGTTGCCGGGCTTCAGGTCGCGGTGCACGATGCCGCGCTCGTGGGCCTCCTCGAGCCCGGCGGCGATCTGCGCGGCCACGGCGACCGCATCATCCAGCGGCAGCGGACCGCGCGCCAGGCGCCGGGCCAGGTCCTCGCCCTCGACCAGCTCCATGACCAGGAACTGGCGCCCGCCGTCCCGCTCGAGGCCGTACACCGTCGCCACGTTGGGATGCTGCAGCAGCGCCAGCAGGCGCGCCTCGCGCTCGAAGCGCGCCTGGCGCTCGGGGTCGCCGACGAAGGACTCGGGCAGCAGCTTCAGCGCGACCTCGCGCCCGAGCCGCGTGTCGCGCGCGCGGACCACCTCGCCCATGCCGCCCCGGCCCAGCAGCGTCGAGACGTCGTAGTGCGCGAGGGACTTCGGCAGGTCCATGGCGGTGTCCTTGGTGGGAGCCCGGTATCGAATTCGGACGAAAGAATACCAGATTTCAGCGTCGGTGGCGCCGGGAAGATACGGGATTCGGGACGATTCGGGCGACGCGCGTCACTACAGTGCAAAAAATGCGCTGTAATATTAGTGCGCCTCCGTCGCCGGCACCCGATCGAAGCTGCCATGGAGCACGAACGGCTTGGGGGGCCAACCGAGCGCCTTGCCGGTCCCGGCGTCCTCGCAGCGGGCCAGCTCGAGGTCGAAGCGGCCGGCCAGGCTGCCGTCGGCCAGGGTTTCGACCGTGAACGACCCCACGGCCGGATCGCCGATCCGGCAGCGCACCCGCCGCTCGCGCTCCTCGAAGATCAGCGGGAACACCGCCTCGGTCCCCCGCGCGATGGTGCCGTCGGCGGCCACGACGATGGTCACCGACCAACCCTCGGCCCGCAGTTCGAGCCGATCCGGCGCCGCGGCGACCACCGTCGCCCCGGCGCTGCCCTGGTCGAACCGCAGCGCGGCATCGACGCCGAACCAGCCGGGCGGCACGATGCCGCCCATGGGCAGGCCCATCCGCGGCCGGATGACCTGCACCGTGAACGCGGGGCCCGCCGACGACCCGGGCCGGATGGCGGGCGCCGGGCGGTCGGGCCGGTAGACGACGATGGTCGACACCAGCGCGACCGCCAGGCACGCCAGCAACGTGCGGGCGAACGACCACCGCGAGCGGCCGCGATCGGTGGGCCGCTCCCTGGTCATGCTTCCTCCCTGATCTCGGGGTCCACCAACCGCGCCAGCTGCACCATCGACTCCTGCCAGCCGAGGTAGCACATCTCCAGCGGGATCAGGTCCGGGATGCCGTCCTGCACGATGGACAGCTCGGTGCCGCACGAGACGGCCTTCAGGTCGACGGTGACCTCCATCACCCCGGGCAGGTTGGGATCGTCGAAGCCGTCGGTGTAGCGCAACCGCCGGTCGGGCACGATCTCGAGGTACTCGCCGCCGAAGGCATGGCCGTGCCCCGTGGTGAAGTTGGTGAAGGCCATGCGGAAGGTGCCGCCGACCTTGACGTCCAGGTGGTGGACCGTGCAGGTGAAGCCGTAGGGCGGGATCCACTTGGCCAGCGCCTCGGCAGTGGTGAACGCGCGGAAGACCCGCTCGGGCGGAGCCTTCAGGACACGGTGCAGGCGAACGGTTCCGGGCATGGTCAACTCTCCTTCGCGTTGGTGGTGGTCATGTCCTGCCACGCCGCCCCCTGCACCACCACCCGGTACCCGTCCCCGTCCTCGAAGGTGCGGCCGGCCCTGTCCCAGTACGGATTGAACGATGCGACGGCGCGGAACCCGGCCGCGGTCATCGCCTCGCAGCGCCGCGACCACGCCGGGCGGTCGGGCACGTAGATGACCAGCAGGTCCTCGGCGGTGGGCGCCGGACGCACCGGGTGCGTCCGGCAGCACGTGAACTCCAGGTGCCAGGCGCCCTCGGGCCGACCGAGCATGACCCCGTCGAACCCGTCGTGCCCCCCGAACCCGCCCAGGCGCACCAGGCCCAGGCCGTCGCGGTACATCGCCTCGGCGCGCGCCAGGTCCGTCACCGGCCTCGCGATGCGCAGGTGCTCGTGCGTCACGGCCTAGCGGTCCTCGCCGCCCAGCCAGCGGTAGACCACGGCGCCCAGCACCGCGCCGACGATGGGCGCCAGCCAGAACAGCCACAGCTGCGCCACGGCCCAGTCGCCGACGAACACCGCGACACCCGTGCTGCGGGCCGGGTTCACCGAGGTGTTGGTGACGGGGATCGAGATCAGGTGGATCAGCGTCAGGCACAGGCCGATGGCGATGGGTGCGAAGCCCTGGGGCGCTCGCTTGTCGGTGGCGCCCAGGATGACCAGCAGGAACATCATGGTCATGACGATCTCGCACACCAGGGCCGCCGCCAGGCTGTAGCCGCCGGGCGAGTGCGCGCCGTAGCCGTTGGACGCGAAGCCCGACGCGACGTCGAACCCGGCCTGGCCGCTGGCGATCACGAACAGGATGCCGCCGGCCGCGATGCCGCCCAGGACCTGCGCGACGATGTACGGCAGCAGGTCCTTCGCCGGGAAGCGTCCCCCGGCCCACAGGCCCACCGACACGGCCGGGTTCAGGTGGCAGCCCGAGATGTGCCCGATGGCGAACGCCATGGTCAGCACCGTCAGGCCGAAGGCCAGCGCCACGCCCAAAAGGCCGATGCCCACGTTGGGGAACGCCGCCGCCAGCACTGCGCTGCCGCAGCCGCCGAGCACCAGCCAGAACGTGCCGAAGAACTCCGCACCGTATCGTTTCATGGTGATCCCCCTTGATCAGTTGCCGCGGACGCCGCCATGGCGACCGGCCTTCCGGCAGGCTACCACGGCCCGGGCCCGGCGTCCCCCTGCGATCACGCCGGCCGCGCCAGCTCGAAGGCCGCGTCGCCGCGCGCGTCGACACCCACGCGCGTCCAGCCCGCGGTCTCGTAGAAGCGCTGCGCCCGCGTGCCCGGCTCGGTGGTCAGGTTCAATCGCTCGAGACCCTGGGCGAACAGCCAGTCCACCATCACGTCCATCAGGGCGCGGCCGATGCCCAGGCCCTCGTGGTCGGGATGCACGAACAGCGCCCAGATGTTCCCCGTCCGCGCGTTGCCCACGGCGAAGCCGGCGACGGCGCCGTCGACCTCGACGACCCAGCCCCGCCCGGTCTCGAACATGGCCGGCGCGTAGCTGGCCTCGGTGACCGCGTCGGTGGTCAGCCGGTTCTCGCGCACGGCGCGGCGCACGGCGTGCATGCCCGGGATGTCCTCGCGGCGCGCGACGCGCGGTTCGGTGATCACCGGCCGCCTCCGTCGAGCTGCCGCTGGTAGTCCGCGGCGTCGAAGTGGCCCAGCGAGCGCACGATCTGCGGGCCCGGGCCCAGCGTCCACTCCTCGTAGCCGCTGATCTGCACGCGTCGACCGGTGCCGCCGGGTCCCGTGTTGGTGCCGATGAGGGTCCAGCGGTAGACGAAGCCTTCGTCCGCCGCATCGAGGGCGTCCATCCGCACCACCAGGTCGGGAAACGCCGTCATGAACGCCTGGGCCGAGGCCGCGATGGCCGGCCGGCCGACCGACGGCGTGCCGCCGTTGATGGTCAGCGACCCGTCCTCGGCGAAGAACGAGGCGACCTGCGCGGGGTTCTGGCTGCACCAGGCGGCGGTGTAGCTCGTGGCGAAGGCCCGGACCAGCGTGACGTTCATCGGTGCGCTCCCGGATCGGCAGGCGGCGGTCATGATGATCCCGGCCAGCAGCAGCGCGGCCGCGATCGCGGAGAATCGTCGGGAATGGAACATGCGGTACCCCCCGGATGCCGCCGGCCGTCACTGGCCCAGCGGCGGCTCCCACAGCTCGACGCGATTGCCCTCGGGGTCCATGACCCAGCCGAACTTGCCGAAGTCGCTCTCTTCGACCTTGTCGTCGACGGTGCAGCCCTCGGCGCGCAGGGCGGCCAGCAGCGCGTGCAGGTCGTGCACGCGGAAGTTCACCATGAAGGGCTTGGTGCTCGGCGCGAAGTACGCAGTGTCGTCCTTGAACGGCGTCCACAGGGTCATGCCGTCGCCGGCGGGATTGCCGTCGCCGGCCCAGGAGAACATGGCGCCGCCCCAGTCCTGGACATCCAGGCCGAGATGGTCGCGGTACCAGGCGCCCAGCGCCTTGGGGTCCGCCGCCTTGAAGAAGATGCCGCCGATGCCGGTCACGCGCTTCATGGATGACTCCTTCGGGCCGCGCCCGCGGCAGCCCTGTCTAGTATCGCCGGTCCCCGTCGCCGGGCCCGCGTTCCGCGTACCGGAACCGCACGATGTCGACGACCTCGCAGATCGTCCGCTGGTTCGCGGTCCAGCCGATGCCCCGCACCGTCAGGGTGCTGGCGCTGCGCTCGGCAAGGTAGCCCGAAACCGTCCTGCCGTCGCGCATCGTGACGCTCACGTAGCTGCCGACGGGCGCATCGTGGAGACCTGCGACCGGATCGACCCACGGCTCGCCCACCGCCTCGGCCATCGTCCCCTCATCGAAGGACCCGGCCGGCCAGCAGCCCGCCACCATCGTCCCCAGGATGCCGCCGGCCAGCACGAGGACCGCAGCGCGTCCCTTCGCGTTTCCGATCAGAGTCCCCATCCGCATCACGTCACCCCTGGGACCGGGCATTCAATCGCCGGCGACCTCGCAGCGCGCGAAGCGCCCGTCCTCGCCGATCCAGATCAGCAGCCACTCGGAATCTATACCAAATGGGCCCCGCTGGGGGCCCAGAAGATAGATCAGGTCCTTGTCCGACCCGGCGAAGTAGAACGTGTCCAGCGACGGCCCCAGCAGGGCCACGATCTCGGCCTCGGTCTTGCCCGGCAGCACGCGGGCCTCCAGGTGCCGCAGCATCTTCTGCCGGTCGGTGGCCCCGCCGGTCCAGCTCGCCGGATCCTGGGCCTGCCACCGCACCGGATCGAAGCGCGCGTAGTTGGCGCCGATCGCCACGCCATGCTCGGCCAGCCGCGGCGGGGCCAGCACCAGGCCGGTCGCCACGACCAGGCCGAGCAGCGCGCCCCAGCTGCGCACCGCGAACCGCGGCGCCGGCCGCCCTCGGGTGCGGCGGACCAGCGCGGCCACGCTGCCGGCCAGGGCCCACAGGACCACCACCGCCCCGAACAGCAGCATCACCGGGATGCCGAACACGAGGAAGACCATCGCGAAGAACGAGTCCCCCAGCACGATCCACGCAAAGGCCGGCGTGAAGCAGGCCAGGACGATGAGGGCCGGGACGAGCCAGGTGTGCACGCGCCGCGAACCGCCGGCCAGACCGCGCGTGTCGCCTACTCCCGCCATAGCTCCGTGAACTCCTTCGACCAGTACCGCGACGGCAGGATGATGACCGAATCCGTGAACCCGGGCCCCACGAGGAAGGGCAGCCACAGCGCCCTGAGCACGCCGCCCGGCAGGTGCC
>Ga0116152_10000772_pt1 | contig 26459 bp, 26 predicted proteins | sample AD_UKC119_MetaG_FD_89894 | JGI IMG/M metagenome (GOLD analysis project Ga0116152, IMG submission 89894) | Active sludge microbial communities of municipal wastewater-treating anaerobic digesters from Hong Kong - AD_UKC119_MetaG | ecosystem: Engineered > Bioreactor > Anaerobic > Digestate...
AAGGCCCTGCGCGCACTGCGCCTGGAAGACATCCGCTTCCCGGTCGCCTACGTCATGACCTGCAACGGCCCGCCCCAGGGTATCCAGGTCGAGCGTGACATCATGAACAAATACGGCCGTCCGCTGCTCGGCTGCACCATCAAGCCGAAACTGGGCCTGTCAGCCAAGAACTACGGCCGTGCCTGCTACGAAGGCCTGCGTGGTGGTCTGGACTTCACCAAGGACGACGAGAACGTCAACTCGCAGCCGTTCATGCGTTGGAAGCACCGCTTCGATTTCGTCATGGAAGCCATTCACAAGGCCGAAGCCGAGACCGGTGAGCGCAAGGTCACTACCTGAACGTCACCGCGCCGACCGCTGACGAGATGATGCGTCGTGCCGAGTACGCCAAAGAGATCGGCGCGCCGATCATCATGCACGACTACCTGACCGGTGGTCTGTCGGCCAACACCCAGCTGGCACAGTGGTGTCAGCGCAACGGCATGCTGCTGCACATCCACCGCGCCATGCACGCCGTACTCGACCGCAACCCGCACCACGGCATCCACTTCCGTGTACTGACCAAGATCCTGCGTCTGTCGGGTGGCGACCACCTGCACTCGGGCACCGTGGTCGGCAAGCTGGAAGGCGACCGTGACGCGACCCTCGGCTGGATCGAGATCATGCGCGACAGCTTCATCAAGGAAGACCGCAGCCGCGGTATCTTCTTCGATCAGGACTGGGGCTCGATGCCCGGCGTCATCCCGGTTGCCTCGGGTGGTATCCACGTATGGCACATGCCGGCGCTGGTCAACATCTTCGGTGACGACTCCGTCCTGCAGTTCGGTGGCGGTACCCTGGGTCACCCCTGGGGCAACGCAGCCGGCGCCGCCGCCAACCGCGTTGCGGTCGAGGCCTGCGTCGAGGCCCGCAACCAGGGTCGCGAGCTGGAGAAGGAAGGCAAGGACATCCTCACCAATGCCGCCAAGAGCAGCCCGGAACTCAAGGCTGCCATGGAGACCTGGAAAGAGATCAAGTTCGAATTCGACACCGTCGACAAGCTGGACGTCTCTCACAAGTAATGTCCAGACAGGTGCGCGGTTGGCTGCATGAGCCACCGCGCGCCTGGCGACGCGATCCAAATCGACACTTTTTAGAGGAATAGACCAATGAGCGATATGCAGGACTACAAATCGAGCCTTGCTGATACCGGCAGCCGCAAGTTCGAGACCTTCTCGTACCTGCCAGAGATGGATTCGGCACAGATTCGCAAGCAGATCGAATACATCGTATCCAAGGGCTGGAACCCGGGCATCGAGCACACCGAGCCGGAAAACGCATTCCAGAACTACTGGTACATGTGGAAGCTGCCGATGTTCGGCGAGACCGACGTCGATGCCATCCTGGCCGAGTGCGAGGCGTGCCACAAGGCACACCCGAAGAACCACGTGCGTCTGCTGGGCTTCGACAACTACGCCCAGTCCGCTGGCGCGTCCATGGTTATCTACCGTGGCAAAGCCGTATAACGGCAGCGTCGACGGTCGTCGATGAGCAGAGCCCCTGCTCCGCCCGGCGGGGCGGGGGCTTTTCGTATCCGGTGTTGAGCCTTGAGTTGTGAGTTTTGAGCGCATGGCATGGGCCATGTCAACGGCCACTCAGAATCCACAACTCAAACCTCATAACTCAAAATTCCTCGGAGAGGCATATGAGCGAAACCAACCGTGATCAGTTCCTGATCAAGAACGAACCCTATTACCGTCCGGTCCACAACGAAGTGGACATGTACCAGGCCGCGTACGACGCACGCATGCCAGTCATGCTCAAGGGTCCGACCGGCTGCGGCAAGTCGCGTTTTGTCGAATACATGGCGTGGAAGCTGCAGAAGCCGCTGATCACCGTGGCATGCAACGAGGACATGACTGCATCTGACCTGGTCGGCCGCTTCCTGCTCGACATCAATGGCACCAAGTGGCAGGACGGCCCTCTGACGGTGGCCGCACGCATCGGCGCCATCTGCTATCTCGACGAGGTGGTCGAGGCGCGTCAGGACACCACCGTGGTGATCCACCCGCTGACCGACCACCGCCGCGAGCTGCCGTTGGAGAAGAAAGGCGAACTGGTGCATGCGCACGAAGACTTCCAGATCGTCATCTCCTACAACCCCGGCTACCAGTCGCTGATGAAGGACCTCAAGCAGTCGACGAAGCAGCGTTTCGGCGGCATGGACTTCGACTACCCGTCGGTCGAGATCGAGACCGAGATCGTCGCGCATGAAGGCGGCGTCGGGCGTGACATCGCCGAGAAGCTGGTGCAGGTCGCGCAGCGCTCGCGCAACCTAAAGGGACACGGCCTGGACGAGGGCATGTCGACCCGTCTGTTGGTGTACGCGGCACAACTGGTCGGCAAAGGTATCGACCCACTGTCGGCCTGCCAGATGGCACTGGTCACGCCGCTGACCGACGACCCGGACATGCGTGACACCTTGAAGGCCGCGATCAACACCTACTTCTGATCGCTTCGGAGCGCAGTGTGGAAAAAACGTTTGAGAACCTGTTGTATGCAAGCCGCTGGCTGCTCGCCCCGATCTATTTCGGATTGAGCATCGCGCTGCTGGCGATCGGCATCAAGTTCTTCCAGGAGGTGCTGCATATCCTTCCGCATGTCCTGGAGTTGTCAGAGTCCGACCTGGTGCTGGTGGTCCTCAGCCTGGTCGACATCGCGCTGGTCGGCGGCCTGCTCGTAATGGTGATGCTCAGCGGCTACGAGAACTTCGTTTCGCGCATCGATATCAAGGAAGGCGCTGAGAAACTCGACTGGCTCGGCAAGCTGGATTCGGGTTCGCTCAAGCAAAAGGTTGCCGCCTCGATCGTTGCCATTTCCTCGATCCACCTGCTCAAGGCGTTCATGAATGCGACGCAGATGCCAAACGACAAGTTGATGTGGTACGTGATCATTCACATGACCTTCGTCATCTCTGCGTTGGGCATGGCCTTCGTGGACCGTATGAACCATCACTGAGACGAGCGGTACCGCTATGTCAGTAGATTTCTCAGAATACGTCGCCTGTCTCGACCAGGAACACCAGCAGCACCGTGAGGCGCTGGAATCTTCGTACCATGAGGCGGCCAGGGTCATGTCGCCGCGAGGCCTGCAGAACTATCTCGAAGGCATGCGCGCGATGTGCACCATGGGGCGTGGACACGACCTGGTGCTGACCTACATCCAGGAGATGCCCGGCGTCGCCAAGGAGGTTGGCGAGGACGTGATCCCGGATATCGTCGAGGCGATGATGAAGCTCGCCTCGCACACCTCGGGCAGCGTTATCGCGCTGATCCTGGCTAATATGCCACTGGTCGCACAGCGCCTTGGCGATGCCGAGGTGGTACGCGGATTCCTCAACCTGTTGCACCAGATGGCCGGCAAGGCGCCACGCGGCATGCGCCCGATGCTGGAGAATCTCGACGAGCTGCTGGCCAAACTGACATTGGGCGGCCTGCGTCGCTGGGTCATGTGGGGCGCGCAGGCGCACCAGCGCGATCTCGACGGCCAAATGGCCTATTTCGGACTCAAGACCGAGTCTTCACGCTCGGTCCTGCAGAAGGAGCGGCGCGGCACGCTGTTTGTCGACAACCAGCGCAAGCTCAACTTCTACCTGCGGGCACTGTGGGCGCGCGCATTCCTGATGCGACCGACCTCCGGCGACTACGAGACCCGCACTGGACTCAAGCCGTACATCCAGGACTTCCAGATCCACGTGCCGGATGCGTTCGACGCGTTTCGCGGCATCAACGGCATTGAGATCTACCGCGCGACCGCGGCGCATTGCGCTGCACACATGGTCTATACACGTGAGCCGATATCGGCCGAGCAGCTGTCGCAGGCGCAGATGCGCTGCATCGAGCTGTTCGAGGACGCGCGTGTCGAATTCCTCGCGTATTCCGAGTTTCCCGGGCTGCGCAAGCTGTGGCTGTCGTTCTTCACCGCGCAGCCGGGCAAGGATGATGAGAAGACCGAGGTACACGAGGCGATGGACCTGATGATGCGTACCACGCGCGCCATCATGGACCCTGAGCACACAGACCCGCTCGATGTCGTCAATGAGGTGGCGGCCGGGTTCCGCGCCGCACTGGAAAAGGATCCTTACGACCCGCGCATGGCGTGGATGGCCGGCATCGATTTCTACAACAGGCTGACCGAGATCTCGCGCATCCCGAGCGTGCGCATCCTGTCCGACTGGCCGATCCCCTACCGGGACGACAACCGTTACTTCTGGGAATTCGACGAGAACATGTTCATCGCCGAAGGTGCCGACTACATACCGGCCACCCAGCAGCAGGTGCGCAAGCACGTCTCGGTGATGGAGATGGCCAACGAGGTGGACTGCGAACTGGCCGGCGACGACGCACAGGAGGTCTGGGTCTGCGCCACCGAGTTCTACCCCTACGAAGACTTCGGCGTCAGCTTTAACGAGATGTGGGGCAAGGAGCCGGTTTCCGAGCCGTATCACTACGACGAATGGGACTACCACGTGCAGTTGGCGCGACCGGAATGGGCAACCGTGATCGAGCGCCGCCAGGGCAAAGGCGACCCGCAGGTGATGGACGAGATCCTCACCAAACACAAGCCGATCGCATCACGCATCCGCCGCCTGATCGACGCCATGCAACCGCAGGGCATCGTGCGCCGCCGCGGCTACGAAGAAGGTGAGGAACTCGACCTGAATGCCGCCGTGCGCGCGATGATCGACATCCGCCGCGGCATCATGCCCGACCCGCGGATCAACATCCGAATCACCCGCCACATCCGCGACCTGTCTATCGTGGTGCTGATGGACCTGTCCGAGTCGACCAACGAGAAGGTGGGTGTGGAAGAAGGCGAACCAGGCTACGAAGAGGCCGACTCGATCCTCGACCTTACGCGCGAGGCGACCGGCCTGCTCGCCTGGGCCATCGATTCCATCGGCGACAACTTCGCGGTGCACGGCTTTGCGTCTGACGGGCGGCACGATGTCCAGTACTACCGCTTCAAGGACTTTGAAAAGCCTTACGACGACGAAGCCAAGTCGCGCCTGGCCGGCATGAAAGGCAATCTGTCGACACGCATGGGTGCCGCACTGCGGCACGCCGGCTGGCACCTTAGCCAGCAACCGGCGCAGAAGCGCCTGGTGCTGCTGATCACCGACGGCGAGCCTGCGGACATCGACGAGCGTGATCCGCAGTACCTGCGACACGACACCAAGAAGGCGGTCGACGACCTGGCGATGAAGGGCATCTATACCTACTGCCTGACTCTCGATCCGAATGCGGACCGTTACGTGGCAAGGATCTTCGGTGAGAACAACTACTCGGTGGTCGACAACGTGGAGCGGTTGCCGGAAAGGTTACCCAATGTTTTTGCAGCATTGACGGGGTAGGCATCCACAACGCTGCTTCAGCTCACTGATTCGGTCCTGACGCCTTGATCTGATTGCAGCCCGACACCTCCTGTGGAGGCCAGCCCTCTCGCCGATGAACGGCGACCATCGTGCCAGTCGCCGCTTGCTATTGGAATCGGCCAGAGGCCGGCCTCTTAAAGATAAACCCTGGGATCACGAAGGCAGCCCCATTAATCCCGTTGGTCCGCCCGCAACGCAGCCCCCCCCGCTGTCGCAGCACTGCAGAAAAACGCTGAGTTTTGACATCGCAGGTGTCAGATGGTTTTACGTCCCGAGTGAGTTGCCAGAAAAGCGACCGGCCCCTGGTCTGCCTCAGCCACCACGAGGGCGCCCTTCAGCCCCGGGAAAAAGGCAACACCTTCTTCGACCTCGGCTCGCAGCCGTGTTCCCTGTAGCGCCGCTCCATCAGGTCGAGCGCGTTGTTGAACTGGCCAATCAGCCGGGTGTGCAGGTCGCGTGCGCTCTCGTGGTAATAGACGAGTTCGATCGGCGCGGGCTCGGTCAGGTCATCCCTTGCCTGGTCGTGACGAAACACCCAGGCCAGCATGATCAGCCGCCCGCCTTCGCCATCGCGTACCGCGTATGCCTGGTTGTCGACGAAGATGACCTCTTCCTCGTCGATTACCGATTGCATCTGCATGCTGCGCACCGGCACAAACACGTGCGCATAGTGGCAGCGCGACAGCATCAGGCGACAGCGGTTGTACAGCGCCGCCGGAATACTGAGCCGCTCGCGGGCAAGCTCTTCGGGACGAAAGAACGTCTCGGTGACCAGGTTACTCATTCAGCTAGCCGTCGTCTCCCAACTCCGGATCCCACCCCAGTTCACGTGCACGCGCGATCGCGGCATCGTAGATCTCGCGGTGCTTCTGCATCAGTTCGGGCGGAAGGTTGGACACGCGATGCCCGTACTTCTCCCATTCCCGGGTCACCTGATCATATAGGCCATCGACCCGCTGGCCGGTCCACCCCTCGCAGGTCTCGGTCTGCGGGATCAGGCCGAACACCCAGGCGTCGCGGATGATGTTCCCGGTGGGATTCATCGCGCCGTGCGGGTCCTTGTCGATACCCATGTATTTTTTCTGGATCATTTGCCAATCACTTTACGCAGAATAGTCTGCGGCCGATTCTAGCAAATACCACCGAGGCTCCAGACCGGTATGTCACCCATCGAATCCACCCGGCTCGATTACCTGCGCCATGGCGAGCCGGTCGGCGGCAGCCGCTTCCGCGGTAACGGCGTCGATGACCCGTTGTCGGAAAGAGGCTGGCAACAGATGCGCGTCAGTACCGCAGCGATCGACGGCTGGCAACGCGTCGTCAGCTCACCGATGCGCCGCTGCGTCGAGTTTGCACGCTGGCTGGCGACCGAACGCGGACTGCCGCTGGAGGTCCAGCCCGACCTGCGCGAGGTCGGATTCGGTACCTGGGAAGGCGCAGAACGGGAACAACTGCGCGAACACAGGGCCGCGGAGTACGACGCCTTCTACCGCGACCCGGTGCACAACCGCCCCGCCGGTGCCGAGCCGCTGGCACTGTTCGGGGCGCGCGTGGCCGCGGTGTTCGACCACCTGGTCAAGAAATATCCGGGCGAGCACCTGCTGGTGGTGTGTCATGCAGGGGTCATTCGCGGCACCTTCGGCCACGTCACGCAGTCGCCACCGGTCAACTGGTACCGTACCGAAGTCGACAACGCGGCAATCACGCGCTTCGTGCACGACCGGCGCGGTGCGCATCTGGTGGCGCACAACTGGCGGCCAAGCCTGTAAACTGGCCCGCACCACGCATGCCTGTACATGCAAATCTGTCCCGCCATCTGTGGAGCACGCCATGGCCTTCGCCCGCCTTGCCTTCCGGACGCTGCTGATACTGCTGGTCCTGCTCGTTGTCATCGGTCTACTGCTACCGTCGTCGGCGACGGTCGAGCGCAGCATCGTGATCGACGCACCAGCCGCAAAGGTGTTTCCCCATGTCAACGGGATGCGCGCCTTCCACGCCTGGTCACCCTGGGCGAGCATCGACCCGGATACACGCTACCGGTTCGATGGTCCGGAACAGGGTGTCGGGTCGCGCATGTCCTGGGAGAGTGGCAACAACCAGGTCGGTCAGGGCAGCCAGGAGATCGTCGCGAGCACCACCAACGAGCGCGTCGAGACCGACCTGGTGTTCGGTGACAAGGGCAACGGCAGAGCGGTTTTTCTCCTGGAGCCCGAGGGTTCGGCGACCAGGCTGCGCTGGCAGTTCAAGACCGGGTTCGGCTGGGACCTGTTCGGCCGCTACGTCGGCCTGATGCTCGACAGCATGATCGGCGCCGCCTATGACAAGGGACTCAGGACGCTGAAGACCACCGTCGAACAGCCCACCTCAAAGACCTGACCGGCTGCGCGGCCACACAGGTGAGCCCCGGCAATACAAAGGCTAAAGCTAAGCAATGCTGGCCAGGGCCACGGCACCCTATACTCGGCGGTTATTCGCAGAAAACCTGAGGGCACGCACCATGGCGGAGGCAATCGGCCATCAAAGCCACCTGATCGACACAGGACTCTATCGTCCGCAGCTGGCCGCCTGCTACCTGGTCGAGGATCACGGCGAGCTGGCGATCATCGACACCGGCACCAACAACTCGGTGCCGGCAGTGCTGGACGCGATTGCATCGCTGGGCGCGACGCCGCAGCAGGTGCGCTACCTGATGCCGACCCATGTCCACCTCGACCACGCCGGCGGCACGGGGAAGCTGATGCAGCTGTGCCCGAACGCCACGCTGATCGTCCACCCCAAGGGACTGCAGCACATGCTCGATCCGAGCAAGCTGCAGGCCGGTGCCACCGCCGTGTATGGCGAGGAGGCGTTCGCGCGCGATTTCGGCGACCTGTTGCCGGTGCCCGAGGATCGCGCCCTTGCCGCGTCGGACCTGCAGACCTTCGGGCTCGGTGAGCGCCAGCTGCAGTTCCTCGACACCCCGGGGCATGCCAACCACCATGGCTGCATCTTTGACCATGCCAGCGGCTACCTGTACACCGGCGACACCTTTGGCCTCGGCTACCGCGAGTTTCGTGCGGGCGGCCGGGGCCCGCTGCTGGTGGCGACCACGACCCCGGTGGCATTCGACCCGGAGGCCTGGTTCGACAGCCTGGAGCATATGTTTGCGTTGTCCCCGGGGGCCTGCTGCCTCACCCACTACGGCCGCATCGACCAGCCCGAGGAATGCCTCGACATGTTGCGCGAGAGCATCCAGGCGCATGTCGCCATCGCGCTGGCGGAAGAGGCGCGCGGCCCCGAGGGGCGTGAGGCACGCCTTCGATCCGAGGTCGAACGGCTGTTGGTCGACGCCGGGGTCGCGCACGCAGGGCTGCCGGCCGACCGGGTGCGCGAGATTTTTTCCGGTGACATCGAGCTGAACGCGCAGGGACTGGCAATCTGGCTGGCACGGCGTGCAAAGGGCCGTTCATAGCCCACCGCTATCGACAGGTTTGCAAACCACGAATGGCGCCGACTTGCGGTGCAGTTATAATCCGCCCATCCAATGAACCTGAACCGTCCCATGCAAAAAACAGACGACCTCCGAATCCAAACGATCAAGGAAGTGGAACCGCCAGCGCTGGTGCACGAACACCACCCGCTGACCCCCGAAGCGGTCAACACCGTGTCGCAGACCCGCGATGCCATCCACCGCATCCTGAACCGCGAGGATGACCGCCTGTTGGTGGTGATCGGCCCGTGCTCGGTACACGACCCCAAGGCGGCGATCGAGTACGCCAACCGCCTGCTCCCGGTGCGTGAGCGCCTGAAAGACGACCTGTTGATCGTGATGCGGGTGTATTTCGAGAAGCCGCGTACCACGGTTGGCTGGAAGGGACTGATCAACGACCCGGACCTGGACGAGAGTTTCCGCATCAACAAGGGCCTGAACCTGGCGCGCGAGCTGCTGCTGCAGATCAACAACATGGGGCTGCCCGCCGGCACCGAATTCCTGGACCTGATCAGCCCGCAGTACGTCGCCGACCTGATCAGCTGGGGCGCAATCGGGGCGCGCACCACCGAAAGCCAGGGACACCGGGAACTGGCCTCGGGACTTTCGTGTCCGGTCGGCTTCAAGAACGGCACAGATGGCACCATGCGCATCGCCGTCGACGCGATGCGCGCCGCCGAGCGCCCGCACGTGTTCCTGTCGCTGACCAAGGCCGGTCGCTCCGCGATCTTCAACACCAGCGGCAACCTGGACACCCACGTGATCCTGCGCGGCGGCCGGCGCCCGAACTACGATACCGAGTCCGTGCACGAGGCGGAGGCGGAGATGATTCGCGCCGGGCTGCGGCCAAACCTGATGATCGATTTCAGCCATGCCAACAGTCGCAAGCAGCACGAGAAGCAGGTCGAGGTGGGTGGTGACGTCGCGGGGCAGATCCGCCGCGGCAACCGCAACATCATAGGCGTGATGATCGAGAGCCACCTGGTCGGCGGCCGTCAGGACCTGAACGACAACGGCAACCTGACTTACGGCCAGAGCATCACCGATGCCTGCCTGGCCTGGGAAGACAGCGTGCCGCTGCTCGAGACCCTGGCCTCCGCGGTACGTAAACGCCGCGAGGTGCCTGAAGAAGAAGACGCCGGGATCGCTGCCACCGTCGAGGATTGATCAAGGCGGCACGCCTTGGCGTGGAACTCGCGTCGCGAGCCCGCGTCCCTCTCTCCCCCCGGGAGAGAGTAAGGAGAGAGGGAAACGGTCATGACCGTTGGTGTGCGCCGGCCGCGTCACTCAGAATTCGTCGAAGCCTGCCTTGCGCAGCCATTCCCTGGACTTTTCCTCGTCGCGTTCGACGACCGTGCCGTCCCGGTACATCATGCCAATGGTCGTCATCGCACCCTGCAGACCCTGCTCGGCCGCCCTGGTGAACCACTCGAGCGCCTTCTGACCGTTCTGTTCCACGCATTCACCCTGCATGTACATGAATCCAAGGCCATGCTGCGCGAGGCCCAGGCCCGCCTCGGCCGCGGCCTGCATGTAACGCAACGCGAGCGCCTGGTTTTCGACCATGCCGAGCCCGTTCTGCGCCATGATCGCCATGCGGTACTGCGCCTCCGGGTCGCCCTGCTCGGCAAGTGGGGCGAGAAAGTGCGTGGCGGTGCTGAAATGTTTCGACTCGAACGCGGCGATACCGCTGCTCAAGTCCATGTCGAGTCCTTCATCCCGGATCATGTTCTTGCCTGCTCCTGTGATGTGGCGCCGGCGGCAGCCGGCGGCGCACGATTTCGGGGATTCGCATGGCCTTATACCATCGCATCGCGCGCCACCAACGCCGCAGATCGGCGGGAAATTCCGCTGCAACTGCGCGACGAAGGCCAGCGCGAAGCACGTTAAACTGACGACAACACCCATCGCATGGCGTTCGAAAAATGCAGACAGCACTGGCCGACTTCATCAAGGACACCGCGGACGGCCGTGAGGCCGACAGGATTCTGCGCGCCTGTGTGCATTGTGGCTTTTGCACCGCCACCTGCCCAACCTACCAGCTGCTCGGCGATGAACTCGACGGCCCGCGTGGACGAATTTACCAGATCAAGCAGGTGCTGGAGGGCGAGCCGGCCACGCCGACGGTGCGCGAGCACCTTGATCGTTGCCTGAGCTGCCGGTCCTGCGAGACCACCTGCCCGTCGGGTGTCGATTATCACCGGCTGCTGGATATCGGGCGCGAACAGGTCGAACGGCAGGTGCCGCGCTCGCTCGGACAACGCTTGCTACGCCGCATGATGATCGAGGTCCTGGCCTATCCCGCGCGCTTCACGCCGCTGCTGCGTATCGGCCAGGGACTGCGCCCGCTGCTGCCCCCCGGACTGCGCAAGCAGATCCCGATCGGCCGGAAGGTCCGTCGCCGCGCCGCCGATACAGCGGCGCAGCGCCGCGTGTTGATCCTCGAGGGCTGTGTGCAACCCGGGCTGGCGCCAGAGATCAACGCCGCGCTGGAGACCATCCTGGACCGCCTGGGCATCGCGGTGGTCCATACACCTGGTGCCGGCTGCTGCGGCGCCCTGCCCCACCACCTGAGTGACAGCGAGCGTGCACGCACCATGGCGCGCCTGAACATCGATGCCTGGTTTCCAGCAGTGGAAAACGGGGCCGAGGCCCTGATTGTCAGCGCCAGCGGCTGTGGTGCGCATGTGCAGGACTACGCTCACCTGCTGGCGGACGACAGCGTTTATGCGGCCAAGGCGAAAAAGCTTGTCTCACTGCTGCGCGACCCGCTGCAGATCGTGCTGCAGGAACCGGCAGACAGGCTGCGGGTCGAACCGCGTGCGGCGCGTGTCGCCGTGCACACACCCTGTACGCTGCAACACGCCCTGAAGCTCAACGGTGCAATGGAACGACTGCTACAGTCGCTCGGCTACCAGCTCAGCACTGTCGGCGAAGGTCATCTGTGTTGCGGCTCCGCAGGGACCTATTCGATCCTGCAGCCGGCGATCTCGAAGCAGCTGCGCCAGCGCAAGCTGCATGCGCTCAAGGCGGACCATCCGGACCTGATCGTCAGTGCCAACATCGGATGCCTTATGCATCTCGGCGAGGCAGACGGGATCCCGGTAAAACACTGGTTGAACGTGGTGGCGGAAGACCTGCGGAGCTGAACCGCGATTTGGATTCAGTCACCCACACCGGCAGAAATCCACGCGCGCCATTCCCTCAACAGGCCCGCGTGCGTCGCCGCCAATCCTATCCGCGGCGAAAGTGACAGGGACCTCACCCAATCGCCACGGTAGTCGTCCAGCAGGCCACCGACCGCACCGCTCTCACTGAGCACCAGTTGCCCCGCCGCATAGTCCCACAACCGCTGCCCGCCGTGCAGATATACCTGGCAGCGGCCGAGTGCCACCCAGCACCAGTCCAGTGCGACCGATCCGAAACTGCGTTGCGAGCGATAGGGTGCCTGTCGCGCCACCGCGGTGATCAGCGAATCGGGAAGGCGCTTGAGATCGAGCATGGCCATCGCATCGCGCAGCCGCTCCGGTCGGGCGGCGGCACACAGCGGTCGTCCGTTGAGCCAGGCACCCCGGCCGCGCAGGGCGCTGAAACACTCGTCGCGCACGGGATCGTAGACGATGCCCGCGGTGACCGTACCGTTCGCGATGAATGCCAACGAGACGGCAAAGAACGGAATCCCCGCGGCAAAATTGGCAGTACCGTCCAAAGGATCGAGGCACCACAGGCCCTCGCCCTGCGCTGCCAGCAGACCTTCCTGCTCGGTCGTACTCATCTCTTCGCCCAACAGCGCAATACGCGGCCATCGCCGGCCGAGCTCATCCTGCAGACGCTGTTGCATCGCCATATCCGCCGCCGTGATCAGCGAACCATCCGCCTTGGTATCGGCGTCGACCGCTTCAAAGCGTGACATCAGCTCCTGTCCGGCCGTCGATCGCACGATCTGTGCAATGTGTTCCATGTCGTCGAGGTCAATCATATTGTCTCAAGCCTGTGCAATTCTGGCCGCTACAGCTTATCGATGGCGCGCCGGTGCGCAACGGGAAACTCCCTATTGCTATGCCAAACACCTGCGCCTAGGCTGACACGATGTATTTCAAAGGGAAGACGCAATGGTGCTGAAGCGCCGCCTCTATGCCTTGTCGTTGTTGTGTTGTGTCGTCGTCGGCAGCAGCCTCGCCACCCCTCTCGAAGATCAGCGAAAGACTTTCCTGGCGGCCGAAAAGGCGCTTGATCGCGGTGCGATGGGCGACTTCAAGAAACTCAGCCGCAGCATCCGCGACTACCCGCTGTATCCGTACCTTGAATACGAAGCACTGATGAAGCGCCTCGGCAGTGCCAGCAACGATGAGGTCAGGCGCTTCATCACCACCCATGAATCCACGCCGCTGTCGGCCTGGCTGCGCGCGAGCTGGCTCGACCACCTGGCGACACGGCAACGCTGGACCGACTACCTGGCGTTCTATCAGCCGTCGCGCGACACCACTCGACGCTGCCATCAGCTGCAGGCGCTGATCGCGACGGGGAAGGCGCGGCAGGCATACGCAGAGGTACCCGACGTCTGGCTGTATGGCAGATCACAGCCCAGCGCCTGCGACCCGGTGTTCGATGCCTGGACCAAGGCCGGACACCGCACCACGGACATGATCTGGCAGCGGATCGAAAAGGCAATGGAGTCCGGTGAATGGCGTCTTGCAGAATACCTGGGCCGAAGTCTGTCCAATAGCGACCAGGTGTGGTTGAAGCGCTGGGTAAGCTTGTATCGCGCACCGGCGCATGCCCGCGAACACGACAGGTTCGGCGAATCTCACCCCTATCGTGAGGCCATGCTTTCTCATGCAGTGCGCCAGCTGGCTCGCTGGGATGGCCTCGAAGGCCTGACCCTTTGGCGCGACATCAAGGACCGTTATCCGTTCAACGAGGCCCAAGTCAGGCGTACCGAACAGTACATCGTGCGCAACCTGGTACGCACACCTGGCGAGACAGCCTACGATTTCATCCGCAGTGTCGAGGTGGGTGAGAACGACATCCAGGCGCACGAGGCACGTATCCGTGCAGCCATGTTGCGCGAAGACTGGCCGCAGATCGTCAACTGGATCGCCGCGCTGCCGCGGCATGAGCGCGAGGACGAAAGCTGGACCTACTGGCTGGCGCGTGCACTTGAGGGTACCGGCGATACCCAGGCGGCCAATGCGCTATACGAAAAAGCCGCACGCGAGCGAACCTACTACGGTTTTCTCGCCGCCGACCGCATTGGCACCGAGTACCATCTCGACCATATCGCAACACCGGTATCCGCTGCGCTGATCGACGAGGTCGCCGGCCTGGACGCGATCAAGCGGGTGAAGGAACTGTTCGCCCTCGACCGCTGGGGTCAGGCGCACTCGGAATGGCGGGCGGCCACCGCGGGACTGGACAACACCCGACTCAAGGCTGCGGCGAAGCTCGCCGAGCAGGAAGGCTGGCATGATCGTGCGATCTTCACGCTGGCGCGGACCGGTTACTGGGATGATCTCGAACTGCGCTTTCCGCTGCAGCATGCAGACCTGGTCGAGGAAAACGCAAAACGCCATGGCATCGACATCGCCTGGGTATTCGCAGTGATGCGTCAGGAAAGCGCCTTCATGACCAACGCCCGCTCAAACGCTGGCGCCATGGGTCTGATGCAGCTGATGCCGGCAACCGCACGCAGCGTCGCCAGGAAGATGCTCAACCGCAAGCCGCCACGGCGCAGCGAACTGCTCGAACCGGATACCAATATCGCGCTCGGCAGTGCCTACCTGAAGCAGATGAAGGGTGAACTGGGCGACAGCGCAGTGCTCGCCACTGCGGCGTACAACGCCGGGCCACATCGGGTCACGCGCTGGCTGCCGGAGCGGACGCTGCCGGCCGACATCTGGATCGAGCTGGTGCCATTCGACGAGACCCGCGGTTACCTGCGGCGCGTACTCGCCTACACAGTGATCTATGAAAAACGCATGGGCAAGACGCCGACGCGGCTGAACGAACGCCTGCACCCGGTGCCGCCGAGCATCAGCCTTCTGAGCGGCACACCGAGTGACGCGCCGGTGATCTCAGCCAGCTGATCCCTGCCCGCGCGTCATCCGTTCACGGACCGCCTGCACCTCGGCCGGATCCATGCGTTTTATCAGGTGCTTCACGTAGTCTTCGGCGCGCTTGCTGCCATTGACGTGGGCCAGCGACAGCCATTGCAATGCAGCCGCATCATCGCGCGCAACGCCCTTGCCTTCCATCAGCATCTTGCCCAGGGCAAACTGCGCCGTCGGCATGCCCTGGTCGGCCGCCTTCAGGTACCACTGCACCGCCGCAGGGATATCCCTGCTCGCACCGTACTGGGCGAACCGATACATGGTGCCGACAACATATTGCGCCTTGGCCGAACCAAGCTTCGCCGCCTGCAGATAGAGTTCGCGCGCGCGGGTCTCGTCGACCTCGATCCCGGTGCCATTGGCGTACATCCATGCCAGCGTGATCAGCGCATTCTCGTGGCCCTGGGCAGCCGCCCTTTCGAACCATTCACGCGCCTGTGCGTAGTCCAGCCCGACGCCGTCGCCATTGCCATACATCACGCCAAGGCGAAACTGCGCCTCCGGATTGCCGGCCTTGGCCGCCTTGCGCACCGCCGCCTCAGCACGCAGCTGATCGGGATTGAACGTCACTGTCGATTTCTGATCAGACATCACTGCAGACCTCGAACTGCATGTTAAACCACTGGCCTAACGGGCATCGCGATACGCGCCACCCTGGACGATGACAGGCGAGCCCGTATCGCCGTGATCATTCCCTCTCCCCATCCCTCTCCCACGAGGCGAGAGGGGGAGCCGGCGCTTCGCGACTCTTGATTTGCGAGTTTCACGTTAACGCAATTGGCGCGCGCGAGGTGCGGTTTCGTGCCGCCCCGGCTCGAACTCGGCCAGTCGCTCCCCCACCCTCCTGAGCAGGCGTGGATCACTGATGACCTCGTAGTAGCTGTCACCATCGTCTTCCCTTTCCAACAACTGTCGCCCCATCCACAACTTGACGACGTGTTCACGGACCAGCAACCAATGGCTGTCACCATTCACGTCGGAACATGTCCCGGCGAACAGCACTGCAGGGGCGGCGCCTTGTTTGTCCCGTACCTTGAGCTTGTGCAGGGATACCTCGACGTGGAGCTGCGAAAACGCCGGCGCATCGAGTTCGATCCCATTGACGTTGTAACGGACCAGTTTTTCCGCATCGCCGTCATCGCCCTGCTGTCCCCGTACCGACGTGGCCACGCACAACCCGCGCCTGCCCGGCAGGCTGCAGGACTCGCGCAAGGCGGCATCGCAGGAAGACAACTGGCGCGCACGTGCGATCGCCGGCGAGACCGTCACCTTGCGGAACTGGTCGTACAGATAGGTCGGTGCGTCACCGGCGTAAGCAATGCCGATACCCAGTTCGATCAATGGCAGCCCGAGGTGCTCGTTCTCGGCATTCATCGCATCGGCCTGGCCCACGATCGCCGCCGCCAGACAACACGCGCGGGCGACCGCCAGTCTTTCAGCCCCCTGGCCGGCGTGTTCCAGGAGGAGCAATACCAGGGCATCGCCCTCCACGGTCACTTTCTGGGCATCGAACTGTTCGATAAGGGCGCTGCAGGGGTCATAGAAATAGCGACTGAAATGGGCCGCCGCACTGAGATTGCGCTGCCGCATCTGTGCCGCGAGTTGCGTCATTCCACGCAGTCCCACTTTTACGATGACGTGGCCGACGACGTCGCCCCGCGCATCCAGCGCGACGTCTTCGCGACAGAACAGCTGCAACACGTTATTGGCCCGCGACAACGCGGCCTCACGCTCGTCGGTCACCAGGCGCAGACTGTCCATGCCGACATAGGCTCGCCACGCGAGCTTCAGATCACGACGCAGGCGCAGGAAATCACCGACGAATCGTGCCATCACCTGGCGCCTGCCATTCGCGGGATTTTGCCGATACTCCTTGCGCAGGCCGTCGATACGCCTTACCAGCGTGGCTGCGTCCCTGACCCCTTCGGCGGCACCGAGGCGGCGTGTGAACTCGCGGCGCCTGACGGTGCCATTGAGATAGCCAAAAACCAGTGATTCCGCGTCGACCAGCCCCAACGGCGGATACACGACCGACAGCTCATGCGAAGCCAGCACCCCGGGCATCAGTCCGGCCCTTTCCAGTTTCGAGGCAAGCTGAGCATTGAGGTGGCGCTGCAGACCGGCAATTCGCGGGTCATACCAATTGCCGGGGCGCGGCCATTCGGGCTCCACTCCACCCAACAGGCCCACGGCGTTCTCCGGCACGTCGAGCCAGGTCGCCGCAGTATCGTTGATCTCCTGTTCGGCACAGAGGATACGCACCCGCTGCCCGGTATCGAGAAAGCCGCGCTCAAGTCCCTGGTCAGGTCGAGCCGCCAGTGGCGCCACGCTGGCGGGAGTCGGCTGGTGATGCAGATCCACCACTGACGGCAACCACTCCGCCAGCGTCTCCAGCACGCAGCGGTTGGCCTCGCGCATGGTGTCGAGATCATGCAACAGGTACGGGTAGACGCGAAAAAAGTTGCGTGGCGTGCCTACGCCGTCCAGCTGCAGGATCGGGTCTGCGAGCATGAACTCGGGGACCGGCCATGTACGTCCCAAGATCGCCTTACGCAGGTTTTTCATCCCGCCGTGTTCCAGGCGCATCAACTCGCGAATCGCCTCGCGGGCGACGCGGAAACGCACATACGAGGCCTGGCGACCGAGGATCACCGCCTGCTGGTGCAGTTGCAGGCTCTGTCCGGTCAACTGCCGCATCGGCAGATTGCGCGCATCGTCCAATTCCAGACGCAGGCTGGCGATCTGCGCATCGATAGTGCTGAACAGCAGCTTGAGCACGGACAGCTGGAACAGCTGCACGCGTTCCAGCCGGCTGGAACTGCGGGCCTCCTTGACCACTGCGCGATGATGCTCCTGCACCACCTGACCGAACCCCTGCGCAATGGTGGCACTGAACGAGGGCCCTGATTCCTTCCACAGGCGCTGCGCACATTCACGCACCAGCGCATGCACATAGGCTGTCACGGCCTTGCCCAGCGCCGGACCCAGGGCAACATCGATGTGGGCGTTGTCGGTACCGCGCGGAAAACGATCGAGGCGCAAGCGGGTGAACTTGATCCGGCGAAACCCTTCGCGGACCGCATCGGGGGCGGGCCAGCGGGACCTGAACCGGGGAAACAGAGGGGGCATGGCGGGGTTGGGTCTAGACGCGGCACAGGCCTGTGGCTGCCGGGGCGGCCGCCACACAACCCTGACCGGCTACCGCGCAGTCAGGGCGTCGATAATGCGGTCTTCCATCTCGATGCGCACCGCCAACTCTTCGCCCAGCTTGCCCAGATCCCGATCCAGCTCGTGCAGATCCAGCTGATGATCCGAGGAGTCGTACTTGTCGTTGAACTCCACCGCGACCTCCGAGGCCTCGGCGATACGCGGGTAGACCTCGCGGGCGATCTCAACGACCTGGCCGCGACGCTCACGACCGGCCACGATGCGCTCGTAGATCTCGAAATGGCCGAAGGCCGAATAGTCGACCAGCACCTGGCAGAACTCCTGCAGCACGTTCGGATTCGGCGCCAGCTCCTTGAACGGCTCCAGGCCGGCGACACGACAGAACATCGTCAGCACCTCCTGGCGTTCATCCAGGAGCTTGCGCACCATTTCCTGCGTGCCTTCCCGACGATCTGTTTTTTGCGGTTCAATCATGGTCATTGTTATGTTTCCAGACGCATCCTTCGGCGGTCTTAGTTTACTCCGAATCGGTTCCGCGTAAACTGGACCGCAGTCGCCCCGTATTGGCGGCTCGAAGCGAACCTGGCGGGCACTTGCCCGCGAACGAAATCTGCGCCCCGTGAAAAAGCTGCTCTCACTGTGTCTGTCCTGTTGCCTCTGCCTTTCGGCGCCGGCCCCCGTATCGGCTTACGGTGGCTACGGAGGCGAGAACCCCTTCGTCGAGGCGATGCTGCGGATGATGGAGATATTCGGTCTTATCGACCGCAGCAGCCTGCCGCTCGGCATCCCCTATCTGCCGGGCAACACTTCGGCGCTCGGCAGTGGATTCGGCGGACTCTCCGGATTTGGCGGCTATCCCGGCATGGGAGCAATGCCGGGCGTGTCACCGCTGTCCCTATATGGCATGGGGGGTGTGCCCGGTATGGGCGGCGTACCCGGTATTGGGGGGGTGCCCGGTATGGGACAGGTTCCTGGCATGTCCGCATGGCCAGGCGCAGGCTGGGGCATCCCCAATGGCTACGGACAGTCGACAGGTGTCAACACGACCGGACAACTCGATGGCATCTGGGAACTGGACAAGGGTGGCTTTGTGGTGATCAGGGGCAGCAACGCCCGGCTGTATCTGTCGCGCGAAAAATTTCAGGATTTTCACGTCGGCTACGATCGCCAGAATCTGTGGTGGACCCCGACGACCGGTGGAACACGTTCACGCTACCGCTACCAGCTCAGCGACGGCAGGATGATCCTGCGCGACAGCGAGGGCAATTACCTGCTGTTGCGTCGCCGGCGCTGAGCACCGCTCACTTGAGGCAGACAGGCCAAATAGGCAAAATCGATTCGCACGACCCAAGGCCCCCTGCGTCCCACGCGCCAAGGTCACACCCGGAGCAGTCATCACAACAATGAAGATCCAACGCATCGCCCTGATCGGCGGCTCAGGCTTTGTCGGCCGGCATCTTGCCGGACATCTGCGCAACCGGGGCTACCAGTGCCGCGTCATCACCCGGCACGCGCACCGTCACTATGACCTGCGCCCGGCAGCGGAAGTGGTCGAAGCAGACCCGTTCGACCACACGCAGCTGACATCGGCGCTGCATGGCTGCGATACCGCGATCAATCTGGTGGGCATCCTCAACGGTGGCGGCAAAGAAAACAGTTTCCGCCGCGTCCATATCGAGCTGGTGGAGAATGTGGTGGCCGCCTGTCATACGGCGAAGATCGGGCGACTGCTCCACATGAGCGCGCTGAATGCCGACCAGGCCAGTGGCAGCAGCCTCTATCTGCGCAGCAAGGGTGAAGGCGAGAACCGGGCGCACACCCTGGGCAGGCCCGGGATCGCGGTTACCAGCTTTCGTCCCTCGGTCATCTTCGGGCCGGATGACAGTTTCCTCAATCGCTTCGCCGTCCTGCTGCGAATACCCGGTCCCCTGCCGCTGGCGTGCCCGGATGCGCGGCTGTCGCCAGTCTATGTTGGTGATGTGGCTGCCGCATTCGCCAATGCACTGGAAGACCGCACTACCTTCGGCAAGCACTATGAGCTGTGCGGACCCAGGACTTACACCCTGGAGCAGCTGGTACGCTTTGTCGCCCGGCACAGCGGCCAACGCAAAATCATCGTGCGCCTGCCGGACTGGGCATCGCGCCTGCAGGCCTCGATCCTGCAATATGCCCCCGGCAAGCCTTTCACGCCCGACAACTACCTGTCACTGCGCACGCCCAGCGTCTGCAGGGAAAACGGCCTGGCCGCGCTCGGGGTAACGGCCACCTCGCTGGAAAACGCCGGCACACGTTTTCTGACCCACATGGACAAGAATCTGCGACGCAACCAGCTGCGACGCCACAGCCAGCGTTGAGGTCCCGCACCCGACCGAGGTATGGCGCTCAGCGCGCCGCCACGCCGGACTGCAGTTGCTGCAGATAGCGGTGACGCTGTCCCCGCTCCATCTTCGCCAGTTCACGGCAGGCCGCGTGAAATGCCGGCAGATCACCCGCGGATCGCTGCAGTAGCAGGCGCAGAGCGGGCGCCAGCGCGTGGTAGGTGCCCACGCTCGCCAGCCGGGCGTTGTTCAATGGTCGCTCGAACCAACGGTCGAACCCGGAATATCCACCCCAGTCCAGCTTCAGCTGCGAATACGCCTCGCGCAGTGTCGCGAATATCGCCTGCTTGCGCGGCGCCAGGTCAGGTGGCGCCGGCTGCAAGTCATAGAGATCGGCGAGCCGCCCGCGGGTTTGCATCAACAGCGCGAGAAAGTCCTGTTTTCGTGCCGCCTGCGTCCGCTGTTCGCCGCGCTCCTGCGGCGTACCGTGATGCAGCAGCCAACGCCGCACACCCTCGGTCTCGATCACCGTCGCATACGCCTCGTTGAACGCGCTGTCGTCGGCGACATACAGGGTCTCGTGCGCCAGTTCGTGAAACACCAGGCCGGCGATGTCCGCCACGCGCCAGTCGATCACGGTACTGGGCAAGGGGTCACTCAACCAGCCCAGCGTCGAATAGGCGGGCACAGGTTCGACCGCGACATCCCAGCCGTCACCGGCCAGCGAGTCGGCATGGGCGTTCGCCCTGTCGCGGTCGAAGTAGCCCCGGTAACTCGCACAGCCGACTATCGGATAACACCATTGCCGCGGCTGCAGCGAATCGAACGGTGTTGCAACCACGCTCCACACCAGCGCATCGCGCCCGACATCGGCATACAGGCGGTAGCTGCGGGTTTCGTGCAGGCCCAACTCACCGACCGCGAACTCGATCATCAATGGCAGTTGACGCAGTCGCTCGCGTACCGACTCAGCGGTCGACGGGTCATCCGCCACCTGCTGCAGCGGCCGCGAGGCGGCCATCACGCCGATTTGACCCCGGACTGCCTGCGTGTAATACGACAGCGAACTGCAGCCGCCGGGCAACAGCATCGCGACAGCCAGCAGAAGGCGCAGGGGCGACATCTCAGATCGGGAAAAATACCGCAGACGCAACGCCCTGGATGACGTTCTTTATCTGCCGGCTGCTGGCATCGGCGACAACCTGGGCCATGTGATCCTGCAACCCGATCAGCTTGCCGGCGAGTCGCTCGAAGCTGAGGTCACCTTCACCATCGAACGCGTTGCTGTACAGAAACAGTTGGCCGTCGTCATGGCGCGCATGCCCGAGTTTCCAAAATGCGATCTCAAAATTACGCGCCAGGTAGTGCAGTTTCTGCGGATCGAGGTAGTCGTACAGGTAAAAGCGGCGCTTGCCGCCATAGGCATCGAGCAGCATGGTACGCATACCCTCGATGAATGCCGCCACCCTGTCACCGGTATAGGTCTCATCGAAGGCCAGCGTGATCGCCGCCGAGGATCGCGTGCCCTGCAGATCGGGGTGCCGATCCAGCCTGCGCGGACCAAACAGTGCGTTCATCGCCGATTCGCGTGTGTCGTATCGTCCCCGCCGCAGCTGATTGGGATTGCGCACGTAAAGTTTGCGGGCCAGCTCGCGCAGGTAATCGAGACTCTGGCGCACGTTGATCTCGGTCACCATGTCGACATCGCCCTTGCCGAGATCCGCGATATCGAACTCGCGGCCGTGCACCGGCTGATCGCGTGTCGATCCCGACTGACAGGCGTTGAGCAGCAAGGCAGCAAGCAGCAGGCACCCTCTACAACCGATCACGCAGGTCCCTCGTGCGAAAACCCAGCAGCCCGGCAGGTGCGTTGCGGGCCAGTGCCAGGACCTTGAAGCGCTCGCCCATCTCGCTCGGCAGGGTCAGCTTCTTGACTCCCTGCATCAGCTGCAGATGCTGCCTGAGCTGTTCGGGATCGGATGCACTCAAGTGATTCTCCAGTCCACTGTCGAGCAGAAAATGCGCCTGCGTGGTCAGCCCCGCCAGGGCAAAACCCGCCTGCAGCCCGGCACGCGCGACAGCGCTGAAATCGACGTTGGCAGTGATGTCCTGCAACCCTGGCAGCAGGTAGGGGTCGTCATGCACACGATGACGAAAGTGACAGATCAGCGTGCCTTGCCGGCGTTCGGGATGATAGTACTCACGCTGGGTGTATCCGTAATCGATCAGGATGACGTAGCCACGCGATACACTCGATGCGAGTGCCTGCAGCCACGGCGCAAGACGCAGATTGACTTCCGAGCAATAACCCTCTTCCACGCCCTGTGCATCTGGCCAGATCTGCGCAAGCGTCTCGGCCAGCCCCGGGCTGTGCAGGTCATGCCAGTGATCACACAGACCATTGTCTCCGATGCCCACCGACAGTTCCTGCCACGCACCCGCATGGCGACGGAAGCGCTGCACCGGCATCGCGTCGAGCAGCTCGTTGCCCAGCACCACACCCTGAAAACCCGGCCCGGGCATGTGTTGCAGCCATTCGACACGCGCCAGCAGCTGCGGCACCCGCTCACGAAGGGTCGCCAACTGGGCCTGCTGCAGGCTGGGGCTGAGTTCGAGAATCAGGTATCGCTGCGGCAAGGCATCCAGTACATCGAGCTCGGCCAGCAGGTCTGCCGCCATGACGCCCGAGCCGGCGCCGAACTCCAGCACCGAGCCAGCATCGAGGTTACGCAGGCATTCGGCGACCTGGCGCGCGAGGCATTGGCTGAATAGCGGTGAGACCTCCGGTGCGGTGACGAAATCACCGGCCTCGCCAAACTTGCGCCGGCTGTTCACGTAATAGCCGAGACCCGGCGCATACAGGGCCATTTCCATATACCGGTCGAATGGCAGCATGCCGCCGGCACCAGCGATCGCTTGTGCCAGAAGGGCCCGCATGTCGTGCAGCAGCGACGCTTCGGCGTCCGTCAATGTCGGCAGATCCAAGTACGAGTTTCCTGCACAAGGTTGAACGGCAAACAGGCCCGGGTTGATATAGTCTCGGCCAGGTCTGTCATTGACGTCAGTCTAGCAACCGGGGGGATTCACTTGGAGCCATCTGTCAGCCTGCAGGGAAAAACCGCTCTGATCACCGGCGGCGCCGCACGCCTTGGTGCCACCACGGTGCGCCATCTGCATGCCGCCGGTGCTGCGGTGGTCATCCACTACCGTCGCTCGGCCGCTGCGGCAGAGGCTCTGCGCGACGAGCTGCTCGCGATACGCCCGCATTCTGCAACCATCGTGCAGGGCGACCTCAATACTCCCGATTGTTGGCCACGCCTGATCGAGACGGCGGCCGCGTTCGACGGTGGACTCGACATCCTGATCAACAACGCCTCCAGCTACTACCCCACCCCGATCGGTGAGGCGACGACTGCGCAATGGGACGACCTGTTCGGCAGCAATGCACGGGCGCCATTCTTCCTCGCCCAGGCCGCGGCCGCGGAGTTGCGCCGACGCCGCGGTTGCATCGTCAACATGGTGGATATCCACGCCGAGCGGCCGAATGCCGATCACCCGATCTACTGCATGGCGAAGGCGGCCAACGCGATGATGGTCAAGGCGCTCGCACGAGACCTGGCGCCCGAGGTTCGGGTCAATGGCATAGCCCCCGGTGCGGCGTTGTGGCCGGACGGCTATATGGGTGATGCCGCCAAACAGGAGATTCTCAAACGCATACCGCTCGGTCGGCCTGCCGGCGCAGACCAGATCGCACAGGCAGTGATGTTCATGGTTACCGGGCCGGACTACATCACCGGCCAGATCCTGGCGGTGGACGGCGGGCGCAGCGTACAGCAATGATGTTGTTCAACCCTCGGTCACGGGGGTGGCGCCCGCACAGACAAGGACGCGGTTACGTCCTGCACGCTTGGCGTCGTAACAGGCGCTGTCAGCATCGTGCAGCGCATCTTCGGGCGTGCCATGCCGCGATTCCAGCTGGACCAGACCAATGCTTGCCTCGACACGATAGATGCCGCGTGCGCCAACGTATTCGTAGCGCTCGATCCGGCTGCGGATATTTTCCGCAATGGAACAGCCGTCCAGCAGCTGGCAGTCTTCCAGCAGCACACCGAACTCGTCACCACCCAGGCGCGCCAGCGTGTCTGCTTCACGAACTTCCTGACACAGTATTGCACTGATGTCCCGCAGCACCCGGTCGCCGGCGCGGTGCCCCTCGGCGTCATTGAGGGCCTTGAAGTGATCCAGGTCCAGGTAGACCAGGACGTAGGAGCCGTCGTCGCCGGCACGGCGGGACAGCGCGTTTTCGAGCCGCTCCATGAAGACATGTCGATTGAGCAGGCGGGTCAACACATCGTGGCTGGCCAGCCACGAGACCTGTTCACGCGCCTGCATCTCGCGGCGGGCACTGCTGACCACCATCCCGGTGAAGACGACCACCCACAGCAGACTGATATCGAGGCACAGGATACCCAGGTCGGTCTGGGCCAGGCTTTCGGCCGGAAGCCATGCGGCAGACGCGAGCAACACGATCATCACCAGCACCCCGAGTGCCAGGACGGGAAACGGGTCTCCTCGCTGGGCTGCCAGCACGAAGACCGGGATCAGCAGATACAGCATCAGCGGTGAGGTCACGTGCGTGATCTGTGAGATCCCGGCGACCGTTATCACCAAAACCGCCACACCAGCCGGAAGCAGAACCAGTGCTGTCTTACGCCCGACGCGCAAGGAGCGACGCGCCACCATGACCAGTCCGAACCCGCCGACCAGCAGGATGCCCACACTGTTACCGAGCCACCACAGCAGCCAAAGGCGCAGCGGGTCGATGATTTCACCACCGGCGACGGCAAACGCGATGCCTCCAGCCGTCGCGCTGAGCATCGGTCCCAGTACCGGGCCGATCGCAACGAACAGCAACGCATCACGCAGATGGCGCAGTCCGGGATCCACACTGAAATGACGCATCAGCAGTACAGGCAGCGCCACTTCCAGCATGCTGCCGACGGCCGATATCGCAGCGACCTCGGCGGGCACGCCAACCAGCCAGCCGAGCGCCAACATCGCCGGCACGATGGCAGCCACCTGTGCGACCCCGAACCAGTAGACCATCGCGAACGCGAAACCGGATGCCGGCCAGACAGGGGTGACACCGGTCTGTGCCGACTGCAGTTGCAGACCGGCCATGCCGAGCAGGAAGTACCCTGCAAGAAACACGAGGAAGACGACGACTTGGCGCGCAACGGCCCGGGATACGGGATCCGTGTGCAACGGCGCGCGCGGACTCAATCGCTCTCCCAGCCCTGCAACCATGCGGTGTCGTCGACACGATGCAGATGCGCCTTGTTGGTCTTGGCAAACCGCCGCCACAGATCACCATAGCTGTCACCCGACACCGGGTGCCGCTCACCGGCAGCGACATCTGTCAGCGGCGCCAGAACGAAGGCATAACGCAGGATCTCGTCACGCGGCAGCGCCTTGCCACCGTCATCACCCACTGTGTCGCCATAGGTGAGGACATCCAGATCGAGCGTCCGGGCCGAGAACTTTTCGCCGTCACGCCGGCGCCCGTGGCGATCCTCGATCTCGCGCATCATCCGATGCAGCTGCGCGGGCGGCAGCTCACTGAAAAAGCCGACCACCAGGTTGAGAAAGGCGTCACCGTCAAAACCCACGGCGGCGGTCTCGTACACCGGTGAAACAGTCAGCTCGCCAAATGCCTGCCGCAACTCGCGCAGCGCGGCGCGGATATGTCGTTCACGGTCGATATTGCTGCCGACGCTGACCCAGACACGCGGCATCAATAGGGTTCTCCGCGCTCGATGATCACACCGACGTCGGTTGCCCCGCGCACCGCACCCTTCTTGTTCAGGGTGAGCCGCACCCAGCGCACGCCATACTCCTCGCGGATGATTTGTGCGCAGCGTTCGGCCAGCGTCTCGACCAGCTGGAACTCGCTCTCGCCAACGAACTGGATCAGGCGTTTC
>Ga0116152_10000773_pt1 | contig 26394 bp, 20 predicted proteins | sample AD_UKC119_MetaG_FD_89894 | JGI IMG/M metagenome (GOLD analysis project Ga0116152, IMG submission 89894) | Active sludge microbial communities of municipal wastewater-treating anaerobic digesters from Hong Kong - AD_UKC119_MetaG | ecosystem: Engineered > Bioreactor > Anaerobic > Digestate...
GATGGCTCTGCAGCCTCCAGCTCACCCGAGCATGTGTTCACAGAGCCCGGAAACTATACCATTTGCCTCACCATGACCACGCTTGATGGCCCACCTTGTTCATCAACCTACTGCCGCGAGGTCGTCATCCCCGCAGCGCCCTGCCCTCCTTCCACAGCGCCTTATTTCGACTATGAACAATCGGGGACCAATGCGCTGTCCTTCCAGTTCGTGGCTGGAACGAGCATGACCGGGAATTGGACTTGGGATTTCGGTGATGGGGCCATCGCCGCGGACGCGTTCCCCATCCATACCTGGGCTCTACCGGGGCCACACTTCGTTACGCTCACAGAGATGGATGGTGACTGCGCGACCACCTACGGCCGATGGGTGGAGGTGGACGGCAATGGGACCACCTGCGGTCCTGGTCTTTTCGTCGACTTCTCGTCCATACCCATGGCGGGCGGGGTCTTATTCGAACCCAGCATCATCACGAGCGGCCTCATCGCGATGCTTGGCATCTGGTCCTTTGGTGATGGCCAGGTGGACACCGCTTTCGTGACCCAACATGACTATCCGGAGGAAGGAAGTTATCAAACCTGCTTCCTGGTGGGGGCTGTTACCGAACTTGGCGGGGATACGTGCTTCTCCCTCGTATGCCACACGTTCGGCACCATGTCCCTTGTGGGCATGGCGGAGGATCTGGCGTCCGGCCTATCCGCCTGGCCGAACCCGGTGCAGGATATGCTCCACTTCCAAGTGGCCGTCCCCGGACCCGCCGTGCTCCGGCTCGTTGACCTCTCAGGTAGAACGGTATTCGTGGAACACCGGAACGTTCAATTGATGAACACGCTTGGTCTGGGTGAAGTAGCCCCCGGTCAATACCTGCTCGTGGTGGAACAGGAACGCGGGCGATGGATCACGCAGATCCACATCCAACCTGCACCGTGAATGAACGAGGGCGACCAGGTGACCGGTCGCCCTCGTTCCACGCTTCATCGGGTCAGGCCCTCACCTCCTCCGGCTTGGAGCTGAGCAACTGGTAATCGCTCAGCACCACCTCCGTGCTGTATCGGCGTTCGCCCTCCTTGGACTCGTAGGACCGCTGCACCAGGCGCCCCTCCACGACGAGACCACTGCCCTTGTGCACCAGGCTGGCCAGTTTCTCGGCCTGCTTTCCCCACACCACGATGGGGTGCCACTGGGTGTTGTCCTTCCACTCTCCTTCCGCTGTCTTGTAGCGCTCGTTCGTGGCCAACCGCAGCCGCAGCATGGTGTGCCCATTGCCCACGTTCTTCAATTCGGGATCGTTGCCGAGGTTCCCGATCAGCTGCACCTTGTTCTTCATCGTCGTGTTCATGGTCGTTGGTTGTTGTTAGTTCGTTGACCGCTGCAAACGTTCACCTCCCGAGCCACGCCATCCGTTCGATCGTCATTTATAGGCGTTTACAGTTGTTCGCTGTCGTTTGTTGGACGGTCGGGGCACACTTGCCAGCGCCTGCGCTTTCCTATCTTTAGCCGCCTCTGGAACCGAGGCATCAACCACGAAGCAAGGAACCGACCGATGAGCCGCACCACGAGTAAGATCCTCGTACCCACAGACTTCACCAAGGTGGCCGATTGTGCCTTGAACCACGCCATGACAGTGGCCGGCAAGACCGGTGCACCGGTCCACATCGTCCATGTCGTCGAAAAACAGGCCCACGTGGAGGAGGCCCGCCGCAAACTCGAGCTGGAGGTGGCGCGTGCCAAGAAATGGAATGAGGCCGTCACGGTGACACCGATGGTGCGGGTAGGCTCCATTTACGAGGACATCGGCGACGCCGCCGCGGAGGTCGGGGCCGGCATGATCATCATGGGCACGCACGGCATGCGCGGCATGCAGTTCATCACCGGAAGCAGGGCCCTGCGCGTGATCACCAGCAGCAGTGTTCCTTTCGTTGTTGTGCAGGAGCGCATGATCAAGGATGTCGGGTACCGCAACATCGTGGTCCCGCTGGACCTGCACAAGGAGACCCGCCAGAAGCTCTCCTTGGTGGCTGAGATGGCCAAGACTTTCGGGAGCAAGGTGCACTTGCTTACCCCGAAGGAGGATGACGAATTCCTGCACAAGCAGCTGCTGAACAGCCTTCGTTTCGCCGACCAATATCTCGGTGAGCGTGGGATCGAGCACGTGGCCACCATCTCCAAAGAGGACAGTGGCGACTTCGTGAAGGCGGTGGTTCGCCACGCGGTCGAGATCGATGCCGACCTGATCGCCATCATGAACCTCACCGAGGGGAACATCTTCGGTCTGTTGGGCGTACCGTATGAGCAGGAGATCATCGCCAACGAGGCGCAGATCCCGGTGATGTGCATGAATCCTGTGACCACCGGCGTGGGCGGTGGCTGGACCATGCAAGGCGGATAGTCCGCCTCAGGCCCGCATTCCGATCACGAGGATGTCATCCACTTGTTCGTGGATGCCGCGCCACCCGCGGAACGCCTCCTCCAACATACCGCTCTGGCTCTCGGCCGGGAAGCGGCTGATCTCCAACAACAGGTCCCGGAACCGTTTGTAGAGGAACTTCTTTCCCTTCGGCCCACCGAACTGGTCGGCATATCCGTCTGAGAAGATATAGACCATGTCCCCCTGTTCCAGCAGGATCCGGTGGTCGGTGAAATCCTGCCCGTCCAGGTCGAAGCTTCCGATGGGGCGCTTGTCCGGTTGGAAACGCAACACCTCCCCGCCGCGCACGACATAGAGCGGTGAGTTGGCCCCGGCATATTCAAGCACCCGCCGCTCGGGGTCGTAATTACAGAGCGCCATGTCCATGCCATCGCGCACGAGGAATTGCTCCCTGTCCTTGTGCAGTGCTTCGAACGCGATCTTGTTGAGCACCTTGAGGACCTCCGAAGGGCGGCCGGCACCTCGCTCACGGATCGCCTGGTTGAGGCCGTTGTGTCCGATCAGGCTCATAAAGGCCCCCGGCACGCCATGTCCTGTACAATCAACAGCGGCGAAAGCGACCCGGCCATCCACCTGGTCGACCCAATAGAAGTCACCGCTAACGATGTCCTTCGGGCGGTAGTAGACGAAGGACTCGGGGAGCAGTTCTCTGATCCGCTTGCCCGGTGGGAGGATCGAATCCTGCAGCCTTTTGGCATAGCGGATACTGTCCGTGACGTTCTTGTACAGTTCGACCACCCGTCGGCTCTGGCGCTCCACCTCCTCCTTCTGCCGCACCACTTCCTCCGTACGCTCATGCACCTTCTGCTCCAGGATGCGCTCCCGTTGGCCGAGCTCGTCGCGCATCTTCAGCAGGGCATGACCCAGCATGTCCTCCTCGCTCAAGGGTTCATACTCCGCACCGAAATTGCCCGCAGCGACCGCGTGCGAGAAGTCGGTGGTCCTGCGAAGGCCTTCGACCAGGGAGGTGAGCGCCTTGCTCATATCGCCGATCTCATCGTTCGTAACGCGCACCCTGGTTCGTGGGAACACGCCGCGGCCCAGGCTCAACAGCACACTGCGAAGACGTTGGACAGGAGCCACGATGCCGCGCACGATGAAGAAGGCCACCACCGCGCCAATGATCACCAGCCCGATCCCCATGTACAACACGAAGAACTTCAGCGAGTCGAAGCTGCGGATCATGCTGCCCCCGAGGGCCATCCGCTTGCTCTCCTGCATCTCGATCAACCGGTCGAGGTCGAGCAGCACCTTGTTCGTGCTCTGGTCCAACGGCCCGCCCTCCTCCGCGATGTCATTGCGCTCCATGTGCACGAAGGGGTCGCTGTAGCTCTCCAGTGAGGGAAGCAGTTCCTTGATGCGGTCGTGGATGCCGAAGACCTCGCGCATCTCCACGGTGATCTGCCCCATGAGCGCGACCTCCTCGTGCTGCCAGCTGGCCATCAGGGTATCGATGCGGTCCAGCAGCTGCGGCAGCTCCCGGCCGGTGAGGTCCACGAGGTTCGTCTTTTCCGGCGCATCAGCGCGGCTCTCCAGCAGGGCCCAATGCTTGATGAGCATATGGGCGCTCACGGTCAGGTTGCGCAAGCGCACCAGCGCATCCACGCTCGGGCTGTACACATTGTTGATCTGATCATTGATGCCCCGGCTCCGCTCGAGGGACCGGTTGGTAAGGATCACCACGAGCAGGGCGAAGAAGATGAACAGGCCGAAGCCCATTCCGATCCTCCGTCCGATGCTCAGGCGGAACTTCATGATGGATCAACGTTGTTCCTCCGGAGCGATCTCCTCGAACAACTGGCGGAATTTGTCCGAACTCTCCTGGTCCTGCAGGCTGTAATAGATCCCCTCAAGCCCAAGGAGCGTCTCCCGCCTGCTCGGGTTCATGTCGTGCGCCTTGAGCATGTAAGGCAGGGCCAGCTGGAAATACTCACGGCTCGCCTCCTGCACCTGCATGATGGTCGGTATCTCATCTTCGGCACTTATCCTGCGGATGTTGAACACGCCACGGTTGTAGTAGAGCGTGGAGAGGTTGTAGTTGGCACCGTAATTCTCCGGGTCGATGGCCAGCACATGTTCGTAGGCGTCCACTGCCAGCTCGAACATGGCGGTATCCTCACGCTGCACCGTGAAGCGCTTGGTATAGACCGTGCCCAGTGCGTTGGTGAATTCCACCTCCTTCGCCCGCAGGTCCGCCTTGGGATCCAGGGCCAGTGTGGCCTCCTTATACCTGCCGAAGACCTCGATGGCTCGCCGGTCGTTCATTTCCGTGAGCGCCCGGGCGGCATCGTTGAAGTACGACCGGGCCAGGTAGTCATACGCCTGGGTCGCGTTCTCCCGATAGGTACCCGCTTCGTCCAGGGCAAGGCAGCGCTGGAGGCTGTTGATCGCCACCGCGCGGAACCCATCACCTTGCGCGGTATCCGTGGCGGCCTTGAAAGCGTCCTTGTAAATGAAGCCGCGCAGGAGCCAGGCTTCGGCGTTCGTGTCATGTTCGGGGGAGGCCACCGCCTGATCGACCAGGTCCTTCGCCTCAAGCAGGGCACCCGCCTGGTACTTGCGCAGGGCTTCCACAAGAGGGTCGCCCTGGCCCCGCACCACACCGATGGCCATGAACGCGAACAGCAGGATATGTGCGAACCGCTTCATTCCTCCACGCGATGTGCAAGGTTCTTCAATGTGAGGCCAACGACCAGGCCGTGCTTCTGGGCGTTGCCGATGCTCATCTCGTACTTGAGCAGGTTGTCCACCTTCACGAAGTTGACCACCGCCCCATCCTCCAGTGCGCCGGTGTATTCCGTGACGACCAGGGTCGGCTTGCCGCTCATCCGCTTATAGATCTCCGGCAGAAGGCCGAGGTCGCTCCGACCGACGAACAGCATGTGGCAGCGCTCCACCTCGGCCGAGCGCGGCAGCTTGCGCACCTCGATCGGTTGCTTGCCGATGGTCCGGGTCGAATACTGCTTGATCAGCTCCTGATACAGGTTGGCACTGCCCATCACCCCGATGACGAAGTTGCCGTTGCGCATGTCGGCATCCTTCCACTCCACGAGTTTCGCGATGTTGTACAGGTAGTTCGCCTGCAGGATGGCCGTGGTGTCCTTCTCCGCTTCGCGCGGTTGCTGAGGCACGGCCGCGAAAAAGAAGAAGGGGGCGAGGAGCAGGATGCGGAAGGACCGGGTGGCGGTCATCGACCGGGGCGTAGTTTTAGCGCCCCACCTTGCTGATCCCGTGCCGAACTTCACCAACACGCGGCAAAGTATGCGGCTGCGCCTCCTGAGCTGGTCAATGCTTCTGTGCATATGTCAACAACCAACTGTTGACGTATGCGCACAATCCGCCAGGGAGCGGGCTTTCGATGCAGCCGCATCCGTTAGTGAGCAGGGCTACGAATGGCTCGCCTGGAGCACCACCCACATCGGGCATCGGCTCACGGGCAGTGATCAGGGACATAGGGCTGAGCTGCTGGCGGACAGCCTGTTCCGGGCAAGCGACCTGGACACCGTGTTCTTCGAGCCTTTCGAGGCCCAGGCCTGGAGCCGCGGGACCGTATCGCTGACCGTGGGCGACACGAAGGGTTACCAGCACCTGGCCTGCGTGGCCCTTGCCAACACTCCCCTGTCATGTACGACCGAAGCACCGATCGTCGATGCGGGGAACGGACTGCAGGAGGACCTCGACCGCTTGGGACCAGCGAGCAAGGGGGCCGCGCTTCTGATCAATCTGGGCTTGGTGGCGGCCGCCGAAGGAACGCCGAACCTGCACCGGAGCGAGAAGGCCGCGCTCGCCATGAAGCACGGAGCGAGTGCCATCCTCTTCGTCAACCAGGTGGTCGGCGGTGTGGTGTTGACAGGCACCGCCTCCATCGATGGTTCCCTGATCCCCATTCCGGCCGCGTGCTTGTCCACCGAGGATGGCACACACTTACGCGAGCGGCTGGGTCGGGGTGAGGTGCTCACGGCACGCCTCAACATGCACAACCGCAGCGAATGGGTGACGGCCCGCAACATCATCGGAGAATTGCACGGAACCGAGCATCCGGAAGAGATCATCCTGATCGGCGGTCATCTGGACAGCTGGGACCTGGCCACCGGAGCCACCGATAATGGGCTTGGCTCCTTCTCCATTCTGGATCTCGCCCGGCTGATGGCGAGCATGCCTTTCCGTCCTCAACGCACCGTCCGTTTCGTCCTGTTCATGGGCGAAGAGCAGGGACTTCTGGGGTCGACCGCGCTGGCGGAGCGCTACACGGAGAACGGAACGCTGGAGCGCATCGCCTGCATGATCAACCTGGATATGAGCGGCAACCCACAAGGCTTCGGCGTGAGCGGACCCGCGGGCTGGCACACGGTGATGCAGGGCGCATGCGATCGGATCCATCGCATCGACACGGCGGCGTTCGAGGGTCGGACGAGCGAAGAAGTCTGGTTGCACAGCGACCACGAGCCCTTCCTATTGCGCGGTGTTCCGGTGATCTACCCCTTGAGCGACCTTGGCAGCCACGTCTACGGCTGCTACCATAGCACCTGCGACGACATCCACCTGGTCGAGCCCTCGGCCATGACCAACAACGTCCGCTTCGTGGGTGCGCTGGTCTATGAACTGGCCGCGGCCAGCCGGCTCCCGGGGCACTTCTCGCCGGAAGAGCTCAAGGCCCGCTTGATCAGCGAAGGCCTGGAAACATCCTTGCGGATAGCCGGGGTCTGGCCTTGGGAATGAGCCATCAGGCGCGCGCCTCAGGCGAGGCCGCACTCATGCCCTGCAGGTCCCGGTCGAACAGGTAGAGGCCCCCTTTGTCGTTCCCGATCAGGTTCAACTTGTCGATCAGCGTGCGGGCCAGGGCCTCTTCCTCGATCTGCTCGCTTACATACCACTGCATGAAATTGTGCGTGGTGTAATCCTTCTCCTTCAAGCAGGTGTCCACGACCCCGTTGATCTCCTGGGTCACCTTCGTTTCATGGTAGAGCAGGGCCTGGAAGATGTCCGTGATGCTCTTGAAGTTGGTGCCGGGCTGTTTCAAGGCCGGGATCACGGCCTTTCCCCCGCGTTCGTTGATGAACTTGACGAGCTTGAGCATGTGCATGCGTTCCTCGTCGCTGTGCTTGTAAAGGAAGGCGGCCGTACCGCTCAGACCCTGGTTCTCGGCCCAGGAGGCCATGGCGAGGTAGGCCTGGCTGCTGGCGGCTTCAATGGCCACCTGACCGTTCAGTGCGGCTTCGATCTTCTTGCTGAGCATGGTCGTTCCCGGCGATCGGGTGTTGGTTGGATGCGGCGCAAAGGTAACAACCGCCCCCTCGGCCCTACCGCTTGTTGAAGCCGTTCATGGCCTGCTCGACACCCCGCAGCCCGAACTGAAGGACCGCCTTTGCCGCCAGCTCGATCCGCTCGGTGAGGGTGATGCGCTCGGTCTCGTTCCACGCTCCCAGCACGTATTCGCTCTGCCGACCACGGGGGAAATCACTGCCAATGCCGAAGCGCAGGCGGGGAAAAGCCTCTGTGCCCAGGATCTCGATGATGCTGGTGAGCCCATTGTGACCACCGGCGCCACCGGTCGGTTTGATGCGGATCGCACCGAACGGCAGGGCCAGGTCATCGGTGATCACGAGCAGCCGCTCCACGGGAATGTTCTCCTGGTCCATCCAATACCTGACCGCCTTGCCGCTGAGGTTCATGAAGGTGCCAGGCTTGATCAGGATGAACGTCCGGCCCTTGTGCCGCAGTTCGGCCCGGTCGCCGTACCGGTCCGTTGCGAATCGTTGTCCACCATGCCCGGCAAGGTGCTCCAGGACCTTGAAGCCGATATTGTGCCGGGTGTCCGCGTATTCCGGTCCGGGATTACCGAGGCCGACGATCAGGTACTTCATGTGTGGGTGACGCTACAAAAGAACAGGGCCTCCGCGGATCGCGGAGGCCCCATCACTTCCAATGATGTTCGCCGGGGTCACTTCTTGGCCTCGGCCTTCTTGGCATCTGCAGCAGGCGCTGCAGCACCTGCGGCAGCCTCCTCCTGCTTCTTGGCCATCTTCACGGCCACCACCACGTCATCCTCGTTGTCCAGAACGGTGAGTCCGTCGAACTTCAGGTCGCTCACGTGGATGGTCTTGTTGATGTCCAGGTCGGCGATGTCCAGCTCCAGGTGGCCGGGCAGTTTCCCAGGCAGACCGCTCACCCGCACCTTGCGCAGGTTCTGGCTCAGTTTGCCACCCTTGCGCACGCCGATGGCCTGACCGATCAGGCGCAGGGTGAGGTCGGCGACCGCTTCCTCGTTCTCGTTCAGTTCCACGAAATCCACGTGCAGGACCTCGTCGGTGACGGGGTGGAACTGCTTATCCTGCACCATGGCCAGGATCTTCCTGCCACCCATCTCGATCTCCACGCCGTTGAGCTCGGGGGTGAAGATCACTTTCTTGAGGGCTGCGCCGTCCACGCTGAAGTGGAGGTTGCTTTCGCCGCCGTAGAGCACGCAGGGCACTTGTTTGGTGCGGCGCAACTGGGCGGCGTATTTGGTGCCGAGGTCTGTGCGGGGGGTTCCGGAAAGGGCGATGGTGTTCATGGCCGTGTTGTTATGCTACGATGAAATGGCTGCTGATGCTCTCGTGGCTCTGTACGCGCTTGATCACGTCGCCGAAAAGGCCTGCCACCGTGAGTTGTTTGATCTTGTTGGTCACCTTCAACTTCTCCGTATCCAGCGGAATGGTGTCCGTGACGATGAGTTCCGTGAGGGCGCTGCGCTCAATGCGCTCATAGGCATCGCCACTAAGGACCGCATGGGTGCACACCGCCCGCACGCTGATGGCGCCCTGCTCCATCATCATGTCAGCGGCCTTGGTCAGGGTGCCTGCGGTGTCGCACATATCATCCACCAGCACCACGTTCCTGTCCTTCACATCGCCGATCACGGTCATGCTTTCGATGCGGTTGGCCACTTTCCGCTGTTTGTAGCAGATGGCCATATCGCAGCTCAGGTGCTTGGCATACGCGTTGGCGCGTTTCGTGCCTCCGGTATCCGGTGCGGCCATCACCAGCTCCGGCAATTCGAGCCCCTTGATGTAGGGCAGGAAAATGCTGCTGGCGAAGAGATGGTCCACCGGGACCTCGAAGAAGCCCTGGATCTGATCGGCATGGAGGTCCATGGTCATGATCCGGTCCACACCAGCGGCCGTGAGCATGTTGGCCACCAGCTTTGCACCGATGGACACGCGCGGCTTGTCCTTGCGGTCCTGACGCGCGAAGCCGAAGTAGGGCATCACCGCCACGATGCGTTTGGCGCTCGCCCTTTTGGCGGCATCCACCATCAACAAGAGCTCGAACAGGTTGTCGCTCGGCGGGAAGGTGCTTTGCACCACGAAGACGAGCTGGCCACGGACGGTCTCCTCGAAACTGGGTTGGAACTCACCGTCGCTGAAGCGGCTCACGGTCACCTCACCCAGGCGCTCGCCATTGCTGGCTGCGATCTTCTCGGCCAGGTACCGGGTGGCGGTACCACTGAAGATCTTGGCGCTTTCCTGCATGACGGACCTCTCAAAAGGGCTGCAAATGTAGTGAAGTTCCGGTGGTTATCAACACCTGTTGGTGGGTCTGTTCTCCACATGAGTATCAACGGGATACCAACAGCGACCAGGGCTAACTTTCGCCCGTCGGCCCAAGCCCGACCCGCGACCCCATCTTGAGCCGACGCCCCACCTCCTCCGATCCCTTCCATCAACAGGTCCTAGCCGCCATCCGGTCCGCAGGTCATGCCGGGATCACCAGCCAACAGCTTGCATTACAGCTGGGTATCAGGGACAAAGGGCAGCGCTACCGGGTCTTCGACGCCATCGATGCCCTGCTGGACGAAGGGCGCATTGAGAGCGGCAAGAAGGGCCGCTACACGGTGACCGGCGGCAAGGACACCACCGAAGGCACCATCGACATCATCTCCAGCGGGGCAGGCTATGTGCGCCTCGGACCCGGCGAGGCTGATGTGTACGTGCAGCAACGCGACATCGGCACCGCCCTGCATGGCGATACGGTGGCCATCAAGCTGGTGAGCGGCCGTGGCTCCCGGTCGGAAGGCAAGGTCCTGAAGGTGCTGAAGCGGCGGCGAACGGAGTTCGTTGGCACCGTGCACAAGCATCAGGGCCGCATGATCCTCGTGGCCGATGACCAGCGGGTGCAGCGCCCGTTCGTGATCCCGGCCTCCGAGGTGAACGGCGCCACCGAGGGCGACAAGGCCATCATCGAACTGGGCGAATGGAAGGATGTGCGTGATGAGCCCCGGGGCAAGGTGCTCCGTGTGCTGGGCAAGGCGGGTGTGCACCAGGTGGAAATGCACGCCATCCTGGCGGAATTCGGCCTGCCTCTGGAGTTCCCCGAAAGCGTGCTGAGGGCAGCGGACGAGATCCGGAACGGCGCCACCAACGCCGAGATCGCCCGGCGGCGCGACATGCGCGAGGTGCCCACGATCACCATCGACCCCGATGATGCGAAGGACCTCGACGATGCATTGAGCGTGCGCCGGTTGGACAACGGGAACTGGGAGATCGGGGTGCACATCGCTGATGTGAGCCATTACGTGACCCCGGGTAGTGTGCTTGACATGGAGGCCGCCAGCCGCGCCACGAGCGTTTACCTGGTGGACCGTGTGGTGCCCATGCTCCCGGAGAAACTGAGCAATGACCTGTGCTCCCTGCATGCCGATACGGACAAGCTGAGCTTCAGTGCCATCTTCGAGCTCGATGGCCAGGCGGGCATCAAGAAGGAGTGGTTCGGCCGTACAGTGATGCGTTCCCGGCGTCGCTTTGCCTACCAGGAGGCGCAGGCCATCATCGACGGCAAAGGAGAGGGTCCGTACCAGGAGGAAGTGCTGCTGCTGCACCGCCTGGCGCAGGTCCTCCGCAAGGAGCGCATCGCCAACGGCGCCCTGGAGATCGGGGGCAACGAGGTGAAGTTCAAGCTGGACAAGGACGGGAAGCCGCTTGGCGTGTACGAAAAGGTCATGGGGCCGGCCAACTGGCTCATCGAAGAGTTCATGCTGCTGGCCAATAAACGCGTGGCCACCTGGGTGAACAAGCAGCCCGGAGGCAGGGAGGGCCGCCACCAACGCACCCGACCCTTCGTCTACCGCATCCACGACCAACCGGACCCAGAGAAGATCGATCAACTGCGCGCCCTCGCCAAGAGCTTCGGCCACACTTTGCGCCATGCGGACGTGAACGAGTTACCGCACGCGATCAACGACCTGTTGAAGGATGTGAAGGGCACCGAGGAGGAGAACATCATCAAGCAGGTCGCGATCCGCAGCATGGCGAAGGCGATCTACAGCACCGAGAACATCGGCCATTACGGGCTGGCCTTCGCGTATTACACGCACTTCACCTCCCCCATCCGTCGCTATCCCGATCTGCTCGTGCACCGGGCCATGGCCCATTATCTGGCGGGCGGCGATCCGCTGGATCGCGAGGAGCTTGAGCTCAGCTGCGCACATAGCTCACGCATGGAGAAGCAGGCGAGCGACGCCGAGCGCGCCAGCATCCGCTACAAACAAGCCGAATACATGCTCGCCCGGATCGGCCAGACCTTCGAAGGCATTGTGAGCGGCCTCACCTCCTGGGGGGTGTATGTGGAGTTGAAGGAGAACAAGTGCGAGGGTCTCATAGGCCTGCGCGACATCCCGGGTGATGTGTTCCGCTTTGATAAGGAGCGGTATGCGGTAGTGGGGCAGCGCACGGGCCGCAAGTTCCGCCTGGGCGATGAGCTGGAGGTGATGATAAAGGCGGTGGACATGGACCGACGCGTGGTGGACTTTGCCCTGGTGGGTGGTTCCGCCGGACCGGTCACCACCTCTGGAAAGTTCAAGCGTGGATCCATAGCGCCACGCAAGGCCAGCAGCAAGGGCAGGAAGCCCAAGCAGGCGCCGAAAGCGAAGAAGGGGAAGAAGCGGCGCTAAACGAGGTTCAGTCGTTTGGCCAGGTCGTCCTTGTAGCTGCCGCCGATCGGGATCACCTTCTTGTCGTTCTCCAGGATCAGGTTCGGTTGCTCGATGGCCACGATCTTGTCAAGGCGCACGATGAAGCTGCGGTGCACGCGGATGAACTCCGCCTCGGGCAGTTTGGCCTCGATATCCTTCATGGTGCTGTGCACGGTATAGCGGGTGTTCAAGGTATTGATCACCACGTAATCCTTCAGCGCCTCGATGAAGTAGATGTCGCTCGTTTTGAGTTTCACCAAACGGCTGTTGCTCTTAACGAACATGATGTCCCGGCCCCCGCTCGCCTCTTTGTTCTCCACCAGGCTGTAGAGGAGGTCTCGCTCCTTCAGCACCTCGGTCTCCTTCTTGTGTTTGTACAGGGCCATCTCGATCGACGTGTGGATGTCGATCTCCTTGAACGGCTTGATGATATAGCCGTAAGGCTGGGTCACCTTCGCTTTCGCCAATGTGCTCTCGTCGGCGTAGGCCGTGAGAAAGATCACCGGGATGTTGGTCTCCTTCCGAATGGCATCCGAAGCCTCGATCCCGTTCATCTCGCCCTTGAGCATGATGTCCATGAGGATGATGTCCGGGTGGTGCTCCAAAGCGAGGCTCACGGCGGCCTCGCCGTTGTTGGCAGCACCGACCACATTGTATCCCAGCTTCTTCAAGCTGTGCTGGATGTCCTTGCTAACGATGCTCTCGTCCTCGACCACGAGGACATTCGTCTGCGCCATGTTCCTATCGATAACGTTCAAAAGTAAGCAAATACGCCACTCCGGCGCCAGTCTTCACCTCAAGCTTCCCATCCAGCTGTCCGACCAGGGTGCGCACCAGCTCCAGACCAAGGTTGCCATCGTTCTTGGCACTGAAGCCTTCCGGCAGCCCCACCCCATCATCGGCCACACTGATGGACACCATATCCCCAACAAGGTTCAATCCGATCCGCACCGTGCCGCTCCGCCCGTCGGGATAGGCGTGTTTGAAGGCGTTGCTGATGAGCTCGTTCAGAATGAGGCCGCACGGAATAGCCTGGTCCAGGACCAGTTCCGCACGTTTCAGGTCCCGTTCAAGGGCTATGTTGTTCGTCAGGCTGTAGCTCATCACCAGGTTGCGGCTGAGGCCATCGATGTAGGTCGCCATATCGATGGAACTGAAGTCCTTGTTCTGGTAGAGGCTTTCATGGATGAACGACATGCTCCGGATGCGGTCGCGGCTCACGCGCAAGAGCTCCAGGATGCGCGCATCACCGTCCACGTGGGCGGTCTGCAGGCTCAGGATGCTGCTGATCACCTGCAGGTTGTTCTTCACCCGGTGGTGCACCTCCTTCAATAGGACCTCCTTCTCGTTGAGGCTCTGGCGGAGCTTGAGCTCGGCCTCTTTGCGGTCGGTGATGCCATAGGCCATGCAGGAGATCTCCTTCACACCCTTGGTGCCCGCGATCGGGTTCAGGAAGCATTCCACCCAGAGGGAGCGGCCCTCGTCGCCTTGGAGTTCCACTTCGAATTGCTGCGCCCCCCCCTTACGTGCGGCCTTGAACTGAGCGATGGCGGGTTCGGCCGCGCCGTTGGCCACCCGTTCACGCATGGTACCGATGAAATCATCCCCCTCCTCGAAGTGGATGCCAAGACGACGCTCCGTTGTTTCCTGGAAATGCTCGTTGAACGAGGTGATGCGGAAATCCTTGTCCAGCGTCCAGATCATCACGTTGGCTGCATTCTCGAAAATGGCCTTGATCCGCGCGGCCTGGTGGCGCACCAGGTCCTCGGCTTCCTTCTGCTCGGTGATCTCGTGCCCCACCCCGAACACTTCGGTCACCTTTCCATCAACCCCGAAGACAGGGCTGAGGAAGATCTCGTTGCAGACCCTTCGGCCCTGCTGATCGACCAGTTCGGTCTCGAACCGGGTGGGCTTCCCGGCGAACGCCTGCTCGTACTTCTTCTCCCAGAAACCGTGGTAGGCTGGCGAAGCGAACAGGGTGCGTGGGCGCTCTGGATCCAGGTTGATCTCTGGCCGCTGGCCATGGAGGCGTTCGATCATGTCGCCATATCCACGGTTGTAAGAGGTCAGCCTGATCTGCGGGTCCACCGTCCAGAACATGTGTTCGCTGCTCTGGAACAAGGCGCGCAACTTGGCCTCGTGCGCCTCTGCCTTGGCTTGGGCGGCCTGCACATGCGTAAGGTCCGTGAAAATGCTGCGTGTAGCAACGGGCCTGCCGTCCACGGTCCGCAGGTTGGTGGTTCCCTCCACATGCACTTCCTGACCATCCTTGCCGATGAACACGGTCCGCAACCTGTCCACCTGTTCCCCGGCGACCACCCTCGCATGGCGCTGCCGATAGGTCTGGATATGATCCGGATGAACAAAATCCTCAAGGGTGAGACCGACGATCTCATCATCCTGGTGGTACCCGAGGGCTTGTTTCCAGGCCCGGTTCACATACTCCAGGCGCCCCTCGGGATCCACGCTCTGGATCAGATCGGTGGCGTTCTCGAACAGGTCGCGGTAGCGCTCCTCGCTGGCTTGCAGCGCCTCCCGGTCGCGCTTCATCCGGGTGATGTCCCGTGACACGCCCATCGCACCGAGGAACTGGCCACCCTCATCGAACAGTCGAGAGGCGGCCAGGAAGGTGATGAAGACCTCCCCGTCCTTGGTCACATTGCGGATCTCCCCGGTGAAGGCACCGAAGGTGTTGAGCTCATGCTGGATCCTGGCGTATTCCGTCGGATCCACGTACAGCTTGTTCGTACTCTGCCCGATGACCTCGTCAGCCTCATAACCAAAGCGCATCTGTGCGGCGGGGTTGAACTCGGTTATGCGTCCTTCCGGATCCGCCGCCATGATCATGTCCAGTGAGCTTTCCACCAGGCTCCGGGCGAACTGCCTGGACCGTCGCAGCGCGTCCTGGGTGCGCCGATGCTCCTCGATCTCCAGTCGCAGGACCTGGTTCACCTCCTCGGCCATCTGCACCCGCAAGCGCTCCTTCACCAGGTGCTGTCTGGCCTGTTCATCCTGCAAGGTCACCTGCACCGCCGTCGATCCCTCGAACCAAGCCTCCGCCGCGAACAGGCCGATCTCCTTGGTGTTGTCCGCAACCAGCCGGGCGATGAGCGGTGTGGACAGCTGTTGCTTCCCTGCGGAAGCGATCAGATCGCGAACGGAAGGTGCGGTCCCCGCATCGAACAACTCCTCCACGGTGGCTCCGATCAGCGCAAGTCCGGTGAGTTGTTGGGCCGCGGGATTGGCGTAATGCACCTGATCGTTCTTGATCACGATCACACCATCGCGCATATGCTCCACCAGGCTCCGGTAGCTGGAGGCGAGCGATGCCTGCTCGATCTCCGCCTGTTTCATCGCCGTGATGTCGATGAGGGTGCCTTGCACGGTCGCTGTTCCGTTCTCGGGCTCGTCCAGGAAGATGTTCTCCAGGACCTCGACGGGTCGGCCGTTACGATGCTTGAGGGTCAGTTCGAAGTTGATCAGCTGCTTCTCGCGCATCAGGGTCGCCAGAAAGCGCTCGCGAGCCTCCTTGTTCGGGTAGATGCTGACCGCTGGAAGGGCCATGAGCTCGGCACGATCGGCGAATCCCAGGATGCGGGCCATGGCATCGTTACATTCCAGGAAACGACCATCGAGGGTGGTGCGGAACACGCCGGCGAGGTTGCGGCTAACCAACTGGTCGTACAGACGCCTCAGGTCGTCATAGGCCGGATCCACGTCCGAACGGTCGCTCAACGGTACACCGGGCACCTGCTCGCCATACATGGCACGAACTTACTGAAGGTCCTTCGGCTGTTGGATCAAGGGGTCACATCCTCGATGCGATAGGGGGCCGGGATCCGTTCACCATCGATCTTGATCTCAGCGCCATCCTTGTAGCGCACCACCGTGACGGGATAACCCTGCTCGTTGTAGTAGGTGAAGTCACCCTGCTCCTCGCCGAGGTGATAGCGGCCCTCGAGCCGCAACTGACCGTTCGGGTACCACCACTTCTGCTTGCCATCCGGATCCCCGTTCACGAAGGAGCCCACGAAGTGCTTCTTCCCGTTCTCGTACGTGTGCACCCATTCGCCCTCCTTCAAGCCATCCTTGTAACGGCCCACCTCCTGGTGATCACCCACCTTGTAGAACCACTTGCCATCCTTGAGCCCGTCTATGTAATCGCCTTGAACGATGACCGCTCCGGTCGTATCGTACTCCACGGACGCGCCATCCTCCTTGCCCTTTCGGTAGAGTTCCTCCCGGTGTTTGCTCCCATTGTCGTGGAACCAGACCCAGCTGCCCTGCGGAAGCCCGTTCTGATACTTGCCCTTCTGTTCGATCCTCCCATTGCGGTGGTAGAAGTTCCACTCACCGTCCCTACGGCCGTTCTTGTACGAACCCGAGGCGCGCTTCTCGCCGGTGGCATAGAACTCGGTCCATTCCCCTTCCATGGCACCCGCCTCGTTCACCGCACCCTCACTGATCAACTGGTCTCCCGAATAGATGCTCGCCGTGGTGGCCTCCCCTTGTTCACTGAACTGCCGGAAGAGACCTTCCTTCTTGCCAGCCTTTGAATAGCTGCCCATGCTGGCCACTTTCCCATTCGGGTGATAGGTGCGCTTGATATCCAGCATTTGAGCCTGCGAGGCTTGTTCATCCTTCACCCCATTGTCATACTTCACCATGTCCTTCAGCCCACCTTGAGGGTCATATTCCTTGAAGATGCCTTGTTCCTGGCCGTCCACGTAGGTCCCTTCCCGCTTCACCTTGCCGTTCGGGTGGAATTCCTTCCAGGGACCCTGCCTCAAGCCCATTTCATCGATGCGGTTGATATCCTCCCGCTTCCTCAGCAGTCCCGCGCCATATTGAAGCAACGCGACGATCCGACCATCCTCACCATATTCATATCCTTTCCCCTCCTCCTTGCCCGCCACGAACGGGACTTCTTTATGCAACTGCCCATTGGCGTGGTAATAGCGGACCGTGCCTGCACGCTGATCATCCACGAACACCTCCTCCACCCGCACCACACCTGTGGTATCGTACTTCAACGACGGACCGTTCTTCTTGTCGGCCATGTAGGTGATGGTGTTCACAAGCCGACCCTTCTCATCGTAGAACCTCCAGACACCCTCCAGCAGCAGGTCCTTGCGATCACCTTCACTGCGCAAGGTCCCGTTCTCGTAGAAGGTGCGCCAGTGCCCTTCCGGTCGTCCATCGACCAGCATTCCTTCGCTGGCCACCCGGCCGTTCGGGTGGTAGTACCGATGCAGACTATCCGTTTGCGCTTGAACATGGACCAAGCTCATCAGACCGAACACCACCACGACCCTCCTCAACAGGTTCTTCATGTATTCTCTTTTTCTCTTTAAAAGAATGATATAGTAGTATAGGCCGTTGGATCTGTTGATGATCCGGCGCAGTGGCACTTGACCGGATCGGTTATCAAAATTAACGCACCTTGGATGAACGATCCAACGGAGATCAGGAAGCGGAAGGGAGATAAGTATCAAGGGGATATTGGTGGCAATGAACGATCGTTGAAGGATGATCAGAAAGCGGATCGTGGATAAACTGACCGGCGAAAGAGCGCTGCTGATCGTGTGGAACGGGTGCAGATCGATCGACAAGAAGTTTTGGTGGGCAGGCACATTCGACTAAGGCGAAAATTCGGCCGGACTTTTCCGGAATGTTACCGCCAGATATACACCTTCATGCAGGGGATCCCACGATCGGATCGTCAGATCCTGATGCGGGTATCTTTGGGGCATAGATCTGTTCACCCATGCACATCTTGATCGGCAGTGACCATGCAGGCTTCGATCTGAAGCATCAGTTGAAGGACCATCTGCGCGCCCTTGGGCACGAGGTGACCGATAAAGGCACCCACGTGAAGGACAGCGTGGATTATCCGGATCACGCCCATGCGGTGGCCAGCGCGGTGCAGAATGAAGCCGGCGCCTTGGGCATTCTGATCTGTGGCAGCGGTAATGGCGTGAATATCAGTGCGAACCGGCACAAGGGGATACGAGCGGCATTGGCCTGGGAACCAGTGGTGGCCCGCTTGGCCAGGGAGCACAACAATGCGAACGTCCTGTCACTCCCAGCCAGGTTCATCACCACCGCAACGGCCTTCGCCATTGTGGACTCGTTCCTTGCCGGTCAGTTCGAAGGTGGCCGCCACCAACGCCGCGTGGAGAAGATCGAACTGGAGACCGCATGAGTTGCCGATCCATCCTCAGCGCTGGCCTGGTCATGGCCGGTTGCATCTCGTCAACGCTCCATGCCCAAGTGGATAGTGTGGCGTTGCGCTTCGCCTCCACCATCACGAAGGACGCATTGATGGATCACTTGCGCGTCATCGCGAGTGACGCTTTCCTGGGAAGGGATACCGGCAAGCAAGGCCAGAAGATGGCGGCCGCCTATTTGAAGGACCAGTTCTCTGAGGCGGGCATACCACCCGTGCAAGCGCCTGATCCGAGCAGCGTTGTGGAGGGTTATTTCCAGCCGTTCGATGTCATTGAGCGCAGATCGGGAACGATCTACTTGGTGCACGGCCCGGACACCTTGCGGTACGGGAAGGAACTGTTCTATTTCCAGGAGCAGCTCCAGGAGGGTGGGTCGGTCGAAGAATTGGCATTCCTGCCCGTGAGCGCCCCTGTGGACCCGGCGGTATTGAAGGGACGCACTGTGCTGCTGGATGCAGGGCAGTTCGGCGAGGGCATGGCGGCCATGGGTGCGTTGCGCACCCGAGTGGAGCAGTTGCAGGGCGCCGGGGTACGGACCGTGCTGGTAGCCGTGGATGGGCTCCCTCAGATGATCGGGCTCATGCACCTGAGCGGTTCCCATATGCGATTGGCGGACCAGGAACCACGGGCCAAGGCCGACCAAGGTGTGCAGATGATCATGATCGATCGGGCGGTGATGGATGGAATGCTGGGCAGGAACACCATCGCCAGGCTTAGACGCAAGAAGAAGGTGCGTTTCCTTCCCGTGCGGTTCGAACTCACCGTGCAGCTCTCCGAACAGCGACTGACGGCTGAGAACGTACTGGCGTTCATTGAAGGCACGGACAAGAAGGACGAGATCGTGGTGCTCACCGCGCACTACGACCACATAGGCGTGAAGGACGGCGTGGTGTACAACGGGGCGGATGATGATGGCACGGGTACGGTGGCCATGATCGGCATCGCGAAGGCTTTCGCCCAGGCCAAGGCGGCCGGCAAGGGTCCACGTCGGAGTGTACTGGTCATGCCGGTGAGCGGCGAGGAGAAAGGCCTTCTAGGCTCGCGCTATTACAGCGATCATCCGGTCTTCCCGCTGGCGAACACCGTGGCGGACATCAACATCGACATGATCGGACGGCGGGATAGCGCGCACGCCAGCTCGCCACCCTACATCTATGTGATCGGCAGTGACCGGTTGAGTTCCGCCTTGCACGACGCGAATGAGCGGGCCAATCGCACCTATACCGATCTGGAGCTTGACTACACGTATAACGCGGAGAGCGACCCGAACCGCTTTTACTATCGGAGCGACCACTACAACTTCGCTCGCAAGGGTGTGCCCAGTGTCTTCTTCTTCAGCGGCGTGCACGAGGACTATCATCAACCCGGTGATGATGTGGAGAAGATCGATCCCGACCTGCTGCATCAGCGCACCCTGCTGGCATTCCACCTGGCGTGGATCCTGGCCAACCAGGAGGAACGCATCCAGGTGGACAAGCCGTTGAAGCCATAAGGCTCAACTATCCGCTGCCATGGGTTCGGACAAGAGCTGTTCCACGAAGTGGCGCAGGTTGCGCTTGTAGGCCTCGTAGTGCTTCCCGGTACTGGGACCATAGAAGCCGGTGCGGATCCGGCGGACCTTGCCAGCGCGATCCACGAAGATGCAGGTGGGATAGCTCATAACGTGGTCCAGGAAGGGCAGCTTGGCGGCGGCTTGCTCTTTCGAGGCCATTCCGGCATACACCATCGTGTAAGGGACGCCCAAGGTGGCCTTGTATCGCTTGAGCCCTTCAATGGCCTTGGTATCGTCCATGTACTTCTCGAAGGCGATGGCGATCACGTCCAGCCCCTGGGCGGCGTATTCCTCGTGGAGGTCCTTGAGCATTACGGTCTCATCCACGCAGTTGGGGCACCAGCTGCCCATCACCTGTAGCAACAGCACCTTGTTCCGGAAGCGTGGATCATGCGGGGAGATGTCGTTCCCCTCGAGGTCGGGAAAGGTGAAGTCGGCCATGTCGTAGCCCTCCTTCAGGAAGGTCAGCGAATCCGGGTTCCGCAGCTCGTAATCGGGGTTGCGCACACCGGTCCAGGCTTCCTGCCAATGCGTACCACTGCGGAAGCGTCCCATGATACTGTCGCCACGGAGCGTGGCATTGAACAGGAAGGCGTGCGAACCATCGAAGCAGGAAAGCCAGAGTGAGTCGTTGTGCACGGAACCCTCCAGGAAGCGATAATCACCGGTCTCCGTGACGAAGGTCCCGGTGGCCCGCCCTTCTGGGCCCTGTTCGAAGATACCGATGGCATTGTACGCATCGGCGGTACCAGCACTGAAGTGGGTCTCCCAGGTCCCGGCGAAACGCCCGGTACCGTTGGATGGACCCTCGAACCGATGGGTCTTGCCTGCATGTGCTACGAAATGAATGCGGTAGTCCGGGCCTTTGAGGTGGTTATACCACTCTCCCTGGATCACGCTATCATTCAGCACAAGGCCACGGAATTCGGAATCGAAGAGGGGCATGCGCATGACGAACGTATCGTGGTGCAGTTCGATATCCTTTACCGCAATGGTTTCGGATGCGTTCTTGATGGAGGCCGTCCAGGTCTGGTCAGCGCCGCGTTGCAACTCGAACTGGAACGGCAGCACCTCCCCTGCAAGATCCATCTCCATGCGCCAGGCCCCTGTGCGCGGGATCACCTCACGCTCACGGGGCTGAGCACATCCTGACAGCGCCAGGATGATGCACGCGATGAAGGAACGGGTGATCATGCTTCCCGGCGAATATATCCGGCTCAAGTTGGCCAGACGGGACCGACGACGAAATTCCGGAAAGGAAAGGCCTTAGAGATCGAACTTGATCCCTTGAGCGAGCGGCAGTTTACTGCCGTAGTTGATGGTGTTGGTCTGCCGCCGCATGTAGGCCTTCCAAGCATCGCTACCGCTTTCCCGACCGCCGCCGGTCTCCTTCTCACCCCCGAAGGCGCCTCCGATCTCCGCACCACTGGTTCCGATGTTCACATTGGCGATCCCGCAATCACTTCCGGAAGCGCTCAGGAAGCGTTCAGCTTCGCGCAGGTCCAAAGTCATGATGGAACTACTGAGGCCCTGTTTCACGCCGTTCTGGATGGCGATGGCGTTGTTGACATCCCCGGTGTAGCGGATCAGGTACAGAATGGGGGCGAAGGTCTCCTCCTGCACAATGGCCATTTCCGGCGTGGCCTCCACGATCGCCGGCCGCACGTAGCAACCACTTTCGTAACCGGCGCCGTTCATTACACCCCCTTCGACCAGGATCCTCCCGCCTTGTTCCGTAGCCGCCCGCAGAGCGTTCTCGTACATGGCCACGGCCGCCCCATCAATGAGGGGACCAACATGGTTCTTCTCGTCAAGAGGGTCGCCGATGCGCAGTTGCGCGTAGGCCTTCTTGAGCTTCGCTGCGAAGGCGTCGTACACCTTGTCGTGGATGATCAGACGGCGGGTGGAGGTACACCGTTGACCTGCAGTACCAACGGCACCGAACACACAACCGATCAACGACATGTCGAGGTCGGCCTTGTCGCTGATGATGATGGCGTTGTTGCCTCCCAGTTCAAGCAGCGAGCGACCCAGGCGCTGACCTACAGTGGCGGAAACGGCCTTGCCCATGCGGGTGCTACCGGTGGCGCTCACCAAAGGGATCCGAGTATCCGCGCTCATCCACTCTCCCACTTCGCGGCCGCCGTTGATGAGCACGCTCACACCTTCGGGAACTCCATTTCGTTTGAAGACCTCGGAGGCGATGTGCTGGCACGCAATGCTGCACAGGGGCACCTTCTCACTGGGCTTCCATACGCATACATCGCCGCAAACCCAGGCGAGGGCGGTGTTCCAGCTCCATACTGCGACCGGGAAGTTGAATGCGGTGATGATGCCCACCAGGCCAACCGGATGCCATTGCTCATACATGCGGTGCTCCGGACGTTCGCTATGCATGGTGAGGCCGTGCAGCTGGCGGGAAAGACCGACCGCGAAGTCGCAGATGTCGATCATCTCCTGCACCTCGCCAAGTCCTTCCTGGTAGCTCTTTCCCATTTCATAGCTCACCAACTTGCCCAGGTCCTCCTTGTGCTCTCGAAGCGCCTCACCCAGTTGGCGCACCACTTCGCCGCGTTTGGGTGCAGGCCAATGGCGCCACTCGATAAAGGCCTTTTCCGCGGCGATGATGGCCTTCTCGTATTCCGCTTCAGAGGCACTTCGCACGGTGCCGATCAAGGCGCCATCCACCGGGCTGTAACTGCTGAGCACGGCCCCCTCCCCTTTCAACCAGGTGGTTCCGGTGGAGACACCGCTGTTCTCCTCACTCACTCCAATGTTCTTAAGGATTTCTGTGATCCGGCCGGGGGCGTTCAAGGTTGAGCTCATGGTTGGTCTTTCGGGCCGCAAAAGTACGATGGGCTCGGGCACGGATCCAGAGCGGGTCAACGCGCTATAGGCAGGTTATCACGCCCCCCTCCAAACAATGGGCTTAATCGGCTGATAATCAATCAAGTAAAACGAGCTCAAGAAATGCCCCCTAAGAGACGATCGCGGCATGTCCGGAGCTCACCCTTGCTGGCGGGTTCAACTGGGCTCTCTGGGCGGTTCTGGTGGCTTCTGACGCCTTTTGGGGTCTACGGCCTATGAGGGGAAGGTGGAGTTGGTATGAACAGGGCCGTCGGAGGTTCCGTGACGCTTGTAGCGATCTGAAAGGGATCGTTCTGCTCCACCAGTGCCTCCTTCGGCAAGCCGGCGTTGTTAAACCCTAGCACAACACCAAGTGAGGCGCGGCCCGCCCCCAGGAGAACGGGTTTCGCGCCTTGACGGGCCGAAGATGCTTCCGTCTTGCATCCAGGAAAATGGGTTGAAAGGGTGCTAGTGGCCGATGTACACATGCCGTACTAAGTTGCGTGATAAAGTGATCGCCGCCGGACTAATTCGGAACTGCGCTGACCAGCTCGTGTAAGTTGGATGATGTAGCGCGCTGATAGGTCGTGGCGAAGTCGATTGCGTGCTGCTTACTTGGATCAGAGTGTATCCCGATGAGAAGGGATGTGCGATCGCCGTTTGCAGGGGTTCTGGACCGCTGCGGCCGGCATTCCATATGGCGGGAACGATTGTCTAAGGATCAGTTGGGCTCAATGGCAGGAAGAACCGATCTGGCCGGGGTAAGGTCCGATGCAGGGGACATCTCGTGAACGCGGCAGCGATGTGGACTAGGAAGGCATTGGAACGCTGGCCAACGATCGTGAATAGGGATCGTTGAATAGTTGTTGATGACCCGATGTTCCACGTGGAACGATCATGGCCCTGGGGTGCAGGACAACTAGGATGAACGCACGGCCAATGTGTTTGATGGCAGGGCCCAACTGTCAGACCGCCGTGGTGCGAATGGGTTAACGCCCTAGATAGACCATAAGGACGCTCAGGTCGGCAGGGGAAACTCCGCTGATGCGTGATGCCTGGCCCAGGGTCCGGGGCTTTACCTTATCCAGTTTCTGGCGAGCCTCCATCGACAAAGAAGTTAAGCGTGCGTATTCGGTATCGACATCTAATGGAACATCTTCCAGGCGCGTGAGTTTTTCGGCGAGTTCGCGCTCCTTAGTGAGATAACCCTCGTATTTGCCATTGATCTCGACCTGCTCGATCACTTCAGCTCGCAGGCCATCGGTCGTTGCAAGGATGGGCTCAATGGACTGGGAGAGTTCAGCAACGTCCGCGAAGGACAGCTGTGGGCGCAGTAGAAGGTCATACAGTTTGATCTTCTGTTTGATGGGGGATGTTCCACGTGGAACGATCACGGCATTTGCGGTGTCCGGGGCGGTGCTTTCAGCGCGCAGCGCATCCACCAAGGCTTCCGTGAGGGCCATTTTCCGCTCGACCCGTTGGAGCCGCTCTTCGCTTGCCAATCCGATGGCGTGGGATCGAGCGGTGAGCCTGAGGTCCGCATTGTCCTGACGAAGTAGGATCCGGAATTCAGCCCTGCTGGTGAACATGCGATAGGGCTCCTCGGTACCCTTGGTGATAAGGTCGTCGATCAATACCCCGATATAGGCCTCATCGCGGCGAAGGATGAAAGGTGCCTGTTCAGCGATGCGGAGATGAGCGTTCATACCGGCCATCAAGCCCTGGCAAGCGGCTTCCTCATAGCCCGTGGTGCCGTTGATCTGTCCTGCGAAGTAGAGTCCCTTCACCAGCTTCGTTTCCAACGAGTGCGAGAGCTGGGTTGGAGGGAAGTAGTCATACTCCACTGCATAACCAGGACGGAACATGCGGGCATTGGTGAAGCCTGGTATGCGGCGAAGGGCCGCCACTTGCACTTCTTCAGGCAAGCTGGTGCTGAACCCGTTGATATAGGTTTCCACGGTATCCCAGCCCTCGGGTTCTACGAAGATCTGGTGACGGTCCTTGTCGGCAAAGCGATCGATCTTGTCTTCGATGCTGGGGCAATAGCGCGGGCCCAAGCCGCGAATGCGGCCATTGAACATGGGGCTTCGGTCGAATCCGGTTCGTAGGATATCGTGCACTTCTGGGCTGGTATAGGTCATCCAGCAGGAGAGTTGCTTTGCGACCGGCCTGGTGGTTGGGGAGTAGCTGAATTTTCCCGGATCAAGGTCGCCAGGTTGTTCCTCCAGCTGGCTGTAGTCAATGCTGCGACCGTCCACTCGGGGTGGGGTTCCGGTCTTCATGCGTCCGGCCTCGAAACCGAGTGAAACGAGCTGTTCCGTGATGCCCCTGCTCGAACCTTCTCCCGCCCGGCCACCACCCAACTGGCGTTCGCCAATATGCATGAGCCCGTTCATGAAGGTTCCGCTCGTGAGGATCACGGCGCGCGCGCGGATGGTCTTGCCCAGGCCGGTGCGAACACCGCGAATGGAACCCTCTTCGATGAGAAGCTCGTTCACCGTGTCCTGCCAGAAGTGCACGCCTGGGGTTTGTTCCAGCATTCTCCGCCATTCAGCGGCGAAAAGGGCGCGATCGTTCTGCGCCCTGGGACTCCACATGGCGGGCCCTTTGCTACGATTGAGCATCCTGAACTGGATGGTGCTTCTATCGGTGACGATGCCGGAGTAGCCCCCAAGCGCATCGATCTCCCGGACGATCTGCCCCTTCGCCACGCCGCCCATGGCGGGGTTGCAACTCATCTGTCCGATCACCCCCATGTTCATGGTGATGAGCAACACTCGGGAGCCCATGTTCGCGGCTGCAGCTGCAGCCTCGTTCCCGGCATGGCCGGCACCGACCACGATCACATCATAGACCTCTTCCATGCGGTTCGTTCCACGTGGAACCTTGTTCCAAGACCCCTGATCTCCAGCGGATTGTGCGTTGGAGGAGGGATAGGTTCCATGGACGCCGCAAAGGTAGATCGATCCGGTGTACCTCGGCCCACAAGGGACCGGGTCCTGAGCAGAGCCTACGGCTGGCTTTGACCGCTGGCATGCCCTTTGCCCATACCGTACGCACCAACCGTAATGCCATGGAACGCGCCACGGCCACCAACGGCCTCCTGCATGTGATCACAGACGATCACCACTTGTTCATTGTTCGTGAGGACCAGGAGCCGCACATCAGCCATGATACGCAGGAGCGTCAGCTGGAGGAATGGCGCGACATGATCCATCGCCTTAGGGATGCCGAACGAGCCAAGCGCGCCTGAACAGGTGGCCCCGTCAGATCAGGCCACGCCGCTTCAATAAGTGCTCCGGTCGCGCCTCACGCCCGGCGAAATCGAGGTAGAGTTGGTGTCCGTCCTTGCTGCCGCCTTGGGAGAGCACTGTGCTGCGGAAGTGGA
>Ga0116152_10000774_pt1 | contig 26393 bp, 18 predicted proteins | sample AD_UKC119_MetaG_FD_89894 | JGI IMG/M metagenome (GOLD analysis project Ga0116152, IMG submission 89894) | Active sludge microbial communities of municipal wastewater-treating anaerobic digesters from Hong Kong - AD_UKC119_MetaG | ecosystem: Engineered > Bioreactor > Anaerobic > Digestate...
AGATTTGTGGGGCAAGGATGTCAATAAGCAGGGCCGTGATGACTTAGGCCGATATAAAGCGGAACTCAACGCGAATTTTATTCATCTCTACGATTGGAATACGGACCGCAGGTTTCGTAATCACGATCCATTTCTCAAATACGCCAAAAACTTGGGTATGAATGTTACCATTCCTATATCCAATTATATCTATGAAATAATGTGTGGGAGTAACCCGGATGTTCCCCAGCAGGATTGGCCGAAGTATGTAAAGCAACTCTTTGATGATATCTATGAGGGGTCCTTAAATCCTGATCCAGCCGCTGGCGTCCTGAAGATCTTTAATGAATTCGATGTGAGCCAATGCAAAAGAGCTGATTTGGTCGCTCAGGCCGCTTTGTATTGGAAAGAACTGGAAGATGAACTGGCGGTCCCCGACCGCAATCGGTTGCCGGTCATTTTCCCTGTCACCTTCGGGATCAAGCATGACCTTGCTGGCGGCGCGGTTCTGGACGCTTTTAACGCGATCCTCGCCGAGCCAAGGCTGGGCTTGGCGTTCTGGAAAGCGCGCGTCATTTATGCGACCAATCCTTTCAATGATGGCCCTTTCATGAGGGAATGGATCGATCATCAGCTTCCCGCGTGGTTCATGGGCCATAATATTCCGGTCGATACGCCGGTCATGTTTACTGAATACGGGCGTAGCTCAGATGAGTCCAATCCCCCCAATGAAGCCGGTCAGGCAGCATGGGTCAAGCGCCAGTTCCAGTCCATGTGGCAACCCGCCAAGCCTGTGAATTTCCTGGGCGCCTGTGCCTTTGTGAATCAGTACCGCTTCTGGCTCAAAGCGCCTGAACCTAACTTTGCGCTCATGGATTTCAATCGTGGGAGTGGCGCTTGGAATCAGCCGGTGGCAATGTATGTCCAGACTGAGAAATATCAGAATCCCAATGCGCCACTGGGGCAAAAATGGGATGCCAGTTACCAGGTTGACCCACAGAAGCCGAGGCCCGCTTACTGCGAAGTAGCGCGCGTCTACGGGGCTTCACCTTCGGGTGACTGTCCATAACAACGATGGTCAGCCAACTTGAAAAATCGTTGAGATAATTTGCGGCGCGCTGGGGTTGGGATGAACCTCAGCGTAATGCGCAGAACCGCTATAGCTTTGCGCGGGGTGGTGGGTTGCTGCACATTACCCGGCTTCAGACCGGTAACCAGATTTGCCTGGCAGGCCATCCTGATTCACCGCTGGAAGATGCCTCTACTATAATGCGATGCTGCGCAAGCATTTAGAGGAAGAAGTTTCCAGCCCTCAATGCCCTTCTATTTTGGCGCGCAAACTGTCGAGCACGCCTTTGAACGCCTCTTCATTATGGGGATTAAGGTCGCTTAATGTCTGGTGCGCTTCATAGACAATGCGGGTCAAATCATTCTTGCACGGACTCTCGATGTCCAACTGCTGCAAGGTCGCAGTAATAGTTTCGCCCGTATCACGGATATTGAAAATCTCGTAGAACCCCATGTTGTCCATGACCTGATTGACATCAGGGTTGGTGGACAGCAAAGTCGTCTTATTCGCGAAATGCTGGCGGTTGAAATTGGCAATTTTCGCCAGTAAACCTAGACTGGTGCTGTCGATGGAATGAGTCTCGGTCAGATCAACCACGATATCCTCGTAGTCAGCGCGCGCAAATAAGGCGTCCAGGAAATCCCCCAGGGCACAACCCATGGTATAGCGCACATCGCCGACTAGTTTCAGGATATAGATATTGCCCTGTTTGACGTAGAATGCGGCCCCCGAATTCATAGTCAAATCATCCTCTTGATCAGTAACAGGGTGATATCGTCCGGCAATGAGCCTGCTTCATCTAGCCCGAGCGCTTGAATCAGATTTTCAATGGTCAATTCAGTGTGACCGATTAGATCCAATAGAAATGCCTGCTTATCGCGCAGCGTGGTCTGCGGTAGAGTTTCCAGGATACCGTCCGATATGAAGGCCATAGTGAAGCTCGGCGGTAACTGCATCGACTCATTCTGGTAGTTGGCGAAATCGAACAGGCCGATGGGCAAACTTTTCTTGCCGACATAGCGGGCGTCTTCGCCATCGAACAGGATCGGGTAGGGAAATTGGCCGCCGCTGCTATACCGGAGCTGGTTGCTCGACCAGTCGATTACACCATAAAACATGGTCAGATACTTGTCCATGTGGCAACTGAAGATTTCCCGGTTCAGCCGGCCCAATGTTTCTGCAGGATTGAGGATACCTTTATCGCGGTTTTGCCGGCGCAGTTCCCGGTAGCGGCCGATATAACTTTTGAGCATCACTGTTACGAAAGCCGATGAGACTCCGTGCCCGGAGACATCGGCGATATAGAAACCGAGATGATCGCCGTCAATAGCGAAATAGTCTACAAAATCACCGCTGAGATATTGCGAAGTCAGTAGATGACGGCTGAAGCGGTAGTTGCGGTACAACTTGTTGTTTTCCGGTAGCAATTGAAACTGGATGCGCCGTGCCGCTGCTTCATCTTCCTGTAGTTGCCGCACAGTTTGTTGCAATTGTTCATTGACTGCTTCCAGGTGTTCGCGGTGTTCGCGGTTTTCCCGGCGCAGCCGGGCGCGTTCTAGCGCATGGCCGATAGCGTGCTCTAGCACCGCCATGTCTTCAATCGGCTTGGTGACGTAGTCCCAGGCGCCGAGTTTGAGCGCTTGAATGGCGTCGCTCATCCCGCCCATCCCGGAAACCACCAGAATCGGCAGGTCGGCAAATTCCCGGGTCACCGCGGCTAGCACCTGCAAGCCATCCATTTCCGGCATGCGCAAATCACACAGGACCAAGTCAGGATGCTCGCGGCGAATCAGCTCAATACCCGTCCGGCCATCACCGGCCTGGATGACCTCAAAGCCACTGTCTTCCAGGTAGGTCGCGAGGATTTCACGGACCATCGGCTCATCATCGATAGTCAGAATACGCACAGCTGGGGTACTCATGGCCGGTTCTCCCGCAGGACCAGCTCCCGCACTGCCGCCGCCAACGGTGCCATATCACTGAGAGGTTTTTGGTAAACGCAGGCATTGTCTAAACCCATGGTACGCAGGTCTTCGGGTAGGCTATAGTTGGACGAACCCGTGTGGATCAGAAAATCCATGTCAGGGCACAGGCGGTGCAGGGTGCGGATCGCTGTATTGCCGTCCATATCCGGGAGGCGCAAGTCCGTGATACAAACCCGGCAGTGGCTGCCATCCAGCAACCAGCGCAGCGCGGGGGTCACGGCTTCGAAGGCTGCTACTCGCAACCCCTCATCCTCCAAGTAAGCTTTAAGATTTTCCCGAATCATTTCCTCATCATCGATGATTAACACCCAGCCCGTCATGATAACGCTCCCCGGCCCAGGGGTAGACGGATGCTGAAACAAGCGCCCTTGCCTGGCTGGGACGTTACAGATAGCCGGCCCCGGTGCTGTTCGGTCACGATGAAGTAGGATACCGACAACCCCAGGCCGGTCCCTGCACCAACTTCTTTGGTAGTGAAGAACGGCTCAAAAATTCGCTTAAGGGTTTTTTCATCTATCCCAGGGCCGTTGTCAACTACTTCGATGAGGGCCCAGCGTGATTCATAGCGGGTTCGCAAGAGGATGGTGGGTGAGGATATGTTATCCGCGGCCATGGCCTGGGCAGCGTTCTTGAGCAGATTCAAAATCACCTGCTCAATTTCGGTCTTATCACAATGGACAACACCTAGGCGGGGATCGAAGTCGCGTTCAATATTAATGTGTTTGAAATCATACTTCTTTTTTAGATCATAATCGCTAGCAGCCAGCCGCAGTACGGTTTCCAGTAAATCCTCGACATTGACGGGTACAAAGCGCGATTCACTGCGGCGGCTGAACGATAACATATCGGCGACGATTTTAGCCGCACGGGCGCCGGCTTCCCGGATGCCTTCCAGAAAGTGCAGAACACGGCGTTGTTCCAGGTAACGATTGAGCCGGCTCAGGTCGATGCCGATGGCTTCGGCAGTGGCTCGATTTTGCGGCATGGCGGGATCAATGCGCCGCAGGATATTTTGACTACCTTGCAGGATCGCACCCAATGGATTATTGATTTCGTGTGCCATACCGGCGGCCAGTCCGCCGACTGACAGCATTTTTTCCGTCTGCACCATCATGGATTCGATTCGGACCCGGGCAGTCACGTCATCAACCCGGATGACTGCGCCGCTCGCGCTGTCCGCTATTAGAGGATAGACCATGACATCGGCATAATGCATTTCGCCTTGATCTTCAAGTGTCATGCGTGGGGTCTTGATCGGGTGGCCCAAATGGATCGCCTGACGGATCTGTTCAAATTGCCCTTCCAGTTGCGGAAACAGCTCGCCGAAGAACCGGCCTTGGGCTGTTTCCCAGGAGATGCCACAGGCTTGTTCAGCTGGTTGGTTGATCACGGTGATATATCCCCAGGGATCGACGCCAATCAGCACCGACGGCATGGAGTCGATGATGTTCTTGAGGTAGAGCCGCATGCGTGCGACTTCTTCCTTAGCCTGTTTTTGCTCAGTGATATCGATGGAGACACCCAACACTGCAGTTTCGCTCAAGCCTGGCTCGTTAAATGGGATCTTGATCGTTTGCAAGGTGCGGACGTGACCTGTGTGGTCGGTGAAGCATTCCTCAGCAATTTGTTTCGATGCGCCGCTTTCAATGACCTCGCGATCGTCAGCCAGCATCCGTTCTGCCTCTGCGTCAATACCATGCACGGTGCGTTGAGAGTGATTGACCAGTTCCTGGACGGTGAGGCCGTAGGCGGCAGCGGTCGCTTGATTGGCCAATAGGAAGCGTCCGTGGCGGTCCTTAGCGAAAATCATGTGAGGGACCAGGTCGATGATTTGGCGTAGGCGTACCTCGCTTTCACGTAGCGCCGCTTCTGCCTTGATCTGCTCGGTGATATCGGTGCCGGTACCGCGATAGCCGAAAAATTCGCCTTGATCATCGTGGATAGGTTTGCCGCTAATTTTTAGGTAGCGGTCAGCGTTGTGCCGGTTGCCAATACCGGTGCGATAGACAAAATCACGAAATGGCAAGTGTTTTGCTAGTGTATCTCGATGTTGACGCCATTTTTGGCGATCGGCAGCAGATTCGATGGTCGCTATCTCCCATCGGGTGCGGCCAAGGACGTATTGCGGGGCGATGCCTGTTAGCGCGTAGAAGCGTTCGGATAGATAGGTGAACTGCAGGTTTTTGTTCATTTCCCAGATCCAGTCGCTGGCTGCCTCGGTGACGTCGCGGAAGCGCGCCTCGCTTTCGCGTAACGCAGATTCTACCTGTTGGCGTTCGCTGAGTTCGCGTTGCATCTCCTGGTTCCGGTGCGTGATCCGTTGCCGCAGCATCCAGGACCATAATAGAGAAGCTATCACGGTCAAAACCATGGGTATTGAAATCCACAGGCTTAGGCAGAGTATGTCGGGAGGTGCATCAATTGCGCTAACGGCTGTTGAGAATGATGCATGATCATTTTCAGCCGCTATGGTACTGGCGATGCCATCGATAGCAATGCTGGCGAGCAGCGCGAAACACCGCGCCAGCCACGGGCCTATGAATCGGCGATTGGGAACAGCGGGTGGTTTCCGCGGCAATAGATGGTTTAATGAATGTAGCTGGTCGGGCATGATGACTAACGATAGCGGGTTGAAGCGCTATGATAAAACCATTTTGCAGAAACTGCGGGTCAATAGCTTTCAGTTAATCATGCCGGGTCATTCGCAGGCGTGTTCACGATACTAAGCGAGACCCGAATTAGACTGAATACCCGCGATGAATTTATCTTGTGCCAGAATAATAAACTTGTTAGGAACGCAATTATTTTAGCGGGCATAAAAAAGGCGGCCCGAGGCCGCCCTTGCTTTGACCCGTTCTCCGGTTCAGCCGGGTCTTGTAGCGATGAGTTATTGCAGCCCTTGAATATAAGATGAGACTGCCTTGATTTCCATGTCGGTCATCTTGCCAGCGATGCTACGCATCATCTGACCTGCGTCATTAGCGCGCTCCATGGCGCGGAAGGCTTTGAGTTGGGTTTCGGCATACTCCGCGTGCTGTGCAGCGACAGCCGGGAACTTCGCCGCTGGATTGCCCGCACCGGCAGGACCATGGCAGGCCATGCAGGCCGAAACGCCACTGGTCAGGTTTCCGCCACGGAAAATCGCTTCACCTGCCGGAGCCAGCGCCGGGTCGGCAGCACTACGGGTGATTTGCTGCGAGGCGAAATAAGCTGAAAGGTCTTCCATATCTTGAGGACTTAATGGCGCGACCATGCCAGCCATGATCGGATTGGCCCGGGCGCCGCTCTTGTAATCCTGCAGTTGCTTGAGCAGGTAATCAGCGCTTTGCCCTGCTAGTTTGGGATATTGGGGATTGACACTGTTGCCATCTGCGCTATGGCAGGCTGCGCAAGTGGTGGACTTAGCCTTGCCCGCGGTCGCATCGCCCGCAGCCAGCGCGGTGGTCGCAGAACCGAACAATGCGCATGTCGCGGCGATTACAACAAATTTTTTCATTTTTTAAAGGCTCCTGTACGATGACGGAATTCGGTTCAGGCGACCTGCCGCCGGTATGAATGAGATCTAACGTAAACCGGCAGCCGAGCCTTGCTTGATCACGGCGGAACCGGTATTGGTTTGATCGATCCCAGCCTGCGAAAGCAGCGGTTTTATATATCAGTTTCGGCCTTTAAGTTCAATGAAAAACCCTGACAAGCATGTCCCTTTTGCTCCAGCGACTGAAGCAGTCAATCGTTATCGAACAGTACATTTTTTAAATAGTGTTAATGACTTCGGGAGATTGTTACCTGATACTGGCCGGGAGGTTGCCTTTGCCGGGCGCTCGAATACGGGCAAATCCAGTTCCCTCAACCTTCTGACCAGTCAACGCCAGCTTGCCCGGGTCAGCAAGACCCCTGGACGCACACAGATGATCAACTTCTTCGAAGTGGAGCCAGATCGCTATCTGGTTGACTTGCCCGGCTATGGCTATGCCCGCGTGCCTGAGGCGATGCGCCGCCACTGGGGGGCATTACTGGAGCGCTACCTGCGCGAGCGGCAAGCACTGCGTGGCCTCCTGCTCGTGATGGACATTCGCCATCCGTTGACCGGGCTGGATCAGCAAATGCTGGATTGCTGCATCGCTCGTGAACTGCCAACACATATTTTGTTGACCAAAGCCGATAAATTGAGCCGGGGTGCCGCACAGTCTGTATTGCAACAGGTGCAAAAGGCACTGCGGACCAGTTATCCACGGGCAACTGTCCAATTGTTTTCGGCAATGACCCGCCACGGTGTGGAGGAAGCCCATGCACGATTAGATGAGTGGTTGGGGTATTGAGATATCAGACGGCGGGTATCGGATATTTATGTGGAACCTGATGCCTGCCTGATGTCTTCATCCACCCTGGGCCGATGGCGGATCGGGAGCTGCCCGCCATCCCTCTGCGAGCAGCCGCGCTTGTAATGCCTGGCTGACTAGTTGGCCGATTCGTTCCAGAAACAGCGTCCCTACTCCAGGATGAAAGCGGTTAGGGTCGCCACTGCCTACAGCCAGTAAACCACGCCATTGATTGCCATCCAGGGGGATAAGTGCTGCTGAGGCAGCATGGCAGGCGCTATCGCCAAACAGGGCGGCAGCTTGTTCCAGACTCAACCGGCCGCACTGAGGACGGCCTGCGCGAAAAACCTCATCGAATAGCCCTACTACGTCCGGCCGTAGCAATTCTTCAACTTCGCTCAGACCCACCGTGGGCGGTACTGCCAGGCACAAGGCGACACTGTCGGCTTTAAATTCTTCACGCAGGATCGCTTTGACGCCGTGTAGCAGTTCATCCAGGCCACCCCGTGCATCAAGCAACCCAAGCGCCAGCCGTTGCACTCGCTCAGCCAGCCGGTCATTGTCCCGGGCAATGTTGACCAGCTCCATTAATTTGTCGTGCAAGCGTTGCACATGTTCCCGAAGCAACCGGTTTTGATATTCTAAGAGTGATACGGCTGGCCGGCAGGGATGAGGGATGCGCAATTCTTCGACCAGTTCGGGATGATCGGTGAAAAATTCAGGATGATCGCGCAGCCAGGTGACTGCCTTTCGTTCAAAGTCTGGCGTTTCTAAGGTTTCCGGTGTTGCCTGTTCCTCACTCACAGCACGATCCACCCTTCAAATACAGTTGCAGCCGGCCCGGTCATCGTCACTGATTCACCCTCGCCGGTCCAGTGAATCTCCAATTCGCCACCGGGCAGCTCTACCCGGACGTTTGGGCATAGCCGGTTCCATAGCTGCCCCACAACGGCTGCCGCACAGGCACCGCTGCCACAAGCCAGCGTTTCACCCGCGCCGCGCTCAAACACCCGCAAGCGGATGTGGTTTGGATCGACAACTTGCATGAAGCCAACATTTGCACGTTTGGGGAAACGGCTATGCTGTTCGATCAATGGTCCCAAATGCGCGACCGGGGCTTGATCAACATCGTTGACTATTACGACTGCATGCGGGTTGCCCATTGACACGACGCCAATCTCAAGTTCCATGCCATCAACGGTGATAGCATAGCGCAGGGCACGCTCCGTGGCGAAGAATGGAACATTGGCCGGTTCCAATCGGGGCGGACCCATATCTACCATGACCTGGCCATCGGGTAGGAGGCGCAGTTGCAGCAAACCGGCTAGGGTTTCGACACACAGTTCATTTTTTGGGGTTAGACCCCGGTCCCGAACGAAGCGGGCAAAACACCGGGCGCCATTACCGCATTGCTCAACTTCGCTGCCGTCAGCGTTGAAGATGCGGTAGCGGAAATCAGCATCTGCACGCTGCGATGCTTCTACTAGGAGAATTTGGTCGCAGCCGATACCAAAGCGGCGATCCGCCAAATGACGAATGTGTTCTGGTGCCAGCGCCACGGTCTGGTTGATGCTATCGATCACTACGAAATCGTTGCCGAGCCCCTGCATTTTAGTGAACTTAAGAATCATGATATTATTTCAATATTCATCTAGTTGATCTAAGAAATATTTTTACAATCTCTCTATTGTCAATGCTAAGATTCCTAGATCAATACTTCAACACAAGCCGGATGACTCAGAAACCTTGCTGGGCTGGCGCTTAGACCATAAGCGCCTGATTGAAAGACCACAATCAGATCGCCAACCTCAGCCTTTGCCAATTCCATCCGGTCTGCCAGTATATCGAGCGGTGTGCACAAGGGTCCTACCACCGACACAACTTCCCGTTCAGTGCCGGCTACCCGGTTGCCAACCACTACCGGATAATTTTTGCGCACGACTTGACCAAAATTGCCTGACACGGCCAAGTGGTGATGCAGGCCACCATTGGTTATTAGAAAAGTGTGGCCGCGCGATACCTTGCGATCTACGACTTCAGTGACATAAATACCTGCCTCACCGACCAGATAGCGTCCTAGTTCTAACACCACATGGGCTTCGGGCAACTGCTCCTTGATCCGTGGCAGCCAATGATCCAGATTGGCCGCGACTGGCTCCAGGTCGAGTGGCGTGTCACCAGGGAAATAGGGGATACCGAAACCGCCGCCGATATTCAGTATTTGTACCGGCGATGGTGCATCTATCGCTAGCCGCAACGCCAGCTCAAACGTGCGGTCGTGAGCATCGATGAGCGCCTCCGGGCGCAGGTTTTGCGAACCGCTAAAAATATGAAAACCGCGAAAATTTAGATCTAACTGCTTGATCCGTTTCAGCAGCATTGGCGTCTGCTCAGCATCAACTCCAAATGGCTTGGGTCCGCCGCTCATCTTCATTCCAGATGCTTTTAACTCAAAATCCGGATTAACCCGCACTGCAACCCGTGGTTGTTGGCCCTGTTCGTATCCCAGTTGAGCCACTCTTTCTAGCTCCCCAGCAGATTCCAGATTAATAGTGATGCCTGCTGCAATCGCGGCTGTCAACTCAAGGGGACGCTTGCCAGGGCCGGCAAAGCTGATTTTAGCCGGGTCCATGCCGGTATCCAGCGCAACGGATAATTCGCCGAGCGAGGCTACATCCAGGCCATCTACCAAATTGGCTAGATGTTGCACCACTGCTGGCATCGGATTTGCCTTGACAGCGTAGTGCAGCTGAATGGCGGAAGGCAGCTGGTTGCGTAGAAGAGCAATCCGTTCATCCAGCAATCGGCGATCATAGGCGTAAAATGGAGTTTGTCCGGCTCGTGTTACCAATTGCGTTAAGGGAATGCCGCCAATGTGCAGACAGTCATTAATAATTGGAAATTGGCTCATTGGCCAGTGGGTGGGACGAACGGTACTCATGAGTTTCTGCCTTATGATCTTTAGCCATTGATTCTTATTGGAAGTCGAGCAGATCTTCTGCTCTGTGAATCTCTGTGGCCTTATTGGATCAAGGAATTGCGTCTTAATCAACGGTTCAACAAGAGATTGAGCGTTTTGCCATTTGCCGCCGCTCCTATTGGGATCGGCCGGACAAGCGGTAGATAAGTAATTCCACTATAATTTTAAATAAACATGCTGTAGTCAGTTAAAAAACGCATGTGTTAACATATTGAGATTAATAAAGCGATCTCATCGGAATCCGGTTACCTGCTTTATTTATGGAAATAATTATGAAGCTAACTATCAGATTGTATAAACTGTATAAATTATTGGGTTTGCTGCTTTGTCTCTGGCCAGGTATTGCTACCACGGCATATTCCCAGGAGTGGATTTATACTGTCCGTCCTGGTGACAATTTATGGAATATTGCCGCTGATTATCTGACCCGCATGGATTACTGGCGGCGTTTACAAGCGCTCAATCAAGTTGCTGATCCGCAACAGCTGCCGCCGGGGATGAAACTCCGTATCCCTGTTACTTGGCTGAAAGGTCAACCTACGGCGGCCCGGGTTCTCAGCGTGCAAGGCACCGCAGAGGTTAAGGTTGCTTTTACCGGTCAAACGATGACGGTCACAGCTGATTTGTTGTTGCACAGTGGTGACGAAATTCGTACTGGTTCCGATGGTAACGTGAATGTGGAATTTGGCGATGGCTCCCGGCTGTTAGTGCAAGCCAATAGTTTTCTGGTTATGGATACCTTGAGTGCCTATGGTGATGCTAATATGGTGGACACTCGTCTCCGTTTGCAACAGGGGCGCGTAGACAACCAGGTCACACGCCGCCGGAGTCCCCGTACCCGCTACGAAATCCTCACGCCTGCTGCTACTTCGGCCGTGCGTGGCACCCGCTATCGGCTGAGTATGGATGCGGGTGACGCAACCGCACGCACGGAAGTGCTGGAAGGTGCGGTAGAACTCCGTGGCACGCGCCAAATCCGGACCGTAACCGGCGGATTTGGCGCGCTGGCTGAAATCGGAAAGCCGCCCGCAGCACCTGTACCGCTGCTGCCGCCGCCGGTGGCCGCTGATTTGCCCCCGGTCGTGACGCACTCACCCATTCAATTGAGCTTTCCCGCCCTCAAGGGCGCAACTGCTTATCGCGCGCAAATTGCGCCGACTGCGCAGTTTGAGACCTTGTTGTTTGATGCGGTCTCGGTAAATCCAGTGGTACGCGGCCCTGATTTGCCAGATGGCGATTATGCATTGCGCATTCGCGGCATTGATGCTAAGGGATTGGAAGGGCATGACGCCGATCATCGTTTCCGCTTGCATGCCCGTCCTGAGCCGCCGTTTCTCATCAAGCCAGCCGCTCAAAGTGCTGTTCTGGAACATGCCTTGGTTTTTGAATGGGCGGAGCCGCAGAATGCAGTGGCTTATCATGTTCAATTGGCTGAGGATGAGCACTTCAAAACATTGGTGTTCGATCTGCCGGAGTATGCCAAATCAAGCTTGACTCCAGATCAGACGCTGGAGCCCAAACGCTACTTCTGGCGGGTAGCGACTCAAGATGCGGCTGGCAGGATAGGCCCATTCAGCGATCCGCAATTTTTCAGGTTGCAAGCGACGCCAAAGCTGCAAGCGCCGGAAGTCACTGCCGGCACTATGACGTTTCGCTGGAGCGCGGGCCTGCCTGGCCAGCAGTATCAATTCCAGCTGGCCAAAGACTTCCAGTTTGAAACGGTGATTGTCGATCAACGGGTATCTGAACCGCAATTGACCGTCTCCCGGCCCGAATCTGGCTTTCTTTACTTGCGTATGCGGACTATTGACGCGGATGGTTATGTGGGGCCCTATAGTCCAGCCCAGCGCATCGATGTTCCACCGGCCACTTATTGGCCATTTGCGATTCCCCTGTTAATTCTAGCATTATGATTCAACTGCTTCGTTCCTATGAACATTTGTTCGAAAGAATAGGTTTGGCGCTCATGCTGGTGCTGCTGGCCTTTGTGCTGAACCAAACGGATTGGTTGAATCGCTGGAATTTGCTTTTCTACGACTGGAATCTGTCACATGGATCGCGGGCGCCTGCTGAGGATATCGTCATTGTGGCGATTGATGAGCAGAGCTTGCGGAAACTAGGCCGCTGGCCATGGTCGCGCCACATGCACGCTGAGCTGGTGCGCAAACTTGCTGCATCTGGGGCGAAGGCGGTGGCGTTGGATATTGTGTTTGCCGAACCCGATGTTGCCCAGCCTGCAGCCGACAGGGATCTGGCCTCTGCACTGGCTGATTATGGCCGGGTGGTGTTGCCGGTGCTCAACGAACAAACCCGGCTGAACGGCCCATTGATCGAAACACTGCCGATTCCAGCATTGGCAAAAGCCGCTGCCCGGCTGGGACACGTCGACGTGGAGTTAGACTCGGACAGCATTGCCCGTGGCATCTATTTGAAAGCAGGGCTTGGTTCGCCACGCTGGTCAACCCTGACCTTGGCATTGCTGGAGATGATGGATCCTAGCCGCTGGCAAACACTGCCTGGCCAGCATAACCTGACAGCAGGTCCGGTATTTTCCAAGTCATGGCAGCGTGATTATCACATTCTGATTCCCTTTGCGGGTCCAGCCGGGCACTTTCAGCGGGTGTCCTATGCCGATGTACTGCAGGGTAGTTTTGCGCCGGCTGCATTTTACGGCAAGTGGGTGCTGGTTGGCGTCACGGCTGCTGGTTTGGGAGATGCATTGCCCACCCCGGTTTCCGGGCAGGCACAACCGATGCCGGGTGTGGAGTTCAACGCCAATATCCTCGATGCCCTGCTGCGAGGGATGCTGATCCAGCCGCTCTCTGAGAATAGCTCTCTCCTGTTGACCGGGATATTAGTGTTGCTGCCATTGGTTATGTGCGCAGTTTGCACGCCGCGCTGGACGCTGCCCTTGTCAGGGTCAATATTGTTATTGACACTCGTTGTCAGCTTTGGACTCATGCAGATATTGCATCGCTGGTTCCCGCCGGTGGCGGCGCTGGTGGTGCAAGGGCTGAGTTGTCTATTGTGGATGGGGTGGCGCTGGCAGCAGGCGAGGCATGCACTGCTTACCGAGCAGGAACGCACTCAGGTAGCCCTGCATTCGATTGATGACGCTGTCATTGTCACGGATGTGCATGGCCTTGTGGAGTACCTGAATCCCAGGGCGGAATCTTTGCTGGGCTGTGCGCAGACGGCGTTACAAGGTCAGCCGCTGGGAGCGATTTTCCACTTGGCCAATGATTCTGATGGCCGATACCCGCTTGATCTGGCTGCTTTATGCTTGCAGCAGAACCAATTGTCCCAGTTGCCCGAAAACGGTGTGCTGGTGAGCCGTAATGGACGGGAGTATACGGTGCGTGCTTCGGCGGCGCCTATCCGCGATCCGCAGGGACAGGTGTTAGGTGTGGTCGTGGCGTTCAGCGATACTACCGAGGCCTGTCGGCTGACCGAACAGATGACGTACCAAGCCACTCACGATGCGCTGACGCAGCTGCCAAACCGGCATTTTCTTCAGGGCCGGCTTAAGCGCGCTATCATGCATGCGCGCCGCGTTAGACAGAGTTTTGCAGTGCTATATGTGGGCTTGGATCACTTCAAGAAAGTGAACGACGGCTTGGGCCATACTGCAGGAGATACCCTGCTGCGTGCAGCGGCAGCCCGGTTGCTGGTCTGCGGACGTGGAGAGGACACCATTGCGCGGTTGAGCGGTGATGAATTTGTTATTGTGCTGGAAAATCTATCCCAAGAAGATCAAGTGGCTGTATTCGCAAGAAAGATTCTGGAAGCACTCGCCCCTTGCTTCCGAATTGAGAGCCATGAATGTTTTATCACCGCCAGCATTGGCATCAGCTTGTTTCCCAAGGACGGTGAGGATGTGGAAACGCTTCTAAAGAATGCTGACATCGCGATGCACCGTGCTAAGGACGGGGGTCGTGATACGGTCGAATTTTACAGTCAGGACATGCACATCCGCGCTTTGGAGCGGCTGACTCTGGAACAAAGTCTGCGCTACGCCCTAGGCCGCCAGGAACTGGAAGTCCACTACCAACCGCAGATGGATTTACAGCATGGCTGTATCATCGGGGTTGAGGCGTTACTGCGGTGGCGGCACTCCCAGCGAGGATTGATATCGCCAATAGAATTTGTGCCGCTGGCTGAGGAAACCGGTCTCATCGAAGGCATCGGTGAGTGGGTGCTGCGAACTGCCTGCAAGCAAGCCAAGGTGTGGCAGCAGGAAGGTTTTCCGCCGTTACGCATGGCGGTCAACCTGTCACCCCGCCAGTTTTGGCGGCCCGGTATAGTTGAAATGATTGACCGGGTTCTGAGAGAGACCGGGCTGGAGCCTTGCTATCTCGATTTGGAGATTACCGAAGGGCTGCTCATGAAAGATGTGGAGGACAGTATTGCAATACTGCATGCGCTCAAGAGGATGGGTATACATCTGTCTATTGACGATTTTGGTACCGGCTATTCGTCTCTGAGCTATCTAAAGCGCTTCCCGATCGATCAATTGAAGATCGACAAGTCTTTTGTCAGCGATGTCACTGTTAACCAGGATAATACCTCCATCGCCATGGCGGTCATCGCGATGGCGCATAATATGCGGCTCAAAGTGATTGCTGAAGGCGTTGAAAATCCGGCGCAATTAGCTTTTCTGCAAAAATATCAATGTGATGAGATACAAGGTTACTACTTAAGCCGTCCGGCCCCGGCGCAGCAAATTCGTGCGTTGTTACGGGGAGAATTATTAAGTGCGGCGTTGAAAGATCCGAACAGCCGGCGATTAACCGGGTAGCTTGCGCTGGTATGGTGCGCACGGCTGCTTGCAACCGGGTCACTGTTGGATTGTGGCAGAATATCATCGCAGGGATGAAGTAGGTTCATTCAACGGAGGTTCACGGGTGGAATTTCCGGAAAAAATCCAGTGATGCCCGGTGGTTATGAAGAGCCTCAACCCGATATTGCCTTGCTGCGCTGAGACGCAATGGCTATTACAACTGTCCACTCTCATGCTGAAGATGTTTTGCTGATTATCGCAATATCCGATAGTGCTTTGCTGCGCTATGCTCGCAATCTCAAAGTCCTCCTGTATGTAAAAACGGCATTTTGAAAGTCTGGCTGTCCGGCTTTCAAAACCGGTCACTCCTAACGCGCTCTCAAAAGGAAGAGCCGGATAATCCATTGCTTCGTAAAACGCTTTCTTCTTTGTGGAGAGAGTTAAAATTTGGGATCTAAGTTATTGATTTATCTCGATGAACCGTTTTGTCAGCCCGTAACCGGATCTGTTTTACAATGAATGAGCTTGCCTTATTTTCTGCCGATGCGACTGAGCGGTTGCCGCTCAAAATTTTCACCGAAAAGGCATACTTGGATTATTCCATGTATGTCATTCTCGATCGAGCGTTGCCGCATATCGGCGATGGCTTGAAGCCGGTGCAACGGCGCATTGTTTATGCCATGTCCGAATTAGGATTGAATGCTGGCGCCAAACATAAAAAATCCGCTCGCACCGTCGGCGATGTGCTGGGCAAGTACCATCCCCACGGTGATTCCGCTTGCTACGAAGCCATGGTGCTCATGGCTCAGCCCTTCTCCTACCGTTATCCGCTGGTGGATGGACAAGGTAACTGGGGTTCGCCAGACGATCCTAAATCCTTTGCTGCCATGCGCTATACCGAAGCGCGGCTGTCGCCGTTCGCGCAAGTGCTGTTGTCCGAGTTAGGTCAAGGCACGGTGGACTGGACGCCCAATTTCGACGGCACACTGGACGAACCGGTGCTGCTGCCCGCCCGTTTGCCTAATCTGCTGTTGAACGGCGCGACGGGTATCGCTGTCGGCATGGCCACTGATATCCCACCGCACAATCTTGGCGAAATCGCTGCGGCCTGCGTCCTCTTGCTTGATCAGCCTGACAGTGATTTGAATGCCTTGTGTGAAATTATTCCCGCACCGGATTATCCGGGTGGAGCAGAAATCATTACCCCTCGTGAGGAACTGCGTAAGCTCTACCAAACGGGCAATGGCGGGGTGCGGCTGCGTGCGCGTTTTGAGCGGGAAAACGGTGATGTGGTGATCACTGCCTTGCCGCATCAAGTCTCCGGAGCACGGATCATGGAGCAGATTGCTGCACAGATGCGTGATAAAAAATTGCCGATGGTCGAAGACTTGCGTGACGAGTCCGATCATGAGAACCCGACCCGGCTGGTGCTGGCATTGCGCTCCAACCGGGTGGATGTGGATTTGCTGATGGATCACCTGTTTGCTACCACCGATTTAGAAAAGAGTTATCGGGTAAATCTGAATATGATCGGCTTGGATGGTCGGCCGCAGGTTAAAAATCTCAAACAAATCATCGAAGAATGGTTGTGTTACCGGGTTATCACGGTGCGCCGGCGATTGGAATTCCGCCTGAATCAGGTCGAGCAGCGCCTGCATATCCTGGAAGGGTTGTTGATCGCCTATCTCAACCTGGACGAAGTGATTCGCATCCTACGCACCGAAGAAAAACCCAAGCCTGTGCTGATCGCCCGCTTCCAGCTCTCCGATGTGCAGGCGGAAGCGATCCTGGAAACCAAGCTGCGTCATCTGGCCCGGCTGGAGGAAATGAAACTGCGCGGCGAGCAGGATCAATTGCATAAGGAACAGGCGCAGTTGCAACTGCTGCTCGGTTCCGAAAAGCGGTTAAAGACGCTGATCCGCAAAGAGATTCAGGACGATGCCAAGCGCTATGCCGATCCGCGCCGTTGCCTGCTGGTCGAGCGGCGGGCAGCGCAGGCATTGGATGAAACCAGCCTGACGCCAAGCGAACCCATCATGGTCGTGCTGTCGCAGAAAGGCTGGGTGCGGGCCGCTAAAGGCCGCGAGATCGATGCTTCGGCGCTTAGCTACAAGTCCGGTGATGGTTTTCTGGCTCAAGCACAGGGGCGCAGCAATCAGCCAGTCGTGTTTTTCGACTCGACTGGACGAACCTATACCCTGCCGGTGGCGGGACTGGCCTCGGCGCGTGGGTACGGTGAGCCGCTAACTGGCAAGCTCAGTCCCCCAGATGGCGCGCGTTTTCTTCAGGTGCTGCTGAGCAATCCTGACGATCTCTACCTCTTGGCGACAGATGCTGGCTATGGATTTATCTGTGCTTTCGACGATCTGCTGAGTCGCAACAAAGCCGGCAAAGTCGTGCTGACCGTGCCGGAGGGCGCGCAAATCCTGCCACCGTTACCGGTCACCAGTCTGGAGACGGATCGGCTGGCCGCGGTGGGCAGCGGAGGACGATTGCTACTGTTTCCAGTGAAGGATCTGCCGCGGTTACCAAAAGGTAAAGGTAATAAAATTATCGACTTGCCTGGTGAAGAGCGGTTGGTCGCGCTGGCGCTCGTGTCGCCGGAAAGATGCCTGATTCTCACTGCCGGCAAGCGGGATATGACGTTGAAGCCAGCGGATCTGGAAGGCTATATCGGCGAGCGGGGGCGGCGAGGCAAGCCATTGCCGCGCGGGTTTCAACGAGTGGAGCGGATGGTTGCGGGGGAATAAGCGGGATCAGGCATGAGGCATTGAAATCAAGGCTTCTTCAAAAGATAGCGCGCATAAAAAAAGCCGGGATTCCATGAACCCGGCTAAAAACCACCAAAGGAAGGTGTGAAGAAGAACATCTGAACGATGTGGGGAATAGATTAGTTCAAATGTTGCACTGCGTCAAGCAAATTGATGCGTGCATAAAAATTTTTTTGCGGCGCAATAAAAAAGCCAGGACTATTAAGATAATCCCGGCTAAAGAACCACCAAAGGAGGATTTGGAGGACAACATTCTTGATGAATGTTGCAATGCAGTATAGAGGTTATATTGCACTGCGTCAAGCGGATCGCAACACAATTTTTCCTAGTTGTTCAGCAGTCAGTAACCGTTGATGGGCAGCGGCTGCCTGATCCAGTGGAAATACCTGATCAATCGCTGGCTTAATGTGATGTTTATTTATAAAGCGCAGCATTTCTGCAAATTCGTCCGGCGATCCCATGGTAGAGCCAATAATGTGTGCCTGCCGGAAAAACAACCGTACCATGTCCAGTCCCGGTGGATTGCCTGCCGTTGCGCCATAGACGACCAGCCGCCCGGCTGGTTTCAGCACGGAGAAACAACCTTTAAAAGACGGACCGCCTGTACCGTCGATGACCACATCAACGCCGTCCGTCAATTTGGCGAGTTGTTTATCCCAGTCGTCTGCCCGGTAGTTGACGCCGCCGGCCGCACCCATTTGCTGAGCCTGTTCCAATTTCGCCTCATCACCGCTGGTGACAAAGACCTGGGCACCTAGCGCTGTTGCCCATTTCAGGGCAAAGGTTGCTACGCCGCCGCCGATGCCGGTGACCAGCACGGTTTCGCCAGGTTGTGTTGCCGCCTGGGTCATCAGCGCCCGCCAGGAAGTCAGGCCGGCCAGCGGGATGGCTGCCGCCTGTTCCCAGTTTAAGTGGGCCGGCTTGGCAAAGACATGACTCGATGGAACACACAGATATTCAGCGAACGTGCCGGGGTCTGGCATCCCCAATACCCGGAAAGCGGGACTGGGAAAGCGCGGATTGCTGCCCCAGCCGTAAGCAGGATAAATCACGGCCTCCTGACCCAATAGATTGGCGGGCGCGCCGGGGCCAAGTTGATCTACGATCCCCGCACCATCCGAACCCATGCTGCAGGGCAGGCGAATGCCCGGATACTGGCCGAGCGTAATCCAAACATCGCGGCGGTTGAGCGCCGAGGCATGGAGACGGATGCGAACCTGACCTGGACCCGGTTCTGGCAGGGCGATATCTTCGATACTGAGCTGTTCGGGGCCGCCAAGCTGGCGGAGAAGGACGGCTTTCATGCGCTGAGTTCCTGCGTCGAAGTTGGAATGGTAAGGGGAATTGATCACGGGCAGTCATTCACTTCCCGCCAAAATGTTCTACGTTTATGGGGACGAGTTTAGCCGGATCGATCAAACCTTGCCGGTGTAGGCTCATTGAAAGACCGGCTCCTGTAAAATGTCGTAACTTTACGCATACTTAAGAGTTATTGAAAACGACTGCAACCGGTGGCGTCGAATGCCAGAAGTTCGATTGCATTCCTCCGGACGGCCGGTTATTCCTCACCACTAGACGATTGCGAAGAGACGCATACGATGACTGACCAGCCTATCAACATGACACGCCCGTTGGACCTAACGCATGAGAAGCGCAATGTTGGCCCGCAACGTATCCAGCGGCCAATCTACGCAGATCTGCTGCCGACCTGTAATAACGCCTGTCCGGCGGGCGAGAACATCCAGGCCTGGCTGACGCACGCTCAGGCTGGCCGCTTCAAGGAAGCTTGGCAGAGCCTGACGGAAAACAACCCGATGCCGGCGATTCATGGCCGGGTGTGTTACCACCCCTGCGAAAGCGCTTGTAACCGGGGCAAGCTGGATTCCTCAGTCAGCATCCACGCGGTCGAGCGGTTTCTCGGCGATTTGGCCTTGCAGGAGAATTGGCAGTTTGAGATTACCGCGCCACCTACGGGCAAGCGGGTGCTTGTGGTCGGCGCAGGCCCCAGCGGTTTGTCTGCTGCCTATCACCTGGCACGAATGGGCCATGAAGTGGAAATCCATGAAGCCGGGCCGATGGCCGGTGGCATGATGCATTTCGGCATTCCTGCCTACCGGTTGCCGCGCGATGTGCTGGATGCCGAGGCCAAGCGCATCGAGAACATGGGGGTGAAGATCGTTCTCAACCATCGGGTTGATGATCTGCTGGCAGAGAAGCGGGAAGGCGATTTCGATGCGATCTTTGTCGCGGTTGGCGCCCATATCAGCAAGCGCACCGATATCCCATCCCGCGATGCTGGTAAGATGCTCGACGCTATCAGCTTTCTCAAGGACGTGGAAACCGGCAATGCTCCCCAGCTGGGCCGGCGGGTTGCTATTTACGGTGGCGGCAACACGGCAATGGACGCCGCCCGCGTCGCTAAGCGGCTGGGCTACGAGCCGTTGATTATCTACCGCCGCGACCGCGCCAATATGCCGGCCCATGAATTTGAAGCCGACGAGGCGCTGGAAGAAGGCGTCAAGATCCATTGGTTGCGCACGATTAAGAATATTGAGGAAAACCAATTTACCGTCGAAGTGATGGAAGTGGACGAAAAAGGACGGCCGCGTCCGACGGGCCGGTTCGAGACTTTGGAGGCGGATGCATTAATCATGGCGCTCGGGCAGGACGTGGACACCAGCTTCATGCAAAAGGTGCCCGGCGTCCAGTTCAAGGCGGACGGTGTGGTTATCGTCGATGACCAGATGATGACTGGCAGTCCAGGGTTGTTTGCAGGCGGTGATATGGTGCCCTCCGACCGCACGGTGACCATTGGTGTGGGCCATGGCAAGAAAGCGGCCCGCAATATTGACGCCTGGCTGCGCGGCGGATCCTACGTGAAACCGCCTAAACACGATCTGGCAACTTTTGACAAGCTGCATGTCTGGTACTACACCGATGCGGCCCAGCGTCCGCAGGGCCATCTGGATATGAAGGTCCGCCAGAGTAGTTTCGAAGAGGTTGTTGCCGGCCTGGGTCCCAAGGAAGCTGTCTATGAAGCCAAACGTTGCCTGTCCTGCGGTAACTGCTACGAATGTGATGGCTGTTTCGGTGCGTGCCCCGAGGATGCGGTGATCAAGCTGGGACCCGGTAAGCGTTACCGCTATAACTATGATCTATGCACTGGTTGTGCAGTGTGCTTTGAGCAATGCCCCTGCCACGCCATTGAGATGATCCCGGAACCAGCGGCCGGGGCGTAATCATCCGCAATTCATCCTCACCCCCGACCCCTCTCCCGGTGGGAGAGGAGAGCGCATGGTGATCAAAAACCACCTGCCCGCCCCATCCAAGCGGGCTAAGAGAGAAGCACAAAATGACTGAACGGCAAGTTACCACCATTGACGGTAATGAAGCGGCGGCTTACGTCGCCTACCGGGTTAACGAAGTCTGCACCATCTACCCCATCACCCCATCCTCCACGATGGCTGAGCTGGCGGATCAATGGGCTTCGGAAGGTGTGAAGAATATCTGGGGCAGTGTGCCTCTGGTCATGGAGATGCAAAGCGAAGGCGGCGCAGCCGGCGCGGCGCACGGCGCATTGCAGACCGGGGCGCTGACCACCACGTTCACTGCCTCGCAGGGACTCATGTTGATGATTCCCAACATGTACAAGATTGCTGGCGAGCTGACATCGGCGGTGTTCCACGTTGCTGCCCGTTCCTTGGCCACGCAGGGCCTGTCAATCTTCGGCGATCATCAAGACGTGATGGCGGTGCGCCCGACGGGTTTTTGCTTGCTGGCCTCGGGTTCGGTGCAGGAAGCGCATGATATGGCGCTGATCGCTCAGGCCGCTACCTTGGAAGCACGGGTGCCCTTTATCCATTTCTTCGATGGCTTCCGTACTTCGCATGAGGTCAATAAGCTCACGCTGCTGTCGGATGACGATATCCGGGCAATGATCCGTGATGATTTGGTGCTCGCGCATCGCACCCGGGCGCTGAATCCGGACCGGCCGTTTATTCGCGGCACTGCCCAGAATCCTGATGTTTATTTCCAAAGCCGTGAAACGGTCAACCCGTTCTACGCTCAGGTGCCTGATATCGTACAGGCGGCTATGGACAAATTCGCGGGCATTACGGGGCGCCGTTACAACCTGTTCGACTATTTTGGCGATCCGAATGCTGAACGGGTTGTGATTCTGATGGGGTCTGGCCAGGAAACGGCGTGTGAAACCGCTGCGTATCTCAATGCGCGTGGGGAGAAGGTGGGGGTGATTCAGGTCCGTCTCTTCCAGCCGTTATCTGCCCGTCATTTCCTGGCAGCCTTACCGGCCAGCGTCAAGGCCATCGCCGTTCTGGACCGCACCAAGGAACCGGGCGCAACCGGCGAGCCGATGTACCTGGAAGTGGTCAATACCCTGGTGGAGGCGCAGATCGAAGGTACTTTGCCCATGCCGGCCCTGCCTCGAATCATCGGCGGCCGCTATGGTTTGTCCTCCAAGGAATTTACCCCGGCGATGGTCAAGGCGGTGTTCGATGAACTGAGCAAGGCGCGGCCTAAGAACCATTTCACTGTCGGTATCATCGACGACGTGACCCACACCAGCCTGGATGTCGATGCAAGCTTCATGATCGAGTCTGACAAGGTGGTTCGCGCGATGTTCTACGGGCTGGGTGCGGACGGCACGGTCGGCGCCAACAAGAACTCGATCAAGATCATCGGCGATGACCCGGAGTTTTACGCGCAGGGTTACTTCGTCTATGACTCCAAGAAATCCGGGTCGCAGACCGTCTCTCATCTGCGTTTTGGCCCGGATCCGATCCGCTCGCCCTATCTGGTGCAATCGGCCAACTTCATCGGCTGTCATCAATTCAACTTCTTGGATCGCGGCGACGTGCTGAAAAATGCTGCGCAAGGCGCCGTATTGCTGCTGAACACCAGCCCGCATGAGCCTGAGGAGGCGTGGGACCGGCTGCCGCATCCGGTGCAGGAGCAGATCATCGCTAAACAGCTTAAGGTCCACGCTATCAATGCCGAGAAAGTTGCCCGTGACAATGGCATGGGAACGCGGATCAACACCATCATGCAGACCTGCTTCTTCGCCATTTCCGGGGTGCTGCCGCGCGATAAGGCGATTGAAAAGATTAAATACTCGATTAAGAAGAGCTACATGCGCAAGGGCGAAGAAGTCGTGCGCAAGAATTTTGAAGCCGTGGACAATACACTGGCCAACTTGCGGGAAATTCCGGTGCCTGCCCAAGCAACCAGCACCCGCAAATTGCCGCTGGTGGTGCCCGCCAATGCGCCGGAGTTTGTGCAGAAGGTGACAGCAATGATGATGGCTGGGCGTGGCGACGAACTGCCGGTCAGCGCCCTGCCGGTGGACGGCACCTACCCCAGCGCCACTACCCAGTGGGAAAAGCGCAATATCTCCAATTTTGTGCCGGTTTGGGAACCGGACGTCTGTATTCAGTGCGGCAATTGCAGCATGGTCTGCCCGCACGGTGTCATCCGTTCCAAGTTCTACAACGAAGCCAGTTTAGACAATGCCCCGAAGGCATTCAGGACCGCGCCCATCGACGCGCGGGGTTTTCCGGATATTCGCTACACATTGCAAGTGTATCTGGAGGATTGCACCGGTTGCGGGCTGTGCGTTGAGGTCTGCCCCGCCAAAAGCAAGGAACAGACCGGACGCAAGGCCATCAACATGGCGCTCAAGGAACCGGTGCTGGAGGATGAGAAGGCCAATGTGCGCTTCTTCGAGACGCTGCCGGAGATGGATCGTGGCCGGGTGGACTTCTCCACAGTGCGCGGGGTGCAGTTCCTGCCGCCGCTGTTCGAGTTCTCCGGTGCCTGCGCCGGTTGCGGCGAGACCCCCTATGTCAAGCTGCTTTCGCAATTGTTCGGCGACCGGTTGCTGGTGGCCAACGCCACCGGCTGTTCTTCGATTTATGGCGGCAACCTGCCGACCACGCCATGGACAGTTAACAATGAAGGGCGTGGTCCGGCCTGGTCGAACTCGCTATTTGAGGATAATGCCGAATTTGGTCTGGGCTTCCGTCTGACGGCGGATAAACATCTGGAGTACGCACGGGAGCTGCTGCTGGCGCTGGCTGGCCCGCTTGGCCAGGCTCAGGTGGATGAGCTGCTCGATGCCGAGCAGGTGACGGAGATCGATATTCGCCGGCAACGCAGCCGGGTGGCTGATTTGAAGCAGCGGTTGCAGGAAATTAACGATCCACGTGCGGCGCAACTGCTGGCGGTCGCCGATCAGCTGGTGCGGCGCAGTGTCTGGATTGTTGGCGGTGACGGCTGGGCCTATGACATCGGCTCCTCCGGCGTCGATCATGTCCTGGCCAGCGGCCGCGACGTGAATATTCTGGTGATGGACACCGAGGTGTATTCCAATACCGGTGGCCAGATGTCGAAATCCACTCCGATGGGAGCCGTCGCTAAGTTTGCGGCGGCGGGTAAACAGATCGGCAAGAAAGACGTCGCATTGCAGGCGATTTCCTATGGCAATGTTTATGTTGCACGCGTTGCTCTGGGCGCTAACCCGCAACAGGCGCTGCTGGCCTTCCGCGAGGCCGAAGCCTATCAGGGACCGTCGCTGATCCTAGCCTACAGTCACTGTATTGCCCATGGTATCAACATGCAGCGCGGGCTGGATCAGCAGCATCTGGCGGTGGAGAGCGGTCATTGGCCGTTGTTCCGTTACAACCCGATGGTGCATGAATCGAACGAGAACCCATTCGTCCTTGATTCCGGGCGTCCGAAGGTTCCGCTTAAGAAATACGCGTACAACGAGGTGCGCTACAAAGTGCTGGCTCATACCAATCCAGCAGAGGCCGAGCGTCTGATGGAGCTGGCTCAGCAAGGAATCAACCGGCGCTGGTCGGTTTACGAGGATATGGCGACGCGCAGCGGTGGTACGTTCGTGCCGAAATTCAAATAATGAAGGGATAAGCCTTCACCCCCCAGCTTCACCCTTTCTCCAAGGGAGAAGGAACTGCAAGCCACGCGTCATGGTTTAGCGTCCTTTACCCATGGAGGAACGGGGATCAAGGGCAGGGGGATTCAACGGTTACCCAAATCCGAACTCTGTTTGTAAAAGGAATGATCATGGATTTAACCACCACTTACATGGGGATGAAGCTGAAGCATCCCATCGTGGCGTCGTCATCGCCGCTGTCGGGGAGTGTGTCAAATGTCAAGCGCTTGGAAGATGCCGGCGCAGCCGCTGTGGTCATGTTTTCGCTGTTCGAGGAACAGCTAAAGCATGAAAGCGCTGCACTGGAACATCTGATGACGGCTGGCACCGAGAGCTTCGCTGAATCACTGAGCTATCTGCCGGAAGTCGAGGACTACACGGTCGGTCCCGACACGTATTTGGATTTGCTGCGCCGGGCATCCGAAGCGGTGGACATCCCTGTAATCGGCAGTCTGAACGGTATCACTAACACCGGTTGGATCGAGTACGCTCAGTTGATGCAACAGGCTGGTGCTAAAGGCATTGAACTGAACATCTATTACATTCCTGCGGACCTGACCACCACTGGCCGCGAAGTCGAAGAGCGGTACATCAAGATTGTCAAAACAGTCAAGGAATCGGTCACGATTCCAGTTGCAGTCAAGTTGAGCCCATTCTTCAGCGCCATCGGTTCGATGGCGAAGGCGCTGGATAATGTTGGGGCCGATGCCCTCGTGCTATTTAACCGCTTCTACCAGCCCGATTTTGATTTGGAGAAACTGGACGTAGCACCTAACTTGAACCTGAGCACGCCGGACGAGATCCGTTTGCCGTTGCTGTGGATCGCAGTGCTCTACGGCAAGCTGCGGAGCTCGCTGGGAGCGACCCGCGGCGTGCATACGCCGATTGAGGTGGTGAAATATCTGATGGCCGGCGCTGATGCAGTGATGACGACCTCGGCATTGCTGAAGAATGGCGCCGACTATCTCACAACCCTGCGTGATGGGTTACAGACCTGGATGGAGGTGAATCACTATGATTCAGTGACGCAGATGAAGGGTTCGATGAGTCAGCAGAATGTCGCCGACCCGACCGCCTTCGAGCGCGCCAATTATATCAAGACGCTTGAAAGCTTCAAAAGTGATTACATTTGAGCACTTAAGCATTGGGTCTTGATTGACCTCTACTCTTTCGCTTGGAGGTCTTAGGGGGATTGCGAGGAGCGCAATCCCCTTTTTTCTGGTCTCATGCTGGTATGACCGGCCCTTATTCAGGAATGACCATCCTGCAACTACCTGAGATCAACCATGACCACTGATACCCTGACGCTTGCCCGCTACCATCTGCTTACGCCTGCTGGTCTCGATGAAGATGATTTGCACCGCATGTTGGCATGTCTGCTGGGCCATGCTATCGACGCTGGCGATGTGTATTTTCAGCAGCGCCGCACCGAATCCTGGAGTCTGGAGGACCGGCACGTTAAAAATGCCAGCCGTGCGATCCAGCAAGGGGCTGGAGTTCGCGCAATCAGCGGTGAGAAGACCGGTTTTGCCTATTCGGA
>Ga0116152_10000776_pt1 | contig 26361 bp, 21 predicted proteins | sample AD_UKC119_MetaG_FD_89894 | JGI IMG/M metagenome (GOLD analysis project Ga0116152, IMG submission 89894) | Active sludge microbial communities of municipal wastewater-treating anaerobic digesters from Hong Kong - AD_UKC119_MetaG | ecosystem: Engineered > Bioreactor > Anaerobic > Digestate...
ATCTTACCACCGGAGCAGACGGTGCAACTGTTACCGGCCTGCCTGCAGGAGTTAGCGGAACATTGGTGGCAGGTGTTGTAACAATCAGCGGAACGCCGACAGAAACAGGTGTATTCAGCTACACGGTTCTGTTAACAGGAGGGTGCGGAAACATTTTCACTACGGGTACAATCACTGTCAACCCGATATTGCCTGTAAGCGTAACGGTAACCCCTGACGCCAATCCTTCCTGCGACGGCAACACGGTGGTCTTCACTGCCAATCCGGTCAACGGAGGGTTAACACCTTCGTACCAGTGGAAAGTTAACGGTGCCGATGTGGGACTTAACAGTGACACATATAGCTATGTTCCTGTAAATAATGATATTGTAATTGTGACTCTTATTTCCAGTGATGTATGTGTGACAGGTAATCCGGCAACTTCACCATCAGTGATAATGGTTGTTAATGAAAATCCTGCCGGTTCGGTCTCAGTGGTTGAGGTACTATGTCACGGTGAATCAACCGGATCTGTTGATCTTACAGTAACCGGCGGGCTTGCACCCTACACCTTCCTCTGGGATAATGGAGCGATAACTGAGGATCTGGCAGACATAGCTGCAGGAACGTACAACGTGCTGATCACTGATGCTAACAGCTGTACCGGAACGGCCACGGCGATTGTAGGTCAGCCTGCAACTCCTCTGACAGCGATAATAACATCTCAGTCCAACGTGACGACAATTGGAGGCAGTGACGGTAGTGTTACCGTGGAAGGTGCAGGAGGAACTCCTCCATATCAGTACAGTTTCGGGGGTGGGCCTTACCAGGCTTCCGGTACATTTGAAAATCTGTCAGCAGGCAATTATCTGATCACCGTACAGGATCTCAACCTTTGCACCTATGACATTACTGTTGTGATCACCCAGCCCTATCTGCCACTGTCGGGTATCATTACAGATCAGGTCAACGTGCTCTGTTACGGTGATTCGACAGGCAGTGTAACTGTTGAAGGTCTTGAAGGAGTAGCACCATACCAGTATACTATCAACAGAATTGATTTCTTTGCTTCGGGGACATTTGACAAGCTTAAAGCCGGATTATATACTGTTACAATCAGTGATGCAGTATTAAACACCTTTGATGTTCCGGTAGAAATTCTTCAGCCTGCAGCAGCTCTTGCAGTTGCAACATCGCAACAGAATGTCAGATGCAACGGAGGCTCCGACGGGTATGCCGTGGCCCTTGCATCGGGTGGCACGGGGGCATATACCTGGTCATGGAGTACGACTCCTGTCCAGACCGCCGATACGGCTACCGGTCTTTCACCCGGACTATACACTGTTCTTGTTACGGATGCCAACATGTGTACTGCATCTGCTGAAGTTACTATTACGGAACCTGAAGTGCTTACAGTTTCTGCAACTACAACCGACGCAAATTGCCCCGATTCCTACGACGGATCAATAACACTCAATATTCAGGGTGGAACCGTACCGTATAATGTTTACTGGGAAGACGGCATGACAACTCAGAACAGGGCTGAGGTAATGCCCGGAACCTACAATGCAGTTGTGACGGATGACAACGGATGTGCTGCCCCTGTAAGTGCGGTGGTTGGATTTATAGGAACCTTCAACTGTGTTGTGATCCCGAATATTATTACTCCTGACCCTGCAGACGGGTATAATGATGAATGGATAATAAGAAACATTCATATCTACCCTGATGCTGAAGTCAAGGTGTATACAAGATGGGGAAGGCTGATCTATCACAGCAAGAATCCTTCTTCGGAACCATGGAACGGAAGATACAGCAACGGTAATCTTGTACCGACAGATTCGTACCATTACATTCTTGATCTGCATGACGGATCGAAACCCAGATCAGGAGTAATAAGTGTGATAAGGTAATATTCAGATAATAAGACGACCAGACGATATATGAAAACTCCGAGAAAAATATTATCACTGCTCATAGTGAGCCTGATTGGAGCTTCCACCTTTGCACAACAGGTTCCTATGTACAGCCAGTACATTATGAACGGGTATCTTGTCAATCCTTCTTTCGCCGGACGCGACGGTTACACGACCGTTACTCTGACCACGCGCGAACAGTGGGTTGGTCTTGAACAGGCACCAGCTACATATGCAGCAAGCTTCCAGACACGCCTGCTGAAAAACAGTTATATCTCCAAATCGACATCGGTAAAGAAAAAAGTCGTTCGTCCGACCAAGGGAGGAAAAGTAGGTCTTGGCGGCTATGTCTTCAGCGACTATAACGGGATAATGAGGAGGACTGGATTTCAGGTTGCCTACGCATATCATATCACGATGGGTGAGACAGAGGGATATCCAAACAACCTTGCCTTTGGACTGGCTTTTACAGGATACCAGTTTGCAATAAACACCGACAACCTTATCTATGACGTTAATGATGCTTTCCTGAATAATTATGACAGGTCGGTATTCATTCCTGATTTTAATTTCGGGGCGAGCTATACCACATCCAGGTATTACGCTGGCTTTGCAATGACGAACATACTCCGGGGATCACTTCTTTTCTCAGATACTGTTGCAGTAAACAGGGATGAACTTGGTCATTTTTTCCTGACAGGAGGATACAAATTTGACATTGCACCAGACTGGATACTTGAGCCGTCAGCATTCCTTAAGTCATCTGATATGTTCGCAAAGTCGTTTCAGATGGATATTACCGCAAGGGTATACTACCGTAATGACTACTGGCTTGGACTTTCACTCAGAACCAATGATGCCCTTATTCTTATGCTGGGTTTAAAGTATGACAGGTTTCATTTCGGCTATGCCGTTGACTTTACGCTTACCGACATGAGGCGCAACAGTTTCGGGACCCATGAGCTTACCCTCGCTGTCAAATTCGGAGAGAGTGCAAGAAGATACCGCTGGATAAACGCCTATTGAGAGTGCTATAATAAATATATATGTCAGAAGGTATCGTAAGGAGAATTACCGGTACCCTTTTGCTGCTGTTGACAATTTGTATTGGGGATGCCGTTGCCCAGGATCAGGAAAATTGTTCACTTCGTTTCATGTTCTGGAATGCAGAGAATTTTTTCGATACCCGTGACGACAGTATTACTGATGATGATGAGTTTCTTCCGTTGGGTGTCAGAAGATGGACATCGAAACGATATAATGACAAGATCTTATCACTGTCGAAGGTTATTGTGGCAGCAGGAGGATGGGAAGCTCCGGCACTGGTAGGGCTTTCGGAAGTTGAAAACAGGAGAGTGATAGAGGATCTGGTCAGAAAAACGGGCCTCTCCCGGTCAGGATATTCAATTATCCATGAAGATTCCCCCGATCCCAGGGGCATTGACGTGTGTATTTTGTATCGTCACGATATCGTCAGGGTCATTAGTTACAGGTACTTCACCCCGGTTGATTCACAATCCTCGCCGTTCAGGTCGAGGAGCTTGCTCTATGTAAAATGTCAGATATGTGATGATACGGTACATGTTTTTCTGAATCACTGGCCGTCGAGAAGGGGAGGAGTCCTTGCAGCTGAATCCATGCGGGAGCGAATAGCCATTATGCTGCATGGGAAGGCCGATTCCATTGCTTCAGCCGAAGGAGGGAAGACACTTATAATTTATGCAGGTGATTTTAATGCTGTCCCCACAGACAGGATAATGAAGATCCTGACAGAAGATTATCTTTCAGGGTTGTCGATGGTTAACCTTTCGGCTTTGGTATCAGCAGGTACAGGAACTTACAGATACCAGGGTATATGGGAAATGATTGATCAGGTCCTTGTATCGGAGAATTTCATCACCGGCACCGGCAGGTTGCGGGTCACTCCGGCCTCTTTAACAATATTCAGTGAGAAATTTGTTCTTTCTGATGATCCTGTTTATCCTGGCCAGTCGCCCTGGTCAACATACAGGGGATTCACCTACCAGGGTGGTTTCAGTGATCATCTGCCTGTCCTTCTCGATATCAGTCCGCCGAAGGTCTTCTGACCGGCTTAAGTCCGATCTCCTTTCCTTTTTCAAGCATGAGGTTCCTTGCGGCTTCATGTTCATTGGGAATTATCCCGTCGAGGATAGCTTCCCTGATGGCATTCTTTATGATACCGACCTCCCTGCCGGGCTGAATTCCGAAAGTCTCTATTATCTCTGTTCCGTCGACAGGGGGCTGGAAATTTCTGATCGCATCCTTTTCTTCGATCTCTTTCAGTTTCTTCCTTACGTACCTGAAATTCTGAAGATGCTGCTTCTTTCTTGCTTCGTTTTTTGATGTTATATCGGCTTCGCAGAGTGCCATCAGGTCATCGATGTCGTCGCCCGCTTCAAAAAGCAGCCTGCGGACGGCTGAATCCGTTACCTCTTCCTGTGACAGGACTATCGGACGGAGGTGAAGGTCTATAAGCTTCTGAACATACTTCATCCTGTCGTTGAGAGGGAGTTTCATTTTTCTGAAAATATCGGGTATCATTTTAGAGCCGATGAACTCATGGCCATGAAATGACCAGCCTGTCCCGGGTATGTACTTTTTTGTCGCCGGTTTTGCAATGTCGTGAAGAAGAGCAGCCCACCTCAGCCAGAGATTATCAGAATGCAATGCAACGTTGTCGAGGACCTTTATTGAGTGCAGGAAGTTATCCTTGTGCGCCTTTCCTTCTTTTTTGTCAACACCTTTTAGCCTGTCGAGCTCGGGAAATATCATGCTAAGAAGTCCCGATTTTTCCAGAAGGATGAATCCCCGTGACGGCTGCCCGCACATTATGATCTTGTTAAGCTCTGTGACTATCCTTTCCTTTGATACAATTTTTATTCTTGCGGCGTTTGAAACAATCGAACTGAATGTTGATGGCTCTATATTGAATTTTAATTGTGTTGCGAATCTTATTGCCCTCATCATGCGGAGAGGATCGTCGGAAAAAGTTGTATCAGGGCTGAGGGGTGTTCGTATAATTTTCATTTCCAGGTCGCTCATGCCGTTGAAAGGATCAATGAACTGACCGTAAGTCTCTGCATTCAGACTGATAGCCAGGGCATTTATGGTGAAATCTCTTCGCTCCTGATCATCCTGGAGGGTGCCGTTCTCAACCACGGGTTTTCTTGAATCCCTGCTGTATGATTCCCTTCGTGCACCTACAAATTCGATTTCGTAGTTATTGAATCGGAACATTGCAGTTCCGAAATTTCTGAAGACATTTACTTTCAACCGGCGGTCTATCCTGTGTGCAGCTTTTCTTGCAATGTCGATACCGTTGCCTATTACAACAATGTCAATATCTTTTTCATCATGTTCCCGTTTCAGGATACAGTCACGCACCCATCCGCCTATAACGAAAGCACGGACATTTTCAGCCGTCACCACTTCCGAAAGTATCCTGAATATGTTGTCATTTAGACATATATTCATATATAGATATGACAATTTGTTAATTACTTGTGACAAAGTTACAATTATTAGCCGGTTTTTCGTAAATTATAAGCCTTTGGCTGCTATGGCATAAAGATTGAGAATATGTGAAACAAATTCATATTTTGAATGTTTACTAATAAAAAAATACGATGACAGAGCACTTAACAAAGGAGACATTTCTCACCAAGGTTTTTAATTACGAGCAAAACAAAGAGTGGAAATTTGAAGGAACGAAACCGTGCATAATTGATTTTTATGCTGACTGGTGTGGTCCCTGCAAGATGGTAGCCCCTGTTCTTGAGGAGCTTGCAAAAGATTTTGACGGCAAACTTAATGTTTACAAGGTAAACACTGAAGAGGAGCAGGAGCTGGCAGCTGTATTTGGGATAAGAAGCATACCTTCATTCCTGTTCGTCCCGGTCGAAGGCCAGCCACAGATGGCAATGGGAGCACTTCCAAAAGACACCTTTGTTAAAGCTTTCAAGGATGTCCTTGGCGTAGAGAAATAGCCCTTTCGTCAAAAATCGCACATTTCTTATGAAAATTTAACATTTTCTTTGAAACATTCATCAGGTTTCTATCGTTTAATCTGTTGAAAGTAGAAAGAAATAGGTTACGTGATTTTTTTCATGGATTTAGGTTTAGGGTAGTAGTAAATCAGGGCTTGGGTCCTGATTTACTTCTTTATGCCATTTCATCAATAATTTTTTTGATCTCTTCTTCTGTCGAATGAAGTTTCTTCTGGCATTCCCTTATCAGCTCCGATGCACGTTTAACTTCAGCAGACAACCTGTCTATGTCGAGATCCCCGCTTTCAATTCGCTGCAGTATCTTCTCTATTTCATTGACAGCTGTCGTAAATGAAAATTCTTTTTTAGGCATATTATCAGGCATTTATATTCGTTACTATTATCCTTTTTTGTTGCCGTCATCCAGAACCCGGCTTTCTATTGTTCCTTCATGCAATCGTGTAATCATTATGTCGCCAACTGCTGCTTCGGCAGCTTTTTTCAGAACCCTGCCTTTCACGGTTGTTATTGAATAACCTCTTTTCAAAACATTGACAGGATCCAGAATTGAAAGCCGGTTATTCATTTCTTTTAGTTTCAGGCCAACCCTGTCGAGTGTGTTTGCGCTTAGTGTCGCGAGGTCATCTTCAAGTCTTTCGATATGGTATCTTTTGCCCGCGATGATCAATCCGGCCGATGCGCTGAGTTTGATGCCCAGTGATTCAAGTATGCTCCGGTTATCGTCGATCGCCGTTCTTGTTATATCTGATATTGATGCTGTCAGCCGGTTAAGAAGTTCCTCAGCTGCGGCGACCGATTCGATGAAAAAGTCGGCCACCGCTGTTGGTGTTTTCAATGCCCTGAATGCAACCATGTCAGTTACCGACATATCTTTATCATGACCAATTCCGGTTATTACGGGGAGCGGGAACTGGGTAACGTGAAAGGCAATATTGTAATTGTCGAACCAGCTAAGGTCACTCTGAGATCCTCCGCCTCTTATAATTGCGACTGCATCGAAAAGGTTTGTATTTTCAGCTATTCTGTCCAGTGCCGAGATAATACTCTTTTCTGTTTCTGAGCCCTGCATAACAGCTTCGTAGAGTTTTGTAGAAAACCTGTATCTGTAGATGTTTCCTTTAATATGATTTATGAAATCGCGGTAGCCGGCTGCGTTTTCAGAGGATATGACAGCTATTCTCTGAGGAAGAAGATTCAGGTCAAGTTCCCTGTTCATGTTGAATACGCCTTCTTCTTCAAGCCTCCTTATTACCATCTTCTTCTTCACAGCCATCTCTCCTACGGTAAATGAAGGATCCAGATTATGGATCAGAAGGCTGAGGCCGTAAACCTCATGATATTCCACCCTGGCTCTTATCAGGATCTTCATCCCTTCCCTCAGTGGCTCGCCGGTTGTGTCGATGAACAGGGTTTTGAGAAAACGGTACCTGTTACTCCAGATCACTCCTTTTATCCTGGCACGGATACTTGTTTCGTCGCTCTGTTTCTCAACGAGTTCGAGGTAGCAATGCCCTGCGTAGTTTTCCTTTATCTCCGATATCTCTGCCACAATCCAGTAGTGGTCGGGAAGTGCCAGATAAAGTGAGTCGCGTATTATCTGCTGAAGTTCACTCAGTGATATTTTTTCGTTCATCAGCGTTCACGCAGTTTAACAATCTTAAAAACATAAGATCCCTCCGGCGTAATGAATCGAACAAAATAAAGTCCCTGTTTCGCCTGCTTCAGTGCCGTAAGCGTCAGCTGGCGGCCGGCGAAATCGCCGTAATCCTTCCTGTAGATTTTTATTCCTGAAGCTGTAACTATCTCTGCAATGATATGCCCGGGAGGATTGCTGAAAGTAAACTCAACCTCTCCGGTAGTGGGATTTGGCCCGTATGAGACGTCAATTTCAGGCAGATCGAGGTACATGGATTCGAGAGTCATCAGCGCTTTTTCCATATCCGGTATGCCGTATCCGTATAGCGAATCGGGGTAATTGAACCTGTCGGAAGATGAACGGATTGCCCTGATGATATCCATATTGTCAGCTGCGGGGATAGCTTCCATCAAACAGGCAGCCATACCGCTGATGACAGGACATGAAAATGATGTGCCGCTCGATCTCGAAAGGTTCAGCTCAGATGACTGTACAAGGATGTTAACACCCATTGCAGAGACATCCGGTTTGACCTGTCCGTCAGCAGACGGGCCGGCTGAAGAAAATGATGAAATGATCCTGTCGGCATTGACTGCTCCTGCAGCAAGAACACTGTCAGCGTCGGAAGGAGCGATGATCCTTATCCAGGTTTTATTTCTTTCGTTGCCGGCGCTGTTGACCACCACCAGCCCTTTCGAAACAGCAATATCGGCAGCCCTGGTGATAAAGGCAGTATTACCGTCAAGATCGGAGAATGTGTAATTCATTGCCGGATCATCGAAGGTACAATAACCAAGGGATGATGATATTATATCGGCACCTGAACTATCCGCAAATTCGGCCCCGGCTATCCAGAAATCCTCTTCGGCCGGGAATTCGGTAGCCCCGTCTTCTGTACGCAGCAGCAGAAAGTCAGCATCGGGGGCACTGCCCCTCATGATACCATCAATTGACCCTGCCAGGACCGACAGGACAGCTGTTCCGTGAGTGTGGTAGCCGTATACGATCGGATTGTTGTTTACAAAATCATAAGTGAACTTAATTCCGTTTCTCAACCTGAGTCTTGCAAGAGAGCTTGCCCTGTCGGTATACAGGAAACCTCCGTCGAGAACTGCAATGAGTATCCCGGTTCCATCGTATTCTGCATTCTGCAGCGAGTGGCCATTCAGCATCCTGACAGGCCAGTCGAAGGCATCAGTATCATCGTCTGTCACGGCAAAGTTCAGTTTGTCGCTAAGAACACTTTTGCCGGTTGGCTTCTTAACGAGTTTAAGCTCTGCGACAAAAGGAAGCAGTGTCACCTGTCCGATGTCTGCTGCTTCTTTTGTTTTAAACAGGGCGCTGTTCATCCATTTTGATGTGCAGTGGAGTGTGAATCCGCAGGACTTAACAGCCTGGATATAGTCTGGAAATACGGGCAGATCCCGATAATCGGGGAAGGGGATACCTGATTTTTCCCTTCTCAGAATAGCCTTGCCGGAAAGAAGTTCGGCGGGAGAAAAAGATTCAGGAGTATAGGTTCCCTTGTCGGTGAAGATAACCCGGTAGAAGTAATTGAATTCTTCGGATTGTCCTTTCGCCAGGTTCACTGAAAGGATCAAAAAAAGGGCAAGAGAGGCTCTTACCACGCAGATCCGGAATCTGTTTCTGTAGTTTACCATCTTATTTCGCCTGTTTTTTCAGGATCAGGTATGTCGTTTTTCTTTTCTATACGGTTAAAAAAATCTTCAGCATCCCTGTCTATCTTACGGTCTTCAGTCATTCCGTTGACATAGCTGATCTCATATTTCACAGCTCCTCTGTCATCATAAATCACCCATTTGCCGTCACGGGCATTGTTATTATAAGTACCTGAATACTCCGGTTTACCGTTCTCATACCAGGTGTTAAATGCCCCGTGAAGCTTGTCGTTCACATAAAAGGCTTTTAGAAAAAGTTTACCGTTCTGGTGATATCTGAGCCATTCTCCTTCCCTCAGCCCCTTTAAATAATTTATTTTTTCCGCCACGGTATGGTCCTGGTAATAACTTATTGACTGGCCATCCCTTACGTTAGCGGTATATGATTCCTCATTTATGAGCCAACCGTCGACATAGGCAGAATAGAATTGCCATTTTCCTTCCTTGAGCTGATCGATGTATTTGCCTTTGGATGCTATATAGCCGTTTGAATGATATATTGTTGCAGATGCTTCCCTGCTGTTGTTGCTGTAGATAAGCACCGACCGTAATCTGCTGTCGGGAAAATATCTTTTGAATTCACCCACAGGTTTATCGTCTTTGAAAGTACCCCGGTACATGATGTTTTTGTTGGGATACTCTTTTATCCACAAGCCCTGTTTCCTTCCCTGCTGGTCTGTAATGTTGATAGTATCTTCAGTCTGGGCCTGAAGCAGTGAAAAGGCAATGACAAAGAAAGTGACAAGCAGAAAGATTTTCTTCATAATTTCAGAACTCGGAATTCTGTTTAAAAGTACAAAAATCAGACCGGATTTCTAAACTTATGGATTCATTCGCTTTCATTCGCCCTGACGGGTGTCATTTGGCTGCGCCGTAATTCGCTTTGCTGTAATTCGCTTCGCTTGTAATTCGCTTCGCTGTAATTGGCCCCGAGTACTCGGGGCGGAGGAGGGCAAAGCAATTGAATAAGATATTTTTATTTCACCTCTTCAAAGTCAACGTCGGTCACCTCGTCGTTACCTGATCCTGAACCGTTGCCTGAGGCTCCCGGTCCGGGCTGATCCTGACCAGGATTCTGAGCGCCTTGTCCTGATGCCTGGGCTGTCTTGTACATCTCTTCAGAAGCTGACTGCCAGAGTGCGTTCAGTTCTGCCATTGCGGAGTCGATTGCCGGCAGGTCCTGGCTTTTATGAGCTTCTTTCAGTTTTGCCAGGGCGGTTTCTATTGAAGGTTTCTTATCGGCCGGGACTTTATCGCCGAATTCCTTAAGCTGCTTTTCGGTTGTGAAGATCATGCTGTCGGCAGCGTTTATCTTGTCGGCTCTTTCTTTTGCCATACGGTCGGCTTCCTCGTTTGCCTTGGCTTCATCGCGCATTCTTTTTATCTCATCATCGCTGAGTCCTGAAGATGCTTCTATTCTTATCCTCTGCTCTTTACCGGTTCCCCTGTCCTTTGCTGTTACATGGAGGATCCCGTTGGCATCTATATCGAAGGTGACTTCAATCTGAGGGATTCCTCTCGGAGCCGGCGGTATACCGTCGAGATGGAATCGTCCGATGGTCTTGTTGCCTGAAGCCACCGGTCTTTCACCCTGTAGCACGTGAATCTCCACAGAAGGCTGACTGTCGGCAGCTGTTGTAAAGACTTCGGTTTTCTTGGTGGGGATGGTGGTATTTGATTCGATGAGCCTTGTCATCACGCCGCCCATGGTTTCGATACCCAGAGAAAGAGGGGTAACGTCGAGCAGAAGTACATCCTTGACCTCGCCTGTAAGTACACCACCCTGAATTGCTGCACCGACTGCAACAACCTCATCGGGGTTGACACCTTTAGAAGGTACTTTTCCGAAGAATTTTTCAACAAGTTGCTGAATTGCAGGTATGCGTGTTGATCCTCCCACGAGAAGGACCTCGTCGATGTCGGAGACTTTTAATCCCGAGTCGCTTATTGCTTTCTGGCAGGGTGTGAGGCATTTCTGAATAAGAGGGTCACAGATCTTCTCAAACTGTGCCCTGGTGAGAGTTTTGACAAGGTGCTTAGGAATACCGTCAACAGGCATAATATAAGGGAGGTTTATCTCCGTTGATGTGGTGCTGGAGAGTTCTATCTTGGCCTTCTCGGCAGCTTCTTTAAGTCGCTGCATGGCCATAGGATCCTTCCTGAGGTCTACACCTTCATCTTTAATGAACTCTTCTGCCAGCCAGTCGATTATCATCTGGTCGAAATCGTCACCGCCGAGATGAGTGTCGCCATTTGTGGACTTGACCTCAAATACACCATCGCCGAGTTCCAGAATGGAAATGTCGAAGGTGCCACCACCAAGGTCGAAAACAGCTATTTTCAGATCCTGCGATTTCTTGTCGAGGCCGTATGCAAGTGAGGCTGCAGTAGGTTCATTGATGATCCTTTTTACGTTCAGCCCGGCAATTTCTCCGGCTTCCTTGGTGGCCTGACGCTGTGAGTCGCTGAAATATGCGGGTACCGTAATGACGGCATCTGTAACTTCCTGTCCGAGGTAATCTTCAGCGGTCTTCTTCATCTTCTGAAGTATCATTGCCGAGATCTCCTGGGGGGAATAGTTACGGTCATCGATCTTCACCCTGGGTGTATTATTGTCGCCTTTTACTACATTGTATGTAACTCTTTTTATTTCAGGGTTCACTTTGTCATAAGTTTCCCCCATGAACCGTTTGATTGAATAAACAGTCTTTCTGGCATTGGTTATTGCCTGGCGTTTTGCCGGATCGCCTACCTTTCGTTCCCCGTTTTCAACAAATGCAACAATTGACGGGGTAGTCCTTTTACCTTCACTGTTTGGGATAACCACTGGCTCATTGCCTTCCATAACTGCAACACATGAGTTTGTGGTTCCCAGGTCTATTCCTATGATTTTTCCCATTTTTATATTGTTTTAAAAATTTCTGATTTTAATATACGGGTTATGCAATGATTATGCCATTAAAAATATGTGACAAAACGTCAGATTTTTTCTGCAGATAAATGAATAACTTTGCATCTGTATTAATACATAGTAAAATGTCGATACATAAAACTGTCAAAAAGATCACCACCCATGTTCTGAATGAGATGAAGCTTAAAGGTGAGAAGATAGCAATGCTCACCGCTTATGATTATTCCATGGCACGGATACTTGATGAGGCCGGGATTGACATTATCCTGGTAGGTGATTCAGCCTCAAATGTTATGGCTGGGTATGATACTACGCTTCCTATCACTCTCGACAATATGATATACCATGCTGCCTCTGTGGTCAGGGGAGTTGACAGGGCGCTGATAGTCGTCGATCTTCCTTTCGGCACCTATCAGGGCAACTCACGTGAAGCCCTCGCTTCATCAGTAAGAATAATGAAGGAGACGGGTGCCTCTGCCGTTAAGCTCGAAGGCGGTGAACAGGTAATTGAATCTGTGGAACGTATTCTTTCTGCCGGCATACCGGTGATGGGACATCTCGGTCTTACTCCCCAGGCGATCCATAAATTCGGGACTTATGTGGTCAGGGCCAGGGAAGAGGAGGAAGCGAGGAAGCTTATGGAAGATGCCAGACTGCTTGAAAAAGCGGGATGTTTTGCTATAGTACTTGAAAAGATACCTGCCAGGCTGGCCGGGGAAGTGACAGAATCTGTAAAAATACCGGTTATTGGAATTGGCGCCGGACCAAAAACTGACGGACAGGTGCTGGTGCTTCACGATATGCTTGGCATTAACCAGGAATTTTCTCCCAGGTTTCTGAGAAGATATCATAATCTCTACGCTGAGATCAGGGGCGCCGTCCAGAATTATATAAATGATGTCAGGACACTTCAGTTTCCAAATGAAAGAGAACAATATTGAAGGCGGATTTCGGAAGGCGGATTTCGGAAGGGAGATTGCGGAAGGCGGATTGCGGATTGTTTGATTGCGGAATAAAAGGGAGAAATGAACAGGAAAGAGACCAGTAAAGATCAGATTGCAAAACCTGCAATTCACAATCCTGTATCCGAAATACTTTACGAGGATAATCACATAATAGCGGTAAACAAAAAATCGTCTGACCTTTCGCAGGGTGACAGCAGCGGGGATACCTCTCTCGACCAAGAGATCAAGGGTTATATAGGGAGGAAGTACAATAAACCCGGTGATGTTTTCCTGGGAGTGGTTCACAGACTCGACCGTCCTGTAAGCGGAGCGCTCCTGTATGCACGGACCTCGAAAGCTCTTAGCAGACTTAATGACATGTTCAGAAAAGGGGAAGTGCACAAGATATATCTGGCGATAGTGAAGGAAAGACCACCTGCTGATGAAGATACACTGGTGCATTTCATAAAAAAGAATGAGAAGCGGAATAAGACTAATGTTTTCGATGAAGAGGTGAAAGGCTCAAAGAAGGCCAGCCTGACATACAGGATAGCGGGCAGGTCGGCACGTTATTATCTGCTTGAGGTGGAGCTTCATACGGGACGGCATCACCAGATCAGAGCTCAGCTGGCGAAGATAGGCTGCCCCGTGAAAGGCGACCTCAAATACGGCTACGGACGATCAAACGAAAACGGAGGCATTAGTCTTCATGCCCGCAGGCTGGAGTTCATTCACCCTGTAAAAAAAGAGAAGATAAGCATCACAGCACCCTTCCCCGAGGGTGATATCTGGGATTTGTTCCCGGCTTTTGACAATTAACGGAAACATATCCCGGCCAGGTTTCTCCATCACTGGACAGGTTTCAGCTTTGATTGAAAGAAGCGATTAAGCTTATTTTTTCTCCATTATCTTTTCAAGCTCCCTGATTATCTCCTGTCCTTTCTTTTCATCATCGTATTCAACGGTCACCACAACACCATCCTTTGCAATGACATAGCTGCTCATTCCCGGGCGGGACTCAGTATCTTCCTTTACCATGATGCGTATAGTTTTCCCGTCTTCCGTAATTTCTGAAATTCTGCTCTCGTCCACGATCACGACTTGCTCTCCGTCTTTTTGCCGCCATTCTTTACTTCCCTCCGGTTCAGAGGTTATTATCACCTTCTTTTCGATTCCGGAATCGTCTTTTTTGCTTCCCGAAAACACCATAATATGAGGTTCAGATGACGATGAAGATTTGACAGTCCATTCACTTTTATCTCCGTTTTCAGCGATCAGCAACACCCTGCCGTCTTTAAATTCCACCTCTCCGGGCAGATCGCTGCCTGTAAAAACAGTGTCGAGCACCACCTTTTCACCGTCTTTGTCAGCGACAACGACTTTTATCTTTTTTTCTGTCTTTTTTTCCTGTCCCAGGGCCAGGTTATAAGGAAGTGTGCCTGCAGTAAGCAGGACAAGAAATGTGGTAAAAATTCTTTTCATGGCTTTGAATATTAGTTTGTTCATATCAAAAGTATGCCTCTGTTTATCCAGATGCAGTTAAAATCAGGTTAATAAGAGTTAATGAAAAGTTAAATGTTATACGCAATCATGGATGATAATTTAAATTTGCCCCATGAACAGGAAGAAATTCATCTGGCTGGTTTTCATGATGCTCTTCTCCATTATCGGGATCATATGGGTTCAGATAATATGGATAAAGAATGCCATCGGCATCAGAAATGAGAATTTCGACTATTATGCTGTTGCGAGCCTGCGGGAAGCAGCGTCGGAGATCGAATCATCACGCAAGCTGAATTTCTTCAACAATTTCATGTTCCCCGGAATGTTTAACACGAATGAACAAAAAACAGATATTTCAGGCTATTTCAGTATTGGAAGCTATCTGGATAATTCCGGAGGAAGTGTCAGTGTCAGGATAACGAATCAGTCGTTTACACAGAAACCGGGTGAAGCGCCGGTGGTGACTGTGCATGATACTGTTTTTACTACCGACACCGGTAATGTTACCTTCAGATCCGAATTTCAGGACGGGGAGCTCAGGATCATGCAAAATGAAAAACCGGAAAATAAAATTCCTAGCGGTATATATATACAGCAGGAAGAGCTCATCAACTGGGCAAAAAAAAGGACCGACGAACTGAAGAACATGAGCGACAGGATGATAGCAGAGCTCTATCAGTGGGACAGGACAATGGATATCACCCGGGAGGAAGTCGATTTTGCAATTACCAGGTCGCTTCTCTTTTCGCCCATCAGGACTCCTTATGAGTTTGCCATAATCAGGAACGGTGAAGTGACCGATGGCAATTTCTCAAAAAGCAGTAAACAGGATTTCCTGAAAAGCAGGTACAGGGTGCGGCTTTTCCCTGATAACATAATAAAGCAGGACCTTATAGTATCGCTGATCTTCCCGGAGCGCACCAACTATGTTCTCGGATCGATGGCATGGATACTTGGAGGATCGCTGCTTTTCTCGCTCATAATTCTGGCAACATTTGCCATGAGCCTTTTCTTCATAATCAGGCAGAAGAAGGTCTCGGAGATGAAGTCGGACTTCATCAACAACATGACCCACGAATTCAAAACGCCCATTGCCACAATATCGCTTGCTGCCGACACTATAACAAATCCTAAGATTATCGGCAATGAGACCAGTGTGAGGCATTTTATCGATATGATAAAAAAGGAAAACCTCAGGATGGACAAAAAGGTGGAGACTATCCTGCAGATTGCTTCGCTCGATAAAAAGGAAATTGACTTCAGGTTTGAAGACGTTTCGCTTCACAACATTATAAAAAAGGCTGTTGATGCCGTGGATATAATCATAAAGCAGAGGAATGGAAAGATAACACTGAACCTCGATACTGCAGAGATGGTTATAAATGGCGATAAGGAACATCTGTATAATCTTGTCAACAACCTCATCGACAATGCCATCAAATATTCTCACGGAGCTCCGGTTATTGCCATTTCGACAGTAAACAACGGAAGTGGTGTCACCATGTCGGTTTCCGACAAGGGAACCGGGATGTCGAAGAGTGTTCAGTCGAAGATCTTCGACAGGTTCTACCGTGAATCCTCCGGCAATGTGCACGACGTGAAGGGATTCGGACTTGGTCTGAATTATGTCAGAGCCATTGTCGACGCACATAAAGGTTCTGTAAGTGTTTTCAGTGAACCGGGAAAGGGAAGCCGTTTTGATGTATATTTGCCATTAAATGGTGAAAATGTAAAATGAACGCAAGGGAAGTCAAAATATTTCTCGTTGAGGATGACCTGAGTTTCGGATCGGTGCTTAAATCCTATCTCGAAATCAATGACTTTGTTGTCGACTGGGTTGACGATGGGAAATATGCTGTTGACCACTTCAGGAAAGGAAACTTCGACATCTGTATTCTTGATGTGATGCTTCCCCATGTCGACGGTTTCACGATTGCAAGAGAGATAAGGCAGATCAATAACCTGATTCCAATCATCTTTCTTACTGCCAGAAAGCTGAAAGATGATGTCCTGACGGGTTATGATGCAGGAGGCGACGACTACATTACAAAGCCATTTGACACAGAGATCCTTCTTGCAAAGATAAGAGCCATCCTTGCCAGGAGGGATTTCCGCGACGGTACGCGTGATATCTATGAGGTCGGAAAGTATATTTTCAATTCAAAGCTGAGGACACTCTCAACAGATGCTGATGAGAAGAAATTGTCACCCAAGGAAGCCCAGCTTCTCGAGTTGCTGGCCCTGAATGTCAACTCTCTGATAAGCAGGGAGGTGGCTCTTAAGAAGATATGGGGTAACGACGATTACTTCACCGCCAGGAGTATGGACGTCTATATCACCAAGCTTAGAAAATTCCTTTCTGATGATCCCAGGATAAACATTAAGAATATCCACGGAGCAGGATTTCAGCTGGTCATCAGTGAGGAGTGATCTTCAGACTGTCGCTGTTGAACTGAAGAGGAAGCAGGTCGCCGGCATTTACGATAATCCTTATGTTGTTCCTGGCTCCCAGTATAAGCCTCATGCTTTTGCCGTATCTGTATTCTTCTTCAGCTATCACCTGACGGCAATTGCCGCAGGGAGAGACAGGTTCATCTGTAATACTGCCTCCCGAAACGGCTGTAATGGCAAGGGCAACAGGTCTGTCACCCGGATGATTGGCTGAAGCACTGGCAATTGCATTCCTTTCAGCGCAGATACCTGAAGGGAAAGCCGCATTTTCTACGTTGGTGCCTGTTACTACAGTTCCGCTCTTAAGTCGTAATGCTGCCCCCACCCTGAAGCCCGAATAGGGTGCATATGCATTCATAGCTGCCTTACCCGCCAGTTCAAGAAGGCTCTTGTCATCAGGTTCCAGTTCATCAGGAGAATCATATTCTTCCCATTTAAATGATATACTCTTTTCGTGCATCATGACGTTATGATTCAGTAGCGATAACAAAGGTAATTTTTTACATTACAAAAATGTTAATAAACATTCATCCTTGTTGACTAATTAATATGTCGTCGCCTGGCCTTTTTCATACTTTTGAACCAAAATGAAGTTAGCGGCATATATCGCAGTATCACTGGCAATTATCATTCAGCTCAGTTCCTGTCGCAGCACACGGCCGGTCGTTACCCCAGCTCCGGCAGGAGAGCCAGGGACCTCATACATTGAGAGGTATAGCGATCTGGCTGTGAGTGAAATGAGACGGACGGGTATCCCTGCCAGTATTACCCTGGCCCAGGGAATGATAGAATCGGATTACGGAAGAAGCAGGCTTGCCAGGGAAGCCAATAATCATTTCGGTATCAAATGCCATGATGACTGGAACGGACCTGTTATCCGGCACCATGACGACAGGCGAAATGAGTGTTTCAGAAAATACAGGCGCCCGGAAGAATCGTTTTATGACCATTCGGAGTTCCTTAAAAACAGGTCTAGATATGCTTCTCTTTTCGAACTTTCCGCTACCGACTACAAAGGATGGGCAAGAGGATTGAAAAAAGCAGGTTATGCTACAAACCCCGACTATGCCAATATGCTTATAAGAAAGATTGAAGAGTATAACCTGAATTATTTTGATACAGGATATAAAATTGCTGATAAGACTGTTGATAAACCAGCTTCTCCGGCCGTAAAAGCAGGTTCTGAGAAGCAATCCGGGGAGACGGCAAATAATACCGGCATAAGCACTGTTGCGGGGGCAGACCAGGATATCACCTTTGTAATGTCGCGTGTTCCGAGGATTATGGAGAATAACAGGATACAATATATCATTGTGAAGGAGGGGGAAACGGCAGAGTCGATAGAGGAGGATTTCAACCTGTTGAAATGGGAGCTTGCCCGCTACAATGAATTTGAAGGTGATTTTACCCTTACGCCCGGACAGATACTTTACCTTCAGCCGAAGAGGAGCAGGGCTGAACCAGGCAGGGAAGTCCATATAGCATCGGAAGGAGAGACAATGTATCTTATCTCCCAGATCTACGGTGTGAAACTGTATAAGCTGCGTGAGTACAACAGGATGCAGGAGGGAGATGAGCCTTCGGCAGGGCAGAGGATACGTTTGAGATCAGCGGGTCCTGTCAAATAGATTCTAACCAATATTTAGAAACATCGAAACCCCTAAGGAAATCGGGTGTATTAAGCTTTTTCCTGCCTTCAGCCTGTAGTGACAGGATGTTTATCCAGCCGTTCCGGCAGGCTATCTTTATGTAAGTTTTTCCGTCTGATATAATTTTCCCCGGCTTATGTTCATGAGAGCCGTTTTCAGGGTGACTTTCGAACAGTTTCAACAGGAGTTTCTCGTTCTCTGATGTGAGGAATGTTCTGGCTGCGGGATATGGAGCCAGCCCCCGGATGAAATTATGGATTTGAACCGGTTCCTGATCCCAGTTTATAATACAATGTTCGGGAAATATTTTCGGAGCTTCTTTCGGGACCTCACCTGGTTTAAGAAATGCAGATTGAGGCTGAGGTTCAATATGGTCTTCGGTAAGCGCTATGAGGGTCCTGATCACCAGGCGTGCGCCGTGTCTCATGAGCCTGTCATGAAGGTCTCCTGCATTTTCGCCCTGGAAGATATGTATTCCTTCACGGAGCAGTATTTTTCCTGTGTCTATCTTTTCATCAATGAAAAATGTTGTGACACCGGTCATGGTCTCTCCGTTGATTACAGCCCAGTTTATTGGTGCTGCCCCTCTGTAATGAGGAAGGAGAGAAGCATGAAGGTTTATGGTACCCATAGGAGGCATTTTCCAGACTGCTTCCGGAAGCATCCGGAATGCAACCACGATGAATATATCTGGTTTATATGCTGCAAGAGCATCGATAAAGATCTGATCTTTAAGATTTTCAGGTTGCATGACCGGCAGCGAGCTGAGCTCTGCAAACTGCTTTACCGGAGAGATCTTCATTTTTCTGCCTCTTCCTGCGGGTTTGTCGGGGGCTGTTACCACTGCCGTCACATTAAATCCGTTCATGAGCAGTGTTCCGAGAGTTGCCACGGCAAAATCGGATGTTCCCATGAATATTATACGGAGGTTTTTCATCGACAGCAACAGGAAAATCAATTCAAAACTACTAAAATTCCTTGTCCCTTACAATATGTTTATAGCATGTCAGTGTATGACCCATCTTAAGTGCTTTGGTCTCAAGGTAGAACTGGTTGTAGGGATTGGGTTCTATCACCAGAGGTACAGTATCCACGATCTTGATACCGTAACCTTCCAGTCCGGCCCTTTTTACAGGGTTATTTGATATAAGTTTTACTTTTCCAAGTCCCAGAGCTCTCATTATGCTTGCCCCTACGCCGTAGTCTCTTTCGTCTTCTCCGAATCCCAGTTTGAGATTTGCCTGAACGGTATCCATACCTTCATCCTGAAGGCGGTATGCTTTTATCTTGTTGAACAGACCTATTCCCCGTCCTTCCTGGCTCAGGTATATCACCACTCCCTTGCCTTCCTTTTCTACCATTTCCATTGCTTTATGCAGCTGTGATCCGCAGTCGCATCTCAGTGAACCGAAAATATCTCCTGTGAAGCATGAAGAATGCACCCTTACAAGCACTGGTTCATCTTTTGTCCAGGTTCCCTTAACCAGCGCAGCATGTTCAAGTCCGTTGCTTGTCTGCCTGAAGGGTATGAATTCGAAATTTCCATGATCGGTGGGCAGTTTGACTTTCTCACCCTTTTCTATAATAGTTTCTCTTTCAAGCTTGTATGTAATCAGGTCGCGGATGGAAATGATCTTAATTCCGAACTTTTTTCTAAGTTTGATAAGATCTGCCATTCTGGCCATGGATCCGTCGTCGTTCATTATTTCAACAAGTGCTCCTCCGGGCTTAAGACCGGCATACCGGGTGAGATCGACAACAGCTTCCGTGTGTCCGGCTCTTCTCAGGACGCCTTTCTCTTTTGCCTTGAGGGGGAAGATATGTCCGGGTCTTCCGAGGTCGGAAGGTAAGGTTTCCGGATCCACAAGGGATTTGATTGTGAGTGCCCTGTCCCTGGCAGATACTCCCGTGGAGGTTTCGTCACTAACCAGGTCGACCGATACTGTGAATTGTGTTTCGTGAATGGAAGTGTTTACTCCAACCATCAGATTGAGATCCAACTCTTCGCATCTTTCTTCAGGCAATGCTGCACAGATCAGCCCCCTGCCATGAGTGGCCATAAAATTGACAATTTCAGGTGTGATAAGTTCTGCCGCACAAATAAAGTCACCTTCGTTTTCACGGTCCTCATCATCGACAACAATAAGAAGCTTTCCCGTTCTGATGTCTTCAATGGCTTCTTCTATCGTGTTCAGATTATAATTATTCATTTTCCAATGGTTTATTGCCGGGATTTTTACTTTTTCCCTGGAAGATAATTTTGTATAAGGAGTCTTTTAATTTTCTGAAGAATGACACATAGGTGTCAACATTAAGAATTACCGAATCGTTGGATGCCTTGTATGTAAGGAATATACCCACGGGAAGCAGGATGAATGAAGAAGCCCACATTCCTGCGACGCTGTGTACAAGGCCTTCTTCCACCAGTTTCTCTCCGGAGAGCGAAATCACGTACCATATCACAAAGAAAAATATTGATATTACAGCCGGGGTTCCCAGGCCTCCTTTCCTGATTATAGCTCCCAGAGGTGCTCCGATGAGGAAAAACACCAGGCAGGCAAAAGGGATTGTGAGTTTTTTATGCCAGTCGACTTCGTATTTTCCTATCGATCTTATATAGCTTTTCATTGTTTCGGTTTTGCCAAGAAGGAAATTGCTGGCCTCCTGGATCACCTCTATCGATCGTGTCAGAGCGTCTCTTTTTCCCACCACCGACAGCGTGTCGAAGATAGTCTTTGCGTCGAATTTTACAGGATGTGCCGGTGCGCTGACAGTGTCTGGAGTAATCGCAAAATGAGGCTCGCGGGTCTGTTCAATGTATACGTTCTGGGTCAGGAATTCCCTGAGCTGTGATGCCTGTCTGATCCTGTAATTATTTGTAAGGGAGTCGACGAAGTAAGAAAGCTGTTGCATATTCATGCTCCAGGACGTGTTCCGGAACATTTCATGGCTAGTTCTTTCCAGGTCGAATCCTGAGAGTGCCAGCACCATTGTCTGTTCCCTGAAAAAGTCCCGGCGGGACGGGTATTTTCTTTCATCAGGGATAACATTTTTTTCCTCCAGTTCTGTAAATGAATATCCGTTATAGAGGGTCATTATCAGTGCCGATTCGTCGTTTGAAATTTTTATGTATCCCGAGTCGGCAATAGTAACAGGCGGATTGATCCTTTTATTACGGTGGTCGTAGATAATAAGTTTGTCGAGCCGGTTTGTACTGGGGTCCTTGTCGGCGACTTTTATGCTGAATCCTTCTATATCGTGGTTGAAAGTTCCGGCCTGCAGGTTTATATCGGGCCTTTTTTTGCGGATATCCCAGAGAAGAGCTCTTGCCTGCTGGTTGGAGTAGGGGAGTACATAATCGGAGAAGAAGAATGATGCTCCGACGAGGAAGACGATGATAACCAGGAGGGGCATCATTATTCTTATTAAAGGTATCCCTGATGATTTGAGGGCGGTCAGCTCGCTGAATTCTCCCATATTTCCGAAGGTCATCAGCGAGGCCAGAAGGATGGCCAGGGGCAGTGCAGTAGGTACAAAAGACAGTGAGAACTGAAACAGCAATTCTGCCAGAATTGTGAAACTAAGTCCTTTCCCGGCAAGCTCGTCGACGTACATCCAAAGGAATTGAAGAAGAAGGATGATAAGCACAATGAAGAATGTGAGTATCAGCGGTCCTATGAATGATTTGATGACGAATTTGTCAAGTTTCTTCACAGCACTTATGAATTTGGGTGCAAAGCTACTTGATTTTTTTCAATGTTCATTTCTTATGATCCTTCAAAAGAAGTTTCCCGGCATCAATATACTGATTTAAGGTCCGGACTGTCCTAAAATCCGTACTGTAATCTGATTCTTTTTTGCTGCGAAAAATAATTAATTGCAGTCACACATGCAGCGGATTTGATACTCAGGATTATTGTCCTGCAAAGGAAATTTTTCGACCGGAAGGTATTATGTCTTCCTGATGTTTTTTAAAAGATCCTGTAAAAAACATGATAACAATAATATACAGTTATGGGGTGGTTATATAAAAATTCGAACAAAAATATTCTGCCTGTTTGATCTGTTACATAATTAATTATATTAGCACCCTGAATTTAAATTCTTTACTTCACTTAATACTTAAGAATATGCTACTCCATCAGCAGTTCATCCGAATGGCAAAAAGGCACAGCGGAAAGTTGGCCGTTATCGACAAGTCGACCGGTAAGAGCGTTACTTATTCGAGAGCCCTGATAGGCGCTCTGATTCTGAGTTCAAAATTTAAGAAATATGACCCCGGGTTCATAGGTATAATGATCCCTACCTCTGCAGGTTGTGCACTGGCAACTGTGGCAGCACTTTTGAGCGGACGGATACCTGTGATGATAAATTATTCAACTGGAGCAGAGACAAATGCCAGGTACGCCCAGAAAAAATGCCGCTTCAAAACGATAATCACGTCGAAGGCCCTGCTTGAAAAGATCAACTGCCCCTTAATTGACGGGATGGTCCTGATAGAGGATCTTATGGCTGGTGTTACCACAGGTGACAAGCTGAAAGCAGCCCTGAAAACGAAGCTGCCTTTAAGTATGATACTCAATACGGTTCATAAGGGAGAAGAAAATGATACTGCTGTTATCCTTTTTACCAGCGGCAGCGAGAAAGATCCCAAAGCCGTGCAGCTTTCTCACAGGAACATTTCAGCTAATATTGAAAGCTTCGGTTCATATGTGAATATCAGTGAGAATGATATTCTGCTTGCCAACCTGGTTTTTTTCCATGTTTTCGGCCTTACAGTAAACCTCTGGGTGTCATTATATTACGGAATGACGATGATCACTTACGCCAATCCGCTCGATTTCCAGACCATCAGCAATATTGCGCGTGATGAAAAGCCTACAATTATGGTTGGTACCCCGAGTTTCTTCTGGGGTTATCTCAATAAATCGGAACCTGGCGATTTCAAATCACTGAGACTGATGGTGGCCGGGGCCGATAAATGTCCTGATACCCTGAGGGATGGATATAAGAAAAAGCATGGTGTCACCCTGCTTGAAGGCTATGGGGCAACCGAGACATCGCCTGTTATATCAGTAAACAACGCTGAATATAACCGGCCGGGCAGTACGGGAAAGGTCCTTCCCGGTCTTCGTGTGAAAGTCGAGAATTTTGAGACAGGAGAAGAATGCAAAACAGGGGAAACGGGCAAGATACTTGTGAAAGGGGATTCTGTGATGAAGGGTTACTATGATGACCCTGAGCTTACTGCGGAGGTTCTTACCGACGGCTGGTATAATACGGGCGACATGGGATACTTCGACGAAGATGGTTACCTGTGGCATGCGGGTCGTTTTAAGAGGTTCGCCAAAGTAGGAGGAGAGATGGTATCGCTCGTAAAGGTGGAGAACGTACTCGAAAAACTGCTTCCCGCTGGTGTTACATGCTGTGTCGTTGAAGTCCCTGATGAAAAAAGAGGATCTTACATAGTGGCAACCGTTTCGCAGGAGGTGAACAAGACACACATCCTCAGGCTGATGATGGAAGAATTGCCTGTAATTGCCATGCCCAGGGAATTTATTGTCATTGAGAATCTGCCCATGATGGGTACAGGCAAAATAGATTTCAGGACCGTAACCAGGATGGTGACAGAAATGACAGTAAATCCGGGTTCCGGTAAATAGACAGTTTTTTAGGTATTATATTCTGAATCCTTTCGTATAAGGTCTATAGATGCCTGTATACAGATGCCGGCTGTCATAATTTTTTGTAGAATACTGTTTACGGCATACTGCAATAAGGTCTATGATTATTTTAAATCGATAGATTTGCTACTTTTGCAGCCCCAATATATTTCAAAGTGATTCAGATCAGAAACATTGCAGTAATCGCCCATGTCGACCATGGCAAAACGACCCTCGTTGACAAGATACTTCATCAGGTGAAGCTTTTTCGTGACAACCAGGTGGTCGGCGATCTTATCCTCGACACCAACGACCTTGAAAGAGAAAGAGGTATTACAATCCTTTCAAAAAACGTATCGGTCCGGTATAAGGATGTCAAGATAAATATAATCGACACTCCGGGTCACTCCGATTTCGGTGGTGAAGTCGAAAGAGTACTTAACATGGCTGAGGGAGTTCTGCTTATTGTAGATGCTTTTGAAGGACCAATGCCGCAGACAAGGTTCGTTTTGCAGAAGGCAATTGAGCTGGGACTGAAACCAATAGTTGTCATCAACAAGGTTGACAAGCCCAACTGCAAACCCGATGAGACACACGAACAGGTTTTCGACCTGATGTATCACCTAAAAGCAAGCGAAGACCAGCTTGATTTCCCGACGGTTTACGGATCTTCGAAACAAGGCTGGATGGCACCGGACTGGCATACACCGTCAACCGATGTAAGCTATCTCCTTGATACCATACTTGAGCATATTCCTCCTCCCCCTGCGAACGAAGGAACTCTTCAGATGAGAATATCTTCGATCGATTATTCATCATATCAGGGAAGGATAGCTGTGGGCAAAATCCTCAGGGGTGAACTGATACCGGGCAGCCAGGTTTCTCTGATCAAAAGAGACGGCACGGTAGCTAAAAATACTGCCAGGGAGGTCTATCTTTTCGAGGGGCTGGGCAAGGAAAAGACAAAGAAACCTGTCAGGGCAGGAGAGATCTGTGCGATTTTCGGGATGGAAGAATTTGAGATCGGCGACACCATTGCCGATCTTCACGAGCCGGATGCTCTCGACCATATCCCTGTTGATGAACCCACAATGAGCATGCTGTTCGCTACAAACAATTCCCCGTTCTTTGGAAAGGAAGGCACTATCGTTACATCGAGGCAGCTTCGTGAGAGGCTGTTCAGGGAAACAGAAAAGAACCTGGCGCTCAGAGTTGAAGAGACAGGCTCCGCAGACTCATTCATGGTATATGGAAGAGGTATCCTTCATCTGTCCATATTAATCGAAACCATGCGCCGCGAAGGTTTCGAGCTTCAGGTAGGCCAGCCCAGGGTCATGATAAAGGAGAAGGACGGCACAAAATACGAACCTTTCGAAGCATTGACAATACAGGTCCCGGAGATCTTTGCAGGAAAGGCCATTGAGCAGGTGACACAGAGAAAAGGGGAGATAGTGAACATAGAAATGAGAAACGACAGGACCAGGCTTGATTTCAGGATCCCCTCACGGGGGATAATCGGGCTTCGGAACCAGCTTCTCACTGCCACCGAGGGTGAGGCGGTCATGTCCCATCGTTTTGACGGATATGAACCCTGGGCAGGTGATATACAAAATAAAAGGAACGGATCGCTTATAGCTATGGAAACCGGTACATCAGCGGCTTATGCGATCGATAAACTAAAGGACAGGGGCAGTTTTTTCATATATCCCGGCGAGAATGTCTACATGGGACAGGTTGTCGGAGAAAGCCGGAGGCAGGAAGATATTGTAACAAATGTTACAAAAACAAAGAAACTTACCAACATGAGGGCTTCAGGGGCTGATGACAAAATACTTCTTGCGCCGCCTGTCCGGTTCTCGCTCGAGGAGGCTATGGAATACATAGCAGCGGACGAATACATTGAAATAACTCCAAAATCGATGCGGCTCCGGAAGATTCTCCTTGACGAGAATGACAGGAAGAGAGCAAAGAATAAGGAGGTACAGGGGATCTGAAAAGAAAA